>ERZ1035006.633-NODE-633-length-26828-cov-4.557353_pt1 | contig 26828 bp, 23 predicted proteins | sample MGYA00520694_ERZ1035006 | MGnify/ENA primary metagenome ERZ1035006 (study PRJEB33766, sample SAMN09781746) | gut metagenome | biome: gut microbiome | host: Homo sapiens | place: Madagascar | study: EMG produced TPA metagenomics assembly of the PRJNA485056 data set... | reverse complement strand
CGGGACTTACAGCAGATCACAGGCTTTTTGAGAAGCAGACAGAATATTTTGAGAAAAAACGGAATGTGTTTGTATGGGAAGCACCATCGCATGCATTATCCAGACCATTTACGAATAATTAAGGTCATTTATACGTCAATCATAAGACCAGAAGTTAGAAGTTGAGGAAAACGCGGAAAGAGCATCAGAAGGAGGTGACCGAATATGCAATATGACTGCCTGATCATAGATGATGAAACCATGCTTGCAGACAGCACCTGCGAGTATTTTAATATGTTTAATGTAAAGACCAAAGCGGTTTACAGTATAAGTGAAGCAGAGGCATTCTGGACAGAGAATCAGGCGTCCCTTGTGCTGCTGGACATTAATCTGTCGGATGGAAATGGATTTCAGTTGTGCAAGAGACTCCGAGAGACAATGAAGATTCCGATTCTATTTATCTCAGCCCGAAATACAGATGATGATAAGCTGATCGCCCTGAATATCGGAGGGGATGATTACATTGAGAAGCCGTATTCCCTCGGTGTGCTTCTTGCAAAGGTGCAGGTGGTACTGAAGCGATATCGGGAATATACTTCAGCGACTGATAGATGCGAGTGCGATTATGATGATGGTTATCTGGTGGTGGATAGCAGGCGGAGATGTGTGACGGTGAACGGAGAGGAGAAACGTCTGACCGGTATGGAGTTTAAACTGTTGCTTTATCTGGTGCAGAATCCGGAACGACTGATTACGAAGGCGGAGCTGTTTGAGAAGGTCTGGGAGGATCGGTTCACGGCAGATAATACATTAAATGTACATATTCGGAAGGTGCGGGAAGCAATTGAAAGAGATCCACAGAAGCCGGCATACATTGTAACGGTATGGCGGGAAGGATATCGATTTATACAGGGAGAAACGGAATGAAGAAAACACCATTTATAATAGCACTGATACTTACATTTGTACTGGAGGTCATCGGATGCTATTACTTTATTGGCAGACCGGGACAGGTGAAACAGGATCCGGTTGCAGTTAACGAATGTCTGTATTCGATAGAGGAGAATTTCGGGGATGAAGAGCAGTATTCAACCGTGCTGGCCTACACCATTCTTGATAATCAGGGAACGGTTCTGTATACGAATAAGGAGGGGATGTCCTCCAGTCTAAATGAGGCAATTCAGAATCAGGATCTGATCATGGATCTGGTAATTCAGGGAGAAACAAAAGGGAAGGTCATATTTGATAATGATATGGCAGAAATATATACTCGATACAGAAAGTATCTTTTCTGGTTTCTGATCATTGTTCTGGCAGTGCAGCTGATCGTGGTCGGTATCTATTATGTATATTTGAGAAGAACAATAATTACCCCATTTCAAAAATTGAATGAATTTGCAGTGCGTGTAGCGGATGGTAATTTTGATCTGCCATTACTGGTTGATCGAAAGCATATCTTTGGCGGGTTTACAGAGGCCTTTGACCTGATGCGGACGGAATTGAAAAAGGCACGGATTGCGGAGAAAAAGGCCAATGATGATAAAAAAGAAATGATTGCAAAGCTGTCACATGATATTAAGACACCGGTCGCGTCGATTAAGTCGACGTCGGAGGTGGGACTTTGTCTTACGCAGGAGGAACGGGTACGTGAGAAGTTTGAACTGATTAATCGGAAAACGGACCAGATTTCCGGACTGGTTGACAATCTGTTTCAGGCCAGTGTGGAAGAGATTACAGAGCTGTCCGTAAATCCGGGAAATCATCCCTCGGCTCTGGTAAAGGAATTGATTCTTAATTCTGATTATTTGGAACGGGCAGAGGAGTTTGTTGTGCCGAACTGTCGGATCTATGTGGATCGGTTACGACTTCAGCAGGCGTTTGATAATGTATTCATGAATTCTTATAAGTATGCGGGTACAAGGATAGAAGTAAGTGCGGAATGTCAGAAAGAATACCTGGTTGTGCGAATTGCAGACAGAGGACCGGGTGTGAAACCGGAGGAGCTTCCGGTTCTGAAGGAGAAGTATAAGCGGGGAAGTAATGTCCGTGAACAGGATGGAGCAGGACTGGGACTTTATTTAACAAACCTCTTTATAGAAAAGATGGATGGGAAGCTGGTACTGGAGAATGGAGAACCGGGTTTTATCGTTTACGTATATATTCGTCTGGCCGGCTAAGGATTTAAGAGTTATTTAAGGGTTCCTTAAAGGCACTTAAGAATAAAAACAGTAGAATAAGTGCCATAAGGAGGTTGAATGATGAAGAGTATAATTGAAACGAAGAAGCTATGTAAGACATTCTCTAATGGTGGTGTACAGCAGCATGTATTAAGAAATGTGGATATGGAGATTTATGAGGGGGATTTTACGGTTATTATGGGAGCCAGTGGAGCCGGGAAGTCTACCCTTATGTATGCATTGTCCGGTATGGATAAGCCGACCCTGGGAGAAGTTCTGTTTGAAGACAGAGATATTACAGGGATGACAACGGATGAGCTGGCATATTTCAGACGGGAGAATTGCGGGTTTGTATTTCAACAGATTTATCTGGTGGATTCTATGAGTGTGCTTGATAATGTGCTGGCAGCGGGACTGTTGGTTAATAAGAATAAAAAGGCGGTTACAGAACGGGCAAAGGAGCTTTTAACGGCGGTTCAGATAGAAGAAACTGTATGGGAGAAGTTCCCGACACAGATATCCGGAGGGGAAGCACAACGGGTAGGAATTGCAAGGGCATTGATGAATCAGCCAAAAGTTATATTTGCAGATGAGCCGACCGGAGCCTTAAACTCACAGACAGGAAGAGCAGTGCTGGATGCTCTGAGTGAAAGCAACCGGAAGGGACAGTCGATCGTTATGGTGACGCATGATATTATAAGTGCAAGAAGAGGAAATCGGATCCTTTATGTAAAGGATGGCGAGATCGGTGGAATCTGTGAACTTGGTGCATATTCTCCGGAGGATAAGAGCCGCCATCAGAAGCTGAATGATTTTCTGGTATCGATGGGGTGGTAGGTATGGAGAGAGAATTATTACTAACCAAATCAAACTTTCAGAAAAACAAAGGAAGCTCTATCGGGTTGTTTTTCCTGATTTTTATATCTGCGGTGTTGATCGGAGCTGCATTATTGTTGTTTTTTGACGCCTATCCGACAGCAAGGAAAGAGGCGAAGCGGTTAGGGGCCGGAGATAGTTACCTCTGGATCCGCGAAAATGTTGAGGGAATTACGGATGAAGATATTGAGCAACTGTTAAAGGAGGATGTATCGGATTATTACAGTTATCATTGCCTTGGGTATTCAAATGTGTCACTGCCCTTTGGGGACGGAATGGTGGCACCGGGACTTCTGATTTATAACACAGATGCATTTCAGAAGAAGCTGGATCGGACAGAGGTTGTAGTCAGTGATGACGGCATTACCGAGGATTACCTGTATCTGCCGTATCAGTTCTATACCAGTGGCGGTTATCGGATCGGAGAGCCGTATTCCTTTGAATTGTCAGGAACGACATATACGTTTATGATCAAAGGCTTTACCAATACAACAAACTGGGGATGCAGTAACTGTGGCATTTATGAATTTGTTCTGGATGATGTGAGCTATGAAAAGCTTTGGCAGAAGGAGAAGGCAGCAGACTCTATTCTGATCAGTATGAAGCTGAAGGAAGGAGTAAGAGCATCCGGGTTTAATTTAAAAATTGAAAACGAGATACTGAAACTGAATGGTGCTTCCATTGTAGAAGGGCAGGTGTTAGAAGATGTTCTGGCGGGAAAGAGCTTTATGTCATTGATCATTGCAGTCTGTTTTCTGGTAATCACCATGATTTTGATAATGGTAGTGACTATGATGCTGATCAGTTGCATATCCAATTATATCCGGGAGAATTTAAAGATAGTGGGTGCCCTGAAGGCAATTGGTTACACCAGTCATAATATACGACTGGCATTATATATACAGTTTGGGATAATCGCTATGATTGGCAGCCTGCTCGGAATAGGGTGTGCATATGCACTGATGCCGGCCATATCAAAGCTTGTAATTGCACAGATGGGCGTACCGTATACAGTCAGCTTCCATATGGGAATCACGATATGCCCGATTATAGGTCTGGTACTGTTTGTAATAGGAATTACCGGTGCTTCAACCAGAAAGATTAAGACAATAGAGCCGGTGGTTGCACTTCGGGAGGGACAGACCGCACATAACTTTAAGAGAAATCATGTCCGACTGGATCATTCTGTTCTGGGATTGCAGGTGAGTCTGGCACTGAAAACGATGTGTACAAATATAAAACAGAATATGATTACTTTCTTTGTGACAGGTCTGCTGATATTCAGTTGTATCATCAGTCTTATGCTGTATGAGAATTTCAGTCGGAATCCGAAGCTGGAACTTCTGTCATTTGAACTCTGTAGTGGACTTGTGGCAACAGATGCGGAAACAGCAGATGCTGTGTATTCTGATCTGGAGAAGAGAGGGGATGTCACCAATATCCGGGAGATATGCAATATCCGGCTTCAATATAAGGAGGAGGATCGTCTGCTTGCTTATATCTTTGATGATGTATCGAAGATGAATAATGTAGAGGTGTGTTATCAGGGCAGACTTCCGGAGTATGAGAATGAGATTGCAGTAAGTGGAAAGTTCTGTGACGAATACGGATATGAAGTCGGTGATGAACTGGAACTGCAATATGGAGGCAGGAGTTACCGATACCTGATCACAGGACTGGTACAGACCTGTAATAATAGTGGAAAAGAGGCTGTCTTAAGTAAACAGGCGGCAGAGCATATCATTGATTTTACCGGCAGGCCGGTCTATTACTGGTTTGATTGTGCCGGGGCCGATGAGGCGAGTGCACAGGAGATTCTGGATGATTGCATTGACAAGTATGGGGATCATATTGTAGCAACGATCAATTTTTATAAGACAATAGAAGGAAGTATGACGATCTTTCGAAGGGTCGCAGGTATGATGTTGATGCTTGTAGTTATCATATCTGTGATTGTGACTGCATTGGTTCTGTATCTTTTGATGAAGACACTGCTTTATAACAAGCGAAAGGATTATGGCATTTATAAGGCACTTGGGTATACGTCAAGGAACCTGATCCTGCAGACAGCACTGAGCTTTATGCCGGCGATTATTCTGTCAGTAATTGTTTTTTCAATTATATCATATTATACAGCGAATCCATATATGCGGATCTTTATGGGAACGTTTGGACTGATGAAATGTAACTTTGCTATACCGGTTGGAGGAACCGTTATGATCGGGTTTGGCATGATATTGTTTGCGTTCCTGATGGCTGTTTTACTGGCGGGGCGGATCCGGAAGCTTGAAGCATATAATATGCTGACGCAGGAATAAAAAAATTAGCACTCATCTATTGACAGTGCTAACAACGTATGTTATATTGCATATAGAACAAGAAAACAAGGGATACATTCCCACAGAATATGCATATAACAGGAGGACACGATTATGATAGTACCTAGTTTTTTCAATGATGATTATTTTGATGAACTTTTCAACACCGCAAGAGGAAGAGAGACAGTGAAGCCTCTGATGCGGACAGATGTGAAGGAGATCGGTGCAGATTATCTGCTGGAGATTGAGATGCCGGGTTTTGAGAAGGATGAGATCCATGCAGAGCTGGAGAAAGGACACCTGACAATCAGCGGTGTACATGCCAACAAGTTGGATGAGGATGAGAAATGCGGCAAATACATTCACAGAGAACGTTATCTTGGCAGCTGCTCCAGAAGCTTCTATATCGGCGAGAATCTGACACAGGAGGATGTAAAGGCGAAGTATGAGAATGGTATTCTGACTATTGCATTCCCGAAGGATAAGAAGCCGGCAGTAGAAGAGAAGAAGCGCATCTCCATCGAGTAATGGATGTTAGAAAACTTAAAGGTCGGAGGTTTCCGGACAATCACCGGAGCCTCCGACCTTTGTAATCGATACAGGTAGTGTACTGAAATCTATGCAGGTCGTACGCTGAGATTAATTCTTCGCAGCTTTTTTTAGAGCCTGCTCTTTCTTTAGAATCGGCTGAAAGTTCTTCATATCAGAAGCAATTTCCCCACTTAATGCCAGCAGACAGATCAGATTCGGAATAGCCATCAGGGCATTGGCGATATCTGACAGGTTCCAGACCAGATCAAGGGTTGTGGTTGCACCGATATAAGCAATCAGTGAAAATATGATACGGTAAATAATATTGAATTTATGAGTATGCAACAGGTATTCAAAGGCTTTCTCCCCATGGTACTCCCAGCCAAGGATCGTGGAAAATGCGAAGAGTGCAATTCCGATCGTGACAAGCCATGCACCGGCCTTGCCAAGGACGGTGGAGAATGCCTGAATCGTCAGGGCAGAACCGACATACAACTCCTCATAGCAGTAGGTGCCGTCAGGGTTAAACTTGAATATATTTCCATCCGCATCCCGCCATGCACCGGTCAGCTGTTGGTCGGTAATGGAACCGCTTTCCGATGGATGTGCAGCCATATCTGATTGTTCAAGTTCATCTGCACCGCAGGCGGTCAGCTGATAGATCGTCTTTCCGTCACTGCTGGTCAGAACCACGGAAGAATCATCGATGATATCCATGGCATACCCGGTTGTAACAGTCTCCGACTTTGAATTCACGGAGGTCAGCATCAGAGTATCCGCCTCATAGGAATAGGTATTATCCTGTGTGACATGTGTGGTACCGAGTACACCGGAGCTGGCAATACAAAGACCGGTAATCGTACATACCACGATCGTATCCCAGAAGGTACCGGTCATATTGATATAACCCTGACGTACCGGATTATCGGTGGTAGCGGCTGCGGCCGTGATCGCGGCAGAACCCATACCGGCTTCGTTCGAGAAGACACCACGGGCAACGCCGTATCGCATTGCGTTGGCGAAGGATGCAACGACCGTACCCAGAACACCACCGCTGACTGCCCGGAAATTAAAGGCAGACTTCAGAATCAGAACCATACCGGACGGAACATTCTGGATATTCAGGAAGATAACGATCAGACCGGCAACGACATAGAAAATAGCCATCAGCGGAACCACAACAGAGGATACCTTGGAAATCGTCTTGATACCGCCGACAATGATCAGCAGAGCCAGAACCGTGATCACGATTCCGATTATCGCAGTCGGTGCACCGAAGGTCTCATGGATGGAAGAAGAAATGGAATTGGCCTGTGTCATATTGCCGATACCAAAGGAGGCGACCACTGCAAAGAATGCGAACAGCCAGCCGAGTACACTGCCGAACTTCTTGTGCTTCAGAGCCTTTTTCATGGTATACATCGGACCGCCGGACATTTCTCCCTTTTCATTCACTTCCCGGTATTTGATCGCAAGCATACATTCACTGAACTTGGAGGTTAGTCCGAAGCAGGCGGAAACCCACATCCAGACCAGAGCACCCGGACCACCGGAAACCATGGCGGTCGCAACACCTACGATATTACCGGTACCGATCGTGGCAGCCAGTGCGGTTGTCAGTGCAGAGAACGGAGAGACATCACCGGTTCCCTTTTTCTTACGGGCCTCTTTACTTAATGTGCTTTTCAAGGCATAGCCCAGATTTCTCCATGGAAGGAATCCGGTCCGGATGGTCAGGAAAACACCGGTACCTACCAGCAGAATCAGCATGACAGGCCCCCACACGAACCCATCAACGGCACTTACAATTTCAGAAAACTTATCCATATAATCACTCCTCTTCAATTCCCGCTTTATTTATTGCTTTACTTCCTGCGGTCAATGACCGGAATAAAGCACATCAAAAGCACATAACCATCGTAACAGAAAAGAAAAAGGGACCACGAAATGATAAGTTATCATTCGAAGTCCCTTTGCTTCCCGTTACTGAAATTAAAAATATTCTATATTACAAAGCAGTGAGTTGTCAAGAGCAAATCCGCTCTTTTCCCGGGTAGAGTTTTCGTGTATAATAAATAAGTTAAGAACAGGAAGGCAGGATATAATTTGAAGAATTTATATATTGCAGAGAAACCGAGCGTGGCACGGGAATTTGCAAAGGCGTTAAAAGTAAATGGCGGTAAGCATGACGGATACATCGAGGATGAGAACAGTATCGTTACCTGGTGTGTCGGACATCTGGTTACCATGAGCTATCCGGAGGTGTATGATCCGGCACTGGCGAAATGGAGTATGAATACGATCCCGTTTATTCCGGAACAGTTCCGATATGAGGTGATCGGGAATGCATCGAAGCAGTTCCAGATCGTCAAGGGACTCTTGAACCGGGAGGATGTCGGATGCATTTATGTCTGTACGGACTCCGGACGGGAAGGAGAATATATCTATCGTCTGGTAGACCGGATGGCGGAGGTTGATGCGAATAAGACGAAGAAGCGGGTCTGGATCGACTCACAGACAGAGGAAGAAATCCTGCGTGGAGTCCGGGAGGCGAAGGACCTTTCCGAGTATGATAACCTGTGTGCGGCAGCATATTCGCGTGCGAAGGAAGACTATCTGATGGGTATTAATTTCTCGCGGGTTCTGACACTGAAATACGGCTATGCGGTCCGGAATTATCTGAATGAGAACCGGCCGGGAGCCATATCGGTCGGCCGGGTCATGACCTGTGTGCTGGGCATGGTCGTACAGAGAGAGCGGAGTATCCGGGAGTTTGTAAAGACACCGTTCTACCGGATCATGGCGAAGGTGCAGGCAGAGGATGAGACCTTTGACGCAGAATGGCGTGCAGTGGAGGGCAGCCGGTACTATCAGTCGCCGAAGCTGTATAAGGAGAATGGATTTAAGAACCGGGAGGATGCAGAGGCACTGATCCGGGAGATGAAGGATCCGGCTCCATATGAGATGAAGGTGGAGAAGATCGAGAAAAAGGTAGAAAAGAAGAATCCACCGATGCTATACAATCTGGCGGATCTGCAGAATGACTGCTCCCGGCTGTTTAAGATCAGTCCGGATGAGACACTGAAGATCGTGCAGGAACTATATGAGAAAAAGCTGGTCACCTATCCGCGAACCGATGCCAGAGTGCTGTCTACGGCAGTCAGTAAAGAAATCCACAAGAATATCGGCGGATTGAGGAACTATCAGGCATTGGCAGGCTATGCGGCCCATATATTGGAAGAGGGCAGCTATAAAGGAATTGCAAAGACCAAATATGTCAATGATAAGCAGATCACAGACCATTATGCCATCATTCCGACCGGTCAGGGATTCTCTGCGTTGAACTCGGTATCCCAGACGGCACAGGGCGTATATGAGATCATAGCCAGACGGTTTCTGTCCGTATTTTATCCGCCGGCAGAATATCAGAAGGCATCCCTGACACTGGAGCGGAAAGGTGAGCATTTCTTCGCCAGCTTTAAAATCCTCTATAAGCAGGGATTTCTGGAGGTTGCAGGAAAGGCCTTCAACAGTACCAGAAAAAAGGGCGAAGAAGAGGAAGAAGAGAAGTTCAGTCCGGGCCTGATCAAATACATTGCCGGTTTGAAAAAGGGCAGCAGTGTTGAGGCACAGGACTTTGAAATCCGGGAAGGTGAGACGAAGCCACCGAGCCGTTATACCTCCGGTACACTGGTTATTGCCATGGAAAAAGCCGGCTCCGATATTGAAGAAGAGGAGCTGCGGGATTACATGAAGGGCAGTGGAATCGGCACCAGTGCGACCCGTGCGGAGATCATCAAGAAGCTGATCAATATCCAGTACATGGCACTGAATAAGAAGACACAGGTAGTCACACCGACCTTAAAGGGTGAGATGATTTATGACATTGTATATTATTCGATCAATGCCCTGTTGCAGCCGAAGCTGACAGCCAGCTGGGAGAAAGGGCTGGGTCAGGTGGAACGGGGTGAGATCACAGAGGAGCATTATATGAAGATTCTGGAGGATTTTGTCGTGAAAAAGACGGAACTGGTCAAGGGCCTGCAGAATCAGTATGCATTTACTCCATTGTTTGATAAATCAGCAGCGTATTATAAGAAAGGAAGAGGAAAATGAGACAGGAAGAATTGCAGGAAGCATGTAAGGTAGATCAGTTATTTCATCAGCTGGAGGAAACTCTGGCGAAGGAATTACTGGAACAGGTAACATATCCATGGGAGGCATTAAAGGGCATCCATGACCTGATCCTGAAACTGGGTCCGACACTGCCGGAGGATATTTATGAGGAGCGGGAGCCGCAGATCTGGATCGCAAGGTCAGCGAAGGTATATCCGACCGCGACCATTCTGGCACCGGCGATCATCGGACCGGATACGGAAGTACGGCCGGGAGCCTTTATCCGGGGCAATGCACTGGTTGGCTCCGGATGTGTGATCGGAAACTCCACAGAGCTTAAGAATGTCATCATTTTTAATTCCGTACAGGTGCCGCATTACAACTATGTGGGCGATTCGATCCTCGGCTATCATTCCCATATGGGAGCCGGAAGTATCACCAGCAATGTAAAGGCAGATAAGACCCTGGTAACCGTGAAGGCCGGAGAGGCGGGGATCCCGACCGGACTGAAAAAGTTCGGTGCCATTCTCGGTGACTGGGTTGAGATCGGCTGTAATACCGTACTGAATCCGGGTACCGTGGTCGGCAGAAAGAGTCATGTATATCCGGTATCCATGGTGCGGGGAATGGTTCCTGCGGACAGTATTTATAAGAAGCAGGGAGAAGTTGCACAATTAAGAGAGAATTAACATTCAAGGAACAGAAAAACAGCATCCGGGGACAGATAATGCTATGTAATATCCGGATGCTGTTCCTGTAGTAACGGACCTGAAAAGGTCTGAACGGGATTATTTATTTACAGTTGCTTTTTCCAGAGCGTTCTTGATTGCCTGGGTAAGGATCACGGATGTATACTGGCTGTCTGCAGAGCAGGTCAGGTCATCGGCTGATTCGATATCCGGAAGCTGTGCATTGATCTCTTCCAGAGCAGGAGTCAGGAGCGGGTACATGGTTTCTACGGTTTCGTTCAGGTTTACGATGGAGACATCGCAGATGCGGTTACTGTCTACGGTGACCTGGACATCCAGCTTGGAATCTCCCAGCTGAACGGTAGAGGAATAGACACCGGGGATATAGGCAGAGGTTTCGGTAACTTCCGGATCTCCCTGTGGTGCCTTTTCGGGCAGAAACATGAACAGAAGGAGAAGAAGCAGAAGAATCCCCAGAACGACAAAAATCATCGTATAGATGAGTTCTTTTGCTTTTAATATTAAGATTTTGGTATTCGAACCCATAACTGTCACCTCTCGTTTTCTATAGTTATATATATTCAGTCCTTCGGAAAATATGACAGAAGCCGGGAAGGAAAATCAAACAGATGGGATAGGTCGGGAACAGAGAGTGCAGACGAAAACAGAGAGTGCAGACGAAAACAAAGCAGACAGGTAAGGAGTAGCATATGATTCAGATTATAGAGGGAGCCAGTGGGTCCGGTAAAAGCCATCTGGTATATGAGGAAATCATTCAGGCCGCCATGCGGGAGCCGGAGAAGGCCTTTTTTCTTCTGGTGCCGGAGCAGTTTACCATGCAGGCACAGCGGGATATTGTAACCATGCATCCCAATCACGGAACCATGAATATTGATATTGTCAGCTTTAAACGGCTGGCATACCGGATCTTTGAAGAGCTGAATATCCGGACGGATCATGTCCTGGAGGATTTCGGAAAGAGTATGCTGTTGCAGAGAATCCTGCTGGAGCATCGCAGAGAGCTGCCATGCTTTGGCCCATGTGTCAACAAGCCGGGCTTTATTGACGAGCTGAAATCATTAATGACGGAGCTGTTCCAGTACCGGGTGGGACCGGAGGATATCAGACGGGTCTGCAGATCCGTGAACGGACACACGATGCTGAAGGGGAAGCTGGATGATCTGCTGTTTGTATATGAGGAGTTTCAGAAGGAAGTGAAGGACTCCTATATCATTGCGGAACATGTGTTGGAAATGCTGGCAATGCAGATTCCACAGTCGGAGCTGTTAGCCGGCAGTGTGATCTATCTGGATGGATTTACTGGCTTTACACCGATACAGTATGAGGTGCTGGAGGCACTGGCACAGGTATGTGACGCGGTAACGATCACAGTTACCATTGATGCGGAAAGTGCACAGAAGGAGAGCTGTGCGGAGCATGAGCTGTTTTATTTAAGCAAGGATACGATTCAGCGGATTTGCCGAATGGGAGAACGGTTAGGAATCTATGTGGAGGAGCGGTTTCTGGAGCAGAAGGGACCGAGATTCCGGGGAGCTCCGGAGCTTGAACATCTGGAAAACAATCTGTTTCGATTTCCATATCAGGTATATCCGGATGCTGTGCAGAATATATATCTGCAGACCTTTGGCACACCCCGGCAGGAGCTGCAGGCGGCAGGACGTCAGATCCGGGCAATGGTGCGGGAAGGCAGATACCGGTTCCGGGACATTGCGGTCATTCATGGTGACCTGGCCGGACTGGAACCGATGGCAGAGGAGATCTTTCCCAAGCTTGAGATCCCGTATTTCATAGATACGAATCAGAGCATCTATATGAATCCCTGTCTGGAGGCCATCCGGGCGATTCTGGATATCACGGAATCCGATTATTCCTACGAGAGTGTATTCCGGTTTTTAAAAACCGGCATCACATCGCTGTCCATGGATGAGATCGAGCTTCTGGAAAACTATGTCTTAAAGAAGGGGATCCGGGGACGGAGCTGGTGGAGAAAGGTCTTTGAGACAGAGGATGCGGGAGAGACCGGAGTCGAAGCCATCGGCCGTCAGGTATCGGAGATGCTGGCACCATTTACGCAGGTACTGAAGGAAGCAGAGAAGGTACAGGATTATGTGGAGGTACTGAAACAGTTTCTGCAGAGCTTTGAGATGGAGAAGCAGCTGGAGGCGGCAGCGGATGATTATGAGGAACAGGGGAATCTGGTGCTGTCCAAGGCCTATGAGCAGATTTATGATAAGCTTACGAATATCTGGGATAAAATGACAGAGATTCTGGGAGAGGAAACACTGTCATCGGAAGAGTTCCGTAAGGTTCTGGAGACCGGATTAAATGATATTACGCTGGGCGTTATTCCACCGAGCATCGATCAGGTCATGATCGGGGATATAGAGCGAAGCCGTCTGAACCATGTCAAGGTGCTGTTTGTTCTCGGTATCAATGACGGTATCATTCCAAAGGCTGCCGGAAGCAGCGGAATCCTCTCAGAGGCCGACCGGGCGATTCTGGGACAGGAGCTGGAGCTGGCGCCGGATCCGAGAAGCCGTGTATTTACGGAGCAGTTTTATTTATATCAGAACCTGACGAAGCCGTCCGGAGAGCTGCATCTGATGTATCATATGCAGGATCAGGACGGAAATGAGGTGCTGCCGGCCTATCTGATCGGCCGGATCCGGAGAATCTTTCCGCAGCTGGAGGTGGACGGATATTCCACCAGAGAATTAAGCTGGGAGAACATTGAAACACCGGAGGACAGTACGGAGAATCTCATCGCTGCCCTGTTTCAGGAGAATCCGCTGTCGGAGGAAGAGGCGGGCCTCTGGAAGGAGCTGTGCAGCTATTATGAGAAGAATCAGCCGGAGCGGATCAGCCGGATTCAGGCCGGACTCTTATATAACAATCTGAACACGATCCTGTCTGCGGAAACGGCGGCACGATTATACGGTAAGGAGCTTCATACCAGTGTATCCAGACTGGAGACCTACAGTCGGTGTCCGTATCAGTTCTTTCTGGAATACGGCCTGCAGTTAAAGAAACGGGAGCAGAATGAGGTATCCTTAAGTGATATGGGAAGTCTTTTGCACCGCATTGTGGAAGGTGTATTTTCTCAGGTGGAGAAACGGAATGCAGAGACACTGGAGCTGTCGGATCCCGCAGAGAATGAATGGGAAACCGTAACGGATGAGGCACTGCTTCAGATGGTGGAACAGGAGATGCAGGAAGCTATTGCGCAGGAGGAGAAGGAGCATTTAAACCTGAGCGGCAGCAGCCGTCAGCTGATGGAACGGATCGGCAGAACCGCATCCTACGCAGTGCTGGATCTTAGAAACCAGCTGCTTCAGGGGCAGATGATTCCGTATCGGTTTGAAATGGCGTTCCCTTCCGAGGAGCTGGAGCAGGAGGGTGTCGATCTGGATACGACTCAGATCCGGCTTGGAAACGGAAGTCGGATGTTCCTGAAGGGTATCATTGACCGGATCGATATCTGTCAGGATGCAGAGCATGTGTATGTGAAGGTTCTGGATTATAAGAGCAGCGGAAAAACGATCGATGTGAATCAGGTGAATGCCGGACTGCAGCTACAGCTTCTGGTATATACCAATGTTGTCATGGAGGTATTGAAGAAACGGTTTCCGGACAAAGAAATCGTACCGGCAGGCTCCCTGTATTATGGCTTCCGGATTCCGATGGTGGAGAAGTCTGTCCGGGTGGCAGGCGAAGCACTGGAGCGGAAGATCAGCCGGGAAACCGCACTGACCGGTGTGATCAATCGGGAGGAGCCATGTATCACACTGCTTGGCGGCAATGAGATCCTTCCGGTGAAGGTGAAGAAGGTAGACGGCGAGGAGCAGATTCAGGAAAGTGATACCGTATTGACCGGTACGGAATATCATCAGCTCCTGGAAGAGGTGAACCGGACGGTGGCGGAGCTCGGAGAGGAGATTGCCGAGGGACAGATTCCGATACGGCCAGTACAGACCGGACGCACACTCCCGTGTGAATACTGTGATTATCAGGATGTATGTAAGATCGACTGCCGGGATGGCGGCAATCAGATCTATACGATAGCAGACCGGCAGGCTGCAAGGAAAGGAGGCAGAGACCATGCAGTGGACGAAGGAACAACAGGCAATCATTGATAACCGGCAGGGAACACTTCTGGTTTCTGCTGCGGCCGGATCCGGTAAAACCGCCGTACTGGTTCAGAGGATTCTGGAATGGGTGGTAACGGACGGAAGAAATATTGATGAATTTCTGGTCGTAACCTTTACCAGAGCGGCTGCCAGCCAGATGCGGAATAAGATCCGGAATGCACTGGAAAAGATACAGGAGGAACAGCCGGAGAACCAGCATATTGTAAAGCAGTTATCACTGATCCATCGGGCCAGCATTACAACCATTGACAGCTTCTGTAAAAAGATCGTAGATGATAACTTCCAGCTTCTGGATCTGGATCCTTCCATGCGGATCATGGAAGAGACAGAAGGGGTACTGATGGAGGAGGATGTGCTGACGGCGGTTCTCGAGCAGGCCTATGAGGAATGTCCGGAGCAGATGATGGAGCTGCATCAGTATTTGAACGCCATGCGTTCGGACGAGAATATCCGGAAGGTACTGCGCAAGATCTACCGGCAGGCGGAAAGCTTCCCATATCCGGAGGAATGGCTGAATGCGGCAAGGGCAGATGCCGGGATCATAGATGAAGAGACCATGAACGGTCAGCCGTGGATGCGGAGACTGGTGGCGGATGTTAAGCTGCGGATGGCAGAGGTGAAGGAGATTCCGGAACGGATCCGGGTAGAGTATGAGAATCTGGACTCGGAATACCGACCGAAAGCATACGGAAAATACTGTGATTATTTTGCAGAGGAATGCAGGATGCTTGAGATGATCGGGCAGGCAGAATCCTATGCGGAGCTGAAAGATGCCTTTGATAATTCATGGAGAACCTACAAGCGGTTCTCATGGAAAAACAGCGGCGTACCGGAATCGCATTATGCGACCGGATTATGGGAGGCCTACAGTCAGATCCGGAAGGAGGCGGCAGCACAGGTAGCAATGCCGATGCCTGAAATCCTGCGGCAGCAGGAGGAAACGGCCGGGGTACTGCAGACGCTGATCCGACTGACAGAGGCATTCCGTGCCGCATTTGCAAAGGAGAAGCAGCGGAAGAATTGTATGGATTTCGGTGATGTGGAGCATTATGCCCTGCAGGCACTGATGGCGCGTGACCCGGACGGAGAGCGGCACCCAACCGAGACGGCCGGACAGCTACAGGAGCAGTATACCGAGATCATGATCGATGAGTATCAGGACTCCAATGATCTGCAGGAAGCGATTCTGACAAGCATTGCCCGGAGGGATCCGGCGACCGGCGAGTATCGGAATATGTTTATGGTAGGCGATGTGAAACAGAGTATTTATAAGTTCCGGATGGCGAGACCACGGTTGTTTCAGGAGAAATATCAGCGTTTTACCGATGACCTGCAGGCTCCGGGAACCGGGCATAAGATCGAATTGAAGCAGAATTTCCGAAGCCGGGCAGAGGTACTGGAGTCTGCGAATCTGTTCTTCTATCAGATCATGACGGAGGCACTGGGCGGCATTGCATATAATGAGCAGGTGGCACTGGTTCCGGGCAGAGTCTTTCCGGCAAATGAGCGGGAGCAGATGTACCGGACAGAGCTTCTGATGCTGGATACCTGTTCGGCCGATCTATCGGAACAGGATGGAGAGGAAACACCGGCGGCAGCGGATACAGGCAGTGGCAGCAGACGAAAGGATATCGGCGATGAGGAAGAAACGCAGGATCAGATGATGCTGGAGGCACAGCTGACAGCCGTCCGGATTCAGGAGCTGTGCGGCGGAGAACAGGCATTGCCGGTCTGGGATGAGTCCATGCAGGCATACCGTCCGTGCAGATATCAGGACATTGTGATCCTGCTGCGGACGGTTCGTGGATGGTCGGATGTGTTCCGCAGTGTGCTGACCGATGCAGGCATTCCGGTAGATGCAGAGAGCGGTAAGGGATATTTCGACTCGGTAGAGGTGAAGGACATTCTCTGTATGCTGGCGGTGATCGATAATGCAAGGGATGACATTGCACTGGCGGGAGCCCTGCGCAGTCCGTTGGCGGCTGTGAGCAGTGAAGAGCTGGCAAAGATCCGCATCCGGCACCGGAGAATCAGCCTGTGGGATGCTGTGAACCGTTATGTGACAGAGACAGGCACGGACCAGGATACAGATCCGGGATTAAGGCAGAAGCTGGAGGCATTTCTGGAGCGGGTGATCCGGTGGAAGAAGCAGAAGTCGGCCTGTACGATCCGGGAGCTGATCTGGAATATTTTAAATGAGACCGGCTATTACGATTATGTGGGTGCCATGCCAAACGGTATGCGAAGACAGGGCAATATCCTGAAATTGATCGAAAAGGCGACCGCATACGAGACCACCAGTTACCGGGGGCTGTTTGACTTCCTGCGGTACATCGAGCGTGTGCGTGTGACGGAACAGGACTTCGGCGAGAGCAGAAGTCAGGAAAGCGGTGAGAATCAGGTTCATATCATGACCATTCATAAGAGCAAGGGCCTGGAGTTCCCGGTGGTATTCGTATGCGGCTGCGGAAAGCGGTTTAATCAGATGGATACGGAGGATACGGTTCTGGTGGATGCAGAGTGCTATCTGGGTGTGAATTATAAGAATCTGGAGCAGCATTATTATGAGAAGACCGCTAAGCGCAATTACCTGTCACGGTATATGCGGGAGGAGAACCTGGCAGAGGAGCTTCGAATCCTTTATGTAGCAATGACCCGTGCACAGGAGAAGCTGATCCTGGTAGGCAGTATCGACCGGATGACGGCTAAGAATAACGAGGTATACCGGAAGCTGTATGCAGACTATCTGGATCAAAAGACACCGGCGGTAAGGGAAGATACGGATATTCGGATGCTGCAGCCGCTTACCAAGACGCTGATCACGAAGTGTAATTCCTATCTGACCTGGTTTATTCAGGGAATTGGCCAGCTTACGAGCCGTGGAATCCGGCAGACCTGGATGGAATACCGGATCGTGGAGACAGGAAGTCAGGCACTGTATATAGAACGGACCGTACAGGATCTGTTACAGAGGGCGAAGGCATGGGAACAGTATGTGGCACATCCGGAATGTGCAGAGATCGCGGAACGGCTCGCAGAGCGTTTCGACTGGCGGTATCCGTATCCGTTAGCGGCGACCGGACGGGGCAAGCTGTCGGTATCGGAGATCAAAAAAATGAGTCAGATCGCAGATGATGAGGAATCGGAGCTCGGAATGGCACCGGAGCTTGGAGTGGAGCCGGAGTTTGGAATGGAAACGAAGCTCGGAATGGAACCGGCTTTGTCAGCGGAGGTCAGACAGCGCAGACGGCAGGAACGCAGGGAGCAGAAGAAACGGATCATGGCGGTTACGGACGGGGCAACCTATGGTACTCTGGTGCATTTGGTTATGGAAAAGCTGTCCTTTCAGCAGGCTGACAGTGAGCAGAAGATCGGGCAGGCACTTCAGACTATGGAGCAGGCAGGAATCCTGACCGGAGCAGAACGGAAGCGGATTCCGGTCGCACATATTTATCGCATGGTAAGCTCGGAACTGGGACAGCGGATGCAGGCGGCGGAAGGCCGCGGACAGCTGTACCGGGAGCAGCAGTTTGTAGCAGGCATTCCGATGAATGAGATCCATCCGGATACACAGGAAACCGATCTGGAGCTGATCCAGGGTGTGATCGATGCATATTTTGAAGAGGACGGAGAACTGGTTCTGCTGGATTATAAGACCGATGCGGTTTCGGCAGAGCATGGAGAAGAAGAACTGATAAACCGTTATTATACACAGCTTAAGTATTACAGAAGAACGCTGGAGCAGTTGACAGGAAAAAACATAAAGGAAACCTATATTTATTCATTCAGTCTGGAACGGACGATCCGGATTCCGGAAAATCTGTTTGGCAAACAGGCATAGACAGGTTATAATAGGCAATGGTCAGAAACATCTGACAGGAGGAGATTCATATGAGCAGAGAAAAACAGGAAATGGGAAACGTATCATTACTGGGAAATCAGGGAGTAAAATATCCGGATGATTATGCACCGGAGATGTTACAGACCTTTATTAATAAGCATCCGGATCATGATTATTTCGTGAAGTTTAACTGTCCGGAATTTACAAGCCTCTGTCCGATTACCGGACAGCCGGATTTTGCCACGATCACGATCTCATACGTGCCGGATATTAAGATGGTGGAAAGTAAGTCATTGAAGCTGTATCTGTTCAGCTTCCGGAACCATGGAGATTTCCATGAAGACTGTGTCAATATTATTATGGAGGATCTGATTCGGTTAATGGATCCGAAGTACATTGAGGTATGGGGGAAATTCACTCCGCGCGGAGGCATTTCCATTGATCCGTATTGCAATTACGGTAAGCCGGGAACACGCTGGGAGGCAGTTGCAGCCAATCGTTTAGAACAGCATGATCTGTATCCGGAAAAGGTGGACAATCGATAGTGAACAGAAAAGAAGCAGAGGAATATCTGTTAAATATTCCGAGATTTGCAAAGAAAACAACACATGAAAACTTAAGAGGGTATCTGAAGCTGCTTGGAAATCCGCAGGATCATATCCCGGCCGTGCATGTTGCCGGGACGAATGGCAAGGGCTCTGTCTGTGCATTTCTTACGGCGATTCTGGAACAGAAGGGATGTCGGGTCGGAGTGTTCACCTCGCCGCATCTGGTCAGGATGAATGAGCGGTTCCGGATCGGGCAGACCGTAATATCGGACGAAGACTTTGAACGGGTATTCGGACAGGTCCATGAGGCAGTCCGGACCGGAATGGAGCAGGGACTGATTCATCCGAACTTTTTTGAGTTTCTTTTTATGATGGCGGCATGCTATTATGCGGAGAGCAAGGTGGATCTTGTAATCTATGAGACCGGACTGGGCGGCAGACTGGATGCAACGAATGTGCTGCAACCGGTGCTTACGGTTATTACATCCATCGGTATGGATCACATGGAATACTTAGGAGATACGATTGAGAAAATAGCCGGAGAGAAGGCAGGTATTATAAAGGCCGGAGTGCCGTGTGTCTATCTGAACCGGCCGGAAGAGGCTGCACAGGTGATCGAGCAGACCGGAAACCGGATGCAGGCACCGTTAATCCGGGTCGAAAAAGAGCAGATAACCATAAAGGAAATCGGTGAAGAGACAATTGATTTTTCATATGGAAGCCAGTATGATAGGGAGTACAGGATTCCGAAAACAGCACTCTACCAGACGGAGAATGCCATGCTGGCGGTACGGGCGGCAGAATACCTTCTGCGGCAGGAAGCCGGGCCGGATGCGGAGACAGAGATACAGGATGTGATCCGGGCCGGACTGCAGGCTATGAAATGGGCCGGACGTATGGAAGAGCTGGAGCCGGGTATATATGTGGACGGAGCTCATAATGAGCCGGCGATCCGGGCGTTTTGCGACACCGTAAGCGGACTGTATGCGGATAAGGATATTATTTTGGTGTTTGCAGTAGCCAGTGATAAGCAGTATAATAAAATGATACATATTTTATGCGAGCGTCTGCCGTTACAGCAGGTGATCGTGACATCGATCGGTGGGAAGCGGGCGACTCCGCTGGAGATCGTAGAAGAACAGTTTAAGCGGGATACCGGAGCCGTAGTCCGGATCGTTCCGGAACCGGGACAGGCATTGAAGGCTGCCAGACAGCTGCTGACCGGACATAGCCGTGTATTTTGTGTCGGTTCTCTGTATCTGGTAGGAGAACTGGAAGCCGAGAAGGAGGATTAGGCGTGATTAATTTTGATGAAGAGATTAAGAAGTTTAAGCCTGCAGCAGAGATGAATCAGCTGGAGGATACGATATATAAGAATGATTTCAGCGATGTGGCAGATGTACTGATCGAGGTCATGAAGCAGGCACAGCAGCCACCACAGAATAAAGAATAGATAGGTGTGAAGGATTATGAATTGTTTACATTGCGGAGCACCTGTACTCATAAATGATGTGTGCAGTGAGTGTGGATTAAAACAGGAATATCTGATTCGTGCATGGAACACCTCTCTTTACTATTATAATGAGGGACTTTCAAAGGCAAAGAATCGGGATCTGACCGGAGCAGAGGAAGCATTGAAGACCTCTCTGCGGTACAGTAAGCTGAATATAGATGCCAGAAACCTTCTGGGACTGGTATATTACGAGAGCGGACAGGTAGTGGAGGCTCTGATGGAATGGGTCATCAGCTCCAACTATCAGGCGGAGGAGAATCCGGCGGTCCGGTATCTGAAGCTGGTACAGGGGAATCAGAATAAGCTGTCAGCCTATGATCAGGCAGCGAAGAAATATAATCTGACCCTTCATTATGTAAAGCAGAAGCAGGATGACCTGGCGTTGATCCAGTTAAAAAGGATCTTAAGCTCGAATCCGCATTTCGTGAATGCGTATCTGCTGCTGACACTGGTTTATATGCGGGCAGGCTCGATGGAAAAGGCACGGAAGGCCCTGCAGCGGGTATTAAAGATCGACCGCTACAATCCGCGGGCACAGGAATATCTGGATACGATCAATCAGAGTGAGAAGCAGCATGGATATAACAGCTATGAGGCAGAGGAAGATGACACTTCGGATCTGCCGCCAATGGACTTAAACGGTGAAAGTGACTGGGAGTCTGAGGAAGAGCTGGACGGAGAAGAGACTGCAAAGCGGAAGATCCGGGAGATTATTGAACGGGGTGCTGCGGCAGAGGATGTCGGACAGGACTCCAATCTGGAGATTGGCAACTATCAGGAGATCAAGTACGGTAAGCATAATGTATTATATCTGTGTGCCGGACTGGTGCTTGGAGTGGCAGCCATGTTTTTCCTGTTTATGCCGAATCGGATCAAAGCGGTGCGGAATGAGAATCTGCAGCTGAAGTCATCCTACAGTGCAGAGCTGGCAAGCAAGAACGAGCAGATCGCCAATATGCAGGAGAAGGCAGACGATCTTCAGGCGAAGATCGATGAGCTGCAGGGAACCATCGGAAAGATGAACGAGGCAAACAACGGAACCAGTCTGGATAACAATCTTCTGACGGCTCTGCAGGCATATATGACCGGAGACCGGGAAGCAGCGATCGCAGCACTGGGAAATGTCGATTTAAGTAATACAGAACTGTCAGAATCGGCAAGAGCCTGTGCACAGACGGTAGTAGATAACTGTGCGGATATTCTGGATCCATACCGGAGTGCAGGCATGACCGCCTTCGGTGCAGAGAACTATGCGGAGGCGATTACCCAGCTTAAGGTATATTGCAACCTGAAGCCGGATGACGTGGAAGCAAGATATAATCTGGCAAGTGCGTATAAGAGTACCGGTGATCTGGCATCTGCGAATGCGTTGTTTGACGATATTAATAAGCGGTTCCCGGATTCGGAATATGCGAACCGGGATGAGAACGGAAGTACAGAAAACAGTACAGGTACAAGCACGGAGAGCAGTACGGAAGCCGGCGGCACGACAGCAGCAGAAGGTACTACGCAGGCAGAATAAGACGGCCGGAACAATTCAATATGGTTTGTTATTCATAAAAGCAAAAGAGAAACCTTGAAACTGAGGTTTCTCTTTTTTAGTTTATCACAGTTATGGCGGCGGGAAAATGCGGCATGGTTTGACGGCATTTGACGATCGACGATCAGGAGGCAGAGATATGGAATATGAATTAAAGCTGGAGCAGGAGTGGCTGTGGATATTGCTTCCGCCGGAGGTGGATCATTATCAGGCAGAACAGCTTCGAACTGCGGTAAAGGAGAAAATGCAGGAGCGATATGTGAAATATGTGGTGTTTGATTTTCAGAATACCGTCTTAATGGACAGCTCCGGAATCGGGTTGATCACCGGGCGGTATCGGGAGCTGGCAGTCAGAGGCGGACAGGTGTATGTCAGTCATGTCAGCCGGGAGATGCAGAAGGTGCTGACACTATCCGGAATCTACCGGATCGTAACACCGTTGGAGCAGGTAATGACATCCGGAGATTGATTCCGGCAATGGAGCAGAATAAAAAGGGCATGATCATGCGGATAATAAGGAGGATACAATGGGTAACACGAATGAAATGATGGTTGAATTTGATGCAGTGGGAGAGAATGAAGGCTTTGCCAGAGTGGTTGTGGCGGCGTTTGTCTCCCGGCTGAATCCTACGTTAGAGGAATTAGGTGATCTGAAGGTGGCGGTCTCGGAGGCGGTGACCAATGCGATCATTCATGGCTATGATTCTCAGATAAAACATGTGGCAGTGACAACAGACCATGACACCGTACAGATCCGGGTGCATATAACAGAGCATACTGTAACCGTTCAGGTGAAGGATCACGGACGTGGTATCCCGGATATTACGCAGGCCATGGAGCCGCTGTTTACGACAAAGCCGGAGGAGGAACGCTCCGGTATGGGATTTTCCTTCATGGAGGCATTTACGGACCGGCTGCTGGTAGAATCGGAGCCCGGACAGGGAACGTGTGTCACAATGGTAAAAACGATGGGAGTGCAGGATGGACAGGACAATTGAACTGATTAAGCTTGCGAAGGAGGGAGATAGAAAGGCACGCGAGCAGGTGGCAACCGAGAACCTCGGACTGGTATGGAGCGTCGTCCGGCGCTTTGCAGGGCGGGGCCATGAGCTGGAGGACCTGTATCAGATCGGCTGCATCGGACTGATGAAATGCATTGATAAATTTGATCCGACCTATGATGTGAAATTCTCGACCTATGCAGTTCCCATGATCATGGGGGAGGTCAAACGATTCCTGCGGGATGACGGAATGGTGAAGGTGAGTCGTTCTCTGAAGGAAACGGCATATAAGGTCTATTCCACCAGAGAGCAGATGATGAATGAGCGTGGAATCGAGCCGACGCTGGAAGAGCTGGCGAGTTCTCTGGAGATTGAGAAGGAAGATATTGTGCTCGCTCTGGAAGCCAGCTCTGAGGTAGAATCCATATATAAGACCATTTATCAGAATGACGGAAATTCCATCTATCTGATCGATAAGCTGGTGAGCAGCGAGGATGAAAGTCAGCAGGCGGTTGACCAGCTGGCACTGGAGGAACTGCTGGGGCAGCTGGAGGAAAAGGAACGCAGTATCATAAGAATGCGCTACTTTGAGGATAAGACGCAGACGGAGATTGCCGGACTTCTGGGAATATCCCAGGTACAGGTATCCAGAATCGAAAAAAAGGTACTGACCAAAATGCGGGAACAGATGAATCATGGAAAAAGTTCCCAGGACGAATTAAAAAAATAAAACATAGAAACTGAAATCCCGGAAATACTACTCGTAAATGAAGAAGTCGAGGAGTGTGGATGGAATTATGCAGAAAAAACGGTATCAATGGATATGGTGGCTGCTGGCACTGGCAGTACTGGCGGGAATCCTGTGGCTGTTCAGTATCAGACAGACCAGGTCGGATTATGTCGATGGAACGCTGGTGATGTATATGGAGGAATCGACACCTGAGACCAAGGGAGGTGTTCTGATATGTCAGAAACCATTTATCTGAATGTACAGCAAAGCTCTGCGATCAACCGGCCGGTAGTGCGGCTGCAGGATGTTGCGGAGGTGTTCTGTGAGAATAAGAGTGTCCAGAAGCAGGTACAGAAGCTGATTCTGACGGAGTTTAAGGGAAATCAGGAAACCAAGCAGGTGTTTTCCACCTGTTATCTGATCCGGCAGATATCCGTAGCCGTTCCGAACTGTCAGGTGGAAAGCATCGGTGAAACAGAGTTTATCGTATATTATAAACCAGTCGGGAAACCGGCGAAATGGAAGGACTGGGTGAAGGGAATCCTGGTGGGGCTGCTGGCATTTTTCGGTGCGGCATTCTCCATTATGACCTTTAACACGGATGTAACCACGCCAGAGCTGTTTGACCAGATCTACCTGCTGTTTACCGGGAAAGAGGCTGATGGTCCCGGTGTGTTGCAGGCGGCATATTCGATCGGTCTTTTTCTGGGAATCATTCTGTTCTTCAACCATGGTGGAAAGTACAGGTTGACCAATGATCCGTCCCCGCTGCAGGTACAGATGCGCCAGTATGAGCAGGGGGTTAATCAGACCTTTATCATAGATGCAGAACGAAACGAGGACAGTCAGGATGTGGATTAAAACATGCCTGATGGCAATACTCGGACTGGCGGCAGGTGGCGCGATCGCCGGAGCCTATGTTGCATTCATGGCATCCCTCGGAGTGTATACGAGACTGGAGGGCTGGGCAAACTACGGCCGGCATACCATGCGGCTGGAGACCCTGATCCTGCTTGGAACAACGGCGGGAAATCTGCTGACGCTATATGAGATTCCGGTACATCTCGGACAGGTCGGGCTGGCAGTCAGCGGGCTGCTGTTCGGAATGTTTACTGGCTGTCTGGCGGGAGCACTGGCAGATGTGGTGAAGCTGTTTCCGATTCTCTGCCGGAGGGTATCTATCCGGAAGGGCCTGCCCTATATCATTGTAGCAGTCGGAGCCGGGAAGCTGGTCGGAAGCTGGATCCAGTTCTTCTGCTTTACAAATCCATCATAAAACATTATAAGGCATCGAAAAACGGTACCGGCTTATACCGGTTTATAACAGTCAATAAGACAGAAATCAAGAAGCGAAAGGCGGATGAAATTATGCTGAAGGAACCAAGTAATGAAGAATATAATGCGTATGTGAAGGCTGTGACGCCCAAACACAGCTGTTTATTGAACTGCCTGAAGGCCTTTCTGGTCGGCGGTGTGATCTGTACGATCGGGGAGGTGATCTCCCAGCTGCTTCAGAAGCAGGCCGGACTGGGGATAGAGGATGCGGGCAGCTATGTATCGATGCTGCTGGTCCTGACCAGTGTTATCCTGACGGGTTTTAATCTCTATGGATCACTGGCAAAGTTCGGGGGAGCCGGGGCACTGGTCCCGATCACCGGATTTGCAAACTCTGTAGCGGCACCCTGTATTGAATATCAGAAGGAAGGACAGGTATTCGGTATCGGAGTAAAGGTATTCACGATTGCCGGGCCGGTCATCCTCTACGGTATCTTTACAAGCTGGGTCCTGGGACTGATCTACTGGATCTGGGGAATGCTAAGGTAAACAGACTGGAAATCAGAGAATCAATACAACGTATCGCAGGTACCGAAATAGTATCTGGGATACGTTTTTTTTTATAACAGTAAGGGAAAATGGTTATTATTTGGAGAAAAATGGCATTTACATATTCCGGCAAGTAGTGTATAGTGGGTGTGAATTTTGGAGGTGACAATATGGCAAACGGAAAAACTTCAATGTCTGCATGGCTGGCGGGAACCCTGCCGCAGAAGCAGATGTCAGAGGCATTCATCAACAGTATATTTCTTGCATTGTCCGGAGGCTTTCAGGATGCATATACATATTTTACAAGAAATAAGGTCTTTTCCAACGCACAGACCGGAAATGTCGTGCTGATGAGTGAGCATTTCATGAAGGGAGAATGGCAGGATGGTCTGAAATATCTGATCCCGCTGTTCGCATTTGCGGCCGGAGTATTTGTGGCAGAACAGATTCAGGCGAAGTTCCGGCTGTCGCAGAAGCTGCACTGGAGGCAGGGCATTCTGCTGATCGAGATCCTGATTCTGGTGATGGTAGGATTTATGCCTGAGAGCCTGAATATGCTGGCAACGGTTCTGGTATCCTTTTCCTGCGCCATGCAGGTACAGGCATTCCGGAAGGTGGATGGATACTCGTATGCGAGTACGATGTGTATCGGAAATCTGAGAAACGGAACCGCATCCCTGTCCATGTATCTGCGTGAACGGAAGCCGGGACTTCTGAAGCAGGCACTTTATTATTTCGGTATTATCCTGTTTTTTGCGATCGGTGCCGGGCTGGGAGGAATCATTTCCACGAAGTTCGGATACCGTGCGATCTGGGTATCCGGTGGGTTATTACTGATTAGCACATTACTGATGTTCCTTGAAAAGTTTCGTGGGAAATTAGAAGAATCATAAAGAAAATCGGACTGGGAAAAATGTACGAAAAAAGTGTGAAAAAGGAAGAAATATAATTGCTTTTGATGAATAAACCATTGACG
>ERZ1035006.631-NODE-631-length-26877-cov-5.243084_pt1 | contig 26877 bp, 13 predicted proteins | sample MGYA00520694_ERZ1035006 | MGnify/ENA primary metagenome ERZ1035006 (study PRJEB33766, sample SAMN09781746) | gut metagenome | biome: gut microbiome | host: Homo sapiens | place: Madagascar | study: EMG produced TPA metagenomics assembly of the PRJNA485056 data set... | reverse complement strand
CCGCTGCATTCCACGAGCGCTTGTCGGGCGAGGATGGCTTATAAATTCCTTACGTCGAAAACAGGAATCTTGATACTGCGTTTAGTCCTGGATAACGACCCTTCCCTTTGCCAACGAAAGAAGATCGGGAATGTCGTAACAGCGCAAGACACCAGGAATGACGTTCGACATCATGTCGTGCTGCATGGGGTGCTGAATGTAATTGCGCCAGGTCTTCAATGTGCGGGTGAGTGTGGCACCAGCCAATCGCTCGTCGAGCACAGCAGCGTGCATCACTACGACTGCGTTCATTCCGTCAGCCTTGACTGTAATCTGGCGACCCTTCAACTTTTCGTCAGCAGAACAGAAATTGAGAATGGTGCGCAAATCCTGCACACGCTGACCTATGAGCGGTTTGCCTGCATGAAGGGCAGTTACAGCAGAACGATACTGAGTATTCCAATACTTGGAAAGGTTGTACTCGAAAATGTCGCTCGTCTCACCAAAACCTCGCAGGTCGGCATAGACATGAATCGTGCCGTCGGAGAATACATCACGACGATCGGTCTCTATCAGCAGACTTGCCTTTCCTGCATCAGCAAGATGGATGCAAACCTTCGACTGCTGATTGGCAACCGACGGAATCCTGACGATGACAGGAACAGGATACTGACCTTCGCAATCGAGCTGATAACGATATTCCTCCACGTCGCGCTGCGATTCGTGGCGAGTCTCAATAGCATTCCAGTGGTCGTTCAGTCCAGGAAGTCCCAACAGCTTTAGAATGCCATCCTTCACCTTGTCGGCCGACTGCGAACAGAAAGCCTGGCGCTGGGCTGACAGCCTGTCCATCTGTGCCTCACACTCCTGCATGGAGCTGAGCGCATCCTTGTATTCCAAGTTTACCTGTCCTGTCTTGGTGCAACGCATGTCGTCACTACGCCAGTAAGTATAAGGCTTCACCTCGCCCTGTGCATCGCCCAAGAGAGCCTTGCGGAAGAAGCTCACCATCTTGTCCTGGCTGGGCTTGGGAATGGCGTGTCCGTCATCGTAATAAAACTGTTCGGCAGCATCGGGCGCTCCCAGCAGACTGTAGCAACGATTCACCTCTTCATAGCCACGCAAGGCTCCCCAATGGTCAACGAAGTCGAAACGACCATCAAGAATCAGGAAAGGCTTTGGCGCATTCATCATCGCCATGTCGGCTATCTCGATGTGCTCGCGTCCTTCGCCTGGAATCCACTGACATCCATCGCTTGGGCCTTGAGTCTCCAGGGTTCTTTCGCGCGACGAGAAGAACAATCCCACACAACTTGCCTTCACCCTGTCGTCGAGAGCAGCCAGATAAGACGACTGCGTGCCGCCTCCCGAGAAGCCATAACAACCAATCTTGTCGCCATCAATGTCCTTACGACTGAGCAGATAGTCGATGGCGCGGCTGTTGTCGAAAAACTCCTGTGCGGCAAGGCTGCTGCCAAGGAGTATGAAGCCCGGAGCAATGAGTGTATGCTCGGTAGTTACACCACGGGTAAGATTCTTGCCCTGTGCATCGATGGTTTGCTGGCGCTCACCCTGTGAGAAGGGATCGACCACCATGGAAGCAATGCCGTTGACAGCCAACTGCTCAGCACTTCCCGAACCCGTGCCCTTTCCGTCGAGTCCATGTCCGCACATCTCGATGCAGGCAGGAATCTTGCCCTGCACCTTCTCGGGCAGATAAAGATGGGCTGTGACGTAACGGCCTGGCGTACTCTGAAAGACAATCTTCTCGACTATAAAGCCGTTGCCCTTCAACGAGCCCACTACCTTGGCATTGAGTTTGCCACGCTGTGGCATTTCGCCAGCCAACTGACTAAAACGACTGCGCAACTGGCTCACGTATTGCTGCATGGCTTCCTTCGACTGGCAAGCCTTTTCGAAAGCCTGCTGGCGCTCATAGTTCTGAGCGTGTACTGGCAGCATCTCGTAGTTGTAGAGCGAGGTGGCTGTCTTGAACTTCAGAGCCTTGTAAGAGCCCTGAGCCATTGCCACCGTACCTGCAAGCACGGCGGCAACCCATAAGAAGAATCTGTTTCTATACATAGTAATATCTTTAACTTCTATAACTTCTGAACTTGACCGAAAAGTCTTGTTTTTACATCTTGACAACCACTTCCATATCGCCCTCGCCTGCATCGAAGGTAAGTAAGCGCAACTTCTCGTCGTACTTCCATCCATCGACAAACTTGCCGGCTACAGTAACGAGTTTAGGCTTCTTGTCAAGGTAAACACTTACGCTGTAGTAGTGCGAAACAGGCTTGTAGTCGCCCTTAGGAGTCGTGATGTTGAGTATCCACTCGTTCTGTGCCAGTCGGCTCTCCATCTTGGTGACGGCATAAACTCCCTTCTGATAATCGAGCGATTTGCCGTCGTCCTCGTACATTTCATACACCGAATGCTCGGAAGGATAGATGAGCAGCGAGATGTTGGTGTTGGGACGCTCGTCCACGTACTGCATGGCTTCCTGACGGGGAATGATGGCTCCACGGCGCAGGAAGATAGGCATGATCTCGATAGGTGTGAGGAACGACTTGTACTGGCGTCCGCTGATGCGCTCACCTGTCCAGAAGTCGAGCCAGTCGCCACCGGGGAAGTAAACAGGACGCGAGAGTGCGTTCTTCACCGTTACAGGACACACCATCATGTCGCGGCCAAACATATACTGGTCTGAAATCTGATAGGTATTGACATCCTGCAGATGATCGTAGAACAAAGGTGTCATCAGCGGACGGCTGGTCTTGTACATATCCCAGGCGCTGGTGTAGATGTAAGGCAGGAGCGCATAACGCAGCGAGTCGTACTGGATGAATATTTTCTGTGCTTCCTCGCCATAAGTCCATGGCGCATGATAACGAGGATGATCCATACCGAAGAGGATGGATACAGGCGAGAACATTCCCATCTGCACCCAGCGCAGATAGAGGTCGGTGTCGTAGGCAGAATACTGCTCGAATCCACCCATACAGTGGCTCCAATAGCCGACACCAGAGAGTCCTATATTAATACCGCCGCGGATGATAGGTTCAAACCACTGCCACTCCGAGCCCCAGTCGCCAGCCCAAATGAAAGGATAGCGCTGAATACCTGCATAGCCCTCGCGTGTGTGGTCGAAGCCACGCTGTCCGTTGAGCTTGGCAAAGTTCTCATAAGGTGCCTTGGCATAGGCTATAGGGAAGAGGTTGTGGGCAGCCTTCTGCTCGATGTTTGGATTGTTGTAGTTCAGAGCGCTTCCCACATCAGTCTTGAAGAACTTGGCTCCCAGGTCGGTCACTTTCTTGGCTGCATTCTTCCACCACCAGTCCACAGCCTTGTCGTCGAAGAAGTTGATGATGGCGTTGGTTCCACCATCCTGAATGGTGAGTCCCTTCTTCTGTGCTGTGGTGAGCAGATTGTTGCGCTTGCCGTTGTCGACCAGCGAACGAATGTGCAGACCAAACATTGCCACATGATTCTTATAGGCATGGTCGATCATGCCCTTTGGGTCTTTAAACTGATCCTGGAACTCGAAGGTACAGCCTCCGTTGCCCAACTTGGCAAAGAGGCGCCAGGTAGAGTCGAGCCACATCATGTCGAACGGAATCTTTTCCTGACGCAGGCGGTCGATGAGATTGACCACATACGTATCGTTGGCCTTGCTCTCATGATGCCATGTTCCACCGCTGTACGAGCCGATGTGCAGACCATAGGCAGCACGTGGCATAAGAGGCGCCACGCCCGTGAGCTGCTGATAGCTGTGAATCAAAGTTTCCAACTGTTCGCCATAGATGAAATAATAGTCGTTGTCGCCACCAGGTGCCGAGAAACTGTACTTGTCGTTGTTGGTCCATCCCATGTCCCAGTCGTTGGGCACGGCAGTATGGAAGAATACGGCGTAGCCCTTGTTGCTGAGCATCAAAGGCACAGGACAGTAGTTGGCTCTCAGAATGTCCTTGCCGCCAACAGCAGGCTTCGAGCCCCGTCCCAGCTCCACATTGAGGTGAACACGTTGTCCACGCTGGTCGATGCGGTCCATGCGCTCACCGAAACCGAAGAAGTGCTCGTCGGGGTTCATCTTCACCTCATTATATATGCTGTCCTTGCAGCCCGATGTCAACTCCTCGTAGAGCACCTTTCCCGAAGCATCAGCCACCTGTATGCGCCAGGGAGCTTCCTGAATGCTTACCTGCAGCTTGCTGGTCTTTATCTGTTTGCCGTCCACGCTGAAGTCCACTTGCGGGAAGTTGTAGTTGACCACCATCCACTTCTCATTATCGGGCATCTGCTGTGCAGGCACCTTGGTTACACGGAACATGCTTTCCGAACACATCTCGATGCGCATGTTGCCCTGAGACGATGTGTAGAGCACGCTGTTTCCTTTCACTTGCTGTGCATGAGCCGCTGTAGCAAAGGCGCACAGCGACAGGAATGTGAGTTTTAGCTTTAAGTTTTTCATATCTATTCTGTTGTTTTTGTTGTTACGTTATTGATTTCTATTCCTGCCTGCACCACGGCTCCCAGTCCGTGGGCATCGTTGAGCGGAGCCGGTCGGTTGTAATAGAAAGGCAAGTCGCGGCTGATGCCTGTTCCCATGCACACATTCTTCACCTGTCCTTCAGGGGTTATCTGACTGCAGACAGCCTTCCATCCCTGCAGCGCCACAGAGGCGAACGAGCTGTCGAGCCAGCCCTTGTTCACACCATGCGCAATGGCTGCGACAAACATGGCTGTGCAGGAAGTTTCGGGATAAGAGTCGGGCTTGTCGAGCAACTGGTGCCACATGCCCTGTGCGTCCTGATAGGCGATGATGTTTTCCACTCTTTTTCGGAACAGCTGCAGCAATCTGTCTCGCAGAGGATGCTCTTCGGGCAATCTGTCGAGCACGAGAGCCTGTGCCAGAAACGCCCATCCGTTGGCTCTTCCCCAGTGGGCGGTGCCGTGGGCATGGGTCGTATCATAATAGGAACAATGCCAATAGAGGTGCTTGTCGTTGTCGAAGAGCAGACTGTCGAAGAGCAATACCTGCTCTGCCGCTCTCTGCAACAAGTCGGACGATGCACCCTTGCGACTTCCCTGATGAGCCAGGAAAGAAGTACACATATACAGGTCGTCGAGCCAGAGAGTTCGCTCTTCCACCCTTCCCCGGCAGTAAATGCCTGTTTCGGGAATACGCTCCTGCTGAGTAAGAATGTAATGGCTTATCTTGTCGAGATAATTCTCGTAACGTTGGTCTTTGTATCGTCGTGCCAGTTCGGAGAGGGCAGCGCCCATAGCTCCGCAGTCGTCAAGGCTCGACATGGAGAAGAATCTGCGCCACGCATTGTCGCGCACGCCCGATTCGTATTCTTTCTTGAGTTGTCGCTGTATTTTTGGTTCGAAATAAAAGTCAAAGTTCTCTTTGACAAACTGCTCATACTTCTTTTCACCTGCCGCATCGGCAAGATTGAGCATTGCCACTCCGAGCACACCATTCACGTATCTCCATTCCTGATAATAGCTGTCGATGTGAGTGTGTCCGTCCTGTGCCTTTGACACGTTGTGGTTGTGATGGCTCAGCAGATAATCAGCCACCCGCTTCGAGACATCGAGCGGAGCATCCTGCGCCATAACCCCTGCTGCAAAGGCAAGACTGCAAATAAGAGTAAAGACTGCTTTCTTCATGAGGCTTCCCGGTTTTTAAGTGGTTTGAAAAATATTGAGAATATTGTTGCTGGAATAAAATTGTTGTCCCTGGAACAATTCCTGCGAAAGTAGATTTTAGGAAAAAGCCTCTCCACTTCTCACGAGGCAGAGAGGCCTGCATGTTGTTTTAATATATAACTAAAAACCTACCGTTAATTCATTATTTGAATTCAAGTTTCGCAAGCGAGGAAATTGATAGAAGCTAAAGCTGTTATCACTCCCGTCGGTCGTTCGGAAAGTTAAAAAATAATAGTCTTATAGTTTAAACTTAGGACATTTGTCCCTTAACTTCCCTCTAACTTCCCCACATGCAAAAGTCAGTTATTTTAATATCCGTAGTTGTTGATCAATGCGTTGTTCGACGCGTTGATGTCTGAGTCGAATATAGGCCAGTACTGACGGGAGTCAGGATCGTTGGCAAAATAGTTGACCAGCATGTTGTCCTTCACGGTGGCAGACACGAAGTCGTAGTCGAGTCTTGTCCAGCCTTCGCCAGCAGGAGCTGCTGTCTCACCCTTAGCCAAGCCATAGTACTCCAACTTACCAGCAGCATTGGTGCGTGTGTAAACCACTGTAGGCACGTCAGCATACTTGCCGGTGCGGTCGCGCAGCGCTCTCATGTCGGTCACGGTCTGTCTTACGGCTGTACCGAGCAAGTTCCAGCGAATGAGGTCCTGCTTGCGCAGCATCTCACCAGGGAACTCGAGGAGGCGCTCCTTCTGGATGGCCTTCAGCATGTCGGCCTTCGAGCTGATGGCGTTGACATAAGCCTCTACGTTGGCAGGGCGGTCGGCTACGGCAAAGGCGCGGTTGCGAACCTCCTTGAGGTAAGGCTTGGCTGCATCAGGGCCTTCCAGCTCGTTGGCAATCTCAGCTGCCATCAACAGGATGTCGGCGTAGCGGAGCACGGGCAGGTTCACACCGTCGTCGTTGGAAGTCACCGTACGGGTCATGCGTTCATAGTCGTACTTGCCGAAGTTGAAGCTTGGTGCAGAAGCATCGTTGTCACCCAACTTGGCCATTGTGTAACCGTTGTTGTACTTATAAGGCACGCAGTTCACGTCGCGGCGCTGGTCAGCATTGTCGTACTCATAGTAGAGTGTAGGAGCAGGAATGTTCTGTCCGCCATAGTTGGTCTTGGTCAAGTGTGGACTCTTCGACTTGTGGTAAACACCAAAGTGATAGAAGAATCGTCCACGTCCGTCGTTGAATGGAATCTCGAAGATAGACTCTTTGTGTGAGCCTTCGATGGTGATGACGTCAGTAGCGAGGTCGTTCCAGAACTGCTCGTAAGTGGCGTCGAGTGCGAGTCCACTCTCTCTGATGACGAGTTTCAGGTCGTCGTAAGCCTCCTGCAGCAGGGCTGTGCTGGTGAGCTCAGGATCGTTGCTGCGGCGCACCTCATAAGTAGTAGGATTGTCGAGCGATGTAGGACGCTGGCTGTAACCCTCGGCCATGAGGATGAGGCGTGCACGCAGACCCAAGGCAAAAGCCTTGTTCACACGCTCGGTAGTCTTGGTGCGCTCAGCCTTTCCTGGCCAAGGCAGATAGCCTGCAGCCTCTTTCAGGTCGGCAATAATCTGCTTATAGATAACGTCGCGGTCAGACTTGGGAAGGTAGATGGTGCTCTGCTTCACCGATGTGAATCGGGCAGGCACGTCGCCCCAGGCACGAATGAGGTCATAGTAGTACTGTGCACGCAGGGTGAGCGACTCGCCTAAGAGATAAGCCATGTCGGCATTGCTCTCAGGATTGCCATAGGCGCGTATTCCCTCGATGCAGCAGTTGGCAGCCTCAATGCCGTTGAAGAAGCCTGTGAAGGCGTTAGGGTCTTTTCCAGAAGCCATCCAGTTGTTGGCAGAGAAGGCGCTGTAAGTGCAGAGCGAGGTCTTGTTGTCCGACGAAGGCTGCGCCATGTCGAAGTAGCACTCGGCATCGGTATTCATACCATAGTAAGGCATGTAGCGTGCACGGTGAGAGTTGGTAGCGGCAAACCAGCTGTAGATGCCGATGACCGTATTCTCGGTAAGCGGGGTGTTAGAGAACACCACCTTGTCATCATATTCCGACTTGCTTTCTACATCAAAATAGTCGTTGCACGACATGAGTGTAGCGCCAGCCAACAGGGCTGTAAATACATATTTTATTTTCATAACGATGTTTCCTTTAAGTGTTTTTTTAGAATGTAAGATTAAGACCGAAGATGAACTGGCGGCTTCTTGGATAAGCCGAGTAGTCTACGCCTGGGCAAACCAGCATGTTACGGCAGCAGTCCACCTCTGGATCCATACCACTGTAACCGGTGATACAGAAAAGATTTGAAGCGGTGAAGTATAGACGCAGGTTCTGAACATAGATTTTCTGCATCCATGTCTTAGGCAGTGTATAGCCCAAGGTGAGAGTAGAGAGGCGGAGGAATGATCCGTCCTCGATAGCCCAGTCGGTGAGCACAGCCTTTGTTGTGTAAGGCGACCACATAGTGGTGTTCTTGTTCATCTCGGCGAGCTTGGCAGCGTCGTTGATGAAGTTGCCGTTCTCGTCTACGTTGGTCCAGCGCTTGCCGCTTGCCATGGTGGTGTTGAGGTTGCGCCAGATACCGCCACGTGTAGAGGTCTGGTCTATCTTGTCGGCGTTGTAAACATCATTGCCGATGCTGTAAGAGAAGTCGGCGTTGAAGTCGAATCCGTAGGCACGTGCACCGATAGAGAATCCACCTACAGCCCATGCGTTGGCATCGCCGATCTCGAACTTGTCGTCATCGTTGATGGTTCCTGAACCGTCCTTGTCGAGGAGCTTCATGGTACCAGGACGTACAGTGCCCACAATACCGCTGGCATCAGCCACACCTTCCTTCAGCTTCCACTTTCCTGCGGCAGCATCGTAGCCCTCGAAGTCGTCTACCTCGTAGCGTCCTGTTCCTGCCAACTTGTAACCGACGATAGTTCCTACAGGCTTTCCTGGCTTCACTAAGTAGTCGGAGCCAATTTCTGTACTTGCCCAGTAAGAAGGCTTAGAGTATGATTCCATGCTTCCGAGGCTCACCACCTCGTTGGTGTTATGACCGAGTGTGAACGAGAAGTTCAGACCGTAGTTCTTGGTATTGATGGCATCGTAGTTCAATGTCAACTCGAAACCAGAGTTCTTGGTCTCGCCCACGTTCTGGAACTGTGTGTTGTAACCGCTACCTGTGATCTGCATTTCCATGAGCAGGTCTTTCACGTTGTTCTTGTACACCTCGAACGAACCGTTGAGCTTGTTGTTGAAGAAACCAAAGTCAATACCCAGGTTGAGCGAGTGTGTGGTTTCCCACTTCAGGTCGGGGTTGCTCATTGCGTTACCTGTGGTAAGCCATGAGTTCTGCAGATGCAGCCAAGAGCTCTCCTTAATAGAATAGGTACGGCTGGTCTGTCCTGAAGGAATATTGTTGTTACCCGACACACCGTAGCTCAAGCGCAGTTTCAGGTTGCTCAGCCAGTCTTGTGTCGACTTCATCCAAGGCTCCTCGATAATGCGCCATCCGGCTGCCACTGATGGGAAGTAGCCCCAGCGGTTGTCCTTCGAGAACTTGCTTGAACCATCGGCACGCAGAGTGGCGGTGAGCAGATAGCGGTCCAAGAGGCTGTAGTTGACACGTCCGAAGAATGACAACATCTTATCATCGGGAGAGTAGTCCTCGTTGGCACGTGTAGGAGTTCCCTGCGCAGAGAGGTGGAAAGCCATGTCGGCATCGTAGAATGTAGGGAGTCCCTCCACACGTGTCGTTGTCGTAGTCTCACGGCTTACGATACTCTCCTGTCCCACCATAAGGTTCAGGCTGTGAATCTTTGGCAGAATCTTTGAAAAGTCGTACTGCAGGGTGTTGGAGTTGCGCACGGTTCGACGGTTTACCTGAGTACGTGTAGTAAGCGGCATATTCTTAAATTCTGCCAGGGTGTTGTTCTGCGACTCATAGGTAGTAGAGCCTGCAAAGTAACGGAAGTCGTTGTTGTAGATGTCGAGACCTACGTCTGTGCGGAAAGTAAGCTCGGGCAATATCTTCCATGTGAAAGCTCCGTTCATGTTGAAGTTCTCACGAACACGCTTCTTGTAGTTGTCGTTGAGGGCTGTAATTGGGTCTTCCAGTCCGTCGTCGATGTTGCTCTCGTCGAAGAGAAGGCTTCCTGATCCCGTCAGTGGCGACTGCATCACAGCGTGGCGGATACGGCCGAAAGAGCCTGAAGACTTAGAGCTCTGATTACCGATAGCGTCGCTCTGTCCGTCACCATTCACCTTGGTGCGTGAGTAGCGGGTAGAGAATTCCAGCTTGGTCTTCTTGTTGGGCTCATAGTTGAGCTTAAAGTTTAAGTTGCTGCGATAGAAGTCAGAGGTAAGCAGGATGGCTTTCTCCTTCATATAGTTGTATCCAGCAGTAAAGCGCAACTTCTCCGAACCTCCCGAGATGTTGACATTATGGCTGAACACGTTACCGGTGCGTCCGTACACCTCGTCCTGCCAGTCGGTGGTCTTCATTGAGTTCACGACGTTGGGTATATTGTCCCATCCGCCGAGCACCTGCTGATATTTGCCTGCATTGGCACCAGTAGAGAGGCTCGAAAGTTCGTACTGCCACTTCAGATAGTCTTCCACTCCCAGCACGTCTACCTTGTCCTCAGCCTTCTTGAAGCCCACGTAGGCATTGTAGTTCACGGTCACCTTGCCTGCCTTACCACTCTTGGTGGTGACGAGCACGATACCGTTAGAACCACGGCTACCATAGATGGCGGTAGAGGAAGCGTCCTTCAGCACGTCGATGCTCTCGATGTCGCTGGTAGGAATGTCGGAGATGCTGCTGACAGGGAAACCGTCTACTATATAAAGAGGTGTGTTGTCGCCAGTGATAGAACCACCACCACGCACGCGGATGATGACCTCGGCGTCGGGGTTGCCCTCAGGCATGGTGACGCGCACACCAGCCAGCTTACCCTGCATGGCCTCAACAGGCGAAGCCACAGGCACTGACACGAGTTCTGTGTTGCCTACCGAAGAAACCGAACCCGTCACGTCCTTGCGCTTTACGGTTCCGTAACCGATAGCCACCACTTCGTTAAGCATGTTGGAATCTTCCTTCAACTGGACAGTCATCTTGCCTTCCTTGGCAATGATCACTTCCTTCTTGTAACCCACATAAGTGATTTCGAGTTGTTTTCCTTTCGGAACAGAGATAGAGTAATTACCGTCCATATCGGTCACTACTCCCACCGAAGTGCCGGGAATCCTTACGCTTGCGCCAATAATTGGTTCACCAGCCTCGTCAGTTACTTGTCCGCTAACGGTGACGCTTTGCGCCAGCACTCCTAACGGGAAAAGAAGCATCAGCAACAGTACCGAACACTTCTTCATAAAAATAATCGCTACTTTTCTCATAGGTCTTTACTTAGTTTTTAAATATTTGAAGTAGAATGTCGGGGGCAAAAGTAGCCAAAAACCCCCGACATGAGTGGTAAAAACGTTCCAAATGTTCGGTAAAAACGTTTCAAAGCCCGTTTTTCTGCCTATATTCAGACGGACTGATGCCCATCGCCGCTCTGAAACACTTGCCGAAGTAGTTCTGATCGCTGAAACCGCAACGATAGGCGATTTCCTTCACAGGAAGGTCGCTGTGATGCAACAGCGCCACGGCACGGTTCATGCGTGCCTTGTTGATAAACTCCTTGGGCGCCACACCCAACAAGCTCTTCAGTTTGCGGTTCAGTCCCGACTTGCTGACGTTCAGCTTGGCTGCCAGCTCGGTCACACTGAGGTCGGAGTTGTCGATGTGCTGTTCCACAAACTCCACCACGCATTGCATGAAGCGCTGGTCTTCCTCGCTCAGGCTCTCCTCGCCAACGCTGCGGCTGTCGGCTTGCAAGGGCTGTTGAACGTCGGCAACTGCCGCTTCCTCTGCCATTGTCTCCGCAGTTGCCGTTTCTATGGTTGCTTTTTCCGCAGCCGCCTTTTTCTCAGCAGCTTTTTTCTCAGCAGCCTTGGCTTCCACCTCAACAGCAGTCTTGTCTGCCCCGGCAGCCTTGACAGCCACGACGAGGTGTTTTTCCTTGTCGTATCTCTCCATCAGGTCGAGATACTGCCCCAACAGTTCCCTCTGCTTGCGGTGGGAGGCGCGAATTGTCCTCGTCACATACACCACGGTATAGATAAACAACAGCGCCAGCAGCACATACAGCACCTTGGCGGTAGTGGTCTGCCAGATGGTGGGTTTCACGCAGATCGTCACCACTTTCACGTTGCCCGCCCATTGTCCTGTGGGCAGTTTCGACTCCACCCGCAACGTGTGCGTACCGGGCGAAAGGTTGAGCAGCGTCACCGTGTGGCTGTTCTCCAAGGTATTCCATACGCCGTCGTCCAACTGGAACCTATAGCTTATCGACTGGATGTTGGCATAATCGATGGCAGCAAACTCTATCTTCACATTGCGCTCCGTCTCATCGAGACTGATGGTGTCGCTGGCGCTCACCGCCTCCATCATCTCGCCTTCTTCCACCGACACCCTTGTCAGTACGATGCGTGGTGCCTTGGTGCGCTTCGTCAGCAGGTCCATATCCATCAGCACCAGTCCGTCCATCAGTCCCATGAGCCATTTGCCGCCTTTCCATCTCAGGGGCTGCGCATCCGAGAAAATCAGCTCGTCGGTCCATGTGCGGTGGTTGAAAAAGAGCGATAGTCCATGTTCCACATCCACGCCCGTCAAGTCGTTGGTGCCCACAAACCACATATATTGTCCATACGCAAAAGCCGACAAGAGGAAGTCCTCCGGCAAATCGCGCCTGTCGAAGTGTCTGAATTCCACATCTTTGCTGAGCAGCGAAATGCCGGGCTCCACCATGTTCAGTCCGCTGCCCTCGGTGCAGATATAGAGTCTGTTGGCCCTGTCCTCCGCCATAAACATGACGGCAGAGCAACTCAAGCTGCCGTCTCTTCCGCCCTCACGCTCATGCTGGATAAAGCGCAGCGAGGCAGGATTGGCGGCAGTAAGCTTCGTGGCGAAAAGTCCAAGCGTTGTGCCCGCCAGCAGCTCGTCACGATGGCTGATATATATCATTCGCACCCCCAAGTACTTGCCTGTCTTGTCATCATGAGAGAGGACGATGGGCTGACACCTCCAACTCTTTCCCGAAGGGGTAATACAGAACAGTCCATGGTTCAGCGTTGCCACCCACAGCCTGCCCCATCGGTCTTTCTGCAGCGAGTAAACATGATGGGTTGTCTCCCTACTACGTACTGTAAGCGCCATTCGGCTGATGGCGTAGCTGCCGTCGGCACGGGGCGACAGATGCAGCAGTCCACCGGGTTTGCATCCTAACCATAAGCTGCCGTCCTCGTTTTGCATCATCGTGTACACAGCCGACCAGAAAGGAGTCTTCTCGCCATGCAGTCGGCCGTCGGCTCCAAGAAATCCCAGCAGATTCAGGTTCTCGTCGTAGATTCTCACCGAGGCATCGTCGCGCGAGCACACCCATATCCGTCCCTCGCGGTCACGGAAGAGCGCCCTCACCTGACATCCTGGCTGTCTCAACAGCCACGTAGCATAACACGGCTTACGGTAGCTCATCTTCACACCCAGAGAGTCGACTGCCCACTCCACTCCGTCGGCTGTCGTCAGTCGCCTCTTGCCCTGCTCGGGGAAGCCCCATTTGCGCAGCGCCCTGTTCCAGGAGAGATGACAGTCGTCAAACTGTCCCGTGCGGATGTCGAAGACTACGCAGCAGCCTTCCACATTACAATATATATAAGGATCGCGAATACGAAAGTCCTTGATGCGGTTCACGCCCACCGAGCACCCATCGCCCGACTTCGGTTTGAACGACACGAAGCTGTAGCCGTCGTATCGGCTCAGTCCGTTCCATGTTGCCACCCAGATCATTCCCTGTCTGTCCTGTACAAGACCCGTTGCGTGATGGTGCGCCAGTCCATCGAGCTCGTTGAGCCTTCTCTCTGTAACGCCCTGCTTCGCCCAAGCCCCGCCGTCCTGAAGAGTCAGCACAGCCTCAGCAACGTGGCTCGACAAACAGCAGATCCACATCAAAAAATATCTTATTATTCTATTTTTAGTCATCTGTGCAATGGTAGATTAGTCATATTGCGTGCAAAAGTAAGAAATAATAGTCAGAAAAAGAAATCAAATCCAAAGTTTTTATTTAACTTTGCATAAGATATCCTGCACTCGGCAATCTGAAAGCAAGCTTTCATTGCGCTCGTTGGTGCAATCTTTGCAAAAGATATCCTGCACTCGGCAAAACATAAAAAACATAATAACAATGAAAATAGCAGTATTCTGTTCAGCAAACGCCCATATTGACAGCGACTACTTCCGTCTCACAGAGGAGATGGGCAAGTGGATGGCAGAGCAAGGGCACGACTTAGTTTTCGGCGGCTGCAACATCGGCCTGATGAACACCATCGGCAAGGCAGTCAAGGCGCATGGCGGCAGAGCCATAGGCGTAGTTCCCACCATCGTAGAGCGAGGCGGCAAGACTTTTCCAGACCTCGACGTAGAGATTCCTTGCGACAATCTCAGCGACCGCAAGGACTTGCTGCTCTCTCAGAGCGACATCGTCGTGGCGCTCCCTGGCGGCATCGGCACCCTCGACGAAATCTTCACCGTTGCTGCCTCCCACACCATTGGCTATCACAGCAAGAAGGTTGTTCTCTACAACATGAAGGGCTTCTGGAACTCCACCATTGCCCTCCTCGACGACATGGCTTCGCAGGGCATGATTCGTGGCAACTGGCACGACTACATTGATGTGGCTGCCAGCCTCAGCGAGTTGCAGAAGATGGTGGAACAATGATAAATGCGGGATTGAGCAATCAACTCAATCCCGCATTTCCTTTATAATAAGTAAGTCTTAATCCCAAGTTGTCCAGGGATTGTAGGGCTTAGCATCGCCCCACACAGTGCCGGTTCCATCTCCCGTACCGCCAGTAGTGGTGTCGGAACCCAACGTGCCCTGCGTTTCGCCTTGGTAGGTGACTGCGGAGCCGCCATTCAACAGAGATTCATTTTCTACACGTAGAACTTTTATGAGAGGTTGTTGATATTTTTTCTTCATGATTGCAATGATTTACTTTTTAACGAATTTCTTGCCATTAACGATGTAAACGCCCTTGGCAAGAGTGGAAAGAGAATTGCCAACCTGCTGGCCACTGAGGTTGTAGACTGCTGCAGGAGCAACGGATGCTGGCGTGAGCGATGTTCCGTCCACCTGATGGATGGAAGAAACTACGCCATTGCGGTCGACGAGACAGATGCCGATATTGCCCTTGGCTGGCGAAGTGCTTTCGGGCAACTGCTTGAAATAACCACGGAAACCCTTGAGTCCGTATTTCTTGCCTGCGAGACACTTCACGAAGGTATTGTTCTGAATGATGTAGTCGCCAGGAGCGATGAAAGCAGAGTTTTCAGAAGCCATGCCCTGCTGCTGATAGAGCGTTCCCGTGAAATAGAATTTATCGTAGGTACACTTCTCGAACTTGTCGTTGGCTTCGTGATCATAGCTGCCGTCGAAATATCCGCCGTTATCCCTCTTTCCCATGCGCTGTTTTGCCTCTTCTGCTGTGTATGAGGTGTTGATATCTGAATCATAGTTGAGTTCGATATCCTCGAAAGTATAGACTCCTGAGGCGTTGTCGATATCGGTCTGAGCCATCCTGACGAGGAGAGGCTCAAACTCATCGAGCGGATCTTTGTCGTAGTTGGCGTATTGCAGGAAGTAAAAGGTACTGTTATCGGCCTGTGCCTCATTCTTTGCCAAACCCCGATAGGCAGCTATCATAAAACCCTCGTCATCAGAAGCATTGAGGGCTTTCTGATAAATACGGGCACACTTCACTGTTTTACTCTCTATATCGCGAGCACCGAAAGGCAGTACAAGCGTATTCCAACCTGCCTTAAACGTGCGTTTGAGGAGGATGTCGGCATGGTGCTGGGCTACGACCTGATAGTCGGCAGCATTCTCGTCGAGAGTCTTGGTGAGGAGATACATAAAGGCATTCTTTCCCTTGTCTGTTCCATCCACGATGATGTTGTCGCGATAGACCTTGTAATTAGTCTCAGCTTCACCCTGGAACTCCACCTGCACCTTGTTGGGATCCATACCGAAGAAGATGCCTTGATCGCCGGCGTAGGTCTGCGCATCAATTTGAGTACCGCTGTGCACGATAATCTTCGTGACATTTGTGTTGTCGGCAAAGGCACCGTCGCCGATGAAAGTGATTCCTGAGTGAATGTCGATGGTCTTCAGTCCATCATAGCAGTTGCGGAAAGTCTCGCGTTCGATGCGGGTGACGTTCTTGGTAAGGTTCTTGAAATCGGCATCGGTGAGTTTGAAACAGTTTTGGAATGCACCCTCACCTATGGTTTTCAAGTTGTCAAAGTGCTTGTCTGCGAAAAGTCCTGCCAGGTTCTGGTTGTTGGTAAAGGCGTACTTCTGTATCTCTGTTATCTTGGTAGCATCCTTGAAAGTGACGTTCTGCAGGTTGCAGTCCTGAAACACCACCTCGTTGATTACCGTCACGTTGGCAGGAATGGTGAGGTTGGTAAGTTTGCTACAACCGAAGAAGGCGCCGTAGCCCAGAGCACCCATATTATCAGTCTGCACACCGTTGAAGTCGAGCTTGCGGCTGACACCAGTCAGTTTGTCGTTCTGAGGCAGGGTGAGCTTGGTGATTCCGCAGCTCTGAAAGGTTCTACCTGCTATGCTGATGATGCGTGAGGGCAAAACACCACCGTTAGCAAGATCCATGTTGCCGCAACCAATGAAAGCCTCCGTTTCGAGCACCAAATCCTGAGTGCCTGCCACGAACTCCAAGGTCTTCAAGGCACTACAATTCATAAAAGCCTGTGCGCGGATAATGGTGACTGAAGCAGGGATGGAAAGAGCGGTGAGAGCGCAGTTATTGAACGCCAACAGTCCTATCTCTGTCATGTTGCTGAGGTCTACTTGCTGCAGATTCTTACAGTTCTGGAAGATTTTTTCGGGCACTTTCTTGCCTGTCGCCGTAAAAGTGGCTTCAGAAAGATTGAGCGATTTCAGACTGCCTGTTCCCTCAGTGCTTCCTGCCATCTTCTGTAGCAGACTAATGTCAGTATCATCAAGATAGCCTTTCACACGGAGTTGGGTAACTTTCATGGCATTGTCTTCGTCTCCAAGAAACGTGGCAAGACTGCCTTCTGTACTGACTGTGGAAGTGACGGCTGCGGCATCGCCAATCTGATAGGTTACTTGTAGCGTATTGGCAGCATGCACAAAAACAGAAAGCATGCTAACCATACAGAAAAGTAACAATTTGTAAATTCTCCTATTCATAAGCATAGTTCTTTTAATTACACAATTAGGTTTTCGTTTGCAAATTTACTCTTTTTATCGTTTCGTTTTTCGGCAATGAGAAAAAAAGTGGATTCACGAAACGGCAACAAGAGCATAAACAACTGATAATCTATTATTTATCATTTTTTATCATCTTGAAAAATATAAAGCCAACAGGGGCATCCCATCTTGATGAAACGCCCCCTTGTACCTGATTTATTGAACTTTCTCATGTGCGGAAGTTAGAGAAGTTATCTTAACTTCCCCATTTGAGAAAGTTGTTTTTACTTTTTTACCCTTTTACTTTTTTACCTTTAAATATTACTTTTTCACCTTAAAGCTTCCCTTGTTGGTTCTTACGATGTAAATGCCATCGGCATTCATATTGCTGACACGGCGGCCAGTGAGGTCGTAGATGCCGAGTACCTTGGCTTGCTGCTGCTTGTCGGCAGTAGAAGCCTGAATGCCTGTAGTAATCTTCTTGTAGAAGAAGACACCGTCGAGATTCACCTCTACACCATCGGTTCCGCCAGCAAGGACACTCAGGATGTTACTTTTGTAAGAACTATTACCCAAGAAGGCAGGAGTGCCATATTTCTTGATTTCTGTCATTGGAATATCGAAGCTGTACCATTCGCCGTTGCGATAGAAATCGCCAAGTACTGCATATTTATTGGTTCCATCCACAAAAGGAGCAGAGCCAATGGTGAAGTGAGCATTCTCACCGATGACTAAGGCATAGGCTGCGTTCTTGCTGACTTCGTTGGTTGTCTTCATCGAGAAGTGGAGCCAGTAGCTGTCATCGATCATACTCATATCGGTGGCTGCTGCAGGAACATAACCTGCACCTGACCAACCTTTTCCGCCGACAACCTTCACGCAGGAGTATTCCTCATCGTAGCCGAAGCTGTTGGTGCCTGTGGCTGTAGCGCCTGTCATAGTTCCCTCCCAGAGGTTGAAGTTGTAGTGGCTGTTGTCTACATTGTAGTTGGCCTTTACCTTGCCTGCAGCCTTTACCTGCTCGGCAAAGGTGCTGCCAGTGGCGATGAGCACGTAGTCGGAACCCGATGCAATGTCGAAAGTCGACTGGTTTTCGGCGTTGAGCGACTTGGATCCAAATTCTCCGAGAGTAGCGTCGACCTCAGGAGTCTCGCTGCCACCCTGCTTCTTATAGAAGAACACGTTGTCGAAGATCAGCTTTGTACCAGCATTTCCACCACTGAGCGCGCAGAAAGCATTCTCTCTATAGGCAGCAGCACCACCGTCCTTGTCGAGGAACACAGTTCCTGTCATCTTCTTGAGCTGACTGAAAGGAATGTCGAAACTGTACCACTCGCCATCACGCTTGAAGTCACCCAAAATCACGTTGCCCTCCAATGGAGCGTTGCCGAGAGTGAAGCGAGCCTCACCCACACCAAACGCATGAGAAGCATGCAAGAGAGCGTCGTCGCCCTTTACCGAGAAGTGGAGATAGTAGCTGTCGTCGAGCATGGAGAGGTCTTTCACTCCAGCAAAGCCCAATCCTGACCATCCCACTTTGTTAACGGTATAAACGGAGTATTCCTCGTTGAGTCCGAAGGAATTGACACCTGTTCCAGCGCTTGGCGTATAGGTGTTGTCCCAAATATAGAGGTGCTGTTTGGTGTTGTCTACCGAATAGTCGGCCTTGATTTTCTCAGCCCCCATCTGCTGCATTACACCGGTGGAAGCGCTGATAATGACGTAGTCGGAACCTTTGGAGAAGTCGAATACCGACTTGCCCGTTGCGTCGAGCGCCTTGTAGCCATACTTGCCCAGTTCGGTGGTTGTGTCCTCGAAACGAGTGTCCTCGTTGATATTGTCGACAGTGGTTCCGTTGATAGTGTAGCACTCCTTTCCCTCCTTCTGGTAAAGGCGAATATAGTCTACATACATCTTCTTCTCGCCAGAACTGAGGGCAGTAACGGCTGCAGCATTGTTCACGCCTGTGAAGTTGCCGCCTATCGCCAAGTTGACGAGCATATAGAACTGCTTGTTGAAATAGTTGCCGGGCGATGTGCTCTTGCTTCTGTCGCTGATGTCCATACTATAATAAGGTGTGGCAGCGTCGTCGAGATACATGTTGATGACATCGGGAGTCCACTCCAATACAAACTTGTGGAACTTGTCGTCCTGCAGGCTCGTAGGCGAAGTGGTGAACTTGCCATAGTTGGGATAGCCACCATTCTGATAAACACCCCAGTGGCAGGCACCGCTATAGTATTTCTCCTGAGTGCCATTCTTGATTCCGTCAGCATGTCCCATCTCCAAAACGTCGATTTCACCGCACGAAGGCCATGTTCCCGTGTTGCCAAGCAGCCAGAAGGCTGGCCACAAACCATTGGCAGTCTTAGGAATCATGATGCGTGTTTCCAACTTACCATATTTGAACGACACCTTGTCCTTGGTGAAGAGTCGTGCCGAAGTAAGGTCGGGCTTGGCTGTGATGATGAGTGCCTTGGTAGTTCCGTCGGGAGCGAGACCCACGGTGGCGTTTTCTTTCTGATAATTTTCCAACTCCCAGTTGCCAAATCCGTTGTCACGGTTTCCAATCTCATAGTTCCAGGTAGTTTCGTTCACTGCTCCTACGTTGTCAAACTCGTCCGCCCATACCTTTTTATAGTCCTGACCATAAGCAGGCGCCACGAACATCATGGACGATGCAAACAGAAGTAAATTCAAATGTTTCATACTCATTTAAGTTTTTAAAGTTATTAAAAAAAACCAGATTGTTGCCGCAAAATTAAGCAAAAAATCCACCCATTTTTCGGCATAAAATGGAAAAGTGGAACAACAGAAGCGCCATAAGATTCACAAGCCACTAATAATCAGCTGTTTAAAAGACAATCAAGGATAAGAAGAAAGTGGACAACATACGAACAGAAGCAAAATCGCACAAAAACACAACTCTATTTTTTGTCGACACACAAGAAGGATGAAAGCGCCCTTTTCTCGAAGTTCAGCTTTACAAATCGTCCACTGATTTCGATCTTCAAGTTTTTCGCACAGCACTGATAATCAGGAACATAAGAAAATCTTTCTACTTTACAAATCCACTTTTATTTATCACGGGGTTGTTACCAACTATTTTTTTTAGTACATTTGCAAGCGGAAAAACGAACGCTTCGGTAGAAGACAAAAAAGTCGTCCACCTACATCGTACCTAATAATAACGAAACACAATAATAACAAAAATCTAAACATTTAGCTTATGAAACCAACAAGGTTATTAATGGTGATGCTGACATTGTTTGTGGCAACCATCATGCAGGCGCAACAGATTACCTGTAAGGGTAACATCGCCGACGTGAGTGGAGAACCCATCATCGGTGCATCAGTAGTAGTAAAAGGTACCTCACAGGGTACAGTTTCCGACTTGGACGGTAACTTTACGATTCAAGCCAACCCCAACACAACATTGGTCGTATCTTATATAGGATATGTGACTCAAGAGGTGAAGGCTTCCGACAAGCTGAAAATCACGCTGAAGGAAGACTCACGCACCCTCGAAGACGTAGTGGTAGTGGGCTACGGTGTTCAGAAGAAGAGCGTCGTGACAGCCTCTATCGCCAAGGTGAGTGCCGACGACCTCGACGGCAAGGCGACAGTACGTGTCGACAATGCGCTGAAGGGTTTGGCCTCAGGTGTTACCGTCACTTCCTCATCAGGTCAGCCTGGTGCAGCCGCTCAGGTTCGTGTCCGTGGTGTCGGAACCATCAACAACAGCAACCCTCTCTACATCGTTGACGGAATGCCTATCGAGGGCGGTATCGAATATCTGAACCCCAGCGACATCGAGAGCATTGAGGTACTGAAGGACGCTGCCTCTGGCGCCATCTACGGTACACGTGCTGCCAACGGTGTCATCCTCGTCACCACCAAGAGCGGCGAGAAGGGCAGAGTACACGTCAACTACAACTTCTCTTACGGCTGGCAGAACCCATGGCAGCACCGCGATGTGCTCAACGCCACCGAGTATGCCGTGATGATGAACGAAGGTCTTGTCAACGCAGGACAGGCTCCTATCTACGACGATCCTTATCAGTACGGCAAGGGCACCGACTGGCAGGACGAAGTGTTCAACGACAACGCCGGTGTTGTCAACCATGAGGTGAACGTCAGCGGTGCTTCCGACAAGATCAACTATTACCTCTCTATGGGTTACTATCATCAGGACGGTATCGTGGGCGGCAACTACGACCGAAGCAACTTCAGCCGTCTGTCGCTTCGCAGCAATACCAGCTACACGCTCTTCGACGACACCAAGGACCGCGACTGGCTCAACAAACTGCAGATCAGCGCCAACATCTCTTACTCACGCGTCAAGAGCAAGATTGTCGATGCCAACTCTCAGTATGGTTCTCCATTGGGTTCAGCCCTCTACCTCTCTCCTATCCTCACTCCTACCGTGAGCGGTGCAGCAGCCGAAGCACAAAACCAACTCTATGGCGCAGAATATATGCTCTATGATAAGAATGGCAATATGTATACTGTTCCTGGTAGTAAATACAACGAGATGGTTAACCCATTAGCACTACTTTCGCTGCCTGGCGACTTGGGCTGGAGCCATAAGTTTGTAGCCAACTTCTCTGCCGACCTCAACATCGGTTACGGCGTGAAATACCGCATCTCTTACGGAGCTGACCTCTCATTCTGGGGAGCCGACGGCTATAAACCTCTCTATTATCTCAACTCCAGCGGACTTAAATCAACTATCACCAACGCCTACCAGTCGAGCAACCGCGGCACTGTATGGCAGTTGGAGAACGTGCTGACTTGGGACAAGACCTTCGACAAGCACACCATCAACTTGGTGGCAGGTCAGAGTGCGATGCAGAATACAGGCATGAACCTCTACGGTGCATTGCAGAACCTCAAGGACATCAACAAGCCTTTCATGAACAATACGAGTGCCGCCCAGAGCCGTGGCGAGATGTATGCCAGCGGCGGTCCTGCTTACAAACACACACTGAGTTCTTACTTCTTCCGTGCCAGCTACAACTACGACGAGCGCTACATGGCACAGTTCACTGTACGTCGCGACGGTAGTTCGCGCTTCGGTGCCAACAACCGCTATGCCACCTTCCCTTCCTTCTCTTTGGGATGGAACGTCATCAACGAACCTTACTTCCATGCTCCTGACTGGTTGAGCAACTTGAAGATTCGCGGTAGCTGGGGTAAGAATGGTAACGACAACATCGGCGACTTCACCTATGCAGCCTGGACAGCTTCGCCTTATAACACCATCCTGGGCAAGGGCGAGACCGTTGTCAATGGTGTACAGGCAGGCTCACTTGCCAACCCCGACCTGAAGTGGGAGGAGAGCGAGCAGACCGACTTAGGTATCGACTTGGGATTCTTTAAGAACGCCCTGACATTCAGCCTCGATTATTACATCAAGAAGACCAACGGCATGATCATCAGAATGCCTATTCCTAACTACGTGGGCGCCGGCGCTCCTCTTGGCAACGTGGGCGACATGGAGAACAGAGGTCTTGAGCTCGAAGCCAGCTACAAGTGGAACATCGGTAAGGCCAAATTCCACGCCAAAGCCAACGCCTCTTATCTGAAGAACAAACTGAAGAACCTCGGCAACACCTCAGGCTTCATCTCCATTGCATCTATGCAGAACACAGGCGAAATTGCCCGCGGTTCCAACGGTGAGCCTTTCCCATACTTCTACGGCTACAAGACAGCCGGTATCTTCCAGACCATGGACGAAGTGAAGGCATGGGTCAACAAGGACGGCAAGTTGCTGCAGCCTAAGGCTGTGCCTGGCGACGTGCGTTTCGTCGATGTTGACGGCAACGGAGCCATCGATGCTGCCGACCGCACCAAGATAGGTAAGGGAATGCCCGACTGGACCTTCGGTTTCACCCTCAATGCCGAGTACAAGGGCTTCGACTTCATGATGATGTGGCAGGGCACTGCCGGCAGCGACATCTTCGATGCCACACGCCGTACCGACGTGCAACCAGCCAACCTTCCTTCTTATCTGCTCAACCGCTGGACAGGTCCAGGCACTTCCAACAAGTACCCACGCTTCGTCATCAACGACGGAACCAACTGGCAGAGTAGCGACCTCTACATCACCGACGGTTCTTACCTCAGACTCAAGAACATCCAGTTGGGCTATACCCTGCCACAGTTCATCACCAAGAAGTTCTTCGTCAACAAGCTGCGCCTCTTCGTAGCAGCCGAGAACCTCCTCACCCTCACCAAGTATGCTGGCTTCGACCCCGAAATCTCATCAGGCGACAGCACAGGAGCCACTTCGCTGGGTGTCGACTATGGTGTCTATCCTCAGAGCCGCACCATCACCGTGGGCTTCAACCTTGGATTCTAAACCTCTAAAAAACTTATCATTATGAAGACAAAGAAAATATATAAATACGTATTGATGGCAGCACTCATCGCTCCCCTTACATTGACCAGCTGCTCGGACGACTTCTTGGACGTGACACCTCCCGACAAGGCCACCCTGCAGGAATATTACAGCAACAAGGAGCACATCATGGAAGCTGTGGTTTCCACCTACAACCCCATGCGTCAGTATGACTATAACTACGACAACGAACAGTATGCTCCGCTACAGCTCTGCAGCGACATCATGGCAGACGATGTGTGGGTAGGCGGCGGAACCAGTTCCGACAACCTCCACCTACAGAAGATGTCCAACTATGCCAGCACCCAGAACTCAGGCGATGCCCTCACAGGCATCTGGGACCAAAGCTACAAGGGCATACGCAACGCCAACGACGTGCTCACCTATATAGAGTGGGCCAAGGGTGCCCTCACACAGGCAGACTACAACACCTTCATGGCAGAAGCCAAGGTGCTGCGCGCCTTCTACTACATGCAGGTATGGAAGTTCTATGGCAACATACCTTTCTACTTCGAGAACCTCAAGTCGCCTTACATCGGCGAGCAGAAGAGCGCCGACGAGGTGTACGAGGCTGTCATCAGTGACCTCGAGAGCGCCATCGGCCTCAACGCCCTGCCTATGAAGTGGGACGACAAGAACCTGGGACGCATGAGCCAGGCTGCCGCCTACATGATCTATGCCGAGATGGTGATGTATCAGAACGATGAGAGCCGCTACGCCAAGGCATTAGGCTATATGCAAGAGATTATCAAAGACAAGCAGAACTACGACCTCAACCCCGACTACGCCAACATCTTCCTCGAGAGTGGCGAGTGGACCAAGGAGAGTATCTTCGAGATAGACTACACAGACGACGGAGCCGTGCGTGCCTGGAAAGAAGGATACATCAATGCGGGCGGAACCGTCTATCCACGTTTCATCTCTCCACGCGACTACAAGGAGAAAGACGGAGTGGACACTGGCTGGGGATTTAAGCCTGTAAGACTCGAGACCTTAGACCTCTTCGACGAGGGCGACGTGCGCAAGGACGCCACCATCTTCGACGGCCGTGGCAAGGACTGCAACACCAGGAGCTGGCAATACACCGGGCTCTGGCTCAAGAAGTATCTCGCCTATAAAGAAAACAACAAGGATCAGAAAGCCGATGCCGACCTCAACTTCAACAACAACCTGCGCATCTACCGCTTCGCCGAGACGCTGCTCAATGCAGCCGAGCTCATCGTACGCACAGGCGGCAACATGGCAGATGCCGAGGATTACCTCAACAAGGTGCACCACCGTGCCGGACTCACCGACAACAAGGCTGCCACCATCGACAACATCATCGACGAGCGCCACAAGGAGTTTGTAGGCGAGGGCAAGCGCTACTGGGACCTCATCCGCACAGGCAAGGCTGCCACCACACTCGTACCCGATGCCTACGGCTACCGCACCAACACATGGACAGAGAAGAAGAAATATCTTCCTATTCCTTTGAGTGAAATCGACGCATCTCACGGCGCACTGACACAAAACGACTATTAATATAAAGACTCAAGCAATTATGAAACATAACATATTCAGCAAGGCACTCCTCATCGCTGCCACAGCAGGGTTGGCACTCAGCGCGTGCAGCCCAGAGGACTTCGACGGCGTATCAGAGGCAGGACTGCCACTGGCAGAGAACGCAAAGGTGACTGCCAGCGTCGACGACGAAACCAACACCGTAACCTTCAATATGGAGGGCGACGGCATCTACCCCATGTGGTACATTCCTGTTGACGGCAAGGAAGTAACCAAGAACCCCGTCTACTCCACCGTCAACCCACTGCAGAAGATATGGGTCAATTCGGGCGACTATAAGGTTTACTACCGTGTGGGCAACCGCAACGGTATGTCGCAGGGCATGGGCGAGACCACATTCCACGTCACCAACACCCTCGTCGACTTCAGCGAGATCGTAGGCAAGCTGTCGGGCAAGGAGTGGCGCATCGCTGCCACCGAACCCGCCCACTTAGCGTGCGGACCTTCAGGAACCGACGGCACCGAGTGGTGGAAGGCAGGAGCCAACGAGAAGGCCGAATTCGGTGTGTACGACGACCGACTCACCTTTGGCGCAGACTACAGCTATACCTACAACCCAGGCGCTGGCGGAACCATGTATGTCAACACCGGCTGCTCTATCTTCCCCGACTATCATCAGGACACCGACTACATGGTGCCTGTCAGCGAACAGCACAGCTCTTACCAGCTCAGTGCCGAGGGCGACGACCTCTACCTCGTCATGCCTGCCAACACCTGCTTCCCCTACATCCCAGCCGACGCAGCCTATAACGGCGAGCTCCGTCTGCGTGTAGAGAGCATTACCGGCAGCACCATGGTGCTCGTATGGGACGATGGCAACATAGCATGGCACTACATCCTCACCTGCGCCAGCGAGGGCTTCCAGGGCTTCGACTCCAACAGCGACTGCAACATGTGGAAGAACTGCCAGTTCACCAACGAGTTCTTCTATACCAACCCCGACTGGGCACAGATAGACAACCCAACCGTCACCGAGAAGAACGGCGCCTACACCATCGAATTGCCGACAGCTACCGCCATGCAGTGGCAGGCACAGGTCAAGTTCCTCACCGACATGACCACTAACGCGGTTACCAAGTACGACTTCTCTTGCAAGCTCGTTTCTACCACCGATCATCCGGGTGTAACACTCAAACTGGTGAAAACGGGCGACGACAACAGCTTCTACTTTGCAGAGCGCATCGACCTGAAGGCCAACCAGGAAGTTCTCTTCTACCGTAGCGACATGGATGGCATCGACATGGACAACATCACCTTAGTCGTCGACGGCGGAGGCAATGCCGACAACACCAAGCTCACCATCAGCAATATCGACTTGCAGGAACACAAGTGCGACGGTGTGGAAGCACCTGCCGAGGAAGAAGATAAGACCGTATACAACTACAACAGCGCTTCCAATATCTGGAAGAGCCATGTAGACGACAAGGGCGACGCAGGCTTCACCACCTTCTTCTTCTACGCTCCAGGATGGACCGAGATAGACGCTCCCGATTTCACTGCCGACAAGGGCCATTACACCGTTGAGCTGCCTACAGCGACCTTCGCACAGTGGCAGGCACAGGTTCACCTCATCACCGACATTCCGGGCGAGGCTGACACGCCTTACGACTTCTCTTGCAAGTTCCTGGCTAAGAAAGACGTCAAGGGCGTAACCGTGAAGATAACAGACACGAGCAGCGACGAAAACTTCTTCTTCGCCAACACCTACGACCTGAAGGCTGGCGAAGATTATCAGGTCAAGGTTCCTGCTTCCGTCCTCAAGGTCGGTGCGGCCGATGCCCTCAAGCTGGTATTCGACTTTGGAGGAAATCCCGAAGACGAGAAGGTAGAAATCTACGATATCATCTTCCAGAAAACTGCTCAGTAATTTCATCAAAACTCAAGTTTCTCAGG
>ERZ1035006.630-NODE-630-length-26954-cov-7.238113_pt1 | contig 26954 bp, 44 predicted proteins | sample MGYA00520694_ERZ1035006 | MGnify/ENA primary metagenome ERZ1035006 (study PRJEB33766, sample SAMN09781746) | gut metagenome | biome: gut microbiome | host: Homo sapiens | place: Madagascar | study: EMG produced TPA metagenomics assembly of the PRJNA485056 data set... | reverse complement strand
CCGACAGCAGGGCGCTGCCGATGTTCTCATAGGCTTTTGCGGCAAACGGGCCCGCCGTTACAGAGGCAGCAAGGTCGTCGCCAGCCGTTTTCGTCTGGTCCGAAAATTCGCCCAGACCGTTTTCCGCGTCGGACAGGCGGCTCTTGAGAGTTTGCAGCTCCGCATTGGTTTTATATATAGAGGTTCGAAATTTGGACGCTTCGACACTGGCTTCTCCGTATTCGGCAACGGCCTTTTGAAGCATAAGGTTCTGTGCCGATATCGCGTCTTTTTGATTCTGAATCTGTTTCTTCAGAATCTTTCCGACAGCCGAAGATCTTTCCTGTGCGGAGCTATTACGTCCAAGGGCGGCAGTCGTCGAGGACAATTCAGCGGAATACTCTTTTTGCTGCTGAACGATGCGCTGCATCTGTTTGCGGTATTCGCTCTCGCCCTCAACGCTGATTCGTGGGCCAATGTCCGTTTTTGCCAAGCGCTACCACCTCCTCATCGTATCGCCGCCAGTGTATCCAGGTCGGCATAGACTTTCTGGTCTGCACCGTTTTCGATCTGCATACACGCCATATAATCCAGCATTCGGCCAAGCGGGCAGGCCAGAACCTCGCGTTCTGTCATGCCGAGCTTTCGGCCGTAATACAGATACCATGTGGTATTCAGCCGGATCACATGGCGGTTTCGCCGTTTTTTGGGTTGTTATCCGGTGCGACCTCCACATCGCGGGAGGACCCGCCGCGCAGAGCCATGGCAACGTCGGCCCAGATCTCGACGATCTCAGCGCCGGACAAAATCGCCTGAAGAACGTCATCTGCCGGAAGATCTGCGGTATCTTCCGACTTTTCGCCGGAAAACGAAGCGCTTGCGGCAAGATACGCCTTGCCAGCTTCCGCCAGCGGGCGAAGCGCGGTCAGGATCACACGCATCATTTCGGCCAGTTCCTGCTTGTCGGCGTGAGCGGTGACGCTCTCCACGACCGCGTTGACATTGCCGAACGCTTTTTCCAGCACATCCGCCGCCCCGATGGTCAGGCAGAGCGGAAATTTCTTGCCCTTGATATTCGTCCACACAACATACTTGTCGTTCATCCGTTATTCGCCTCCCAGAGCTTTCTTAACAAAGGCCACTGCCGCGCTTTCGGTCGTGAACAGGGTCTTCGGGATGATCTTCCAGCGGTTTTTCGCGCTGTCGTCCCGCATGATGGTGAAGTCGATGTCCTGGGTCTGCCAGTCGATCTGATCTTCCTGCGTGGTGGCGTCGTCACCGGGCACCTTGCAGCGGCATTTTGCCAGAACCATGGCGCCCCAGTAGCTCTTGCCGTCCCGCTGGACCTTTTTCACGGCACCGATGCCGATGTAAGGCGGCTCCATCTCCGCACCATACTCCAGCGTCTCAACGCTGTTGCTGCTGTCCACCTGCACCGGGTTGCCCGCTTTCAGGCCCATCAGGAAGGCTTCGTCGTCCGGGCTCAGTCCGTCGATGGTCATGGTGCCGGAACCGTCCGTGAAGGCAGAGCCGGTCTCGGTCTCGGCCAGCCGGTCGTCGGCGTAGAAGTTGTTATCGTCGCTGGTCGAGATATCGGTGCTCATGCTCACCGAGCGGCCCAGCTTGCGGACGCCGGTGTAAGTGACGTTCCCACCGTCGGCTGCATACAGCGCGACATGGATGTTGGAAAAACCGGTCGTCACAATGCTTTTCGGATTCTCAGGCATGTTTTTTCCTCCAAATAAAAAAAGAAGAAGGTGTCCACGGTGGACACCTTCTTTGGGTTATTTCTTCGTGATGGCTTCGATTTGCTTCTGGATTACCACTTCCATGGCGTTTTGCGCATTTTTCCGGCAGGCGTTGACAGCCGGGGCAATAAAAGGTGTTTTGTCGCGCACACTGCTCCCGCTTTCAACGCTGCGGGCAATGAGCGCGTTCGGCTGGCCGTTCGGATAGGTCTTTGTCTGGACTTCGTTGTAACTCTCAAAGCCGATTTTGACGTTCCAGGCACCGTTTTCGTGGCGCATGTTGGTGATGCCGAAGCCCTCTTGCAAGCCTTTTTTCTGTGCCTCAGAAATTCCATGCAGCTTTTCTCCCGCATCTCTGGATTCCTGCGACAGATAGAAATACGACTGTTTTGCCGGTGGTGCCTGGACTGGAAGCGCGTCGATGGACTGTTTGATCGCATCGGCCACGACTTTTGCGCCCTCATAGACCGCGTGTTTGCAGATGCTGTCTGTCTCGTTGGTCAACTTTTCCAACTGGGCAAGATAGTCGTTGGCCTTTTTGGAGGTGATCTTAGCCACAACCGGCCACCTCCCAGCTCCACTCGTAGTGCCAGATGCCCCGGTCGGCCTCGAACTGGATGCTGTTCAGCCGCCAGGCAATGGAATCGAACGAGTCGAACGACTGCTCCAGCGCCTCGCGCCAGGGGTCGAACTCGTTCTGGGTGAAAAGGTCGGTCGTGCCGGTGACGCAGCCCTCGACGTGCTTGCCTTCCGCCTCAAAATCGGAGGCTCCGTCTTCTTGCCAGACAAAATACCGCTTGGATTTCATCCGCCCGCCATGGCTCACCTGGTCGGTGACGGCGGTATGGGCTGCGATGATGCACTCGCTCCACGTCATTTGCCATCCTCCTTCAGGCGGTCGTCGAAATCTTCCTCGACAGCCCGCAGGCTGATATCCATCGAAGGCGGGTGGCAGTTTTCCACCACCTGCACCGTGTCGATGCGATAATACTGGCCGTCTTCGGTCCGGGCCACGTCCTGGCTGCTGATTTGGACCGGTGCGCGCGGCACCCGCACCACGCGGACGATCTCCGCGAGGTTCTGGCGGCTGAGATACAGCCGGTTGATGCCGAGCCGCTGCTCTTCGTAGCAGGCCGAGAGCTTCCTTTTCAGCTTGATCTTGGGTTGGTGGCCGACATCGGCGACGTCCTCGGTCGAAAAAACGGCCAGAACGCCTGCGTTGAAGTTCTGCGAGATGTCATTCGTTGGTCTGGTCGGCATTTTGCGTGGCATAAGCGCTCACCCGCCTTTCGTTCTGCGCTGCCAAAATGAGATGACGATAATTGTTTTCGAAGATATCCGCTGCGCCGTCGCGGGCGTAGCGGACGTAATCCATGAGCAGGTCCCGGTGCAGACCGGGCGCGGTGTAGTCCTGTGGCTCGCCGATCTTGCCGTCCAAATAGGACATACCGCCCACGGTGAGGTTCCAGACCTTCGTGTCCACGGCGTCGTCATCCCACGTGATATCGAGATAGTTTTTGACATCCGGGAGCAGCACGCTCCGGATGCCATCCCATACGGTCGTCATAAGGTCAGGACTTGGTGACGGTGACGGTGTAAGCCTTGGTGGTCGTGCCGTCTTCCGCCGTCACGTTGATGGTCACGGTGTTGGAGCCTTCGGCCCAGGTGGCAGACTTGCCGTTCTCGATGATCTTGCTGCCGACCTTGACCTGCACGGTCGCACCGGCGTTTGCGGGGGTGGCAGTGATGACATTGGAGGTCGTATCGGTCGTTGCGGTGTAGCTGGCAGTGGTCGCGCTGAAGGCCGGGGTCAGGGTCAGGTTGCCCAGCTTCAGAGAGGCCAGGTTGGCGTCAGCGGACGGGGTAGGAGAGGTGACGGTCTCGACCTTGTAATTCAGCGGGCGCAGGCCGGAAATGTCGAGGTTCAGGAAAGCGTTGTTGTCCACCGGGAAGCCGTTGGCATACAGCTTGATGAGGTAGACGCGCTCGTCCTCCAGGAAACGGTAGGAGTCGTCATACTCCAGCCGACCGCCCTTGTTCATGCCGACGGCTGCAAAGTACAGACGGCCCACGCCGAACACGGCCTGGCCGCGCGGCAGAGCGGAAACCGGGATGATAGTGGCAGGGTAGGGCAGGACGTTGTTGCGATAGGTGCCGTCCGGGGTGCGGATTGTAGTGGCGGGCATGACCTTCTCATAGTAATCCTGCGGGTTGACCAACAGAATGAGGTCATCCGGGTTGCGGTCCTTGCCGTTCGGGGTGACGGCCAGCAGAGCGACCAGCTTGCCCATGGTGGTGGGCTCAAAATCCGAGACCTTGATCTTAGCTTTTTCGGGGTATGCGCCGCCGACAACAGAAGCGCTCTCGCTCACATCGCGGATCATGCCGATGGGCTTGTCGTTGCCGTCGCCCATCACGATGCCGTCTTCCAGGCCGTTAGCCAGCGCTTCGGCCAGAATGGCGCGGATATAGCGGTCCAGCCATTCGGGGCCGAGGTCCAGCTGAGCCTTGCAGACCGGGATGAACGCAGAGAGCTTATACAGGCCGACGTCCACTTCCTTGAAGCCGGAGGTCAGCTCCTCGATGATCTTCGCGCACAGCTTACCCCATGCGGCCTTGTGGCGGCCGTCGGTGTTCAGCATCATCCGGATGGCACCGCCGGTCGGCGTGAACTGGATCTTGCTCAGCAGAGGATGGCTCTCGGTCAGGTCTTCCATGACGCGGGAGATGATGGTCTGCGGGAAAACGACACTCACGTTTTCGAGGGCCTGCTTCGGGTTCTCGCTGCGCATGGCGTCGCTGATTTTCTGGTAGTATTCCTTCTCTTCCGTGGTCAGCTGCCGGACGCCGCGCGCATACAGAGCAGAGCTGTCAAGTTCCTGCCTCAGACCGTTCAGCTGGGCCTCGTACTCCTCCGCATTGATGTCGCCGATGGTCTGGCACATCTCCGAAAAGACGTCAGACAGTTCGTCGGGCTTGTTTTCCTTGATGGCACCGGCCAGCCGCTGGCGCAGGTCAGACAGTTTCTGATTCTTCTGGTACATGTCTTTCAGATTCATGTTGTTGTCTCCTTTTTGGTATTCAAAAAGGCGTGTCCAGTTTGGACACGCCTTTACGGTTTGGTCAGAGCTTCGAAAACAAGCTCAGCAGGTTGTTCTGGGGTGGAGCGGGCGGTTCCTGGGGCGGCTTTTTGGGTGCCGGGGAGGGAACGTCCAGCGTCTGACGGATGAGCATGTCGTGCACACTCTGGGTGGCCTCGTCGCCACGCGCACCCTTCTGGATGCTGGTGGCAAGGCCCATTTCCAGAACAGCTTCGGGGCTGTACCACGTTTTGCTGTTGATGAGGTCCCGCGCCGCCTGCTCTTTCATGCCCGCGTTGGTAAACGCACCCAGTCCGATCTCAGTCAGCTTGTCCAGCTCATCCGCAGCCTCGCGGAGGTCTTCTGCATACCCCCGACCGCCGCCAATGACGGGGTGGAAATAAAACGCGCTCACGTTGTTGGCGATGCGCTGCGTACCGGCCAGAAACGGGTAGATGGCCGCGCTGGCCACAAAGCCGTCGGCGTGGGTCGTGATCTGTGCGTTTTTGGCCCGCAGGGCGTTGTAGATCGCAAAGCCCTCCGAGACCTCGCCGCCATAGCTGTCCACATGGACGTTGATCTCGGCAAGGTTCCCGGCCTGCTCCAGCTGGTTGGCCAGGTGATAGGCGCTGACATCATTTTCGATGCCCCGAAAGCTGGTAATGTCGCCAAAAATATAGATGTTGGCTTCCTCTCCACTCTGCTGCATATCAAAATACGGTTTAGGCACTGTTCTTGTCCTCCTTTTTGTTGGCTTCGGTCGCGGCATTGCGGGCAATGGCTTCGACCGTTGCAATGTTTTTGGTCATCCAGTGGATGTTTGCCCATTCCTCTGTGATGGCGGAATCTCCGACCTTTTCACGCAGCTCGTTGATGCTCCATGCCGCGCTTTCCACGATCTTCTCGATCTTGTCCGCATTGCTCAGGATGTCGAAATGCTGGATGGTCGAGGTATCCACGTTCACGCGGTCGCCGCGCTGCCAGACCCGGCGTCCATACAGCTTGCGGTTCAGCTCCTCGCTGATTTGTGCCGCCAGCGGGTCAATGCAGGTGGTGAGCCAATGCGTGACCACGTCGCTGATCCCGGCAACTTCGCCCTGAACCAGGACGGGCGGGATGCCGAATCCCCGCGCCGTGAAAGAAAAAATGTCATCCACAAGCGCCCGGATATCCCGCGTGTCGCCGGTCTTGCCCGATTCTGAGAATTGCTGGAAGTCGTAACCGTCAAATTCCGGCAGAATGCCAAAATCGTTTTGCAGGAACGGCTTGTACTGCTGGTTCAACCGCTGCGCAAACAGCTCCTCAAAATTGTCCTGCCCGGAATTGACCTGAGAAACATGCACTTTCATGTGCTGGCCGGAATTCCAGTTGTGGTTTTTCATGCTCGCTTCCAGCAGCTTGTTGTAGCTAGCATAGAGCGCATCCACCACCGCTTTTGCATCGGCGCTGTTGAGCACAAGGTGGATGACCTCGCTTTCTTTCAGGTCGCGGGTGTACGGTTCATTGCCCACCTGGATCTGCCGGTAGATGTTTTCCGCCGTCGGAAAGTATTCCGGTTTCGTCCAGCTGTCTGCTACGACCAGATTCAGCATTCCGCCGCGCTGGGTAGCAAGGATCAGCGCCTCATTGTTTTTGTAGAGGCGGTAGACGACCTTTTGCCAGAACGCCGTGCTGTTTTCGTTGACGTTCGGCTCCACGTTGAGCATGTAATAGTAATCTTTTTTGACGGCCTGGCCGCGCTCGAACGTCTTGAACTCGCAGTTCGCAATGGCTTTTGCGATGAGGTTCACGCAGCAATTGAACGCCAGGTCCCGCAGGCGGTATTCCTCCCAACAGGTCATCCAGTCGGCAAGGGAGGCTTTTACAGCCGAGGCGTTGATGGGCACATTGGTCTCATCCACATGCTGCGCGGGGAGCTTGAGCCCATCGGATTTCTGAAATCCGAAGAGCTCTTTTACTTTTTCGGAAAATGACATGGTTTGAACTCCTTACCAGCATATTGCTCCGATTTTGGGGAGCTGAACTTGTCCGGTGCCCAGCTCGGTTTCAATGACCATAGACGCCACAAGCGCCATGAAGGGGTCTGTTTTTCGGGATTTGGCCTCGATCTTCGCATAGACGAAGTTTCCGGTATCCACGCCCTGACTGCGGCTGCTGCGCACACGTTTGGTGTTGTTGACTGCCCAGCGCAGCTGTGGCAGGTCGCCCCAGGTGAAAAGGCCCCGGTCAAAACAGTCCTGGATTACCGGGTCCACCTGCATGATGTCGCTGGGCCGGATCAGCTTTACGCGGGTCTTGTCCTTTGCATCAAAGCCGATGCTCTGAAGCGCTTCGGCCATCATGGTGTAGCGGAAGTTATCCAGCGCCAGTTTTTTGATGTTGTAGATACGACCGGAATCCCGGATGTAATCCGTGAGCAGATACGGGGAGATGCTCACATCGTCCACATAGGTGCACACGCCCATATCACACCACGTCTTCCACGGGGCCTTGATGCGGGTCAGCGTTTTGCTCTGTGCGCAGATCCAGGCGTGATTGATATCGAAGCGCTTGTCGCCGCGCCGGAAGTGGAGGTTGACCGCCGCCCAGTCGCTCAACTCGGCGTAGTCGATGCCCACCGTGCAGCTCCACCCGGCCAAATCGGGCAGGGGGGTGTTGGTGGCCCTGACCTTTTCGTAGTCGGTGACGGCGATCTCTTTGGCACCGTCCCGTATGCCCATGCGTTTCGTGATGAAATCGCCGTTCTGTTCCGGGCGCTCCCGCCAGTCGCGGTACTCGTCCCGGATCTCCTGCATCAGGTGGGGCAGGTAGGGGAGTGATGGGTTTGCCATGCACCAATTGTTTTCATCGTGCACCTGGTCTTTCGCATCCAGGCAGCAGATGAACGGCAAAAAGCCCTCATCCGCCTCGCCCTCAAACAAAATCCTGCGGCCTCGTGCAAGATAGTCGTCCAGCGGGCCGTCGCTGACGTCGCCGTTGGAAGTAAAAAAGCCCACGCGCGGCTCGGCAACTTTGCCCTGGCCGGTGACGAAGACTTTGATGTTGTCGTAATTTTGGTATTGGTGGACCTCGTTGAAAATGACCGCGCCAGAACGCATACCGTCACGGCCCTTCGGGTTGTTGGTTCGGCCTTTGACCTCGCCCAGGTTTTTGCGGCCCCGAAGGATCTCTTTTGTGTGGTAGTAATATTTTGACAATTTGGCTTCCCACGTCGGATTCTCCAGTGCTTCCACGATATCTTTGACGGGGGTGACGGCCTGCTCTTCGTTGTTGGCGCAGATGTCCACATTGTAATGCGGGACCGGGTTGTATGGGCTGATGAGCGCCGCCGAAGAAATAGCGATCACGCCGTCTTTGCCCGCACCACGGCCCACCATTGCAAACAGCGTTTTGAAGCGGGGGGTATTGTCTGCGCGGTAGGTGCACAACCACAACCCCAGCGCAAAGGTCTGCCACGGAAAAAGCCTGTCATACGGAAAATACCGGGCGAGGCGGAAATATTTCCGCATTCGCTCGGTATCCACATGAACGTCTTCTGTTTCAAAAATGCGCCGCACAAGCGCAACAAGCGCATGCTGCTCCCGGCAGGCGCGAGGATTATCGGCCTCCACCTGCTCGATGTACTCCAAAATCTCCGGGGGAATGTTAGAGGTCATCGTCCTCACCGGCATTTGCCACCATAAATTTGAACTGCTGGATGACGCGCAGCAGGGTCGAAACGGTGGAGTTTGCCGCGCTGGCCGTTTGGTTGTAGATCTGAATAGCAGGATTGGCGATTTCCATTTCGGCACCCTTTGGTGTGACTTTCGTGACGGTCAGGCCATTTTTGCTCATGTTCGTCTGCGCCTGCGTCAACAGATCCAGCTGGGTGACGTAGCGGTCGAGCGTCGAGCGGTACAAAAAGTTTGTATCGCAGTTCGCTGCTTTTGCCGCATCCTCGATTTCCTTCAATTCTTTGCTGTACTTTTTGCAAGCCGCAGTAAGAGAGGGCGGTTTTGCCGTTTTCGTCATGGAATCATCCTTTCATCAAATTTTGTGCAACATCACAACGATTCCCGCGCGCACGTGTGCGCGAGAGGAAACCTGGAAAGTCGAGGGACACCACGAGTAAGGCCCCGACCCGCTCACCCCGTTTTTTCGGGAGGGGGGTGTCCACGGTGGACACCGGGCAGGGGAAAAAGGCTGAGACAGCCGGTCAGTCCCAGCGCTCGCGCGTCAACGGTGGAGCGTTTTTGCATCTGTGCATCCGCTCCGGATGGCAGACCGTCTCGTGGCAGTCTTTGCATACACTGATAAGGTTGCGCTGCCGGTTGCCGTCTGCATCTGTATACCAGATGTCCAGCGCCCTTTCCGGTGCGTCCTTGACATGGTTGACATGATGGACCAGGTCGGCGCGCCGGTATCGCCCGCGCCGCTTGCAGATCTGGCACTCGTGCTTGTCCATATCCAGCACCTCATGCGACAGCCGCACCCACTGCAAAGAGCAGTAGAACGGATGCACATCGCCGGATGCAATTAGGCTTTTGAGCCATATTAGTACCACTTCAGTCATATCTTTGCATTGTCTTTATCTCCGTACAACCTGTATGCTTTGCAAAAACAACAATTGCAGAGGGGAAAGGTGCCGAAGAAATTTTTTTGCATTAGTTGTGAATTTCAAGCGTCCACGAATAAAACGTATTTCTTTTGCGTTTGGAAATATGTATTCATGCCATTCTTTGTTGCTGGTTCTGGCGGCGATAAGAAGTACAATTACTGTATTAGGTTTTTTAGATTCGGAATAAGCTTTTTGAATCCATTTCCAGCAGTCTCGTCCATAGGGCGGATTCAAAAATGCCGTTTCTCCTTCCCAGTTTTTTCTAAAGCATTTTCTTTGGCTGTATAAAATCGAGAGCATTTCGCATTAGATGGAGATGCCGCCAAATCAATCGTAAAATCAAATTCCTGATTCAATGCTTCAAAAAGCTTTTGTGGCGTTTCCCAATCCATTTTCTCAGAACTGAAAATTGCTTGTTCCATATTTTCACCAATATAATTCAAAAAAATAAGCGGAACCTTGCATTCCACCGCATATCAATTTCGCCAGGAGGCTCAAGAGATAAGGTTCCGCTGCATCCAGAACTTTCGCGGCTGGATGCTCCGCTATTCGCGCCGCCCCCTCAAAGGGTGCGCGCCTGGCATTCCCGGAAGGGACCGAGCCTTCAGCCTTCGGTTTTGGAGACCGATGCTCTACCAATTGAGCTACGGGAATATACAGAATGCCGCTTGCAGGGTTTGAACCTGCAACCAAACGGTTATGAGCCGTCAGCTCTTCCGGTTGAGCTAAAGCGACATAAAAACGGCGGCCTTTTGCAGCTGCTTGAAAAGCCGCCGTAAATTTTTAAGCGATCTTGCACCCGATGGTATCAGCAGCAGGTATTCGCCGAATAGCAGGTCGGTCGCGCCTTAGATACAGCCGGTTCCTCCGATCTCTGCCCGCGGCTCACGCTTTGTGCGGCTCGCCTGAAAACCAATACTCCAAGCGATGCGCACAAAATTACTTTTGAATGCTACTTGAAAAATTTTCCGGAACACAGGTGCAAGCACACAGCTTTTCACGAGATGCTGAAACAGTTTGCCGAAAAGTCCAAGCATGGATTGTGCTCCTTTCCAAAGTGTCCACTGTGGGCACCCCGCCGGGTGGATGTGATATCTTGTCAGTTATGCGCCGCTGGGTTTTGGAGCGGACGGCGCTGGTCCCATTGAGTCCGGTAAGGTTCGACCGCACTATGATTCCCGCCTGGAAGTCTGAATCCACAATGAACGGTTCTTTGGGTTCTCACCCAATAACCGCATTTTGATTATAGCACATCAAAAATGCGCAATCCGGGCAAATCGTGCATTTCGGTCATTTCGTGCGTTTTGCTGCAATCCGTGCATTTCGTGCACGGGAATTACGATGCTGCGAGAAACACACTTTTGAAAGTATGACTTATTTGAGCCGATTTTGCCTTCTTGCATTGAATACTTTGAAATATTTTTTAGATTTCTTCTGAAATTGTGCTGATAGCATTGTTCATCCACGTTACCAGCGCATAGGCCGCGTGTTGAATCTTTCTCTTCAGCTTGATAGGTTCCTGATCCAGAAGAGGTGAGCCATCATCGTTGTTTCGCCACCATAACCGACTCCAGATTGGGCAGGATGGGTTTTCGCAGTCGTAGTACGGATTACAAAACCTTAACCATTCAGGTATTATACAAAAAGGCCAATAGGGTCTAACGTGTATAGCTTCCTTATATTTTCGATATTTGCACCCCGCACACGGGTTTGCCGGTTTTTCTTTGGATATTTTCGATTTCCACTCTTCGACTGTGAGCGTCTTAACTCGTTTTGCTTTATCTTTTGGATGGTTTTTGAGCCAGATGGGGCAGGTGCGGTCTTCACAGCATTGTTCAACAACCTCACCATCCGCATATAACGACGTAAGATTTGAGCAGCCTTCGCATGGGTTGGAAGAATCTTTGCACATCTCGTAGTGTAGTGGGTTTATCGTGTCAGAATTTTTTCTTCTTTTAAGGTCATCTTTTCTCATAGTCTCAATATTAGCGTATCGGAAAGAATCCAGATAATCCTTTACTTCTCGATCTAATCCTGCCGCCCGAATTTGGTCCATAGTAATCAGGCCGCACTTCAAATCACTTGCAAGCCGTCGGAATCCTTCATTTGTCAATTTTCAGTTCCTCTAAATCTACATGAACCTCTTCATCGGAACAAATTTTCAAAAATTCCGGTTTAATTCTTTTGCAAAGTTCTTCATCAAAAGCCTTATCTCCCATCTCATGTGTCCACTGTGGACGCCCCATAACTTTTTCGATATACGCATGTACTAGAGAAAAGTCGCACATCAAGTACCCCGTATATGCAGATACAATGATTTTTTCATCAAGAGTCATCTTTTGTCTCTTCTCCTTTCAGCCTTATACAACGTTTCTCACTTTACATGTTTTTTGATCCACCGATCCACTCGACTTCGAATAGCTTCAGGACCAACATCCATTCCCTTCTCCATAAGCTCGACTGCCACGATCTGCGGCTTTTTGCCCTCCGTGCAGACTGCCGTAAGCAACGCCCGCAGCTCGCAGTCATCGCAGCTCTCAATAAGGCTCAGACCATACATGTACTTTTTCCGCTGCTGGACGTTGGTCCACTTGAGCCGCTTAATTTCATCTTCCCGCCGGGTGAAAGAAATGTCCGTCCCGGTCACGGTCGCGTGACTCAGGATGCAGGCGTTCCCCTCACCGCTGGAAGACTTGACCACATCGGAAGCGCTCTGCGGGCCGTCGGCCTGGATTGATTCGAGCTGTTCAATGCGCCGCTGACGCTTTTCGATGTCGTAAGGGATAGCATACAGTTTCCGAAATTCTCGTGGCGTCAGCGGCTCCATTGTGGTTCCTCCTTGTTTATTTCAGCTCAAAATATTTCGTCAGAATATCCGTAATGCCAGAGTAGAAACTTATCCAGCCGCAGGTGGCGAAGCTGTTATCTTGCAGAATGATGGCGTAGTCATCACAGGTCTGTCCGGCATCCTCTCTGGTGGTGTCTATCCGCTTCCACAGCGTTGCCCCGCCGGGCAGAGGCTGCTTGTAATACGCAAGCCGGAAACGCACGTCCTCCCAAGCCAGCTCCCACGCTGCACTCGCACCCAGAGTTTTCTCCGCCAGCTTGCGCAGTGTGTCCTTCCCAAGGGATTCTGCGGATTTCTCTGGCATGCCATGGCTTTTGATGGGCTTTTCTGCAAATCCTTTTTCGACACAGAATTTTACAAACTTTGCCCATGTAAAGTAATAATCTCCATGTCCGCTCCACCAAAAACGAATCTTGCGGTTATCAAAGTCTACAAAACCTTTGTGTAAACTTCTTCCGCATTCTCCGCCTTTTGCGGTTACAAGAGCTTCAGCTGTAAAACTACGGGCTGATTTTACCCAATCAAGTTCGCACACTTCTTTTGCAGATTCGATTACCCATTCTGGGTACTCCTGCTCCTGTTTCGGTACCGTTACCGAAGACTCTGGTTTGCAGTCGAACACGACCGGCTTTTCGTACACCGGTTTATCTGCTTTCGGGGCTTTGGCTGCTTCCTGCTGCGCCATCCGCGCCGCAATGATCTCTTGTGCCCGCCGATATGCGCCCATCAGGGTGATTCCCCCGGACTGAAGCTCCCGCTTGGTATCATCGCCGCAGTTTTCCGAGATCGCGTTCAGCCGGGCCGCTGCACCAGTGCTCAAGCCCAAGATCCTGCACAGCTCATCACGGACCTTTCCGCTCAGCCCACCAAGGCTTTTTCGCCTCGTTAAAATCTCCTTGAGTGTCTCATACTGCGCCAACCGTTCACCGTCCGTCAGGTCGCGGGCGGTAGCGTTGGCCGTAATGAGCGCGATCTTCTCGTCATCGTCATGCTTGAGCTTGAGGATGACGCAGGGAAGAGCCCCAAACCGTGTATCGCCCTCTTTGGCCAGCTCCTCGCAGGCGGTCAACCGCCGCTCTCCGCCGATCAGCTTGTAATTGCCGCCATCCAGCTCCACTACTTCCAGCGGCTGGCGGATGCCGTTGGTCTTGATGTCCTCTTTGAGCCGGGACACGTCCCCGATGCGATAGATTTTCCGGTTGTCCGGGTTGATGATGATGTTTTTGCGGTCGATCATGACCACCTGCATCCCAGACCCCGCCGGGTCATCCGGCTGAACGCTCAGAAGCCCGCCCACTAATCCAGTGCTCATGTCACTTTCCCTCCACGATCTGCATCACACGTACTGCCAGATTTTTGTACTGATCGGCAGGCTTGCACTTGGGTGCGAACTTGTACAGCGGCTCATGTGCCGATTTTGCCTCCTTGACCCGGACGCTGTTGTTGATGCGCATCACGCTGCCGTCCTCGTTCCGGAAAGCCGGAATGTCGAGATGGGCGATCTGATTGATGGCCTGCGTCGAATACAGACACCGGTAATACTTGGTGGCCAGCACACCCATCACGGCAAGCTCGTGGTTGTATCCGTGCTGGATGTCCCGCACCTGATCCATGATCTCGGCCAGCCCATCCAGCGCCCACTCGTCGCAATCCACCGGGATGATGACGTAATCAGCGGCAACCAGAGCGTTGATGGTGGCCATGTCGATGTCGGGCGGGCAGTCGAAAATGCAGTAATCGTAATCGTTTCGCAGCGGTTCGAGGGCGTTCTTCAGCCGGTCGGCCTGCGGACGCCGGACGTCGAACATCACGTTTTTGTTGGCCAGCAGCATGCTCATGTTGCTGGGTGCAATGTCAACGCCGACAAAATCGGTCTGCTGGATCACGTCGGGCAGCTTGACTCTGAGTTCCAGCACGTCGCCCATCGTGTCTGCCGTGTCCGAAAACCGCTTGAAAAATTTGCTCGTGTTGGCCTGCTTGTCTAGATCCATGACCAGCACCCGCCGGGAATGGATGCCCGCCAGGATGCAGGACAGGTTGCAGGCGGTGACGGACTTTCCGACGCCGCCCTTGAGATTGATGATCGCGATTTTAGCCATATTTCTCATTGTGGGTTCCTCCGTTTTGGTTCTATCCGCACTTCCGGGCGAGTGACCGCCGGTGTGCAGCGTTTTTCAGAAAATCGTTCCCGCTGGGTTCGGGCCGGTCCACTGTCTTTCTCAGCTTCGGTGCGCCGCCCCAGCTCTTCGGGTGGTCCAGGACGCTCCATCCAGCCTCGATGCTCTGCATGATGCTGGCAATCATGTACTCTGTGCGTTTTGTTGTTTTTGATTCATCCGCCAGCTGGGTGAGCTTGTCGCACACAGCTCGTGCAGCCTGGGCGTCCCATGCCTTGCCCCGCCGGGATGCCCGGTATGCGTCGAACCGGGTCAGAGCCGCCAGCAGAGGCTTGTCCGTTCCGGCATACTCCGCGAAAACATCCTTCGGGCTAGGTTCGCCCCCTTGTGCGCCTCGCGCGCACGAAGGAGTAGTATACCCAGTAGTATACCCAGTAGTATTACTGGGTGGCGTTTTGCCACTACCCCCCGTGGCGTTTTGCCACTGGTCCCCGTCGCATTTTGCCACTAGTGGCATTTTGCGACTAGTGGCGTTTTGCCACTGGTCAGGCGGGTGAGAATCCGCCGGATTTTCGGGTGCATCGTCCTTGCTTTCGACCGTCTTCTGGACCTCTTTTGGCACCTCGGCAACGTACCGATTGACCATCTGACCGGCCACAAGTTCCTGCCGTTTTGTGAGCAGGCCTTTGCTTTCCAGCCGCTTGAGCACCCGGATTATTGTTGCGCGGTCGGCTCCCAGCCACCGGGAAAGATAGCTGAAGCTGCCCTTGTACTCGCTCTCGCCATCCTGACTGAATCCATAGATCAGCGCGTAGGCCAGAAGCTCGTTGCCCTTGAGCTTGTACTTATCGACCATCCAGTCGAGGATCATAATATAGCTCTGTTTTTTGGTAGTGTTTTTCACAAGTTACCCCCCCCCCAAGAGGGTCAGAACGGCAGGTCATCATTGTCGTCGATCACAGCGAAATCGTCAGCGGAGCCCTGGGAATATGCCGGTGCGGGCTCTCGGTAGCCTTTGGGCGGTGCTTCGCCGCCGTCATCCACGGCCTGCCCGCCGGGCTTCTTGCTGGGCCCGGCAAAGCTGATATGGTTTGCCACGACCTCCACAGCCGTGCGGCTGTTGCCCTGCTTGTCCTTGTAATTCCGGCTCTGCAATGCGCCATCCACGGCGATCATGCTGCCTTTCTGGAAATACTTACAAACAAAATCAGCCGCCTGCCGCCAGACCACGATGTCGATAAAATCCGCCTGACGTTCCTGCCCCTGAGAGACAAAGTTCCGGTCGCAGGCGATACGGAAGCTGCACACGTTGGTGCCATTGGCGGTGGTGCGCAGTTCAGGATCTGCGACGAGCCGCCCCATGATCGCTACAATGTTGAGCATTTCAGATAGTCCTTTCCGATTTCCGCCATCCAGCGGTCGTGCCCATAGAGGTCCTCAAAATCCTGCTGGGCCTGCTTTTTGAGGTCGAGCCGAAGGTGGTGGTCAAAATGGGCACTGTATCCCGGCTCATTGTGGTGCCGGTGGCACAACCAGACCTTCAGGCCATACTTTTCGGCCACCGGCCGCAGCGGGCCGTTGAGCACATGATGCTCTTCCAGCATGTCCACAGTGGACACGTTGTACTTCATCCGGCAGACATAACACTCCTGCCGGGATTGCATGATTGACTTATCCATGAGACTTTTGGTCTCCTTTTTCGGTGCCCGAAGAGGATTTGTAGCACTCATCCCAGACCATATCCAATGCTGTCATAATTCCAGAGAATTCTCCGCGGATGTCATGTACTGTCAATCCTTCTGCATAGAAAAGCAGGCGGCGACCCAATCGGAGCCCATCAATGTAAATACTGCTTTCGGGAGTTACGATGTTTTCGGGAGTTACGATTTTCTCTTTTTCCACCTCGGCACCTCCTGCCATTCCTGCCAATATCGTGTTACATTCGGGTCGTTGACGCCCATCTCGGCCAGACGGTCAAAAATTCCGTCGATAAAAGCCGTCATCTGAGCGGTGGAAAAGCTGCTGGAACCCATCGACGCCTTGACAGTGCAGCGCTCGTTGTCCAGCAGCTCTACCACGTATACCAACCGGTATGCCTTGCGCAGGATGGGCACAGCGGCCACCGGAAGTTCTAGAAAGTCATATTCGAGGCCGTATTCTTCGAGCATCTCGATATAACAGGATTCCGGTGTGGTGCCGCCCGCTTTCCCTGCATTGTACGTGTCAGCCATGATGGTGAGCAGTGCCCACATCATGCGATTCTGTTCCAGCGAGCGTTTTTTTCGCTGCCGCTCCACGGTGATCGTCAGCCGCAGCGGGGAGCCATGCGCCAGATCGTCCAGCTTTTGGCGGATCTGTGTTTTCACAAATTCCGCCGAGTTTTCCACAACGATCTGCCGACGGGCTGGGTCATAGACGACCGGGATGCTTCCTACAACGTCGCCTCGTCCCATAAGACTTTCTTCCCGCTGGCCAGTGCAAACTGCACCATGTGGATGTGTCCGTCTTCAGCGCGGGCGAAACGGTCAACCGTGAGCTTTTCCGCCGCGCGCCATACGCCGTGCTGGTCCTTCACCACCGGGACCTGCTCGCTCTTCAGGGCGATGGGCTTCAGGTCCATCACGTCCTCCGCGACGCCGAACAGTGCCGCCGCGCGGAGAAAGCTGGTGTTTTCCTGCATCCGGTCCACATCGGCGGAGGGCAGGCACATCGGCCCGGCGTCCTTCCGCACCGGAAGACCATTGACAGGGGAAAGCACTTCGAGCTGGCATCTCCACCAATTTTTGGTGTAGTAGTACGAGTCGCCCCAGCCCAGCGGGCCGTATGTCTCGTTGAGGATGTCCCGCACGGCAGACTCCTTCGGGAGCACCACAACGCGGATTCCATCCTCGCAGGCAGCAATAACGCGCACCACGCACTCCTCAGGCTTGATCTCGCGGGTTTTCGGGCCCTTGACCGGGAAACTGATAGGCTCAGCCAAAACCCCGCCAGAAACGCCCGCAGACGGTCCACGCCGCCGGGAGTTTGTTTTCGTTGGCATCTTGACCGTCCTTTCAGAGCGTCACTTCGCCGACCGTGGGTTCGTGCGAAACGTCATCTTCGTCATCAGGGACGTCCGGGATGCAGGAAAACACCAACGTCCGGATGTCCTTCTCGACCAGAGAACGGCAGTAGGAGCAGGCGTCCCGCGTTTCCTGCACGGTAAGGATCGCCTGCGACTTGTCCAGCGGACCGTTCAGCAGCATGTTGTACATGGCCCGGCCCATCTGCTTGGCGTCGCGGCTATACTCACGCCGGAACGTGTGGTGTTCGTTCGATCTGCATTTTTCACAGCTCATTTTTCAATACCTCGTTTCTAAAAAAATATTTTACGCTTTCGCGCTGGCAGCGGCTCTTGTTTTACCTCCTGCCGCCATTGGAGTTTATAGATCAGCCGTCGCCGGAGCCGTCGCCGGAGCCGGAGCCGTAGCCGGAGCCGGAGCCGTAGCCGGAGCCGGAGCCGTAGCCGGAGCCGTAGCCGGAGCCGTAGCCGTAGCCGGAGCCGTCGCCGTAGCCGTAGCCGTCGCCGTAGCCGGAGCCGTCGCCGTAGCCGTCGCCGTAGCCGGAGCCGTAGCCGTAGCCGGAGCCGTCGCCGGAGCCGTCGCCGGAGCCGTAGCCGTTAATTACATTTTCCATACAGCAACCCCTTCGATGCTCTTTTTTGCCTTTTCCGTAATGGGTATAATCTCGATCACCTCGGTCAACATCACGCTATCAACCGGACACGGGAACTTGCAGTTTTCCGGCTTGCTGGTTCCATCGGTGGCCAGCTGAGACAAGCTTGCCGCTCCATCCCAATACCAGATTCGGCGAGCGTTTCGAAGCGTTGCCTCCTTACCCTCACGGCTCTCAATATATCCGGCAAACACGCCAGCACTGTAAGTGCGGACCATGCAGTAGGGCATCCCCTCGAACTCGGTCGCCAGAGCGTTGTTCTGAATGCTGTCAGCACGAACATATTCCACTCCGTCAATAATAATTTTGTCTTTTTCCATTATGCAGTACCTCCATTTTTTGCTTCAAACTATTTTACGCTTTCGCGCTGGCAGCGGCTCTTGTTTTACCTCCTGCCGCCATTGGAGGATTTTTTTAGTTGCCCTGTTGTGTAACAACAGTATCTGCGCCCTTCACGGTAACCCATCCGTGCTTCAATCGAGCTTCGGCTTCTTTCATCTGAATCAGTTCAGGGGTGATGGACTCAGACACGACCTTATTGGCTTCTGCTTCTGCCTGAGCCTCGATCACCTTAACATCCGCTTCTGCCTGAGCTTTTACTTTGTCCGTTTCAGCCTGTGCCAGTGCGGTTTGCTTGTTCAGTTCAGCAATCTCAGCATCCTGCTTCGCTTGCTCTTTAGCACGGATTTTTTCGGTCAAAGTCTCATCCAGCTCAACATCAATGACTAATGCGCTCGACACATTGATACCATATTCTGATGTAAGCTTTTGGTTCAGATAATCCGTAATGGCGTTGTTTACTTCGGTCTTCCGCTCAGAGTAGATATCCATAACGGAAAATTGGGGAGTGACTTCTTTGACGTATGCGATAATGCTGTTTTGTATTCTGCTTTCGACCAGCGCTTCTCCATCCATGCCGTTAAATTTGCTATACAGTTCAATCACTCGGTCGGGGATGAAATTGTAATTAACAGTCAAGTTAATGCCAACCATTCCGCCACTGGCGGGTGCATCAATGTGCCAATCCGCGTGTTCCTTCGAGCCATAATCAGCCGGATCATCGGAAAATATAATCTGTTGCTGACTAATCGGAAATTTGCTTACATGCTTCATCGGAGAAAGAAAGTGCCAGCCCTGAGACAACGTTTTCTGCTCGACGCCGCTGGAAGAATAGACAACGCCGACATAACCAACCGGAACCCGGTTGAGGCACAAAACGCAGACAATAGCCACCAACAAAGCGGAAAGAAACGCAATAAATTTTTTCATGATCTTCTCCTTTACTTTTGAAAATATGAAATTATGATATAAGCGACGATAAAAACAGTAATGAAAAAGAATAGTACTTCTTTCATCTCGCTATACTCCTTTGATGCTTTTGAAGCCCTCAGCCCGGTACATCCAGCCCCTCGATCTCGGCGAGGACGTTGAGCACACGGTGGGTCTGGTCCATGGCTTTCTTTGCGTCCAGCGCCCAATACTCGGCCTCGTCGCTCTGGAAGTGGTCCAGGAAGCCGGAAACGTTCCGGAATGCCTCTTCGCAGATGTTCGTTGCGGCCAGCAGAAGGTATCTGCTCGCCGTGGACAGCTCCCGGTTGGGCTGGCCGCGCTCCACGCTGTCCTTGACCATCTGTGCAATCATTTCCGGGCTGAGCGGATCGTCCGCGCGGGAAAAGCTCGTCGTCGTCACAGTGGTCGTCGTGGTCGTCACAGTGTTCGTTGCTTCCATTTTTTCATCAAGTGTCATACGGCACGTCCTCCATTCTGAATCCACACATCGGGCAAAATGGCGTTTTGAGGCCACATGGGTTCACCTCTCCACATTCCGGGTTCGAGCAACGGGTTGCTGGTACATGCCATGAGCCGTTTTTCCCGGCACAGATCTCATAGGAGCCTGGAATTTCCTCCCAGTGTGCCACAGGCCGCAGCGTTTTCGGGTCGATGGTAGGCGGATCGCCCGACGGGGCGGAGTTTCGATCGTTGCCCTTGGGTGGATCTGGCATCACAAGAAGAGGCGGTTCGCCATATAAGCCATTGGTGCAAACAAATGGAGTTCCAAAAACTTCCATAATAATTCCTCCTTCAGTACGTCCTAAATTCCTGATCGAGAAGAGTGTCGAGCCGGATGGTGTTTCCCTTGCCTTTGCCATCGGCACCGGACATATTGGTCCAGCCGTTCGGGTAGCGCTTGCGCACATACCGAGCCGGGATCCCCATGCACACGCTGACCTGCTCCAGTGTCAGCCGGATGCAGCCATACCGGTCAAAAATGGCCTTGTAGCTGTCGTGCCACGCTTCGGTTCGGCTAGATTTCGCCACGGTCTTTCAACTCCTTCTGTCTGCGTTCAAATAGCACCTGCTGGCCGTAAGTGCGGCCAGCCGCTTCCGCGCGGGCATTGACGGCCTGGATGCTGTTCTCTGCGGTCGGCTTAGGAGGGTGCGGGAATGCCTTCCGCAGTTCCTGCTCAACTCTCCTCTGAGCCTCCCACTCCTTCCATTCGGCCCGCTTGGCGCGTTCAGCGTTGCGGGCCTTCTCCGCGCTGTGCTTGGCCAGACACGCCGGGCAGAACCGGCGCGTTGCACCGACATTCTCCATCACGACCCCGCAGTCCTCGCAGATGCGGGTGTATCTCCCTGGAGCACCCATATCACTTCGCCATCCTTTCCATCCGCCGCCGCTGCGCTGCCCGCCGCCGGGCGTTGTCAGCGCGCTTGTATGCGTCCCATCGAGCCAGCAGATACGGCGCACCGGCCACGATCGGTGCCAGCAGGAACAGCAGGAACAGCGTTTCGGTCATCTGGGCGTGATAAGCATCGCGCCCCAGCAGGACCAACAGGTCCGCGAAAATGTAGCAGGTCATAACAGCAATGCACCTCCGATTCGATAGGCCAGGGCCAAAACCACAAGCAGATAGGCGACCCAGCCCAGCAGGACCTTCTTCTGGGGGCGGGAAGCAGCCGCGATCACAAAAATGCCGAGGCACCCGCCCACCACAAAACACATAAAACAAGCAAATATTGCGCTCCTTGCCATTTTGTCACCTCATCCCAAGCGCCTGCTCGATCCCCACGCGCGGGTTGTCGTTGGTGTAGCAACCGCACATGTATTTCCGCACGGTGCTCTCGCTGTATCCGGCCATCTCGGCCAGCACGGTGTAATTCTTCACGCCGAGAATCTTCATCCGCTTCCGGACCTCGCATTCCCATTCCGGCGTAACGGTTGTCTGCATTTTTTTCCACCTCACCTGTGAATAATTGTTCGCATTTTGACCACAAAAAACATTGCCAAGCGGGTGCAATCGGGTTATAATAGATTTGCGGAATCAATTACACTCGATCACATGCGCCCAAAATCTCGGCAATGTGTGACCGTCCCCCACGGTCAAGATGGGGGCGGTATACGCAAAAACGAGGTACGGCGTTTTTGCGGTCGTTTCGGGTCTATGGCTGAGGCCCGTCGCGCGGTAGGGGCATCATCTGAAACGCAAAGCAGCATTCAGGAGGAACCCATGAGCACTCAAGCGGTCTGAGATGGGATCTCGCTCTTGAGTACAGTTATATTGTAACTCACATTTACTCACAATTCAAGTGAAAAGATGAGCAAATATGAGTTTTGGCACTTTGCACGAAAGTGAGGTGATAATTTGTGTTTTATGACAACTTTGAGAAGCAATGCACCAAAATAGGAAAAAATCCGTCCACTGTAGCGGAAGAACTTGGATTTACCAAATCAATGGCTTCGCATTGGAAGGGAGGAATGGTTCCAAGAGTTTCCAGCAGAAAAAAGATTGCCGATTATTTTGGCATCTCGGTCGAGGAGCTGATGGGCACAAAAAAAGAGCCCGCCGGGCAAGGCGAGCTCGATGATGATATGAAAGAATTTATAGAGTTGGCTCAAATGATGACACCTGAAGAAAGAAGCGCTATTATGACGCTCATGAAATCCAAAGAGAAAAATTCAGTCAATGACTGAGTCTTTTTTTGCTTGAATTTCCCTCATGATCTCCAGGGCCTCTGGAATCAGGTTTGGATGTTCTTGAAAATAAACTAAGAATTCTTCAACTGTCATCCGTAACACTCCTTTAAGTTGTATTTCATGGCTTTATATTACAACCATGATGATGAAAAATCAAGAGAACGGAGAAAGAATCATGAAACTTGTGAAAATTGGCAAAACTATGGTTGCCGGTTTGTGCATTGCGGCAACTTTGGCCGGTGCTGCTCTGCCTACAATGGCACTCAGCCCCGCCGGGTACACCTCGCTGGCGCAGATTGAAGAAATGAATGACGACGAAGAAGCCCAGGTTCAGGCATTGAAAGCCGCCATTGCAAAGGTGAACGTCAAGTATGACGAAGTAGAGCAAAGCTGGCAGTTCGACAGCCCCATCTATGACAAGGCCGAGAAAAACAAAAGCTGTTGCCTTGCCCCGTGGATCTTTATTTTTGACGGACGCGAGGACGTGTATTTCGACGAGGATTTTTCCTATAACGGTTCTTCCCGCATCGACCTGAACACAGTCTATGTCCGCGCTGGAGATAATCTGTACACTTACGAGTGCGACCCGGATTATACAGATTACGCCTATGATAAAGACAAAAAAGTTTGGTGGGCCCTCTCCAATTTCCAGATGGAGCCCAGCGAAATTGATTGGCTGCGTGAGATGCTCGGTGCCAAAACCATCATCACAAGATATTCCGGTGCATCCGGTGCGCAGTACGATTATACATGGACTGCTGACGACCGACAGGCCGTCACCGATATGGTCAACCTCTACGATCTGCTGGTCGCAGCGTCGCCGGAAGTCCGCGCGCGGGCACTGAGAGGGTAAGGCATGGCAAAAAAGAAGTCAGATGAAATTGGATGTCTGGGCGTTCTGTTTCGTGTGTGCATTCTTATGCCGCTGCTTGCAATTGCACTTTTGGGTGTGCTTTTGGTTATTATTTTTCTTATGGCGTTTTTTGCAGCGGCATTTGCTGCGGCATATGAAACGTCAAAAGCCGTATTAATTTTGATTTGTTCCATAGTCGTTCTGCTCTGTGTAGCGATTTATAAGTTGGTAAAATCTATCAGGCAAAAGCGAAAAAAGAACAACAAAAGTGAAAAGGCCGAACAGCAAGCAAAGATTTCGGTAGATACGTCAGACCCGGCATCTGTCATAATAAGTGTTCCGTCTGTGGAACCGTTTCCAAAGGATGGAAAGTATCCTGCTGACCACCTCGCAAAGTTGAAAGCTGAACAAGAAGCCCGCCGAGAGCAAAATTCCCATTACAAAATCGCGGTCATTGATTTTGAAACAACCGGATTGAACCCCGCGTTGGACGAAATACTTCAGGTGTCCATTATTGACGAAAAAGAAAATGTATTGATAAACCAATACTGCAAAGCTCAAAAATGGCCTTCTTGGGATGATGCTTCCCGAATAAATGGAATCTGGCCGACAGATGTTGCGTTCTGCCCTACATTCAAAGAAGTTGCGCCGTATGTACAAGACATTCTGTCCAGAGCGGACACGGTTATTGCTTATAATTACCCATTTGAGCCAAATTTCCTTCGGGAAAACAAAATAGACCCGGATATCTTCAAATGGGGAATTGATCCAATGAAATTGGCGGCAAAGTACTACAACAAAGAATTTCATAGTACACGTTCAAAAATGAAGTTGAGCGCCGCAGCCGAAATGATTGGCTATCAATATAATCCGCATGATGCGCTCGAAGATGTAAAAGCAACCTTGCATGTATACAAATTTTTGACGTTTGTTAATGAAAATTCAGAAAAAGCAAATTTCAGTCAGAAACCAAAAGAGAAAAGAGTTTCGGTTGAAAGAAGTTCGTCAAAAAGGTATCAGCAGAACATAGATGCAGATGTGAACCATCCTCTTTATGATAAGACGATAGTGTTTACTGGCGATTTGTCAATTGACCGTGAAGAGGCTGCTGAAAGGGCTTCTGCGCTGGGTGCAAAAGTTCGTACGGGAGTCAGCGAAAAAACCGATATTCTGGTTTGCGGTGAGCGCCCAGATGATCTCAGCTCCGAGTTTGGAAGTCTTTCAGCGAAGTACAAAAAAGCGCTTGAACTGAACGATTCCGGAAAAGCAGATATTGAGTTCATGGATGAAGATGAATTCATGGAGCTTTTGAACTACCCCGCCGGGCAAATCTGAAGGTGTCCACTGTGGACACAAAATCATTCCCCGCCGCCGGGCTGACGACGGGGAACGTGAGGATTAAGTGAGGGGCTTTCGGAATACCAATTCAATTATTTTCAACCATAGCTTAGCATTCCAGCGTTCCCGTTCACTTGCTGGAACAGCAGCAGGAAGCGAGCATTCCGGAAAAGGGATCAATGCTTTTGGCATACACCTTTTTCACGTCGATTTCTTCCAAATTGATTTTTGCATTGGAAGAAAGTTTGTTCGCAACGGCCTGCATGATCTCAATGCGGAATTTAAGATCAGCGACGGTCCCGCCGTTGACTTCCAGCTGCTTCAGCCAGCCTTCAACGTCTGCGAGCGCCAGATAGTAATCGGCGTTCTCTTTGGTGGGGTAACTTGTGTAGTCCATAATAAGACCTCCTATAAAATTATGTTCCAAGGCGAAATCCGCCTGGAAAACAGGGTCACAGCTCGACGACCCGGCCATTGATGCAGTCCAGCCGGTCGCCGGGGTCAATGCCGGAATCAGCGTCGTCTTTGGCCCGCTGGGCAATGCGCAGCAGCTCGTCGTAGACGTCCGGATCAGCGGCATAATTGGATAGCGTGTACACAAGATTGAGTGTGCGGTTTCGGACGTAGTCCAGCAACATGGTATCAGTTGGCATGGTCATTCCTCCCACGGGGCCCGGACGCGATCCGGGTCTTTTGGTTTTGATGCGGGCATCCCGTCGATGATCTCCATATCGTCGGGTACATACATAATAACAGCCATAATTTTTTACCTCCTGCGATGGAAATTTTTTACATAATTGTTATATCATAGAAGATGGGAAAGAATCTATAAGAAATATTGTGTCGAATCGGTAAAAAGGAGGCAATTATGAACGAATATGACTTGCAAGTGGCAAAGGCGCTCGAAATGGCAAGGGCAAAAGCCGGGCTCAGCCAGGAAAAGCTGGCAAAACGGCTTGGGATCAGCAAGCCGACCGTGGCCAGCAGGGAGCGGGGAACGTCCCCTGTGACGCTGGCCGACATCATCAATTGGTGCGTAGCGTGCAGCGTTCCGGCCCGGCGCTGCATGGACGCCTGTATCTATCCCGGCCTGCTCGATTACTTACAAGAGGACATTTCCACCGCGGAGAAGCGCCAGATCCTTCACGCCGCCGTGGATGAGATGTCCAACTACGAGGTGGACGGCTGGTTGTACCTCTACTATGGAGACCACGGCTCCGACCCGATGGGGGTGCTGACGGAGGTGCTGGCCAACTTACACACTCCCTTGCGGGACCGGGTGTCCATCGTCAATGCCATCATCGGCCACTATGAGATGACGCAATCGACAAAGACCGACCCCGACCCGAACGGGACACAGCCGGTCATGGACGTTGTGCGCCAGGCGCGCGACTGCGGCACCGCCGCCGCAAAAAATCTGGATGACGCCTATTCTGTGAGGGAGGTGCAGAGGAATGCCAAAAAGTAGAAAAGGCCAGCGCGCGGATGGACGATATCAGGTCAAGCGCAAAATGCCGGACGGAAAATATAAGGTATTTTACGGCAAAACAAAGACCGAAGCTGAGGCAAAATACAAAGAAGCCTTGATGCAGAGAAAAGAGGAGTCTGCCAAAGCCGAATTGTTTGAAGCCGTCGCCAAAGATTACTGGGAAAAGCTGCTCAAACGCATTGAGGAGGGGACAGACGCGTCTTATAGGTCCAACTATGACCGCTGCGTCAAATACTTCGCGGGCCGCAGGATGGACGAGATCACACCGGCCATGGTAGCCGGATTCGGCCAGGCGCTCAAAGATGAGGGGTTATCAACGAGCAGCATCCGAAACGCGATCAGCGTTTTGCGCGGCATTTTTCGCGGATGGCGTCTTGCAAGCGGGTCGGCATACAATCCGATGCAGGATATTAAGCCCCCCGCCGGGAAGCCTGCGGTCATCCGGGAACCGCCTACAGACAAGGAGCTTGCTCTTTTCCGGGCGCATCCCGAAGGGTTCGGGCTATGCGCATGGATGCTGATGTACACCGGCTGCCGCCTGGGTGAGCTGATCGCCCTCCGATGGGAGGATATAGATTTCGAAAACAACAAAATCTATGTCAGCAAAAAAGTGTCCTGGGCAGGTGGCGGTGTCAAAATACAGGACCCCAAAACCAATAACGGCGTCCGGGTCATCCCGCTTATGCCCCATCTCAGGCAAGAGATAGAGCCGCGCCGGGGCAAGCCGACAGAATATGTTATCGGTGGCATGGCAAGGCCCTTGACCGATGCAGAGTATCACAGCCGATGGCTCAGCTATTGCACCGATCTGGGCCTTGTGCGGCCCAGCAAAAGCAAAAACCGCTATAGAGACAGCCGCCGGGGCCCAAAATCCTCTGCAAATCCGTTGCCGCCGGTGATGGAGCCTACAGTGACAGCCCATCAATTTCGGCATGCGTTCGCGTCGGACTTATACGACGCAGGCGTCGGTGTGCTGGAAGCCAAAAAAATAATGGGTCACGCTGATATCTCGACGACTTACAAGATCTACACACACATTCGCGAGCAAAAGCTCAAAGATGCAACGCAAAAAATGATTGCATACTATAACGACCAAGATGATAAAAAGTAGTCAAAAAGCAGTAAAAAGTAAAAAAAGAATGATAGGACGAACCCCGAAACAGGTGCGGGACCTGCTGGCGCAACCATGACAAAACCCGCATGACTGCTGGACTT
>ERZ1035006.629-NODE-629-length-27002-cov-16.251271_pt1 | contig 27002 bp, 20 predicted proteins | sample MGYA00520694_ERZ1035006 | MGnify/ENA primary metagenome ERZ1035006 (study PRJEB33766, sample SAMN09781746) | gut metagenome | biome: gut microbiome | host: Homo sapiens | place: Madagascar | study: EMG produced TPA metagenomics assembly of the PRJNA485056 data... | reverse complement strand
ACTTTGAGAAGTCCATAAACAGCTTCCATAGCAGTACGTACAGAATACTCTGTTGTGAAAACAGTATCTCTTGGAGTTTCGGCAAACTGTCCGAGGAAAGCGAAGTTGACACATCCATCCGGGATAACATCCGGGCGGTCACCTTTTGTACGTGGCATGAAGAATGCTGTGATGTAAGGCATCATTGTCGGTACACAGATTGCACTGTTTTCTGCCAGATCCATGATCTGATCTTCCGGAACACCAAGGTGATAGAGCCATTCTGCTGTGATTTCTTTTCCGGTACAGTCTTTCATAGGCTTCTTGATATAGTCACCAGGCACATCAGTAAATAATCCGTAAACCCAGACACATACCTTATCTTTATCCTGGTCTTTGAACTGTCCCTGACGATTGATCGTCCAGCTTAACAGCCAGCTGGAATCCTGGCAGCTGACGATACCGCCGGTTACAACATTTCCGGTGCGAGGGTCACGTTTGCAAATGTCTGTGATATAAGGAATGATCTTGTCATCTAAAGTTGTAACAGTTGCAGATTCCCAGTTTGTCTTTGCAATGTCGGAACAGAATTTTTCCGGATGTCCGAAGGATGGATCCTGACGGGCAATGTTTTTCCAAAGGTTCCATACACCGCTTGTACGGACTTCGGCATCCCCGTTTGGTGCATGGTTCTGATCTCCGTAAATGGTTCCCTCTGTACAGCTTCCGTTTGTGACAAATACGAGGTCATTTTCTGTCAGGACGATACCTCTTTCCTGTCCATTTACTTTACATTCAATTGCAGATGCAATCTTTTTGTCTCCTTCGAATTTGAATACAACATTTGTGACTTCTGTATTGAACTGGAAGTCTACACCGGCATCTTCGAGGTATCTCTGCATCGGAAGAATGAGGGATTCGTACTGATTATATTTTGTAAATTTCAACGCACTGAAATCAGGCAGTCCGGCAATATGGTGGATAAATCTTTGGAAATATAATTTCATTTCCAAAGCACTGTGCCAGTTTTCAAATGCAAACATTGTTCTCCAATAGAGCCAGAAAGTAGAATCAAATACTTCTTCGTCAAAAACATCTTCGATGGTTTTATCGTAGAGATCTTCGTCTTTTGTCATGAAGAGTTTCATGATTTCCATGCAGCCCTTCTGACTAAGGTTGAATTTACCATCTGTATGTGCGTCTTTACCACGATTTACAGTTGCACGGCAGAGTGAGTAGTTTGGATCATGTTTGTTGAGCCAGTAATATTCATCAAGTACAGAAACACCAGGTGTCTCGATAGAAGGAATGCTGCGGAAGAGATCCCACAGACATTCGAAATGGTTCTCCATCTCACGTCCACCGCGCATTACATAACCGCGGGAAGTATCATAGATTCCATCACATGCACCGCCGGCAATATCCATTGCTTCTAAAATGTGAATCTGGCATCCAGGCATCTGTGCATCACGGACAAGGAAACATGCCGCTGCGAGAGAAGCAAGTCCGCTTCCTACGATGTAAGCATTTTTCTGATCTACACCTTCCGGTTTCTCCGGATGTGCGAATGCTTCATAGTTTCCGTTGGAATAATAGATGCCTTTGCTGTTGCGGTCATATTTTCCGCGTTCAGTGTTACGATAGTTATCTGGAACGGAAGAATCGGCAACAGTACTCTTCTTAAAAATAGAATTACCGGATTCTGAATTACCAGATTCTTTTTTTGCCTTCTGTGCGAGATAAATTGCAGTTCCTGTTCCTGCTGCTACTGCAGAGATTACACCAAGTTTAGATTTCTTATTTGACATAATAAAACCACCTTTCTGAAAAAACGGATTCATGTCTCGTTTTGAGATCCTCTCATCATAATTACTCTAAATAATGAGATATGAAGTATAGTTGTTATAGTTATAGTATGGACATTTTTAAAGATTTTCAATTTACAAAAAGAGGCAAGTGATTAAAAAGTTATCATTTGCCTCTTTTTGTAAAGTATAGGTTTAGTATATTTGTGTTATGAATTCTCTTTTTCTGAAAGTGCTGCGAAATTTTCAATAGAATGCATAAGGCTTCCGTGGATGGTAATACTGATCTTATGTGCCAGATCGACATAATCGTCTTTCATTCCCTGTTTGATCCAGTCGAGCATAAGACCGACAAAGCTGTATTTATAAAAATCGGCAATAAAGCGCCGGTCTTCTTCAGAAATACTGGTGCCTTCTGCTTTTTCCTCTACAACATTCATCAGTAAATCGGAAGTCAGATGAAAAAGGAAACTTTCAATCTGATCCCGGCTGATGCAGCGGTAAGCATTTAATATAAATGGCTTATTTTCATACACAGCATCAAAAATCTGTACCAGTCCTTCAGACCAGGTGTCGTAAGTTTTTTTGCCGGCAAGAGCGCGGGTTGCATCTTCCAGGCAGGATCATTCGACCAGATCATAAATATCTTTAAAGTGATAGTAGAAAGCCATACGGCTGATGCCGCAGTCTTCGGTTAAATCGCGGATGGTTATCTTATCGAGCGGTTTTTGAAGCATTAATTTTTTCAGAGATTCTTCCAATATTTGTTTTGTCTGGTTTATCATAGAGGGACCCTCCGTTTGTTACGAAAATTAAGTGTGACTATAATTTATAGTATCACATTTTCCAGAGCAGATAGCAAGTATTACTAGTTTGTAACTGTTCAGAGCCAAATTCTCTGGTGATGTATTTTGTTATAGGAAAACAAGGAGGATTCTGTTATAATCATTAAATAAAGTACTATGTTCGAGGATTGCGGGAATTGCATAGCAATGGAGCAATCCGGTTACATCAGTGAGTGGCAAAATTTACTTTGGACACTCACATCATTATATAAAAAATAAGGTTATGGATATGAAAGAAAAAGAGAAGAAACTTACACGGATTCTGCGTATTTTCATGATGCTTCTTACCTGTATCCTGATTGCATTATTCTTTGGAATTATGATATTGGTCAGCGATATGCAGGGGACAGCTCGTGTAGTGAATTATGCCGGACTTGTGCGTGGAAAGACGCAGCAGATCATCAAACTGGAAAATGCACAGAATCCACAGGATGAAATGATCAGGGAAGTCGATGCTTATATTGATGGATTACGTCATGGCAGTGATGAACTGAACCTTATCCGTCTGGATGATAAAGCATTTCAGGATAAGATGGAAGTGCTGGAACAATTTTTTGAACAACTAAAGGAAGAAATCTATAAGGCTCGGGAAGAAGGATATGAAAATACACAGATTATAAATAAAAGTGAAACATTTTTTACAATCTGTGATGAGACAACAGGGCTTGCGGAAAGTTATTCGCAGAAGCTGGCATCTTCCTTAAATCGTCTGGAGAAAATCGTTGTCGTGGATATTATTGGAATTGTGTGTCTGTTGGGATATGAGCTTTTCAAGGCATTGCGGTACGCAGCACAAAACCGTGTGCTTCGTCAGAAGGTTTATCTGGATGAGGCAACAGGACTTCCGAATAAGAATAAGTGCGAGGAGATTCTGGCATCTGAAGAGCCGCTTACGGACAGGGAATCAACAGCGGTAATGGTGTTTGATTTAAATAATCTGAGAATCATTAATGACCGGCAGGGACATGAAAGAGGCGATCAATATATCAGATCATTTGCAGAACAATTGCGGGCAGCACTTCCAAAAAAATATTTTGTCGGAAGAGACGGTGGAGACGAGTTTATTGCAGTGTTAAAGCAGGTGGATCATGAGCAGGTGAAAGACTGTCTGCAGATGATACGGGAACAGACGGAGCGTTATTCAAAGAATCATCCGGATATGCCACTTAGCTATGCAGTGGGATATGCATTGTCTACAGATTTTCTGGGAAGTAATATGAAAGACTTGTTCCGATATGCGGATAAGAACATGTATGTAGACAAAAATCGGGCGAAGATGAAAGAAGCAGCTGACAAGCGGAGACTTAGGAGTCGGCTGTTACAATCTGTAAAAGAAAAAGGATTTCATTTTACAGATTGTCTGTACTGTGATGCGATTGTGGATCAATATGTTGTTCTTCGTGCAAGCTCAGAATTTTTCCTTGCAGATGATGGAAGTTATTCTGGTGCAGTAGAGCAGATTGTACAGGAGCTGGCGGAGGAAGAGAAACGCAGGGAACTTTGGGAGAAACTTCAGTTGTCGGAAATCCGGGAAACACTGACGGAGGAACATCAGGTAGAGGAATATTTTTATTATCATAAAGATGGTGACAGAGTTTTGCGTGGCCGGATCACACTTTTACTGCCTGACTTTGCTGAAAATGGAAATCTGCATCATTTTCTTGTTGGGTTTGATGTTTATCAGGACAGGGACAGGTTGATCGTAAATGAGAAAAAACAACTGACACAGTTCTATGAACAGCTGACGCAATCCATTTTAGAAAATGGAAACTATATAGAAGCATTGATGGATACAGCAGAAATAATCCAAAGTGTAAATCTGACACAGAATTTATTAGAAAAGATATTTTGGCACAACCGGGAAAACAGACAGATCCCAGACATAAAACTTCCATGTCCTTATGATACGTATTGTAAGACCTATCATCGGTTCGTGACAAAAGAGACGAGAGAAAATTATCGTATCACAGAAAATCCGGCACAGCTGATCGAACGCTTTAAAGCAGGCGAAAAGCAGGTGACTGTGGAATATCAGGTAGAGCAAAGTGATGGAAGCAGATGCTGGTGGCAGGAGACAGTTCTGATGTCACAGGAGATGGTTTATGAAAGTAAGACGAAGTAGACAAGTACTGTGATCGGCGCAATTATTTTGTTCAAGGATATTTCAGAGTTCCATGAGCAGGAAGACAGAGAAAAAGAACGTCTGCAGGTCGCATATGAAAAAGCGGATCTCGAGAGCCGGGCGAAGACAGAATTCATGAACCGGATGAGTCATGATATCCGTACACCGATCAATGGTATTCTCGGAATGATCCAGATGATCCGTAAGAACTATAAGGATCAGGAAAAGATAGAAGAGTGTGTTGATAAAATTGATCTGTCTGTCCAACATCTGAGTGAACTGGTCAATGATGTACTTGATATGAGTAAAATCGAGTCAGGATATTTAGAATTGCAGAATGATACGTTTGATTTGAATGCGTTGATAGATCAGGTAGAAGTTGTGGTCAGTGCACAGGTAGAGGCGATGGAAATCAGCTATGAGAGTCATCGGGAAAAGGTGGATCATACGATGCTGATCGGAGATACGCTGCAGATTAGAAGAATTATGCTGAATCTGTTCAGTAACGCAATCAAATATAATAAGCGTGGAGGAAGGATAGACACTTATGTAAAAGAACTTTCTTTTGATGGGATGTGTGCGAAATTCGAATTCCGTATTACGGATACAGGTGTCGGGATGAGCAGAGAATATATAAAAGAAGAATTGTTTAAGCCTTTTACACAGGAAATAAATGATGCAAGAACGCAGTACAGAGGAACCGGTCTGGGAATGTCAATTGTAAAAGGACTGGTTGAAAAGATGGGTGGAACAATCCAGGTGAGCAGTACGCCCGGCGTTGGAACGGAGTTCCGTTTTTATTTAAGTTTTCCAGTAGTTCAGCCGGAAAAGGAAAGGCAGAGTGGAGAATGTATACAGAGAACAAAACAGGATCTGAAAGAAGATAAACCACTCAGAGGATATCATATTCTTCTTGCTGAAGATAATGAGATCAATATGGAGATTGCAGAGTTTTATCTGGAAGAAGCTGGTGCACAGGTGACAAAGGCATGGAACGGACAGGAAGCTGTGGAGCTATTTGAACAGTCGAATCCGAGAGAATATGATGCTGTTCTTATGGATATCATGATGCCGGAGATGGATGGAAAAGAGGCATCACGAAAGATCCGCTCCATGGCAGACAAAAGGGAAGATGCAGCTGAGATTCCGATTTTGGCAATGACAGCACAAGCGTCTACCGAAAGTATACATCAGTGTAAGTCGGCTGGAATGAATAAGTGTATCTTTAAACCTGTGAATGCAAAAGAACTGATCGGAACACTTCAGGATATAGTTGAGAAAATATAAATTGAGAGGAAGGAAAATGCACGAATTAGGTGTTATCTTTTATGTTGTAAAAGATGTAAAGAAGGTTGCGGAAGAAAATCATGTGGAGAAGGTTTCTTCCGTGACATTGGAAATAGGGGAAGTGTCAGGAATCCTGCATGATTATCTGACCGATTGCTGGAATTGGGCGAGGAAGAAAGAACCGCTCATGGAAGAAGCCGAACTGAAGATTGAGCAGATAGAAGCAGTAACATTTTGTGAAGAATGCCAGAAAGAATATCCAACGGTAGAACACGGAAAATTCTGTCCGTACTGTGGAAGTGAAAATACCTATCTGCTTCGTGGAAATGAATTTTTAATAAAAGAGATAGAGGTATCGGACTGAAAAATCAGCGTCTTACCTATTGTCAACCGCTTTGATAGATGATACAATACGAGAGACTTAAAAGAATCACAGGTGTTGCTGATCACAGCAGCCCGTAAACATTTCTTACAGTTTCTAGTAATACACGAGTTAAGCGAGGAAAAGAATTATGCGTCAGATTATCTATGATAAAGTGAAATACATTGCAGACAAATACAAAGGATACATTGATACGGAAGATTTGATGAAGGAAGGACTTACAAATCGTCAGATCGGTCTGTTGACAGCAGAAGGAAAGCTTGAGAAGGTAGCACATGGACATTATTGGATCATTAGTCCAGAGTTTTCCAAACCGGAAGATTATAAGGCAGTGGAAGTGGCACGAGTAAATAGAAAAGCGGTAATCTGCGCAGACAGTGCATGCTATTACATGGGCCTGATCGATAAAGAGCCGGAGATCCTTTCGATTGCAACAAGAAGAAGTGACCGTCACAAGATGAAGATGAATTTTGAAGTCAGCAGACATTACTTCTCAGAGCAGGCTTTTGAGGATGAGAAGCATGTGTTTGATACAAAGTACGGTTCTTACAATGTATATGGAATTGACAGAAGCGTGTGCGATTGCATCCGTTTCCGTGAAGACATTGATAAAGATATCTTTGAACTTGTTATTGAGAACTACAGAAAGTACGATAAGAAGAATGAAGAACGTCTCATGGCATATGCAAAAGCAATGCGTATCGGAAGACAGGTAGAAAGAATCGGATTGGATAGATAGTTTATAATAAGAATGATTTAAGAGAGTCTGGTATTTGCCAGACTCTTTTTGTGCGTAGCAATCAGTGAGAAATTCCAAAATAATTCATCATGTGCATAAGAAAAGATGTTCCGATTTTTGAAAGATAACCGTCAGGATGATGGAGAATACAGATATCAGAGGTGATGACCGGATCGGTGATCACTTTTTTAATGATATTTTTGGATGTGAGTGATTCAGCAGCTGACGCAGGGAGAATTGCAACCCCCATTCCGGCTTTCGCCCATGCAGTTCCTGTACGGGAATCATGGTTGATACATAAATAGTTTGGCTGCAGTTTAAGTGTTTCAAAATGTTGCTCTAAAACAGGAAGCCAGCGATGGTAGACAATCAGGGGATGTTCTGCTAACTCTTTAAGAGAGATTGTTACACTTGGGTCGGGTTCAGCGGTAGCTATTTTTCTGTCAGTGGAAAGTGTATGTTTTGTATTATAAGAAGTATCGGAAGAAAAATATTTTTTATTTCCGACAGCAAGCAAGCGTTCTTTAACCAAAGTGTAACAGGTTAAATTATCTGATTGGAAAGGGGTACGTACAATTGCAAGATCCAGAACTTTGGATTGTAGTTGTTCGATGACACGATAGGTGTCATTTTCATATAATTCAAAACGAATTTCAGGAAATTGCTCATGAAACGGACGAAAAGCGCGCTGTGCCATCAGATCATGAGCAGAGGAAACAATACCAATTCGAAGTACGCCAGATTTTCCTTCACGATAGTCGGAAAGCTCCTGTAAAGTACGCGAAGAAAGATCTAAAATATCCTTGGAACGCTCATAAAGAATACGCCCGGCTTCTGTTAATTCAATCTGACGAGGTCCGCGGAAAAAGAGTTGAGAACCGATTTCCTGTTCAAGAGATTTCATTTGTGCACTCAATGGCGGTTGGGAGAGATTTAATTTTCGCGCGGCTGAGGAAATAGTTCCTTCATTTATTACTGTGACAAAATATTCCAATTGTTTTAAATCCATGTAAAACCTCCAATTATGTATTTGATATCATGTAGGAATATAGGGTGCAATGCACGAAATAATATATATTGATTCGTGAGAATAAAAAAAGTATATGAAAAATATATGCTTTCTATATAAAAATAAGATTTTTCGTATGCTTTATTCTATGATAATATAAGATAGATTATTATCAAGAGTTAAAAAAATAACAATTGGAAAAACAGTTAAAAAATAATAATCGAGTAAGATTAAAACAAATCAATTAGAACAACAGAAAGGAAAGAGAGCGTATTATGAAGACATTGCTTGCATATCTGAAAGGATATAAGAAAGAATCCATACTTGCTCCGCTGTTCAAAATGCTGGAGGCATCTTTTGAGCTGTTTGTGCCATTGGTAATGGCAGCGATCATAGATGTGGGAATTGCGAATCAGGACAAGCCATATATTGTGAAAATGTGTTTTGTACTGATCGCACTTGGAATCATCGGACTTGTCTGTTCCATTACAGCACAGTATTTTGCAGCGAAGGCAGCAACAGGAGTCGGAACGGGAATAAGACATGGATTATTTGAACATATCCAGAAATTTACATTTACGGAAATGGATCAATTAGGAACATCTACATTGATCACACGAATGACAAGTGATATCAATCAGATCCAGTCAGGTGTGAACCTTGTTTTACGATTGTTTTTACGTTCGCCGTTTATTGTATTTGGCGCAATGATCATGGCATTTACAGTAGATGTGAAAGCAGCACTTGTATTTGTTGTGACGATTCCGCTTCTTTCACTTATCGTGTTTGGAATCATGCTTGTGACGATGCCGATGTATAAGAAAGTGCAGGCAGATCTTGATCAGGTACTTCTTGCAACGAGGGAGAATCTGACAGGAGCAAGAGTTATCCGTGCATTTAATAAAGAAGAGGATGAGACGAAGCGGTTTGAAAATGCGAACCAGATTCTTACCGATGCACAGAAATATGTCGGCCGCATTTCCGGAATGATGAATCCGCTGACTTATATTATTGTAAACGGAGCGATCATAGCATTGATCTATGTCGGTGCGGTTCGTGTTGATATCGGAGATCTGACTCAGGGACAGGTCGTAGCACTTATTAACTATATGTCACAGATTCTCGTCGAGCTTGTGAAGTTAGCGAACCTGATCATTTCTGTGACGAAGGCAGCAGCATGTCTGAACCGTGTGGAGAGTGTGCTTGCTGTGAAACCGGATATGAACGAGGGAGATGTAAGATGGGAGAGCAATTCTTCAGAAGAAGGGCTGGAGTTGAAAAATAAAGTTCCGGTCGTAGAATTTTCTCACGTATCTTTGACCTATAAAGGTACTTCAGATACATCCTTATCGGATATAAATTTCTGTGCCGAGAAAGGACAGACGATAGGGATCATTGGAGGAACTGGTTCGGGAAAATCGTCTCTTGTGAATCTGATCCCAAGATTTTATGATGCAACAGAAGGTACAGTGAAGATTAATGGACGTGATATAAAGGAATATCAGACAGAGAACCTGAGAGAACATATCGGTGTTGTTCTTCAGAAAGCAGTGCTTTTTAAAGGGAGTATTGCGGACAATCTCCGCTGGGGAAAGGAAGATGCAACAGAGCAGGAAATGTATGATGCGTTGGATATTTCTCAGGCAAGAGAATTTGTTGATACGAAACAAGGTGGATTAGAATTTCAGATTGAACAGGGAGGAAGAAATCTTTCCGGAGGTCAGAAACAGAGAATGACGATTGCGCGCGCACTGGTTCGGAAACCGGAAATCCTGATTCTTGATGACAGTGCATCTGCACTTGATTTTGCCACAGATGCGGCACTTCGCAAGTCGATCAAAGAGATGAAAAATCAACCGACCGTATTTATCGTATCGCAGAGAGCGGCATCTATCCAGTATGCAGATCAGATCATTGTGTTGGATGACGGGGGAATGGCAGGAATCGGAACACATGAAGAATTGCTGAAGGATTGTCCAATCTATCAGGAAATCTATTATTCACAATTTCCAAAGGAGGCGGTAGTTAATGGCTGATAAAATAAAGACAAATAATGATAAGACACAGAAAAGCCAGGCAGCAACATTGAAAGAAGTAATCCGCCGACTTGGAAGATACAGAATTTTTCTTGTATTTTCAATTCTGCTTGCGACTGTGTCTGTTGCGCTTACACTTTATATTCCAAAGCTGACAGGACATGCAGTTGATTACGTGATCGGAAAAGGCGAAGTGAATTTCCCGGGAGTAATCCGGGTGATGATCCAGATTGGTGTGTGCACACTGATCACGGCATTGGCACAGTGGCTGATGAATGTATGTAATAACAAGATGACCTATCAGATGGTTCAGGATATCAGAAATGAAGCATTTCATAAAATAGAGCAGCTGCCGCTAAAATATATTGACGGCCATCCATACGGAGAGGTTGTAAGCCGTGTAATCGCGGATGTCGATCAGTTTTCAGATGGACTTCTGATGGGATTCACACAGCTTTTTACAGGAATTGCTACGATTGTCGGAACATTTTGTTTTATGTTATCCGTAAATGTATCGATTACATTTGTTGTAGTTCTTATTACACCAGTATCATTCTTTGTAGCAAATTTTATTGCAAAGAGAACATTTCGCATGTTCCGCCTGCAATCCGAAATACGTGGAGAGCAGACAGGATTGATTGATGAAATGATCGGAAACCAGAAAGTGGTTCAGGCATTTGGACGTGGAGAAGATGTGACAGAGCGCTTTGATGAAGTGAATAAAAGACTGCAGGATGCATCCTTGCGGGCAACATTTTTCTCATCCATCACGAACCCGGCGACAAGATTTGTCAACAGTCTGGTTTACACAGGAGTTGGAATTACCGGAGCTTTTGCAGTTGTACGCGGTGCAATGACAGTGGGACAATTGTCCAGTTTCTTGAGCTATGCAAATCAGTATACAAAACCATTTAATGAAATCTCAGGAGTCGTGACGGAATTTCAGAATGCGATTGCATGTGCACAGAGAGTATTTACTTTGATTGATGAAGAGCCACAGATACCGGAACCGGAAAATGCCGTTCATCTGACGGATATTGATGGAAATGTGAAAGTAGAGGATGTTTCATTCTCTTATCTGCCAGGTCAGCATCTGATTGAAGATTTTAATCTGGAAGTTAAGCCAGGACAGCATATTGCGATTGTCGGACCGACCGGATGTGGAAAGACAACCTTGATCAATCTGCTGATGCGTTTCTATGATGTGAACGCAGGAAGTATTAAAGTAGAAGAGATAGATATTCGCGAAATGACAAGAAAAAGTCTGCGCGCAGGGTACGGAATGGTGCTTCAGGAGACCTGGTTAAAGACAGGTACGATCCGTGAAAATATTGTCATGGGAAGACCGGATGCAACGGAAGAAGAGATTGTCGAGGCAGCAAAAGCATCTCATATCCATAATTACATCCGTCGTCTGCCAAAAGGCTATGATACATGGATCACAGAAGACGGTGGTGGTCTTTCCCAGGGCCAGAAGCAGCTGCTTTGTATTGCAAGAGTTATGTTATGCAGACCACCGATGTTGATTCTGGATGAAGCAACATCATCCATCGATACAAGAACGGAGATCAAGATTCAGCAGGCATTTGCAAAACTGATGGAAGGAAGAACAACTTTCATTGTTGCACACCGTCTGTCAACCATCCGTGAGGCTGATGTGATTCTCGTAATGAAAGATGGAAAAATCATTGAACAGGGAAATCATGAAGTACTGATGAAGAAAGAAGGTTTCTATCATCATCTGTATGAGAGCCAGTTTTCAATGTAGGATAAGGTATGATGCGAGATAGTGAGATACGTTGCAGGTCGCATGAAATGTAAATAGTAACGAAATGAAAAAGGAAGGCTATTAACTACGATAACAGTATAAAGCGTAGTTGATAGCCTTCTTCTTTTCGTTTCAATAAATTATATTTACGGTAGAAGGAATGTATACATTACTATAAAGTGACAGATGCTTCCGCCCATTACGAACAGATGAAAGATTTCATGGCTTCCGAAATTCTTATGCTTGCTGTTGAAAATCGGGAGCTTCAGTGCGTAGATGACACCGCCAACTGTATAGATGATACCACCGGCTAAAAGCCATCCGAAAGCAGCAGCTGACAGATTATCAAGGATTGTAGAAAATGCAAGCACGCAAGTCCATCCCATGCCAATGTATAAAACGGAAGATACCCATTTCGGACAGAATACCCAGAAGGCTTTGATAAGGATGCCGACAATCGCGAATGCCCATACAATACATAGCAGTGTGATACCTTTGCGTCCGCCGATTACTAACAGGCAGACAGGGGTGTAGCTTCCGGCGATCAGGACGGAGATCATCATGTGATCAATCTTTTTCAGAACAGTGTTTATTTTTTCTGAAATATCAAATGTATGATATGTTGTACTTGCCGCATAAAGCAAGATAAGGCTGGCTGCGTAAATTGTAAGCGATACAATATAAAGTTTGCTCGGTTCACGAGCTGCTCTGTATAGAAGTGGTATTGCAGCGATAATTGCCATGATCATTCCAATAAAATGTGTAATTGCGCTTCCAGGTTCTTTGATATAAAGTCTTTTTTCCATAAAATCTACCTCCAATTCGTCTATACAATAACACATAGTTTTTAATACTACATCTCGAATATGTATATACTATAGCACATATTTCTAAAAAATCAAGAGATATTTTGAAATTAAAAGTATCTTATTCCACAAAAAAAACAGGATGAAAGAAATCTGTGATGGAAAGTAAAAAACAGGCCGTGATTTCACAAAATTAAAATGTGAAATCACGGCCTGTTCCAGGTTATGTTTCTAATAAGTTCAATCTGTCAATCTATTCGATTACTGTTCCGGTCTTACCATTCAGAGCATCAGAGACTTTATCAAAGGAAGTAATGTAAGCTTTGCGGCCTTCGTGTCCTTCTACGAATTCAACTGCTGCACGGAATTTTGGAAGCATGTTGTAAATTCCAAAATGTCCCTCTTCCATGTAAGTTTTTGCCTGATCAACAGTAATTGTATCCAGTGGTTCCTCATTTGGTTTGCCAAGGTTGATACATACTTTCTCAACATTTGTAAGAATAATAAGAAGATCAGCATTAATTCCTTCTGCAAGCTTTCCAGCTGCGAGGTCTTTCTCGATAACAGCACTTGCGCCACGTAAATGATTATCTTGCTCAAGTACCGGAATACCGCCGCCACCTGCTGCGATAACAATCTGATCTGCATCAAGAAGAGCTTTCACTGCATCGAGTTCAACAATCTTGACCGGATTCGGAGCAGAGACAGCACGGCGGAAACCTTTACCAGGTTCTTCCACTACGAAGTTGCCTTTCTTACGTTCTTCATTCGCTTCCTCAGCGTTCATATAACGGCCGAGAACCTTTGTTGGTGTATAGAAAGCATCATCGTAAGGATCTACGATCACCTGAGTGAGGACTGTGCTGACTGTACGGTAGATACCGCGGTTGAGAAGTTCTTCACGGATTCCGTTCTGAAGGTCATATCCGATGTATCCCTGGCTCATGGCAGTACATACAGACATTGGAGATACTGTATATTCCGGATGATTCTTTGCAAATTCATTCAATGCAGTGTGGATCATACCAACCTGCGGAGCGTTACTGTGTGTGATAGCAACCTGATAGCCTGCTTCGATCAGATCAGCGATACATTTGGCAGTGCTTTTAACGGCTACTTTCTGTTCTGGAAGTGTAGTTCCAAGTGCACGGTGTCCCAGTGCAACAACGACTCTTTTTTTCATAATATTTCCCTTTCTTCTAAGCTGTAATAGTTTGTCAGGGGGAACAGGTTCATACTGTATTAGAAAAAATCGAAACAGTAAAACCAACCTTACTGATAATTAAGATTTTACTATTTTTCATCAGTAAAATCAATATTGGATTATGCCGGACAGCAGATCAAATAGAAAAACTGCTGTCAGAAGGATACAGATCAAAATTCTCATCCATTTCTTTAATTTTAAGAACAGACTATTCCAGCGTGGAGCAAAATAATAGAAAAATGCACAGCCAAGAAGTGCAAATACTGCCCCATCACCAAGATATGCTTCTCCATTCAAGAAAGTAAGGTAAGAATGATATTCTGGAAGTTCAATTCCAAAACCAAAATCAAGAAGCAGCTGAACGAGATAGTCAAGAGCCGTGTATACAACAAAGTTGATGATAAACATAGTAGCCGGTTTCTTGATATATTTCTTTAACAGCAACAGTATGAGCAGCCCACAGATTCCGTACAACGGGAGCCATGGGAGTGTCTTAAGAGTAACATTTTCCAGTGTGCCGCAACTGAGCAATTCGGAAATGATTTCCAGAAGCCATCCGAAAATAGAAAAGGCATGGAATAAAAATACACAGGACAGAAAGTCATAATTCTGCGCTGGATTGACCGGTGATTTTACTGCGGCAATAGGTGGTTGCACAGAAAAAAGAAATACCGGATACTGATGCGGTGCAAAATAAGAGATCTTTGTGTAAGGACCTTCAGAATCGTCATAAAGTGCTTTACTAATCAGAAGTTCATCTTCAGAAGGAACATGCTCAAGATAAGAATCATTGAGCTGCTCATATTTAGGCGTTCTTGAAAGCACATAGTTTCTTCGTAAAAACAGATATAAGGATGCTTTACAGTTCATTTTGTACGGGCGGACATAAAGGATGTCCAGAATTCCAAGTGTAAAGAGAGATAAAAACTCCCAGCCGAGGAAAGAACAATCTAACAAAAAGAGCTTCCATTTATTTCCCTTTGTAAGCTGCTTAGAGAGAAAAAAGGCATTCTTTTGACTGATTTTTGGATTCTCTGCGAGGATATATGGAATCATGCTATATTCATAATGCTTAATAATTCCACCGATAATTGTTAAATCCCAAAGTTTCTGAAAAAGCGTGTAGCAGAACATCACCCAGGAAGGATTTGCCAGGTAACGCAACTTATATAAAAAGAATATTTTAGAAATATTCGTATCCTCATAGTTATAAGATTCAACAAAAAAACGTTTCTCACCGACAATCAAAAGATTGCTGATAAAAAACTTATATAAAAGCGAAAAAATGACTCCAAGTGTGAGAAACGAAGTGACAATAAAGTCCGGACGCTTCAGGTAATTTTGAACTGTATGTAAAAAGGCAGCAGCTATGAAATTATCAGGAATAAAATCGAGAAATGCACTGCTGAAGCTTTCGGCAGAAATAAAAACAGGTAAAATAAGCGCTGTCTTTGTCTGAATCTTATCAGGAAAATAATTCAAAAATAAAGAACGGGAAATTGGATACGAAGCTGTGAGCATTGCAATCAGAAAGCAGACAGATACACTTCGCCAATAGTTTGATTTTATTAAAACACGCGCTTTTTTCTTGAGCTCTTTTCTTGACCACATAAATAATATCCCCCATTGAATCGTTGCTGCGGTTCACATGCGTGCAATCAGCAACGCATCGTTTCCATAGATAACATCATTATAATTTAGTTGCGCACGGTTTACAAGATAAGGTTTGATTCATGAAGAAATATGTTATACTATACTATAACTGTTGAGTTTAACATAAACTGCAGGTGAAGCAATTGTGTACCTGCATCAGACATAAAGAAAGTGGAAAGAAAAGAGAAGTACGATGAACAGACAAAGCACATTATGTTATATTGAAAAAGACGGAAAATATCTGATGCTTCACAGAGTAGTGAAGAAAAATGATGTGAATAAAGATAAATGGATCGGCGTCGGCGGACATTTTGAATATGCAGAGAGTCCGGAGGAATGCCTTTTGCGTGAAGTGAAAGAGGAGACTGGTTATACGTTGACTTCCTGGAAATACAGAGGAATCGTGACATTTGTATACGGTGAAGATGTGGTGGAGTATATGTCACTGTATACGGCAGATGGATTTACCGGTGATCCGATCGAATGCGATGAGGGCGTTCTTGAATGGGTGGAGAAAGAAAAGATAAAGGATCTGAATTTATGGGAAGGGGACAAGATTTTCTTCCGTCTGATGGACGAAGAAGAGGAATTTTTCTCTTTAAAACTTGTGTACAATAAGTCAGATGTGTTAGAGTATGTGGCACTCAACGGAAAGCCGATGGAACTTTTTGATGTGATTGATGAAGATGGAAATAAAACAGGTCAGGTGAAAGAACGCGGTGTTGCACATAGAGATGGCACATTGCATGCAACGGTACACATCTGGATCGTACGTCCGAATCAGGAGAGTGGTTATGATGTACTCCTTCAGAAACGAAGTGAATGTAAAGATTCGAACCCGGGAGCGTATGACATTTCTTCCGCAGGGCATGTCAGTGCCGGGGATGAACTGATGGAAAGTGCACTGCGTGAGATGAAAGAAGAACTTGGAATTCATGCAAGAGAAGATCAGCTTCAGTTTATCGGAACACACAGAGGACAGTTTGAAGCTGAATTTCATGGAAAACCATTCCGTGACAATGAACGCAGTACCGTATATCTTTATAGAGAACCGGTGGACATTAAAAATTTGAAATTACAGGAATCTGAAGTGGAAGAAGTGATCTGGATGGATTTCGAAGAATGCAGGAAGGGTATTGTGGATGGTACCCTGCCGAACTGCATTTATGAAGGAGAGTTCCAGATGGTAGGAAAAGCACTCGGGATAGAGTAAGAAAGTAGAATAGAAGATAGAACAAAAAACATTACAGAAAAATAAAAACTGTACAAAGCCGAAGAAATTGTTATAATAAAAGAAAAAAAGCAACCAAATGATTGACAGAAGAGAAAGGGGGAAGGACCGGTTATGACGACAGAAGAGCTGGTGAAGAAGGTGTGCAAAGAGAAAGGGATCAGCGTTGCCCGTCTGGCGGCAAAGCTGGGACAGTCGCGGCAGAATTTCTGCAAAAAACTGCAGCGCGACACCCTTACCGTAGAAGAATGGGAGCGGGCGGCGCAGATTCTCGATGTAACATTTGATCAGGCATTTGTCCTGCCGGACGGCACGAGAATGGGAATTACAGAGCAGGAGGAAAAGCACATTGTGCTGCCGCTGATGGGAAGTGCTTTCGCTCCGGGAAAAGCAGAAGAGACGGTGGAGAGCTTCCGAGATCCGGGGCTTCGGGAAATTGCACGCGGAGAGCTGTACTTTTTCTCGGCGCAAGCGGAAAACTGTGCAAAAACCGTAGAAAAATATCTGACAAGTGATGATCTGGCGCTGCGGTTGTCTGCCGACATGCTGTATACGTTTGCAAATTTTACGCTGGGAAATGCAAAAAAGGCACAGAAGGCGAGGGAAGATGTGTGCAGGTGTCTAGAAAAAGAACTGGAAACAGAAAAATCGCAGGAGTGGATGGCATACTGTCTGTTTGCGTACTATGTGACGAGCGTGCTGATTCACATTCCGCCAAAAGACGGACTGCCGCCGCTGGAACAGTATCTCGTCCAGCTTCCGATCGGGCAGCGGTTGTTTGCCGTGAGTACGCTGGGGCATGCGGCCTATCTGAAAGGCGAGTATGCGAGAGCGCAGGGCATGGTACAGATGGCGATGGCCATGACGGAAAAGACGTATCCGATTCCGATGATCTATCTGAACTGCGTTGCAGCGATGTGCCAGATCAACCAGAAGGATCAGGAGGGGGCTACGCGGTCGGTGTTAAATGCCTGGGAGATGGCGCGAAAAGACAAGTTTCTGGAACCATTTATCGAACACCACGGACTCCTGCAGGGCATACTGGAATCGTGTATCCGTAAACAGGAGCCGGAGATCTACAAAAAGCTGGTGGACGGCGTCATCGCTTTCAGCCGCGGCTGGATGAAAATCCACAATCCGCAGATGCAGAAAGCCGTGACAGATCTCCTGACCCCGATGGAATTTTCCATTGCCATGCTCGCCTGCCGCGACTGGACAAACCAGGAGATCGGGGAGTATCTGGGGCTTTCGGTGAATACGGTGAAGCACTATGTGTCGGGGATTCTCGAGAAACTCAATATAGATAAACGAGAAAAAATAAAAGAATTTGTAAACCAATAAGAAGTAAAAGATGGAAAGTGTCTGTTTTACAGTAAAAAACAGGCACTTTTTTTGCGTTAAATGGGCATGTTCTGAATATTCTGTATTTGGTAAAATAAGATAGAAAAAGTCATAAGAATGTGAAGGAAAGATTGAACTATGTCTGTAAGGAAGATAAAGGAAGGAGAGACCAGACGAATGAATGACAGAAAAGAGAAAAACAACAGCCAGGGCGTGACGCTCTCCAGAAAGATGCTGATAGCTGCAATTGCAGTCATTCTGCTTCTGATCGCAGGCGGTGTCGCAGTCGGAATCAACTGGAATCACTGGTTTGGGGAAGAGACACCGAAGACGGAAGAACAAAAGGAAGCGTTCCAGCCAGATCTCGACCTGGACGCAGAGAACTGGACGGGAGAGAAGATCCCGGACAAGAGCGAAGAAGAAGCCGCCGGCATCAAAATCCCGGGCTATCCGTCCATCACAATCCCGGCAGACCAGCAGGAAGTCGCAGTATCCCTTCTGAACCCGGAAGGCAATCCGTGTTACTTTACCTTCGAACTGGTTTTGAAAGATACCGATGAAACTCTGTACACATCAAAACTGGTAGCCCCGGGGCAGGTAATATCCCACATCACCTTATCCAAAAGCCTGTCCGCCGGAGAATATCCCGCAACCCTGCGCATCACCACCGCTTCTCTGGAAGACGGCAGCGCCATGAACGGCGCAAACGTAGAGACCGTGCTGATGGTGCAATAAAAAAGGAGGTGCAGACGCGGTGAAAAGACGAAAATGGATATCATTGCTCCTTTGCGGAGCCCTGATTCTGGCCACACTGCCGACAACGGCACTGGCGGAAGGGACAGAAACGGAAGAAGAGGGGGTGCAGGTGGAGAGCGTGAGTGAAGAAGTGCCGGTGGAAGCCCCGGAAGCAAATTCAGAATCGGACAGCGAAGAGGCACCGGAGAAAATCGTTGAGATAAAAGAAGAGGAGACAGTCGAGGAAGCTCCGGAAGAGGAAATCCCTGAGGAGAACCCAGAGAACACAAGCGAAGAAGTCCCGGCTGAAACGGAACAGGAAAGCATTCCGACAGAAGAAAGTCTGAATCTGGAGAAAAGTGTAACAGCGTTGGCTGCAAACTACGCACTGACCACGCTGAAATCTCCGGGAATTGCAGTACAGGCAGGAACTTCGGTTTCCTATTATGATGAAAATGGAAAAGAACAGACAGCAGTGTGCAATGACGTTATTACGCAGGAAAACATCGAAAGCTATGAAACATTGACAACCGGCTGGTATGCAGTAGAAGGAACTGTGACCGGAAATACCCGAATCAAAGTAGAAGGAACTGTAAACCTGATCCTGAAAGATGGGTGTTCCTTTACCGTAAATGACGGAATCGAGGTTAATGAGGGAAATGCATTGACGATATGGGGACAGCAGAAAGGAAATGGTGAATTAAAAGCTCAGGATGTTGGAACGTATTGTGCGGGAATTGGCGGCGGATACGGGAAGTCCGGCGGAAATATTACTGTAGTCGGTGGTAATATTATTGTTACAGCATACTCCGCGGGAGCAGGAATCGGTGGTGGAGCTTATGGCAACGGTGGAATGATTACGATCAAAGGAGGAGAAATTGAAGCAGAAGGTGGAGAAGCAGGAGCAGGAATCGGTGGTGGGGGTTATGGCAACGGTGGAACGATTACAATCACAGGAGGAAAAATTAAAGCGAAAGGTATAAATGGAGGAGCGGGAATCGGTGGTGGCCGTCAAGGTGCTGGTGGGACGATTAAGATTCAAGGTGGCAACATATATGCTTCCATAAGAGATGGTTGGGTTGCAAATGGAGACTTTGCAATTGGAGCAGGTATGAAGGGATCCGGTGGAAGTCTTAGTATTAAGGATAGTGTCGTTATTACCAGAGGTAAAATCAATGAGTACAATAAGGATACCTGGAGTGGTATGATCTTTGAAAATACGGAAACGGATGGAATCGTATACGGAACCCCTACATTATCACAGGAATTTACCCTTGAATCCACCCGGAATCTTCTGATCCCAGAAAACACTTCACTGCAGGGCACAGCGAAGCTCATAAATGAAGGTCATATTTATGTCCAGGGTACACTTGCAGAACCTGTGAGCGGCAATGTTTATTATCCGCTTACTATCGTGGATGGCACGGCCGAAGGCAGTGATGTCAGTACATATAAAAATCAGCTCTATGGCAGGGCGGACGGCACGATTACATTGAAAGGTACAAACGTTCCAGCAGGGCAGGCCGCAGTCTGGATATGTTCGGACGATACAGTAACGGTTACCAATAGCACCTTTACCATGCCCGCGAAGGCATTAACTTTCACACCTGTGGTAGCATTTGTTTCATATTGGGACCCAGTCAATCAAAAAAATGAAACAGCAGGCTGCAACGCAATCCTGAAAGCAGACAATATCTCCCAATACACGACGCTGCCAACCGGCTGGTACGCAGTAGAAGGAACCGTGACCGGAGATAACCGTATTGAAGTTCAGGGGACTGTAAACCTGATTCTGGAAGATGGCTGTTCCTTTACCGTAAATGGCGGTATCGAGGTCAATGAGGGGAATGCATTGACGATATGGGGACAGCAGGAAGGAAATGGGGAATTAAAAGCTCAGAATGTTGGAAAATATTGTGCTGGAATTGGTGGAGGAAGCAGTGGTGCTGGAGGAATTATCACAATTAATGCTGGTAAAATTCAAAGTGAAGGAGGGTACAATGGAGCCGGAATTGGTGGAGGAGCCAGTGGTGCTGGAGGAACTATCACAATTAATGCTGGTAAAATTCAAAGTGAAGGAGGGTACAATGGAGCCGGAATTGGCGGTGGAATTCAGGGTGCTGGAGGAACTATTACGATGAATGGCGGAGAAATTACTGCCAGTGGGGAAACAAAAGAAAATAGACAGATTGGAAAGGCAGCAGGAATTGGCGGTGGATTTGGAAGTAAAGGACTTGGAGGAACAATCCTTATCACGTGCGGAACGATTCGCGCAAAAGGTGGGGAGGCGGCAGCAGGAATTGGTAGTGGAAATGCAGCAGACGGAACATGTAATATTCATATTCAAGGTGGCATAATATATGCATCTACAAATATAGCAGATGGTCAGAATGAAAGTTTTTTTGAAAGATTTTATGCAATTGGAAGTGGATCAGGTTGGACGGATGGCAGTATTACTATTACAAATGGCGTTGTTATTACCAAGGGTCAAATCAATAAATCCAATAAGGATACTTGGAGTGGCATGATCTTTGAAAATACTGAAACGGATGGAATTGTATACGGAGATCCGACATTATCACAGAAATTTACCCTTGAAGATACCCAGAATCTTCTGATCCCAGAAAACACTTCACTACAAGGCACAGCCAATCTCACAAATGACGGCAACATTTATGTCAGTGGTACCCTTGCAGAATCTGTGAGCGGAAGCGGAAAAGTACATTATGCGCTTACGGTTACCGGTGGTACAGCCGGAGGCGATGTCAGTACATATAAGAATCAACTTTATGGTAAGACAGGCGGTTTAGTTACATTAAATGCGACGAATGTTCCCGTCGGTCAGGCGGCAGGCTGGAGCTGTTCGGATAATACTGTGACGATCGCAAAAGATGCCTTCACAATGCCCGCCAGAAAACTGACAATTACCGCTCAGTATACCAACGCCCCATCCTACACCGTTACGATCCCTGCAAGCGTAGAACTGGGAAACACCGCAAAGATTCAGGCGGAGAATGTGAATGTGGTCAGCGGTTCGCAGCTTGTGGTCAGGATTTCCGATGCAGACGGATGGAAACTGAAAACCCCGGAAGGCGCCGAGCAGCTTTACACGATAAAGAACGGGGAGAGCATCGTCGCGGAAGATGATGCCGTACTCACCGTAGCAGGCGGAACCGCGAATAACAGCGGAACAGTCAGCTTGGATTTCGTGCCGGACGGCGAGCCGAAATATGCCGGCGTTTACACAGGAACCGTGATGTTTAACGTTTCGGTGGAAACCGCATCGAATCCTTGAGAATGCAAAAAAGCATAACATAAAAAATACTTTAAACAGGAGGGAAACTCTATGAAAAAATTATTATCCATACCTTTGGCACTCACACTGGTACTTACCGCATCGACATCCGTCTTTGCAGCCGACATCAATCAGAACAGCAGCAACCAAAATGCCGACACGACCGTAACATTCAAGGTCGATCCAGCCTACACCGTGACGATCCCGGCGGATGTAACCCTGGATCGGAAAACAGGCACTGACGGTACGATTACCTATGAAAAAGATCTGACCGTTTCCGCATCGGATGTCCGCCTGCTGGAGGGCAAAAAAGTTCAGGTAACGCTGGACAGCGATTTTAAACTGATGACCGGTGCGCAGGGAGCACAGTATGAACTTCCCTACACCGTAAAGGTCGGCACTTCCGGTTCAGAAATCAAAAGCGGAGATGTCGTTGCCAACTTTATCACCCTCGATTTCGATAATTGGTCCAGCACCCTGCATTTTGCTGCAGAAAATCCAAAGTATGCCGGTGACTATAACGATACCGTAACTTTCAACATCGCAGTCAAATAAAAAGAGAGGTGGAGCAAAATGAAAAAAAGGACAGCAGCCCTGCTGACCCTGCTTCTGACCTGCGGCGCAATGGCTGTGCCGGTGGCAGCTGCAGAGAATCAGCAGAATAATACCCCTCAGAAATCGCAGGTCACGGTGACGACTTCCATTGATCCGACGTATACCGTCACGATTCCTGCGAATACGAAAGTAGCGTTTAACGCTGTATCCACAGATTTCGGTGCCGTGAAGCTGGATGCCGCGCAGCTCGATCCCGGCTATGCCATTCAGGTCGAGCTTTCCGCTAGCGGAAAACTGAAAAATGCGGCCGATGCATCAAAAACGATTTCCTATTCCGTGAATGATTCCAAAGCGGCGTTTACCTCCGCAAAGTATACCGCAGCCGGACAGGAGACGCCTCTGACGATTGCCATCGCAAAGGATGAGTGGAACAAAGCCGCAGCGGGAAGCTACAGCGATACCGTAACCTTCACCGTTTCCTATGTGGATACCACAGCAACTCCGTAGTTTCTGTAACAAGGCGGTATCGGAAACGGAGGTGAATGCGATTGAAAAAGATCATGACAGTATTGTTGTCGTTCTTCTTTCTCTGCAGCACGCATGTGACAGCCTTTGCAAGTGATATCACCATCACAGCGAATGTGCCGGGCAGCCATACGATTACCGTTGATGCCGACGGCGCGGAGGTATTCTGTGATGGAGCGGCGGGGAGCAGCTTTACCGTAGAACGGCTTTCCGAGCCGAAGCTGCTGATTCGCGCAGAAAGCGGCAGGGAGATCACAGAGGTTCTGTTGAACGGGGAGAATATTACGAAGCAGATCCGGGGAGGATACTATACACTGGAGCCGGTTTACGAGAATCAGACACTTACCGTGATGACGGCGGGAGCACCTGCGGCGCAGGGGAAAACCTACACGGTTCAGGGAACGGTGATGCGAAACGGGCGGCCGGTGAATGGCATTACGATGGAACTCCGCAGTACGCTGAAAACGAATGTGACGGATGCAAACGGAAGATTTTCCTTTGCGGATGTGGAATGCGGAAAGCATTCGCTGACGGCGCTGGAAAACGGAGTGATTGTCGGCTACGTGGAGTTTATTCTGATGGAAGGAAATCACGTCGATCTGTCGTTGACGGATGGGGTTTATACGGTAAATACAAATCAGAATGCGGTCGGCATGGATCTGGTGCTGACACTGGAAGGTGACAATACGATGCGCATGACAGAGGCGAAGGAAGCTTCCGGTGAGCCAAAGAAGGAACCTGCTTCCGACGGCAATGGCAGTAAGCCGGGCAGCGGTGGAAGTCAGACCGGAGTCGGGAAAAACGGAAACAGCACAAATACCAAGAGCCTGAAGACCGGAGATACGGCAGATCCGATCATGTGGTTTACAGTGCTTCTGATTTCCGGGGCCGTTCTGCAGCAGGCTGTTTTCATATTAAGCAGAAAGAAGAAACAATAGAGGAAAAGCAGAGAATTTCCGGTTCGCCGGAGTCTCTGCTTTCTTTGTAAAGTTAAAATATAGTTTTTTTGCAGCTTATGCTTCTTCTGATAGTTTCTTCACAATCTCAGGGAATTCCATAAAGTGGGAAGCTTTGATCAGAATTGTATCATTATCTTTGAGAATCTGTCTCATGTTCTGGTAAAAGTCTTCTTTTGTGTCAAAATGGAAAACTTTCATGTTCTTCTCTGTTGCAAGAACAGTTTCCTTTGCAGCTTCTGCCATATCTTTGGAAAGTGCTCCGATGCAGACCAAAACATCAGTGTTTTTAAATGCTGCATATGCTCCGACTTCGCGGTGCATCGCAAGCTCATCGGCACCAAGTTCGCCCATATCGCCAAGGATAGCGACCTTTCTTGTATCTGCATATGCAAGTACATCAAGAGAAGATTTCATAGATGCTGGGTTGGCATTGTAGCAGTCATCAATGATCGTGTAATGCTTTGCTTCGATCAGGTTGTTACGTCCGGCAATCGGAACGAGCTTTTCAATTCCGCGGGCAATCTCTTCATTATTCATGCCAAGTGCATATCCGACAGCAACTCCGGCTAAAGCGTTATAGATCATATGATCTCCCGGAATTGAAATATGTGCATGGAAACGTGATGTCGGTGTAACAAATTCTGCGTATGTTCCTTTTAATCCTTTACGTTCAATATTTTCCACATGGAACGGGCAGGAAGCTGTAAGACCGAAATAAACCGGAGTTCTTCCATCACGGGAAGTGTAGCTTTTCAGCTTATCATCATCCCCGTTGAAGATAACAGAACCTTTCGGATTCATGTAGTCTGTCATGGAACTCTTTTCCTTTAGGATTCCGTCTCTTGTTCCAAGATTCTCAAGATGTGCATATCCGATATTAGTGATCACGCACACATCCGGGCGGGCAATCTTAGCCAGTGGTTTCATATCTCCAAAGTGGCTGATTCCCATCTCAAGAACTGCAACCTCATGTTCCTCACGGATATTGAATACGGTCAGAGGAAGTCCGATCTCATTGTTGAAGTTTCCTTCGGTTTTCAGTACATTATATTTCTCGGAAAGTACAGATGCGATCATTTCTTTTGTGCTTGTCTTTCCAACACTTCCAGTGATACCTACAACTTTGATATCGAGGGAACGGCGATAGTGTTCAGCTAAGTCTTTCAATGCTTCTGTGCAGGATGAAACGCGGATATAAGGATAGTCTACATCTCCAAGATCCTGTTCAGAAAGGGAACAGAGTGCACCTGCTTCCATGACCTGCGGGATAAAACTGTGTCCGTCAACACGGGCACCTTTGATCGCAACGAAAAGAGTATCTTTTATTACTTTACGGCTGTCGATCGCAACACTTGAGACCTCACAGTCTAAGAATGCAGGATCACCGCAATAAATTCCGCAGCAGGCATCTGCGATTTCAGATAATGTCATATGTTTCATTAATATCTTGCCTCCATGGACTTCTTAATGATCAGTTCGCAAAGATCGCCGTATTCGATTCCATAAACCTTAGCTTCCTTCGGGAGAAGACTTGCGGAAGTCATTCCAGGAAGGGTATTCATCTCCAGGCAGAACAGATTCCCCTTAGCGTCAAGCAGGAAGTCTGCACGGCTGTAAACATTAAGTTTCAGTGCATTGAACGCTTTTACAGTAAGTTCCTTCATGCGCTCTGCAACTTCTTCCGGAATATCAGCCGGGCATACTTCAGAAGTAGCTCCGTCCTGATATTTATTCGCATAATCAAAGAATCCTGTCTTCGGGATGATCTCGATCGGAGGAAGTGCTGTTCCGTCAATGATACCGCATGCAAACTCACGTCCTTTGATGTATGGCTCAACAACAAGTTCATCTTCGTAATGGAAAGATTTCTTCAGTGCTTCTGCGTATTCTTCATCTGTATTTACGATATAAACTCCGATACTGGAACCACCTGAGCAAGGTTTAACAACAACAGGAAGTGTCAGACCAAGTGACTGGTAAGACTGATCTTCAGAGTTCTTATAAATTGTTCCACCTCCCGGAGTGTCTACGCCAGACTCAAGGAAGATCTGCTTTGCAACACCTTTGTGCATTGCAACCGCACATCCAAGAGAGTCAGGTCCTGTATATTTAATACCAAGCAGATCGAAAGATGCCTGCAGCTTTCCATTCTCACCTTCACCACCGTGAAGACCGAGGAAGGTAATGTCAGCCAGACGGCAAAGTTCGATTACATTCGGGCCGAAGAAGCAGTCTGACTGATCCGGACGGGAAGCCTTAACAGCTTCAAGATCCGGTTCCTCCGTGCTGATATTCTTCACAATCTCAAGTCCGTGATCCGGAAGAGTAAAGACATCCTCCAGATTCTCCGGTGCATTCTCTAATCCCATGAATACATCCAGAAGGAATGCATCATGTCCTTTTTCAACTAATGTACGACAGATTCCGGCAGCAGAAGAAAGTGATACGTCACGTTCTGTGCTTAAGCCTCCTGCTAATACAATGATTTTCATAATTTTATACTCCTTAAAAATTTAATCCAACTATACTTTTACGATTATAGCACATGTTGGTAGAAAGTAAAACAGGAGGAATAAAGATTTAGCAGAGGGATTCTTTTTCGAGTGCGGACGAAATCAGATAGCGCATATAAAGTTTCTTCTAATAGACAGATATTGAGGGATTGCTTCATGCTCCGGGTTCTGTATACAGGAAAGACTAAGAAAAACGAAAGATTACTAAAAACA
>ERZ1035006.627-NODE-627-length-27040-cov-10.665926_pt1 | contig 27040 bp, 17 predicted proteins | sample MGYA00520694_ERZ1035006 | MGnify/ENA primary metagenome ERZ1035006 (study PRJEB33766, sample SAMN09781746) | gut metagenome | biome: gut microbiome | host: Homo sapiens | place: Madagascar | study: EMG produced TPA metagenomics assembly of the PRJNA485056 data... | reverse complement strand
CGGTATCCCGCCAGATTTCAGATGCTCTGGTAACTCAGTTACCGAGTAGTTCACATAATATATATTGTTTTATGCGGTCATGATAAGATATATAATCATGACCGCCAGTTTTAACATAATTATAATTCTAGGGAATCCTCAGCATCTACCCACGCTTCATAAGCGTTTCGATGTCTTCTTCCGGTGTGGTAATTGGTGCAATGCCGTAATTTTCCACCAGAAAATTCAGAATGTTAGGAGACAAAAACGCTGGAAGCGAAGGGCCAAGACGGATGTTTTTGATACCCAGATGCAGAAGCGTCAACAGGATACAGACGGCCTTCTGTTCGTACCAGGATAGAACAAAGGAAAGGGGAAGTTCATTTACGGAACATCCAAATGCATCTGCAAGTGCTACAGCAACCTGGATTGCACCATAAGCATCGTTACATTGGCCCATATCCATCAATCGTGGCAGCCCACCGATTTCTCCCAGGTTGAGATCATTGAAACGGAATTTTCCACATGCCAGGGTGAGGATGATACTGTCAGAAGGTGTCTGCTTTACGAATTCCGTGTAATAGTTTCGACCTGGCTTGGCACCATCACAGCCGGCAACCAGGAAGAAATGACGGATTGCACCTGATTTTACGGCATCTACTACAGTTCCTGCATGGGACAGGATAGCGGCATGGCCAAAACCGGTTGTTACTTTTGTTCCGCCATTGATACCGGAAAATATCTGATCTTCTTTGTAGCCACCCAGTTCCAGGGCTTTTTCAATGACCGGTGTGAAATCTTTCTTTTCGTCAATATGAACGGCACCTGGGAAAGCAACCACTTCTGTTGTAAATACTCTGTCGGCATAACTGTTTTTTGGAGGCATCAGACAGTTGGTAGTGTAAAGAATCGGAGCCGGAAGATGATCAAACTCTTTCTGCTGATTCTGCCATGCAGTTCCAAAATTCCCTTTTAAGTGTGAGAATTTTTTTAAGAATGGATAGGCATGGGCTGGAAGCATTTCACCATGAGTATAGATGTTGATTCCTTTCCCCTCTGTCTGTTCAAGTAAAAGCTGCAGGTCTCTCAGATCATGGCCAGTCACAATAATAAAAGGTCCCTTTTCTATGGTAAGTGTAACATCGGTTGGTTCAGGTGTTCCATAGGTTTCTGTATTTGCCTTATCAAGAAGTGCCATACACTTCAGATTGATTTCTCCTACCTTGAGCACGGTAGGAAGCAGGGCTTCCACACTTTCTTCATAACCAATCTTAAATAGTGCTTCACAGAAGAAGCGATTCACCTCGGCATCTTCATAATTCAGGACCTTTGCGTGATAGGCATAGGCTGACATACCGCGAATTCCGAAAAGAATAAGAGACTTCAAAGAACGGATATCTTCGTCAGCATTCCACAGCTGCTGCATATCGTATTCATCTGTTTTACCGCATGTTGACTGACATTTGCTGCAGTCAGGAACCAGTCTTTCTTTTTCAGTTCTGACTTCTTGTATCATTTTTTCGATGGCTGCATTATCAAAACTCACATTTGTAACTGTGGTAAACAGCCCTTCAATTATGACTTGTGAAGTTCTTGGTGAAATAGTTTCTGCATCATCGACTGCTCTTGCAAGGGCAATCAATGCACCTGTCAGTTCATCCTGTAGTTTGGCAGTATCTGCTTTTTTTCCACAGACACCGGCATTTCCTGTGCATCCGGTGCATCCCACTGTCTGCTCACACTGATAACAAAACATCTTTTTTTCCATAATGTATTCTCCTTTACTCCATGATTTTTCCATCAATACTTATTGTTACAACCTGCCATGGCGGTTGTCTTTATCAATCCTGATAATCTTTCTTATCATTTTTACCTCCGTCAATAACATTTAACTTTTGTTTCTGCTAGAATTATAGTATGATAAATACGACTTGTATGTTTGATTTCCAACAGGAGGAACGATTTTGGAAAAATATTTGCCTATTCTAAGAAACAGTCCATTTTTTAAAGGTCTTACTGATAGCGAGATATTATCCATATTGCATTGTATAAATGCAACCGTAATTTCTAAAGAACGAGATTCCTATATTTTCAGAGCAGGAGATTCTACCGAGGTAATGGGACTTGTGGTGTCAGGCTGTGTTCTGGTTATGCAGGAAGATCTCTGGGGACATCGAAATATTTTGTCAAAATGTCACGCTGGAGATTTTTTTGGCGAGCCATATGCTGCAAGTCCAGGAGCGGTTTTGAATGTTAGTGTGGTGGCGGATATGGATTGTGAGATTATTTTCTTAAATGTCCAAAGGCTTCTGGTTACTTGTCAAACTGCATGCGGGCATCATCAGAAGCTGATTCGTAACCTGGTCAGTGTCCTGGCAAATAAGATATTGCTCCTGAATGATAAGATCACACATATTGGCAAGCGAACGACAAGAGAGAAACTATTGTCGTATCTGTCAGCCGAGTCCATCAGACACTCGTCACTATCCTTTGATGTTCCTTTTGATCGGCAGCAGCTGGCAGATTATCTTTGTATTGACCGTGCAGCAATGTCTACAGAGATATCAAAGCTGCAAAAGGAAGGCTTTATAAAAACAAATCGAAATCATTTTGAACTAACTGTTTCTAATGATGAGGATTCAAGAATAAAAATGTGATATATATCACGGAAAACATAAAAATAATTAGAAGACGATTATATGTGCAAGCGGGAGGAACCTTTGAATGATAAATAAATTACATTTGGCAATGATTGAATTATATAGAGGAGATGCAAAGAGAATTCAGCATTTTTGTAAAGTGCATAGCTATGCAAAATTGATAGCAGAAACGGAGAAGGTAGATAAAAAATGTTTATTTACCATTGAAGCAGCAGCTTTGACACATGATATTGGAATTCATTTCTGTGAAGAAAAATATGGAAGCTGTAATGGAAAATTACAAGAAAAAGAAGGTCCTGCAATTGCAGAAAAGCTGCTCGAAGAATTAGGCTTTGATCAAGAGGTATCTGATCGAGTTCAATATTTGATTGCACATCACCATACGTATAACAATATTGATGAAATGGATTATCAGATATTGGTAGAAGCCGATTTTCTGGTAAACATCATGGAGGATGGCTTATCGAAAGAAGCAGCTCTAAAAGCCTATCATAATATTTTCAAAACAGCATGTGGAAAAACAATTTGCAGGGAGATGTTTAATATTTGACATAACAAAAGGATACACAAAAATAAAGACAAATATTGCTTTTGAAGTCTCCCATTTGTTATAATAAAGAAAAAGCTTTGGGGGACAAAAGATGAAGAAAAGGCAGTTTCAGCTAAAGGACTATGTGATAGCTGTCAGTGTGTTCATTCTGGCGGTTGTCGTGGGAATTTTCCTTTTTTTTGAGTGTGTTCAGCGGTCAATACAGGAAAATTCCAAGAAGACCATGATGACAAATGTATCCAGGCAGAGTGAGCATTTGCGGACGATTCTGGATATCCACTATCAGTATCTTAATGAGATTGCAGTGGAGGTCGGGAAATCAGATGAGTTGTTTTCCGAGAGCAATAAAGAACGGCTGGTCTCCATTTACGAGAGTACAGATCTGGAGAGAGCGGCCCTGATCGATACAGCAGGAAATGCTTATTATGATAATGGCGTGACTAAGAATGTTGCCCACAGAAGATATTTCCAGGAGGCAATTCATGGGCAGCAGACAATCAGTGATCCGTTGGAGAGCAGTGTGGATACGGAGGTACGAGTGGTTCTTTGTGTACCTGTTTACAAGGATGGAGCAATCATCGGAGTACTTGGCGGGTCCTGTAATGTAACGGCGCTGAGCCATCTGCTGTTTGCGGATCTGTTTAACGGGGCCGGAAACAGCTGTCTGGTGACAAGTGAGGGGGAGGTTATAGCCTTTGACGGTGGTTCCGATTCCAGTATGGAAATTGCATATGGAACCAATATGCTGGAATACTATAACGACAAAAATTTTCAGGGAGAGAACACCTTAGAAGAGATTCGGCAGGAATTTGCCCAAGGGCGAAGCGGACTGATAAAAATAAGCCTGAAAGAGCGAAATGAGGCTGACCGTTATCTGGCCTATATGCCTCTTGGATACAATGACTGGATGATCTGTTATACTGTGCCTGTGAAGGCAGCCCAGCAGGCTTATAATTTCATCCGGGAATATGAGCTGATTTTCACGGGAGTTTTTTGTATCCTGGTGTTGCTGCTGGTATTATATATTGTATATCGGAATAACAAGGAGAAGGCAGCCCTGATGGTTTCAGCACAGAGAGATGCACTGACCGGTTTGTACAACAAGGAGAATACCCAGAAGGCCATTGATGCCATTTTGAGAAAAAAGAAAACCGGAGTAAGTCATGGATTTCTGATCATGGACATGGATCATTTTAAGGAAATCAATGATAATTATGGACATATTACAGGAGATAAGGTGTTAAAAGCCTTTGGAGAACTGCTGCAGAGGCAGTTCCGGGAGCAGGATGTGGTAGGACGTATCGGTGGTGATGAGTTTGTGGTGTTTCTGTCGGATGTTGGCTCCAGAGAAAATATGGAAGGAAGAGTGCAGGATCTTCAAGATAAGGTAAGGAAAATCCGGATAGAAGAACTTGGAGAAAAAAAGTTTACTCTCAGCGCCGGTATATCCTTTGCACCTGAGGATGGAACTTCCTTTATGGAGCTGTACTGGAAGGCTGATAACGCACTGTACCAGTCCAAACGTGCTGGCCGTGACGGCTATCACATTTATGTAAGTGCAGGCGGTATGTAAGATAAGATGGAATAAAGAAGAGATTCCTGTTCGTTTTTGTAAGGCGGGCAGGGATCTCTTGTTTGTGCAACAGAAACCTCAGAAATTTTATATTTGTTTAACATTGGCAATGCCTGAAATTTAACATAAGGCGCTATAATATTCTCAAATTAAAAGAGTAAGGGGGCCTTTTTTATGAGAAAGGTATTTGACAGAACAGAGAAGATAGAGTTAAATTCCTTTGTAAGGGATTTTGTAGATTTGCGAGAGAAATTTTTTGTTCCGGAGCAGGAGAGCCTGGAGGCTGAAACCAGAGAGGAAGAACTTTGGGTGAAGGCGGATAAAAAGCAGCTGGAAATGGAGTTGGACAGCCTGATAAAGAACAGTCTTATTTACGGAAAAGCATTTCCGCTGAAAATGAAGATTTCCGTAGAAAAAGCTTCCGAAGGTGCCAGGATAAGCTATTCTGACAACGGTGCCGGAACCTGGAGAAGCAGACAGATTTCCGTTGGCAAAAAGGGCCGTCAGGAAAGGGAAACAAGGGAAAACTGGAAGATGCAGATTGCCTGAGTATAGAAAAGAAGATAGAAAGAAAATGTCTCCGGAACGCAGAATGAGAAACAGGTGCGGTCCGGAGCTTTTTGTGTAATAGGAAATCTCGCTATCTGCATAAAGAAAACCGCCTGTGCGGTTCCGGAAGAAGGAATTGTACAGGCGGTTTTTGTAATTTCAGGATCAGATGTTCAGAAGGTCACTGAATACCTTAAGTGCTCCATCTGTGTCATGCGCAAGAACACGTTTTGCAAGGACTTTTCCAAGCTGAACGCCTTCCTGGTCGAAGCTGTTCAGGTTCCATACGAAGCCCTGGAACATGATCTTGTTCTCAAAGTGAGCAAGAAGAGCACCAAGAGACGCAGGGTTCAGATCCTCACCAATGATAATGCTGGAAGGACGTCTGCCCTTGAAGTTCTTATTCAGATTCTCATCCTCTTTCCCGCAGGCAAATGCTACGATCTGAGCAGCAACGTTTGCGCAGAGCTTCTGCTGGCTGGTGCTGTTCTCAATATCCACATCTACGCCAAGCTGGCTCTTCCTGAAGCCGATGAACTGGAGCGGGATGATGTCAGAGCCCTGGTGAAGGAGCTGATAGAAGGAGTGCTGTCCATTGGTTCCTGGCTCACCGAAGATAACTGGTCCGGTTACATAGTCTACAGGCTCGCCGAAACGGTTTACCGTCTTGCCGTTGGATTCCATGTCACACTGCTGAAGGTGTGCCGGGAAACGGCTTAATGCCTGTGAGTACGGAAGAACGGCTGTAGAAGGATATCCCTGAATATTTCTCTCATAGATACCGATAAGTGCGTCCAGCATATCCGGGTTCTTCATGATATCACGGTTGGCTGCAAGCTGATCCTCAGCTGCTGCACCCTCCAGGATCTGTGCAAATACTTCCGGACCGAAAGCAAGGGAAAGGATGGCACCACCAACACCGGAAACGGAAGAGTAACGGCCGCCGATATAGTCATCCATGAAAATAGCAGTAAGGTAATCCTCGCTCTTGGCAAGTGGGGATGTCTCACTTGTTACAGCAAGCATATGTCTGGAAGGATTCAGGCCTGCTTTTGTAAGGGCATCCTTCACAAATGCTTCGTTGGTCAGTGTCTCAAGTGTTGTACCGGATTTGGAAACAACGATAAACAGAGCGTGTGCAAGGTCTACAGAGGCAAGCACAGCTGCTGCGTCATCCGGATCAACATTGCTGATGAATTTTGCTTCCATTTTAAAGGTGTTGTTTGCCTTTGCCCAGTTTTCAAGAGCGATGTACAGAGCGCGGGGACCAAGGTCACTTCCGCCGATACCGATCTGAACAACCGTTGTAAATTTCTCTCCGGCTTCATTGGTGATCTCGCCATTATGTACCTTGTTTGCAAATTCAGCTGCCTTCTGCTGCTGGGATACGTAGAACTCACGCTTGTCCACACCGTCAACTACAACAGGATCGCCAAGCTGTCTGCGTGCGAGGTGATGAAGTACCATACGCTTTTCACCTGTGTTGATCACAGCACCGTTATATAATTCCTCGAACTTGTCAATAAGCTGAGCCTCGTCTGCAAGCTGTGCAAGTGCGGATAAAACAGTTTCGTCTACTTCTTTGGCTGCATAGTTATAGGTAAGACCTGCTGCCATTGGTGTACTATAATCAGCTACACGCTTGCCACCCTTTTCTCCGGACAGAGCGTCTGCAATGTCTACGTGATTCTTAAGACCTTTCAGATTATCATAAGAAGTAAGAGTGTCAAGATTTTTCCATGTTGCCATAATATATTCCTCCTTTAAATGGTTGCGACAATCGTCTGCCCATATTATACTGAAAAAGTTTTGGAATTTCAATGGATGAAGGAAGATTCATGAAAAAAGAACATGGATATGAAAAATCAGCAAGATAAGACAACCCTGTATAAAAAGTTCCCCAGGCAGACTCTGTGAAGTGTCTGTCCGGGGAGTTTTTTGGGGAAAATTATTCCTGGGTGATGCCGGTTACTTCATATCCGGCATCTTTGATGGTCTGGAGGAGCTTGTCCTCGTCCAGCTTCTGGGATGCAGTGATGATCGTAGTTCCCGCATCGTGGGAGGATACCACATCCTGTACATCAAAAGCTTTCTTAATTGCCTCGTTTACGTGCGCCTCACAGTGTCCGCACATCATTCCTGTTACATGAACTGTCACTTTTACCATGCTATTATTCTCCTTTTTGTTTGAATTGTTATTAATATCGCTGCTTTCTTCTGTAAGAGAGCTGCTTGTATTAACCGGTGAGGTGATTACGTTTTTAATCTTTTTGTCCTTGGAAGCATCATGAATCCTGAACAGATTCAGACGAAGGGCATTGGTAACAACACAGAAGCTGGAAAGGCTCATAGCGGCTGCACCGAACATTGGGTTCAGTGTCCAGCCGAAAATCGGAATCCATACACCTGCCGCCAGTGGGATTCCGATCACGTTGTAGAAGAAGGCCCAGAACAGGTTCTCGTGGATATTTCTTAAAGCTGCACGGCTAAGACGGATAGCGGCAGGTACATCGGAAAGCCGGCTCTTCATCAGTACCACATCTGCTGCATCAATGGCAACATCGGTGCCTGCACCAATGGCGACTCCGATATCAGCTCTTGTAAGAGCAGGAGCATCGTTGATACCATCTCCAACCATGGCTACTTTGCCTTTTTCTTTCAGAGAGCGGATGACACTTTCTTTTTCATCTGGAAGGACACCTGCGATAACCTGGTCCACACCAGCCTGTGCACCGATGGCTTTGGCTGTGCGTTCATTGTCACCTGTAAGCATGACTACCTGGATTCCCATGTTCTGAAGCTCTTTTACTGCCTGTGCACTATCTGGCTTGATCACATCTGCGACTGCGATAATACCAAGAAGCCTTTCATCTTTTGCAAAGAGAAGAGGTGTTTTTCCTGACTCTGCAAGATGTTCTGCCTGTGTGGTGAGGGCAGAGGAGACGTTCACCTGACTGCTGATGTATTTGAAGCTTCCGCCAATGAGAGAGGACTGATCAAGGGTTGCGGATAAACCATTTCCTGGAAGAGCCTTGAAATCACGGACTTCAGGAGCGGTAAGGCCAAGACCGGATGCTTTTTCCAGAATGGCTTTTGCAAGAGGATGCTCACTCTTTTTCTCCAGGGCATAGGAAAGGGTGAGAAGCTCCGTCTCGGAAATTCCCTCTGCCGGAAGGATATCTGTTACCTGTGGCTGGCCGCTTGTAATGGTTCCGGTTTTATCCAGGGCCACGATCTGGATTTTTCCTGCTTCTTCCAGGGAAACAGCTGTCTTAAATAAGATACCGTTTTTGGCACCCATGCCGTTTCCTACCATGATGGCAACTGGCGTGGCAAGACCAAGGGCGCATGGGCAGCTGATAACAAGTACGGAAATACCTCTTGCAAGTGCATAGCCGAACTCGTGGCCGGTGAGAAGCCAGATAATGGTTGTGAGAATGGAAATACTGATAACTGCAGGTACGAATATGCCGGAAACACGATCTGCAATCTTGGCAATAGGAGCCTTGGTGGCAGCTGCGTCGCTGACCATCCTGATGATCTGGGAGAGGGTGGTGTCCTCGCCTACTCTTGCAGCTTCACATTTAATGAAACCGGACTGGTTGACCGTCGCTGCGGAAACAGGATCACCGACAGCCTTGTCAACCGGAATACTCTCACCTGTGAGAGCGGATTCATTGACAGCACTGTTTCCTTCTATGATAATGCCGTCAACAGGGATATTCTCTCCAGGCTTTACTACGAAGAAATCTCCTTTTTTCACCTGTTCGATGGGAACTGTGGTTTCCTGACCATCTCTTAATACAACGGCCGTTTTGGGAGCAAGCTTCATAAGGCCTTTTAAGGCATCTGTCGTCTTTCCCTTGGAACGTGCTTCCAGCATTTTTCCAACGGTGATCAGGGTGAGGATCATGGCGGCAGATTCAAAATAAAATTCCATCATGTAGTGCATGACAAGCTCGGAATTGCCGTCAACCTGGGCTCTGGTCATGGCGAAAAGTGCGTAAACGCTCCACACAAAGGATGCCATGGAGCCAAGGGCAACCAGAGTGTCCATGTTGGGAGAGCGGTGCCACAGGCTCCTGAAGCCGCTGATGAAAAATTTCTGGTTGATGACCATGACGATTCCGGCAAGAAGCAGCTGTACCAGACCCATGGCAACGTGGTTGCCGTCAAACCAGGCTGGGAGAGGCCATCCCCACATCATGTGTCCCATGGAGAAGTACATGAGAACCAGAAGAAATCCGGCTGAAGCAATGAGCCTTCTTTTTAAAACCGGGGTTTCGTGATCCTCCAGGGCTTTTTCGGCATCGGACATGGATTCTCTGGAAGCAGAGCCTCCCTTGGGGCTGCAGCCATATCCGGCGGCCTCTACAGCGGAGATAACAGCAGATGCTGAGGCAGTTCCTTCTACGCCCATGGAATTGGTAAGAAGGCTTACCGAGCAGGACGTAACGCCGGGAACCTTATTTACTGCTTTTTCCACACGGGCGCTGCAGGCCGCACAGCTCATGCCAGTGACATTGTATTGTTCCATAATAATCTTTCCTCCTTATAAAATGCAGTATTTGGTGTAGAGCGTGCCCCCAAAATCATTCCTGCAATCTGCACACTCTGCCCTGATATCCTGTTACTTCATTAGCTTCTGCAGTGTTGTAACCAGCTCATCAATGGTTTCGTCCTTGCCTTCCCGGATATCCCTGGCTACGCAGGTGCGGATATGATTGGCAAGAAGCTCCTTATTAAAGGCGTTCACGGCAGCGTTTACAGCAGCTGACTGGATGAGGATATCGTTACAGTAGGCATCGTTCTCCAGCATTCCCATGATTCCCCGGATCTGGCCTTCAATACGTTTCAGACGATTTATCAGCTTCCTGCGCTCTGCTTCAGAGCGGTCAGTGTGCCTGGTACAGCAGCAGGAACAGGCTGGCTTCTCAGATGCAGGTGACGGAATAGTTTCTTCGATGTTAGCATCGCTCTTTGCAGGCATAGGCAAAAGCTCCCTTCTTATACCCTATGGGGGTATCTTTTTATGAGAAAAATATATACCCTGCCGGGGTATTTGTCAAGCCTCTGGAAAAAGATTTCCAAAAAATATTTGTATTTGTATAGAGAGAATGCTAAAATGAAATCGGATTGTAAATAAGACTGCGGAACAATCCGGACATCGAAGGGAGCTTTTCCCTAAATTTTATACTATATGATAAAAAGGAGAAAGAATATGAAAAGAAGAGCAAACAGACTGCTGGCATTGCTTGTATCTGCAACAATGGTGGCAACTCCGTATGCTTCTGTATCTGCTGTTTATGCGGAAAACACAGATGCGGCAGAAAGCACGGGATTTGCAGATGTCTGGGAAACAGAAGATTCGCAGGAGGGCGAAGCCTTTGGTTCAGATGAGGCATTGGGTGATGGAGAGGCTTGTACAGGTGAGGTAGAAGGCACTGTGGAAGCAGAAGATGCTTTTTCTGACGGAGAGGAATCCGGCTTTTCCTCAGAGCCGGCAGAAGAGGCCGGAGAGCCGGTTTCTAGTGAGGTAGCGTTAGCTGATATGGTGGCCGGGAAAGCATATTCTGTTAAGGCAACTGTTATAAATTCAAGCGGTGCTGTAAGCGGAATGTATGCAATGGATAGTATTGTTGTTACATTGCAGAGTGATGGGACTTACCTGGTAAGAATGCATCAGACCAGCGCAAATAGAAAGATTATGGCAGTTACGGATAATGTGGAGGATGCTAAGGCACATTCCATTCCATGGTATGAAGGAAACGGCGAAGATGGTTACTGGTTTACAGTGCCGGTTGCTTCTCTTAGTGATGCTATGCATTTTTCCATGCTTGCAGAGAAATACATCAATACACCTTCCAAATTTGGAAAACTTCAGACTTTAACCTTTGATCTGTCCTCACTTGCAGAGAGCAGTGAGAATCCGGCGGTAAGCTCTGATCTCAATATAATACCAGCAGAAGATGCAGCTGACTATACGGCCGTAGATGCAGCACTTGCTTCCATTCCGGGAGACCTGTCTATTTATACAGAGGAATCTGTAGCGGCTCTCACAGCAGCCAAAAATGCAGTTGTCCGTGGCTATGGAAAGGCAAAACAGGCAGAAGTAGATAAGATGGCAGCAGATTTGAAGGCTGCGGTTGACGGACTTGTGAAAAAAGATGTGCCGGTACAAACTACAGAGCTTGCTGTTACCAATATAACAGGTATGTTTAATGTAAAAAAGGCTGTCCTTCAGAAGGATGGTGATGGACAGTATCTGATCGTTACAATGAACAGTAAGGGGTATAAGAACTTCTTCAAAGGTACCTATGAAGATGCAGCTGCAAATGGAAATAATCAGGATAACTGGATTAAATGTGAAGAGACTGCAGACGGCTATCAGTTTAAAATTCCGGTAGCAGAAGGAGAGACAATGATTCCTGTTGTTTCTATTTCTGAAAAGTATCTGAATAATTATCTCAATGGAACGGGTACTTTGGAGAGAGCATTTTATCCACGCCAAATGGAAATTAATTATGAATCAAAAACGTTGACCACCAATGATTTTGACCATACAATTTCCCTGACTATTCAGAATAATGTGAAAATGTTTTCCATCGCAGAGGCATCTTTACATACTGTGGGCGGACCAAATTCCAATACCTATAAAGAAACATTAGAGCTGACCATGGGCAGTGACAGCTTTGGTAAGGTTTATGTGGGAAGTGCCAAAGATGCGGAAACAGCAGAAAATGTTCTTGCTATTACAAATCGTAAGGTGGAAATTTCCGTAAAAGACTGCCTGGAAAAAGAAACGGTAATGTCTTTCTATTCTACCAAAAATAAAAGCTGGTATGAGCGTGCAATTACCGTAAGCAAAAGAGGAAAAACGCTCACTGCCAACCAGGCTCCGGTGCCTGCAACGGGAGTAACTCTGGACGCACAGGAAAAGACATTGTATGCTGGTGAGAATTTCACGCTTGTGGCAGCTGTAGAGCCAAAGGATACCACGGATAAACTGGTATGGACCAGCTCTGATGAGAAGGTTGCGACAGTAGACCAGAAAGGACAGGTAACGGCTGTTGGAGAGGGAACCGCTGTTATTACGGCAGCTGCCGGAACTGTTTCAGCGAAATGTGATGTAACTGTAAAAGCCGGAATTTCTATTTCTGTAAGCACATTCTTACTGGATGAAGCTACAGGTGCTACCCCATATAAGCTGGATGGGGTGAATGTAACCCTGACTGATTCAGAGGGAAATGTGACGGATGTCACCTCCAAGGATTCAAAAGCATTCTATTTCAAAGGCGTAAAAGCACAGAAAGAATATACCTTAACGGTTGCAAGAGAAGATGGTTATGTAATTGATGGAAAAAGTCATGAAGCGGCAGGCAGCTTTGTCTTTACACAGAAGATCACCAAAGAGAACGACGGCGCATCTTACTCTGTATATTTCAAAAAAGATGCCCTGAAAGCTGCATTAAAGAAAGTTCCGACAGACTATTCTGTTTATGAAGAAGCAGGAGCAAAGGAGGTGCAGGCAGCAGTTGCGGCAGCAGATGTTGATGGTACTGATTTTGCAAAGAGAGATGCAGATGGTGCTGCCATTGAGGCCGCACTGGCAAAGCTTGTTTTGCTGGAAGGTACTTTTGCCGGTTTCGCAGAGCCTGGTTCTGACAACGCTGGCTTCGGTGCTTCCAAGGTTATCATTTTTGCTGAAAATGGAACTCTGAAAGCTCAGTTTATCGGAACACAGCCTGTATATAAACGTCTGTATCTTGGAAAAGCATCTCAGGCAAAGAAAGCAACAGCTGATGACCCGAAGATGATCATGGGAGTTGAGGTAACAAATAGTGAGGGCGAAACGGCATATCAGTTTACACTGCCGATCGAAAGCCTGAATAAGAAAGTAACATTTGTTGCCAATTCCGGGACCGGAACAAGATGGCTTACCAAATCTCTTACCTTTACTTCTGAAGGCTTAACCAGATATGTAGAAGCAGCCGGCATCACCCTTGATAAGACAGAAGCTATCCTGGATGCCGGAAAGACTCTTACTTTAACAGCAGCTGTAAACCCGGAGAATGCATCCTACAAAGATGTATTCTGGAAATCAGATAATGAAAAAGCTGCAACTGTGAAAGATGGCGTTGTAACCGGTGTTGCAGAAGGAACCGCTGTTATCACAGTATCTGACGGAAAGCTTTCCGCAGAGTGCAGGATCGCAGTTCATACCTTTGAAACAATTCCGGCAGTGGCAGCAACCTGTACCGAGTCTGGTCTTACAGAGGGGATTAAGTGTACCACCTGTGGTGAGACACTGAAGGCCCAGGAAGAGGTTGCGGCACTTGGACATAAAGAAGAAATCATTCCTGGAAAGGCAGCAACCTGCACCAGAAAGGGCCTTACAGATGGAATCAGGTGTAGCGTATGCGATACCGTTCTGAAGGCTCAGGAAGAAATTCCGGCACTTGGACATACCGTAGAAATTCTCCCGGCAGTAGCAGCAACCTGTACAAAGGATGGCTGGACAGAAGGAAAGAAGTGTTCTGTCTGCGGCACGATCCTTACATCCCGTAAAGTAGTAAGAGCAACCGGACACAAAGAGGAAATCCTTCCGGCAGTAGCTCCGGCTCCGGGAAAGACTGGGCTTACAGAAGGAAAGAAATGCTCCGTCTGCGGAGAAATCCTGGAAGCACAGAAAGAGGTTGCGGCACTTCCGGTTTCTGTAAGCAAGATTACCGTAAAGGCCAAGACATCTGCAAAAATCGCAGCTGGTAAAAAAGTTCAGCTTCAGGTTAAGGTAGCTCCTGCAAATGCAGACAACAAGGATGTTACCTGGAAATCCAGCAACAGGAAGGTTGCAACCGTAAATGACAAAGGCGTTGTTACCATGAAGAAAAACGCTGGCGGCAAGACAGTTGTGATCACAGCAAAGGCAAAAGACGGCAGCAAGGTGTACGGCAAGATCAAACTTACCTGCATGAAAGGCTCCGTAAGCTCTGTTTCCATTTCCGGAAAGAAGAGTGTAAAGGCTGGTAAGTCCCTGACCTTAAAGGCAACTGTAGAGGCAAACGGTAAGGCAAACAAGAAGGTTGCATGGAGTTCCAGCAACAAAAAGCTGGCAACCGTGTCTTCTAAGGGTGTTGTAAAGACATTCAAGGGAAAGAAGGGAACTGTGAAGATCACAGCGAGAGCTCTTGATGGAACTGGTAAGAAGGCAACCTTTACCATCAAAATCAAATAAAAAGACGGAAGCATTCCGTTCGTGAAGAAATAGATCATCGGTTAAAAGTGACCTGCAGAGAATATCTGCAGGTCATTTTTTGCAGAAGCGGACCTTGCAGCGCACATTTTCAATCAGTATAAGTCCGTAAAAAAGTTATGAGGAGATTCTCTGTTTTATACAGGGAAAAACGGATACCGATAGCAGAGCAGAAGAATGATATGGAAAGCGAGTGTCCATTGGATGAAATCATAGACTTGATTCAGAATGCCGATGAATGGATATAAACTGGATTTAGTTGTAAAATTTCTGGAAGCTCACATTTAGGAATATAAGTGTATGGACAAGTAATTCCCAGTTTATAAAAAATACATGATTTGTTCATAAAAAATACATATAAATATGGTATTTATTTAATTATCCGAGTCGAATATGTATAAAGTTATAGCATAAGGGTTGCATCATGAACATGATGCGCAAAAGAGAATCCGGTGTGAATCCGGAACGATGCCGTCACTGTGTAAGGAGAGCTGCTTCAGAGCCCACTGGGAAACCGGGAAGGGGAAGCCGTGTTGACCGAAGTCAGGAGAACTGCCTTTATGTGGAATTGTAGGTCTGCGGGACACAGAACCTTTATTCTCATAACAATACGAGGAACATTCCTGGAAGAAAACGTTGTGTGAGAAGGTGCGGTCGCAGAGATGCGACTGCTTTTTTTGTGCATAATTCTATCCGGAAATACATGAAAAAAGAGGAAAAAGAAATGAAAAGAAAAACTTTATTAGCACTGCTTCTTGCAGCATCCATGGCAGCAAGCATGACGGTAGCAACAGGATCCGTTGCATTTGCAGAGACAGAGGAAGCTGCAGAGGAGACTGCAGACGACGCTGAGGCAGCAGACGATGCAGAAGAGGCATCTGATGAGACAGCAGACGCTGATCAGGAAGCAGCAGATAAAGTTGCAGCACTGATTGATGCTATCTATGTTCAGGAGAGAACAGACGACACAGACGCACAGTGCAAAGAAGCAAAAGAAGCATGGGATGCTCTTACAGATGCCCAGAAAGAACTGGTTGAGGGAGAAGAGGCAAGCCCAGAGTATTTCGGACGTGACACAGGAGATGCTTCCAAAGATGATCCGCGTAACCAGGACGAGATCGGTGAGAATGAGCTTCTTGTAGTAAGCTTTGGTACTTCCTTCAACGACAGCCGCGCTGAGGATATCAAAGGGATTGAGGATACACTTGCAGAAGCATTCCCGGATTGGTCTGTAAGAAGAGCCTTTACCGCTCAGATTATCATCAACCATGTACAGGCGAGAGATGACGAGCATATCGACAATATGCAGCAGGCACTTGACCGTGCAGTAGCAAACGGCGTAAAGAACCTGGTCGTACAGCCTACACATCTTATGCATGGTGCAGAGTACGATGAGATGGTTGAAGCAATCGATGAGTACAGAGATAAATTTGAGTCCGTTGCGATCGCTGAGCCAATGCTTGGTGAGGTTGGAGATGACGCTACTGTAATTAACGATGACAAAGCTGCTGTAGCAACCGCTATCACAGATGAGGCTGTAAAAGTAGCTGGATATGACAGCATGGAAGCAGCTGCAGAAGACGGAACCGCATTCGTATTCATGGGACATGGTACATCCCATACTGCAAATGTTACCTATAACCAGATGCAGACACAGATGGATAGCCTTGGATTCACAAACGCATTCATCGGTACTGTAGAGGGTGAGCCAGAGGATACCGCTTGCGACGTTGTTATCGACAAAGTAAAAGAGGCTGGATTCAAGAAAGTTATCCTTCGTCCGCTTATGGTTGTTGCCGGTGACCATGCAAACAATGATATGGCTGGTGATGATGAGGATTCCTGGAAGAGTATGTTTGAGGCTTCCGGAGATTTCGATGAGATTGACTGCCAGATCGAGGGTCTTGGAAGAATCGATGCTGTAGAGCAGCTTTATGTAGCTCATACTCAGGCTGCTATTGATTCTATCGCAAAATAATTGAACGCAGACAAGCATTCCCCCGCTTCAAGTGCGCAGAGCACGAAACGGCGGGTGAGGGGGATGCTTCTGTCAGTGGGAGCCTTCAGCTCCCACTGACAGATTGCGAAGCGACTGCGTTCATGAGCAAGTAGCGAAGCGGATTGCGAGTGAACGCTTTACATGAAGCTGCCAGGATTGGATGTGGGCTTTGATCATTGAATTTTAGGGAAGGGTGCCGTTGTATGTGGCAGTTTTCCCGGAAGTGTTTTTTCAAACATACTTTCAATCCTGGCTTCTTTCTATAAAAAATAAACATAAGCAAGGAGATTATTATGAAACGTTCATTAGTCATTTTAATGTCAGCATTAAGTATTTCTGCTATGACAGCAGGAAGCATTGCTCCGGTATGGGCAGAGAATACAGCAGAGACAGAAGCTGCAGAGACAGCAGACAAAGCTGAGGAAAGCACAGATAGTGAGCTCGAGGATGGGGTATACAGTGTAGAGTTTGATACAGACAGTGGTATGTTCCATGTAAACGAGGCTTGCAATGGCAGAGCTACCCTGACTGTGAAGGATGGCAAAATGACCGTTCATATCAGCCTTGTTTCCAAAAATATTGTAAATCTTTTCCTGGGAACGGCAGAGGACGCACAGAAAGATGGTGCCAAGCTGATCGCACCTACCACAGACGTTGTAACCTACAGCGATGGGCTTACTGATGAAGTTTATGGCTTCAACATTCCGGTAGAGAAGCTGGATGAAGAATTTGACCTGGCAATTATCGGCACCAAGGGTAAATGGTATGATCACAAGGTCAGCGTTACCGATGCAAAAGAGCAGACCGAGGAAGAGAAAAAGGCAGTAGAGATCGGGGAAGAAGAGACGGACGGCGAGGAAGAAGCTGCAGCAGATGAGACTTCCGAGAACTGATTGCCATCTGCATAGTTTATAAAAGGTCCGATGAAAAAAGAAAAGACATATTTCATGTGAGTAAAAACTCTGTGAAATATGTCTTTTTTGTGCAATAGGAAATTCCGTTGGAATCCCCTATTGCATAAAAAAGCCCTACCGGGCAGGATCCAGAAGCGGCGGAAAGGCAGATGTTGCTGAAGCGACCCGCCGCAGGCGGAGAATCCTGCAGGCAGGATTCTTTTTTATTAAGCGGTTATTTCGTTTTCCCCTCGCCTGCGAAATACTCTTTTGTCAGTCGAATCACTGTTCCGGAAAGAAGGAACAGGGCAATCAGGTTGGGAATTGCCATCAGACCGTTGAAGGTTTCGGCAATGCTCCACATCAGGCCAAGGTTTGCTGTGGCGCCAAGAATGGCAACCAGAGAGTAGACAACCATAAAAGGCTTGATGATCTTTTCAGAAAACAGGAACTCGATACAGCGTGCACCATAAAGCCCCCAGCCAAGAGCTGTGGAAAAGGCGAAGCAGCACATGGCGACAGCTGTAAAGATGGATACCCAGCTGCCATATGTAGAAGTAAAGCCCTGGATAGTAAGCTCAGCACCTGCGGCCTGTCCGTAATGAATGGGAACACCGCTGCACAGGATAACAAGTGCGGTAAGCGTACAGATCACGATGGTATCTGTAAATACTTCAAAAATTCCGAACATACCCTGTTTTACCGGCTTCTTGGTATCTGCACAGGCATGGGCAATCGAGCCGGTACCAAGACCCGCTTCATTGGAGAAGATACCGCGGGAAACACCCTTTTTCATACTGAGAAACATACTTCCCACAATGCCGCCTGTAACTGCACCGGGCTGAAATGCACCTCTGAAAATAGAAGCAAATACGCTGGGAACGTTCCGGATATTAAGGAGGACAACACCAAGACCAAGAAGGATATAAAGGAGAGCCATAAAAGGCACCAGCTTCTCTGTTACCTGGCCGATACGTTTGATACCGCCAAGAAGGATCATGGCAATCAGGATGGTGATGATAATACCAATGATGAGATTGGAGGTTCCAACAGATTTCTCGGTAATAATGTTGAAATTTATCAGTGCAGAATTGACGGCTGTGGTGATGGTGTTTACCTGTGTGGCATTTCCGGTTCCGAAAACGGTGAGGACACCGAATGCTGCAAACAGATAGGCCAGCCAGAGCCATTTTTTTCCAAGACCATTCTTGATATAGTACATAGGACCGCCTACCAGCTCGCCGTTGGCATTGATCTCACGGTAATGAACGGCAAGCGTTACCTCAGCATATTTGGTACACATTCCAAGGAGTGCAGAAATCCACATCCAGAAAACGGCACCAGGACCGCCGATGGCGATCGCACCTGCAACACCGGCAATATTGCCGGTTCCTACTGTGGCGGCAAGTGCGGTACATACTGCCTGAAAAGGAGTGATAGCGCCGTCAGAAGCGTCACGCTTGCGGAAGATACGGCCAAGGGTGGTGCGGATCGCATAGGGGAATTTGCGGATCTGAAGAAAATTGGTGCGGATACTCAGGTAAAGTCCTACGCCAAAGATACAGACCATTGCAGGAACTCCCCAGATAAAATTATTTACAGCTGTGTTGATGGTTTCGATAATTTGCAGCATAAAATACCTCTCTGGGATTCTTTATCCGTTTTCATCAGCGGATAAAGTTTGTTTTGATTTTTTCCTCGGTTACAGGTGTTTCGATTCCAGCCAGTCTGCCTGCTTCCAGACATTTCAGAAGCCATGCCATGTTCTGGCCAAGTGTGCGCATGATCTGAAGTCCCTCTTCATCCTGGCGGACCTCCTCTGGAGTGTTGCCATGTACCATATTCCAGTAATTAGCAGAAACAAGGGGCATTTCGTGATAGGAAAAATATTTCTGAAGAACATCAAGGGTAGCGGTGGTTCCCGCTCTTCTTGCAGAGGCAACTGCAGCTGCCGGCTTGTGGAGCATATCTTTTCCTGCCATGGAGCAGAGCTTGTCCATAAATTCAATAATCTGTCCGGAAGGGGATGCCCAGTATACAGGAGAACCTACAACCAGCCCGTCTGCCTCTTTTAATTTGGCAGCAGCGGCTTTTACATTCTCTGTCTCTGGATTTCCTGCCTGGAAAATCTCTGTCTCAATTCCATTTGCATTCAATACGGAAGCAACCTCTTCCAGTGCGGTGAAGGTACAGCCGGCCTTTCTCGGGCTGCCGTTTAAAAGTAATACTTTCATATAATTCGTCCTTTCTGAATTTATCTCGCTAAAGCAACAATGCATCTCTTTATTATACGACAGGAACGGTTTAATTTCAAGACACACTATGTTCACAATTACAGGATATAATGAGCGGCAGAGTAAATGAATCCAGCTCATATCATAAGCCGGAAAGGATAGGCACTATCCGGATGGGGCAGTTGTGGATTTGTCTGTAAATACATTGAATAGAAAGGAAATAATCTGTGCTTCAGATCAAAGACATATATAAAGAATATCGAACAGGAAACCTGGTGCAAAAAGCCCTGGACGGAGTAAGCTTGAGCCTTCGGGACAATGAATTCGTGGCAATCCTTGGTCCCAGCGGTTCAGGAAAGACCACACTTTTGAATATTATCGGAGGCCTTGACCGCTACGACAGTGGTGACCTGATTATTAATGGAATCTCTACAAAAAAATACAAGGACAGAGACTGGGATTCCTACCGAAATCATACCATCGGATTTGTATTCCAGAGCTACAACCTGATTCCCCACCAGACCGTTCTGGCAAATGTGGAGCTGGCCCTGACCATTTCCGGCGTTTCCAAGTCAGAGCGAAGGCGCAGAGCCAGGGAAGCCCTGGAAAAAGTGGGGCTTGGGGCTCAGCTCCATAAGCGGCCCAGCCAGATGTCCGGCGGTCAGATGCAGCGAGTGGCTATTGCCAGAGCCCTTGTAAATGATCCGGAAATTTTGCTGGCAGATGAGCCAACTGGAGCCTTAGACTCAGATACCAGTGTGCAGGTCATGGAACTTCTAAAGGAAGTGGCCAGGGAGCGTCTTGTGGTGATGGTAACCCATAACCCGGAGCTGGCAGAGCTTTATGCTACCAGGATCGTAACGGTAAAGGATGGCAGGATTCTCTCTGACACGGATCCCTTTCAGATAAGGAAGAGCAGTATGGAGAAGCCGGTTCACAAAAACATGGGAAAATCCTCCATGTCTTTTTTTACAGCCCTGGCCCTTAGCTTCCAGAATCTGAAAACAAAGAAGGCCAGAACCCTTTTAACCTCCTTTGCAGGCTCCATCGGTATCATAGGAATTGCCTTGATCCTTTCCATATCAAATGGTGTGGACAAATATATTCAGGATATGGAGGAGGAAACCCTTTCGGAATATCCTCTTCAGATCCAAAGTACAGGTATTGATCTTACCTCCATGATGGCAGGAGCCGCTGCTGCCTCCAAGGAAAGTGATGGAGAGAAAGGTGGAGAAGTAGGGGTAGCCCAGATGGTTACGAATATGTTTTCCAAAATGAATTCCAATGACCTGAAATCCCTGAAAACCTATCTTGACAGCGAGAAAGGCCAGGTAGGACAGTATGCAAATTCTGTGGAATACACCTATTCTGTTGCACCTCAGATTTTCCGCCAGGATGGAAAAAAGATCCGCCAGGTAAACCCGGACAAATCCTTTTCTGCCATGGGGCTTGGTTCCGGCTCTTCCAACAGCATCATGTCCTCTACTATGAGTACCGATGTTTTCTATGAGATGCCGGAAAATGAGAATCTTTACAAGAGGCAGTACGATGTAAAAGCAGGAAGATGGCCGGAAAATTATCAGGAATGTGTGCTGGTTCTCACTTCCCAGGGAAATATCAGTGATTTCCTTCAGTATACGCTGGGACTTCGTGACAGCAGGGAACTGGATGATATGGTGGAGAAATTTATGGCAGAGGAGGCGGTGAAAGCACCGGAGGAGGCTAGAAGCTATTCCTACGAGGAAATCCTGGGAACAAAATTCAAGCTGGTAAACAGCTGCGATTATTACGAATATGATGAAGCGTATAAAGTGTGGAAGGATAAGTCTGACAATAGCGCTTATATGAAAAAGCTGGTAGCAAATGGGGAAGATCTGACTATTGTGGGAATTGTCCAGCCTTCAGAGGGTGCCACAGCCTCTATGCTCACACCTGGAATCTGCTATATGCCTCAGCTTACCCGCCATGTGATTGAAGAGGCTGCCTCCAGCAAAATTGTAAAGCAGCAGATGGAAGAGGAAAAGACCAATGTTTTCACAGGGGAGGAGTTCGGAAAAGAGGATTCTGACGGTAAATTCGATATGGAGTCCCTTTTTAGTATTAATGAGGATGCCTTAAAAGAAGCTTTTAAAATTGATGAAAGTGCATTTAACGTAGACTTGTCAGGGCTTTCCAATCTGACAGGCATGAATGTGGATATGCCGGATCTGTCCGATTCCATGAACTTTGACACCAGCTTCCTGGATTTTTCTAAAATGATAAATCTGGATGATCTTGACCTGGATTTTTCCGACGCCATTGATCCAGAGGAAATCATGAAAAACATTCCCCAGGACCAGCTGCCGGATATGAAAACAGCTCTTAGTCAGGTGAAATTCAATTATGACCGGGAGAAGCTGACTACTTTATTAAAAGAGCTGTTTCAGGGATATATGGACAGCATCAAGGATAAACCAGAGGCCGACACGGCGAAGCTTCAGGCTGCTTTGAAGGCATATCTTACTTCCGAAGAAGTGACTTCCAGACTTACGGCGGATATTCGGGAACTGGTGAAGAATAATATTAAAGTAGATATTTCCTCCGAGAAGTTAATCGCAGCGGCAGTAGAGCTGATGAACCAGTATCAGGAATATGCCAGGGCAAATGGGATCGAGAAGGCAGATCCTGAAAGCATTATCGCTTTTCTTAGCCAGGCAGATATCCAACAGCAGATTAGGCAAAGGGCAGAGGAGATTATCAAAGGAAGCATTACTGTTGATATCACTCCGCAGCAGATAAAGGACCTGCTCATTCAGGATGTGGTTTCCGGATATTCTGATTATGCGAAAGCTCACGGATTTCCGGACCCGGCCAATCTGCTCACCTATTTTGGAGAGTATATAAAGTCTGAGGAAGCCAAGGGGAAGATCATGAATGGCCTGTCCTCTATGATTGACACCAGTGAGGTGGAAAAGCAGTTTTCCTCTGCAATGGAAACTTACATGAAGAGTGTGATAAATGCTTTTTCCCAGGCCATTACCTCTGCTATTGAAAGTAAGTTTTCCGGCATCATGACGCAGGTGGAAAACCAGCTGACTCAGGGAATCCAGGGGGCTGTGGAACAGATGATGGGAAACATCAGTTCCGGTATGCAGGGAGCTATCCAGTCTGTGATGACAAGCGTGACCTCCAGTATTACCACTGCCATGAGCCAGGCTATGGGACAGATGGGAAACAGTATGGGAAATGCTCTTTCTATTGATCCGGAGGCCTTTGCAAAGGCCATTCAGATGAATATGAACGAGGACGATCTGTCGGAGCTTATGATGTCACTGATGTCCTATGAGAATACTTCTTATGACAGCAATCTGAAAAAGCTGGGTTATGCTGACCTTGACACCCCAGGGGGAATCAATATTTATCCAAAGGATTTTGAGTGCAAATCAGAGATTGTGAATATTTTGGATGCGTATAACGCCAGGATGGAAAAAGAGGGAGAGGATGAGAAGGTGATCACTTATACAGATATAGTGGGAACCCTGATGTCCTCTGTTACGGATATTGTAAATATCATCAGCTATGTTTTGGTGGCCTTTGTGGCGATTTCTCTTGTGGTTTCTTCCATTATGATAGGGGTTATCACTTATATCAGTGTATTGGAACGTAAGAAGGAGATTGGTATCCTGAGGGCAATCGGAGCGTCTAAGCACAATGTTTCCCAGGTGTTTAATGCAGAAACCTTTATCATTGGATTTTGTGCCGGGGCGATGGGAATCGGAATTACTTTGCTTCTTCTGATCCCAGCCAATCAGCTGATCCGTTCCCTGGCAGGAGATGTGAATGTAAGGGCGGCACTTCCGCCAATGGCTGCGGTGATCCTGGTTGGATTAAGTGTGGTGCTCACTTTGCTGGGAGGGCTGATACCATCCAGAAAAGCAGCAAAGAGCGATCCGGTGACAGCACTTCGTACGGATTAGAGCGTGTATGGAAATCCGGCTGGAATTTTGCAAAGAAGGAACCGGATATAGGGGGAAACGATGGAAATTTTTAAAGGAAAAGGTGTTTATGGCGGTATTGCCATTGGACAGATCCGGGTATATAAGAAAAAGGAACAGCAGGTGAAAAGGCTTCCTGTGGAAAACACAGACCTGGAGTTGAAGCGATATGAACAGGCTAAGGAGGATGGAATCCGGCAGCTCCAGGTGCTCTATGAGAAGGCCGGAAAAGAAGTGGGAGAGACCAGTGCCGCTGTTTTTGAAGTACATCAGATGATGATGGAGGATGGCGGCTACAACGATTCCGTGAAAAGCATTATCCGGAAGGAACGGGTAAATGCAGAGTATGCAGTTGCAGTGACCGGGGATAAGTATGAAAAAATGTTTTCTGCCATGGATGACGATTACATGAGGGAACGGGCTGCGGATATAAAGGATGTTTCAGAACGTCTTTTACGAAACCTTGGGGGAAAGGGAGAGGCTGCAGAGACTTTTGGGGAGCCGGAAATCATTGTGGCAGAGGATCTTGCCCCATCAGAAACCGTACAGCTGGATAAAGAAAGGGTGCTTTCCTTTGTCACAGCAAAAGGCTCCGAAAATTCCCACACTGCGATTCTGGCAAGAACCATGGCAATCCCGGCTCTGGTAAATACAGCATTGGAGCCGGAGGACTCTATGAATGGAAAGCTGGGAATCGTAGACGGTACTTCAGGAGTGTTCTATGTGGAGCCAGAGGAAGCTGTTTTGGAAAAAATGGAGAAACAAAAAGAGGAAGAGGACCACAGGAAAAAGCTTCTTGATACCTTAAAAGGGAAAGAAACCGTTACCTTAGACGGGCAGAAGGTGAAGCTGTACGCCAACATTGGAAATATCCGGGACCTGGCAGCGGTTGTCCGAAATGACGGGGAGGGCATCGGTCTGTTCAGAAGTGAATTTATTTACCTGGAAAGAGAAGATTATCCTACGGAAGAAGAGCAGTTCCAGATTTATAAGCAGGCAGTCCAGACCATGGCCGGAAAACAGGTGATCATCCGTACCCTGGATATTGGAGCCGATAAACAGTGCGATTATTTTAAGATGGAAAAAGAGGAAAATCCGGCGCTTGGCTGCAGAGCCATCCGTCTTTGCCTTACAAGGCCAGAGCTGTTTAAAACCCAGCTTCGGGCATTGTTCCGTGCCAGTGCCTTTGGAAACCTTGCCATTATGTACCCCATGATTACCAGTGTAGGAGAGGTCCGGCAGATTAAGAAAATCGCAGAGGAAGTAAAGGCAGAGCTGCAGGCGCAGGGAATAAAAATTGGTAATCCGGATCAGGGCATTATGATAGAAACTCCGGCGGCTGCACTTATCAGCGATGAGCTGGCCAGAGAGGTGGACTTTTTCAGCATTGGAACCAATGACCTGTGCCAGTACACCATGGCCATTGACCGTCAGAATCCGCAGCTGGAACCTTTTTTTGATCCGCACCATCCTGCTGTGCTGAAAATGATCTGGCTGGTTATAAGAAATGCCCATCAGGCAGGGATTTGGGCAGGTATCTGTGGAGAACTGGGGGCAGACCTTTCTCTTACTAAGGAATTTCTGGAAATGGGAGTGGATGAGCTTTCTGTTTCCCCAGGAAATATCCTGCCTCTTCGCAGGGAAATTTTGGAAACAAATGTGAGGGAATATAAAGCAGAAATATCTGGATAAAGATTTTATTTCATAGTATAATGTCCACAGAGCACGCATTGGGAGAAAGAGTGCGCCTGTGGACTTTTTGCTTCTGCGGCAGAATGCAGGAGCTGCGAGGATTTTTACATAAGAAAGGCTGGAGGATATGATTAAACTGATTGCATCGGATCTGGATGGAACACTTCTGCCAGAGGGAACTATGGATATCAATCCGGAAATTTATGAAGTGATCCGAAAATTAAAGGAAAAAGGCATTGTCTTTGCTGCGGTAAGCGGCAGGGAATATGATAGCATCGAGAGGGTTTTCGTGCCGGTAAGAGATGACATTTACTTTATTTCAGGAAATGGCAGCGTGATTTCTTATAAAGGTGAGATTATCGAAAAGCTGGAGATTCCTGCTGATACCTTGAAAGAGATCGTGGAGTATGTACGGGCACAGGAGGGCGCTTCCTTTATGACTGCAGGAAGCACAAAGGCCTATGTGGAGACAAACACAGACCCGAAATTTATGAGTAAGCTGAGAAATGGCTATCGTTTAAACATCAATGTGCTGGACGATGTGCTTCAGGCACCGGAGACAATGACAAAGGTGGCAATGTTTAATGAGAATGTGGATGCTGCTATAGAGGCCAAAAGAATCCAGGAGATTTTCAAGGATAAGGTTCAGGTAATGGCATCTGGCGGTCACTGGGTAGATTTCGTAAATCTTCAGTCTGGAAAGGGAAGCGCTCTTCATAAGCTGTGTGAACGTCTGGGAATTGACAGAAAAGATGAGGTTGCTGCATTTGGGGATAACTGTAATGATGTGAGTATGCTTACAGAAGCTGGGAAAAGCTATGCGGTGACAACTGCAAGAGAAGAGGCAAAGGAGGCAGCCAGATACGTGCTGGAGACTCCGGGAGCTGACAGTGTATTGAATGTGTTGAAAATGATTCTGGAGCTGTAGAACGTGTTTGGAAAATGCTTTCTGCAAAATGGGGCGTGCAGATTTCAGGAATCATGCATTTAATGGAAATGAGCGAATGAAAAAAGCATATCCGCTGCATGGAAGTCAATGGCAGTGGATATGCTTTTTATCATTAAAAGAAATTTCTGACAGGAGTGCCGGCTCTGCTGACGGAAACCAGTCGCAGGTTTCGTCGGGATTTCTGCCGAAAGCTCATACTGTTCGTCAGGCGAAGGCTGCAAACAGTGCTCCGAACAGTCCTGCACTTGCAGTGCCCATGATGATGCCTGCCAGCAAAACGCCCAGCATAACAGCCAGAATGCTGGATTTGAAATCCATGTCCAGAAGGCTGGCTGCCAGAGTTCCGGTCCAGGCACCTGTACCTGGGAGCGGGATGCCTACGAATAACAACAGCGCTACAAACAGACCACGGCCGGCTTTTGCCTGAAGAGCTTTGCCGCCTTTTTCCCCCTTCTCCAGACAGAAGGTAAAGAATTTTCCGATCACCGGCTTATCCTTTCCCCATTCCAGCACCTTGCGGGCGAAGAAATAGATAAAAGGAACGGGAAGCATATTTCCTATGATCGCCACGATATAGGCTGGCAGAAGAGGCAGTCCGAAGCCCACTGCATAAGGAATTGCTCCACGAAGCTCGATAAGGGGTACCATGGAAATAAAGAAAACAATCAGATAACTTTTCATTTGAAATTTTCCTCCTAATATAACGGTTTTCATTATACATGATAAAAATAAGAT
>ERZ1035006.626-NODE-626-length-27078-cov-6.778263_pt1 | contig 27078 bp, 28 predicted proteins | sample MGYA00520694_ERZ1035006 | MGnify/ENA primary metagenome ERZ1035006 (study PRJEB33766, sample SAMN09781746) | gut metagenome | biome: gut microbiome | host: Homo sapiens | place: Madagascar | study: EMG produced TPA metagenomics assembly of the PRJNA485056 data set... | reverse complement strand
TAGACAAAACTGTCTTAGCTACGATAAAGGCAATTTCCTCTGCACTTAAGGTATTGATAAGCGTAGCCGCTGTGTGCTTCCTACCACTCTTGCCTGTATTGACCTTATCGAACCAGTCCCGAAGGCCTTTAATCATAGCTGGAATGGCCTCAGCCAAAAGAACCTTAGTAGTGCCGATAGTTGTTAAGTTATTGTCAGCAATAGCCTTATTTCTTTTAGACATAAAAGCATTAAAGGCATTATCCTTACTCTCAAGTTCAATTTCTATCTCACGATCAACCCTATGCTTACCATAGGTAAGACACAAGTTATCGTATGAATCCTCATCAATAGAGAATTTATCCATATTTTCATAGTAATAAGACATAGGGGATACCTTTTATGAGTCTTTATAAAGATAATTATTAAAGATAATTATTGTAGGTGTTAATGTAAGAGTACCTAGGTTAACACTGTCAGTTAGTCCTTATGTTAACCTTAGGCCCCTTCTCTCTACTAGGGTACACTAATTGTTAATTCCCTAAAGGTACACTAATAGACAGTTGTTTATTTAATCGTTCCCTTATCTTGATAGTTATGAAGCCAATTAGAATAAACAAGAAATTTAGTCTTGTCTTTTTCTGCGGATTCCCCCGCCTTACGTCCCGCCCTGAATGCATACTTGATAGCATTACCCTTCAAAAATCCCTTAAATTCATCAGGGGTAAGGATAGACTGCATAAGCTCGATAGGTTCCACAGCCCCATGATAGTGCGTGGCATCATCAGGACTACCGGCGATAGGTTTTTTCTTATCTTCATTCATAATAATATTATCCTTAGCTAGCTTAGATACCCCTAGGGGAATGCTCAGGAATGCCCCGAGAATCCCCCTAAAAGGCCCTAGATTGAACGTTGTGGGTGCTTCCCTAGGTAACACTAGGGTAACAGTCTAAATGAGCTTTTAAGCCCTTTTAATTATTAACCTGTTTCATCATAATTACTTTAGCGGCCTCTTTTGCTGTTTTACCATGGATACCAAAAATGACAGTAATTTTCCTATCACGGGCACATAAACGACACTCTTCACAATTTCTACCGGCATGAGTCTGAGCAGGGCACTGAACACCGACAACACCTGAGGCTTTTAATGCCTTTTTTGTTTCCTCAGGATTAACAGAAGTAATAACCGTGTTGATCCCTAAGGCTTTAGCCTGCATAACCTCAGATACAGTCTCACAGCTAGCGTTAATTAAAAAGCCTTTAGAGGCCGCCTCATGAATGATACCCGCGGCATATTCACTAATCTCACAGTGGGTATACGTGTACCCATTGAGACTATCAGGAAATAATGTATTAACATACTTGATAGCATCAGCCAAAATGTTAACGCGGTTAATATCAATAACTGATGTGCCCTCAATAGCTACATCACCAGCTACATTGTGGCGAAACAATACATTAGGGGAGCCCTTAATATGCTGTATCGTAGCTTCTAAGAGTGCTAACCTCAGCTGGTCATAGTTAGCCACATATCGGGGATCTTCGGGGTTATCGCAACGATCCCACAGCTTCCTAGTATAGTAACCCTCAGCGTAGCACCCCCCTGCCTTCAAAGGGCACTTTTCAGGGCATGTTGCGCGGCTACTATACGACTGAATAATGTTTCCAGTCTTCGCATTAGAACTACTAGGAAAAAGAATAATTTTGAGGTTAGTAGACATTTTGAAAGTGCCTTATGTAAGTTATAAAGGGGGTGCTAAGTAAATTGAAAACTCACAGTAATAAACTCAGCTACTAAAAATAAGCATCCTCCATAAATAAGCATCCTCCATAAATGGTTACTGTCAGCATTCTAGAGAGGTTTTTACGGATAGACACATTACGGAAAAGCTCCATCCGCCCCCCACGTGCTGATAACACAACGGCCTTCTCAATTGTTTTCAGATCAGCCTTGAAAGTAACAGTGTATCGTCTACACACTTGCCCGCCCCTTCTGCGGTCATGAGCAGTGTACGTAACCGAGAGTGCGTCAGAATCCACCTTAAAACCCGTGAACCAATTACCGGCCGGGGTGCTAATTTTTACATCATAAAAAATGTTAGCCATTTTAAGAATCCTTTTAGGTTATTAAGTAAGTATAATTATTTAGTATACTTCTCAGGCTGTAATCCGCGTGCCTTAAGGAACGCTACAAAGTGTTTTAGCGTAGGTGTATCATAGGCACCGTCGAGAAGTTCAATTTTATATGTTCCCTCATTATCGACAAGTGCCACGGCTATAAAGCCCGTACTATGTTTTAGATATAGTATAGTATCCTCCGATCTGTTTATAAAAGCCCTTTCGTTAGGATAATCAGTAAAATCAATAGCTTTCATGATGATACCCCTTAGTTACGTTCATGTACCTCAATGGCTAGCCCCTTGTTCTGTTTCATCAGTTTATGGGTTACAGCCTCAGCCTTCGCCTTATCATTGAACAATGAGGCAAACATAATGTTCTTGACAAAAGTCCCTTCAGTTAAGTCTATGGGCATAAAACGTTTCATCCCTTCAGTTTTGCCATAGAGAATGTAATAAGACATGATGATACCCCCCCTATTAAAAGCACATACGGACAACCACGAAGCCAAACATCCCTGCCAACAGACAGAGTGCCCTATAAGCCCATTTGTTCTGCTTAATCTTTCCATAGAAAGAGACAACCTGAGTAAGGTATTTCATGATAAAGCTCCAATAACTATTAAATATTAGTGGTTTAGTGATTAACCTTAATGACCGCTTCAATATTATCCCCTAGTAGTCTTTTAGCAGTTTCAGCGTGCTTTTTAAGTAACTTCAAAGGGATTGTATTTCTGTACGTATCTCCAATAATCAAATCTCCATTAACGCAGTACATAATAGACACACTATTAGGGTACTTAGTAGCCTCAGACTCATCCATGAAAGTATTTAAGAGATATTTCCTAAGGTATTTCATAATGCCCCCTTTGGGTTATTTAAGTAATTATATTGTTATCCGGGGATAATGTATAGTTACTCTAGGACGCCTTACAAGTGAATGTTTCGGTATCGCCCCTATGTGTTTTGTATTCTACCGTGATATCCCCCATAAATAATTTAACTGTGCTTACCCTTTGCATAAAATCCTTAAGGTTCCTAAAAATTTTATGCTTATGGATGAGATCTAAGACAATATCCCATAAATAAACTTCTTCTAAAAAGGCTCGCATATGCTTGCCTGTGGTCGCTGACCAATAGTTTTCAAGCATTACAAAGTTGTCCCCTAAATCACCTTGGGTAACTTTACACATAAGTGTATCGTACGATTGAAAGTAAAACACATCCCAGTCATTGATAATGAACTGGTTAACATGACCGAGCAGGTTGGAAACTCTCATGGTATATTCCCCTAAAAGAGATATTTAATAGACAAGTGAATTATACAACTGTAATTATTTAATGTCAAGTCATAACCCTTTAATGTTCAATACTTGCTTGATTTCGTCCCAGTGATAATAAAGAATCCTTTCGAGCATTTCGTCACATTCCCTCTGAAAAGTCTTAACAATAAGCCCCTCGGCTTCGTCAAGACTGCAGATACCGGTGATTTTATCTTTATCGCGCTTGGTCATAGGCATCCCATCCCCGTCTATCCATTCGGCCTCCCAAAATGTCCTAACGATAAACCTTTTATCATAGGACAACTCAATGATAATATCCTTAGTATAGTGTTGACAAATCCCTGAGTGCAGATCGGCGTATCCTCGCGCTACTAACTTGCCATCCCTGATACTGAACCTCTGATCAATAACAGCAGAGATAAACTTATCAAGCCCTCCAATAGGCGTTAAATCGACAAGAGAAGACACGAAGCAACGGATAGACATAATATAACCCCTTAAAATATTGATAGCCTGATTAGTGCATCACAAGGTAGCCTAAGGCAATAATGCCTACAGTAACGAACCACAACATAATAATGACTGCCATTTTAATATTCCTTATAATCATTTAAGTTAATCATTTATTTAATTAACTATCGTTTATCTACAATGCGAATATTAAAGAATAAGCAAAAGACTGTCTATAGGGACAAACCCTAAGTAATGGCACTAACAGATTAGACATTAGTTGTCTATAGGTACAAACCCTAGGTAGCGACCCTAGCAGATTGTCTATTAGTTGTCAATAGGTGTAAACCCTAGGCAATGGCACTAACAGATTAGCTATTAGTTGTCCATAGGGATAAACCCTAGGATAACGTAGGGAACTACAGATACAGCCTCACATACCCCTAAAGTGGTACCCACATACCCCTAAAGGATCAATAAATGATACTCAAAGAAAAAAACATAGATAAACCCTACATTATACCTTAGCTCCCCTCAGCTTGTCAACAGCTCCCCTCAGCTAGCTAGCTAGCCTCAGTATGTCAGTTAGTGCCCTTAAGCCCTCAGTCAAGATAACCTAAGGATATTCAGCCCTCAGAGAGAAATGGAGAAGTGAGGGGTGCCCAAGGGGGTAACTGAGGGGGATCTTTAATTAATTGAGGGTTCATAAATTTTCTCCAGTTTTTCAATCGGGATCTTATGGAGTACCTACAGCTAGCAAAGGATATCCCTACTGTAACCTATAGTTATCTTTGAAAAAAGCCCTAGACAATCTGTGGGAAGCCTAGGGCTAGTTATGGTACACACTATGGAAAATTTATAGAGACTTAAAGAGAACTCACAAGAGTTCTTAAAGAGAACTCACAAGAGTTCTTAAAATAGCATCAATCATACCTGAGTCACCATTCATCAGTGACATGATAAATAGGACAATGATGATGATTATCTTTATGGTGATAAACACCTTATCCTTAGTCCAATTCATCTATGCTCTTTTTATTATTGTTAATATATAAATCCCCATAAGGGATCTGTAGGATCCCCATAAGGGAACCACAGGATCCCCATAAGGGGACTATAAGTATAACCTACAGTACACCTATAAGGGGACTATAGTATGATATCTTAATATATTGATGGAGAGTTATATACACCTATGTATTCCCCCTCCCTACTAGTACGGTACACTAATTGGCAAAATAGGGTGTTGTCTTTATAAGGTACATTAATTACAATGAAGAGAATTAAGAATTCTTAAGACAGCACCCTAAAACATGTATCAGTACTTAATTTTGTACCCTGAAGTTTCTCTTTTGACACCTTTAGTGGTATTTCTAGATCCTGATTTAGTGTCTTCAGTAACTAGGATGTTACCACCAGTACCTACATGGTTAGTTACGAATCCATAGAATGACTCCATAGACTCCTCTAACCACTCCTCAGTAAGCTCTTGGATTCCAGTGTCTGCATCGACACCCATGAAGTCCACAAGGTATTTGACTCCGATTGCCAGAGCATCCAAGCGGTCATCATGAACAAGGGCACCCCTATCAGTAGTGATACGAGTAAGTTGATAAAAACAAGCATATTTATAATCAGATTCAGGGACAGTAGAGAAGTCATTTCTGATGCATTCAGGGGAGACACACATCTTATGGTTAGAGATTACAGGCTCTAACGTATCTATGATTCTAAGCTCCTTCTGACCTGATGATTTGACTTCAGTTAGCCCACAGTTAGGGTAAGTTTTCTTTAAGACTGGCTCAAATAACTTAAGGTACATACCATCACCAAAGTTACCTTCAATGACTACTTCATTAACATTGTACTTCTTAGCTACCTTAGCTAGCTTATTGAGCACCACATCGGAGTATCCCCCTAATAGACCCCCCACTTCCATAACGAAGATGTACCCGTTAAGGTAATACAAGACTGCATAGCCAGACTCATCTTTGCCACGACCCGATGGGTCAACACACATCATCTTATAGGAATAAGGCTGAATCTCCCCCGATGCAGTGTGGTAGTAGAAGTATGAGTCCCCCTTAAGTCCCATCACAGGAGCTTCAGACACCGGAACCCTTTTAGATGGGTCAGGGAGCCACGTAAGCTTCATTGGGGCCTCATCTAAGGGGAACATACCTACAAGCAAGTCACGAAGCCTCAGGGGGTATTTATCAGCGTCTGAGAGGGTCGTATCAAGCATGAACTGAAGGGCAAAGCCTGCCTTTCTATAGGACAGCTCACGTTTCTGTAAGTCCTCCTCAGAGAATCTCAATGGGTCTGTAGGTTTACCTGCCCATCTCTGAGGATTCTCTTCATACTTATCGGCAATGATAGAGGCCAATCTATCGCCATAGGAGGCTCTATGAGCGTCATCATAGGGGTACCTAGCAGGGTAGATTACAGCCGAGTACCCACGCTCCTGTAGCTCGTTATAGAGGGACATTTCGTTCTGGGGGGTTCCCAGATAGATGATCTTCTTTCCTGCACCAGGCTTAAGGACAGCATCGAACTCTTTGACGAGCTCAAATAGCTGATCTCTAAGAACCTGAGTAAAGGAGTTACTTGGCACCTCAACGTCATCTGCGACGATGATGTCTGCACGGGAACCTGTAAGCTGACCCTTAATACCCACAGACTTTACTGAAGGTGAATGATCAGGTTTAGCAGGCCCAATGTCGAAAAGGTTTTGCGTATCTCGTTGCCCCTCTCTAGCTTTCATGAAGTGAAGAAAGGGCAACTCATTGATGATCTTCTTAATGAAGGTTGCATTAGCGTCTGCACGTTCCTTGTTAGCTGACACCACCATAATCTTCAACTGAGGATCTCTCCACAAATTCCAGACAACATATGCACAAGTAATGAACGATTTAGCAACACCGCGGAAACCCATAAGGATCAATCGGTCATTCGGAGGACTCTGCAGGAGTTTTGCAATATCTGTTTGTATCGGGGTCAACGGCGGCAAACCAATAGATTTCCAAACAAGATTACAAAACAAAGGAAAGTTCTCAAAATAGGGGAGTAAGAGTTTTGCTTCTTTATCGTCCAATTTGTTCCTCCATATACTTAAGGATCTTCTTAATCTCATCAATAGAAGCATCACTCTTAATTCTATTTGCTCTTCTAGAGATCCATCTAACGTTACCTTTTACGTAGCCCTTACTAGGTACAAGTCTATCAAGCTCTGCCAAGTTATCAGGTCTATAACAACCTTTAAGCTTAGATCCATCAATAAGAGAGATTCCAAACACAGGACAAGTATCAACCCAGATACTAGCTAGATACTCAGCATCAAGTTCATAAGGAATACCTCGCATTCTGCAGTCCCTTGCCTTGTTGCAAGAGAAGTGTTCGAACCAGTGGTTCTCCCTACGTTCCTTTCTGTACTGTCTACCATACTCAGCCACCGCTTCCTTGTTCTTGTAGTACTTTTCTTTGTACTTCACCGAAAGTCTTTCAGAGTTCTTATTATGCCACTCTTTCTTTCGGAGGCTTTCACAAGCTTTACAAGCTCTTCTATGAGGATAGAACTCTGTTTCAGGAAGCTCTTTACCACACTTTGAACAAATCTTAGTTGATGCTTGCTGAGCCATAGTCCTCCTCAAATCTCTGCTTAGTAGCCTTCAGGAGTCTGCTAAGGGCATTCTCGTCTCCATCACCTGCTTTAGGGATGCAGTTAATACCGTTACGTTCAAGCTCCTTAATGATAGCATTGTAGAGCTGTGGGGATCTCTTTTCAGGGTTATTAAGGTCTTCAAGCATGTTGTTAAGCAACTCATTCTGAAGGTTGCCTAAGAGTTCTTCAAGATCATTGTAATTCATTTCTTTCGTTTTCTCTTCTCTAACCAAGGGTCTATCCAGTGTTTCTTAATCATTGTACAAATACCTACAAAGGTATACACAATAGTAACTATGTAGACCCAATCACTTAGGGGTACGCCTAGGAATATCACACTAGACACTGCTACTGATGGGGTAACTTGTACAATATTCTCTAGGATGGTGTTCTGCTCATCAGCCACGCTTCATCAACTTCTCAAAGTTAGCCTTCTTAAAATGGTCACCCTTAAGGAGCTTACCATCTTCCCTGTAGATTGCACAGAAGTTACCTTTGTCATCCCACAGCTTGCTAGAATACTCTTTGATAAGTTCATTCATACCTGCCTCAATATCATATCCACAGGCATTCGCATACTGAACACAAACCCAAATGAGGTCACAAAGCTCCTTAAAGTCCTCATGGGTATTTATAGTCTCGAACATAAGCTCCGTATACTCTTCAGCAATCCAGTTAGTATACAGCTTCTTAAAGTCACAACCCTTCTGCTTAGAGTGAGTCATCTCGAACAAAACCTTCAGCTTCTCCTGAAGATCGCCGATAGAGACACTGGTTACTCGATCCATAGTATTTTCCATAGCATTTCTTCCTTTCAATAAATGGTTCGGTGATCAGCACATCCACATGCTTAAGGAGTGCCAGATCTTTAATCTTTTCATACTTTCTACCTGTCCACACCCAAATGGTTTTCTCAGGCATCAACTGCTTCACTAGAGACACTATATAGCCCACTGTGGGCACGTTATAGTCTTCCAAGGGGTCACCCCCAAGTATGCTTAGTCCACCGATCCATGGGCTTCTGAGAGCCTCTAGGAGGGTATCCATGGTCTCCTTAGTGAACGCTTTACCGTAGTTCTTATCCCAAGCATCCTTGTTGAAGCAACCCTTGCAACGAAGAGAGCATCCAGAGACAAATAAGGATACTCTCAAGCCATCGCCATTTGTTGAATCACAGGTATTCAAACCTGAGTAATTCATTTACATACTCTTTCTGTCTTTGATCTCTGCCATCTTGGCATCATTCATTCGGGTCTTTCCATTGACATTGCTGTAACCCAAGTACCCACAAACACGAGAAATAATAGAGAGGTTGTGAGAACCGCAGTGAGGACAGGTGTTACCAACATTAGTGCTATGCCTGCCACAATCCTCGCAATAAGCCGCATCAAAGTTGACACCTTGGTAGAAACCCATCGACATACCTCTCTGAACAAGGGCTTTAACTGCATCGACATTATCAGGGTTATCCACTCGCACATACTGAATGTGACCCCCATTACACTTGTGAAAAAGTTCATATTCCTTATTCTGCTTCTCAAAAGGAGTTACATCTTCACTAACGTGGAGGTGGAAGGAGTTCGTGAAGTAATCTCCGAAGCGATTGTCTCCTGTGTATTCACGGTATTGCTTAGCTTGAGTCCCACAAAGAGATTCTGCAGGAGTACCATACAGAGCATAAAGATAACCATCTTCTTTCTTAAATTCCTCAATCTTTTTGTTAATGAAATCTACTACATTATTAGCAAATGAAGAATCTTCCTTAAGTGATTTACCTGTAGCAAGGATAGACAATTCATCTAATGCAGTGATACCAAAAGATGCAGTCATGTATTCAACAAGGTCTCCAATCTCATCATCAGGGCTTAGATTACCGTTATGAAGACCTCCTTGAGTGAAGCACATAGGATTCGTACATGCCTTAGTATGACGAATCATGTCATAGCGTTTCTTAAGGAACTCACGGATTACCTGAAGTCGATCCTCAAGGACAACAAAGAAGTCTTCACCTTCATTCTCAGCAACCTTCCAAATCAACGGAAGATTAAGAGAAACAGCACCAATGTTGCAACGACCAATAGTAACGGCTTCGTTTGTCTTAGGGTCGTGCCACTCAGTGAGATATGCACGGCACCCCATAGGACTCGTGATAGCACCAGTGCGTTGATAGATTTCGCCTACCTTACCATGGTTCAAACTAAGGTAGTCAGGGTACATACACTTACTAGAACATTCCACAGCCTTATGGAAAAGTTCCTCATGATCCTCATCAGCTTCAATCTTATCCTCATCATAGAGGAAGACGAGCTTAGGGAAGACAACTTGCTTACCGCCATGCCCCTTCATACGGGTATCAAGGATAACTTCACCGATCAGCTTCATGATGTCTCTGTCGAGATCATCCTTCATGACATCCCACGTACCAAAGGTAAGTGTAGTGAAAGCGAAGTCACCGCGAGAACATGGAACAGTGTTGAGCTTCAGTTCAAGAGACTGAAATCCCTGTTCAAGTTCACGCTTGAGATCCCCCATAGCCATTGCACAGGATTCATCATACTCCATGTTGCATTGTTCGGAATACTTCTTAAAGGCGTTATCGTAGGTCTTCTTAGCGTACGGAAGGAGAACCTTATCAATCTCTGCAAGTGTGAACCCACCGAACTGCTGAGCAGTAGCCACAAGGGTGATGTCACCGATAACCTGAAGGGCACTAAGGACACTCGTAGGTTCAGTGTACTTCACGTTGGACATCTCAAAGCCTCCCTTAAGGACATTACCGATGTCAAAGAGACAACAATTAAATGAATTGAAGATCATGTCTCTAAGATCATGAATGTAGATGTCTCCTCGCTTAACCAGCGCCTTCTCTTTATTAGATAGGTAGAATTGCTTATACAATTCCTTAGTCAGGTATCCTTTAATTAGAGAACCCTTAGTAGAGATAAGAGAGCTATCAAAGTTAGCGTTCTCGCGGTCACCCAAGAGGAGCACCGTATCAGCTTCACTCTTGACAGACTCAAAGGCTTTAGCGTAGGTGTTCTTGTAGTCTCGGTACTCCTGATAAGCCTTACCAACTTCAGGGAGGTATCTGTTGAGGGCATCAATGACAAGCTCATGGAGAGCTTCAGCAGTAACCTCAGTACCATAGAGGGTGGTCTCAATGTAACCCTCAACCTGACCGAGCTTCCGTTCAGTGTACTTAGCATTAGCTCTTTTAGCGGCTTTGTCGATAGCTACCTTAATCTTGTCAAAGCACCAGTCTTCACGAGTGCCATCTTTCTTAATAACGTTGATTTCCATAGTGTGTGTTAAATTACTTATTAGCCTTCTCAATACTGAGCAGATAGTAGATAGCCTTATAGGCATCCTTATACTTTCTGATATCTTCTGCACTGTGATAAGATTCTTTATTAAGCTTTTCTACAGCTTCAAGAAGCTTATGCTTAGACATAGCCATCACTTCTTCTTCCCATTTAGCATCAATCATCTTTGTATTTCTCCATAATGTTAATTAAAGCTTCACCATCAGACTTATCGAACTTAAAGCCAAGATATTCAACAGTACCACTCTTATCGAATGCACTATTGATAAATCCCTTGGCAACTTCGATATCTACCTTGTTGTTATTATCGACGATACCTACCTGCTTCAGCATCGGCAGATACTTACCGATAAGGGTATCAGCCTGATGCAGAATCAAGAATGTACTCCCTCCAAGAATCCATTTCATCGTAGAGGGAGCACTAGGCATCAGTCGAGTATCAACAAACTCAGGGAGCACCTGAGAGATTTTACTCAAACTGATTTTCATAGGAAATTAACTCTTAACCACCAGTGGCAGGAGTATTCGTAGGAGCAGTCCACGAATTATACTTAGCCATAGGAGTCGGGCAGATTGCACTCATAGGGACAACAGTATCGGTGATCTTTCCAAGGGTACCCATCATGTTGGCGATAGTACCATCGAGGCAACTGAACTTAGCCTGAGTAGTCAGAGCAAGCTCATTGACCTTACCGAGGACAATCTGCTCACGGAGTTCCTGCTTTTCACAGCAACACTTGAGTTCTGCCTGAAGTTTTGCGAGTTCCACACGGTTATTCGCGGCTTCATCAGACAGAGGCTTAAGGTAAGCAAAGGTTTCATCACGAAGTCTACGGTTGTCAGTCAAAGACTGCATATAGACCTCCTTGCTCACCTTATCAGAGTAGTTCTCTGCCTTCAACTGACCGTTCTCAGCCTGAAGAGCCGAGATTGCAGTCTGATTGTTATTACCAAAGAGACCACCAAGAACGCCACCATTACCTCCATTATTGAGGAGACCAAGAGCCGTACCTGCGATGCCTAACCCGAGACCCGAGCCTGCAACACCTTTAGAAGCAAATTCAGCCATATTATATTTCTTTATAGAAACCAAAGATGCTCATAGTTACCAAAAGAACATCTTGGATACAACCTTAGACCCCAACCTTAGCGAGGCCCAAGGATTCGGTTTCAGAATCCTTACGAAGGAACTTAGGCACAGCAGGCCAACGAACATTTCTAGGGAAACCTTCCTGAACAGGGAGGTCTCTAAGAGCCTGTCTGTAAACCTTAAGTTCCTCAAGGTTCTGAGGATTCGAGGGATAGTCAGGCATGAGATAGTAGTCAGTCTCAGTAATGAGGCTGTCTCTCTTAGCTCTGACTCTCATAGCAATCTCCGAAGCATCAGGTTCGGGATTCTGAATAATTTGATACCCACCGTCTATCTGTTGGATACTACAGTCACCTCTGGTGTTACACCAAATAGCCGCTTCGGGTGGGTAGATATCGGGAAACTTTTGATTGATATAGAAGTCCATTTATGATCCTTTAATTACCAAAGGCGTACCAACCACCAATACTAAGATAACCGTTGCTAGCCCCCCCCTCTACGAAGAATCCTGTAGTGGTCACACTTTTAACGTAAGAGTAATACTCATCATAGAATCTAACCACCACGTTAGCCTTGCTACTGAAAGGCCACCCAAAGGTAACATTCCCGTGGCGGGTGTAATTAGGATTCGTATCCCACTGTTCAATAAACCCATTAGACCACTTGCGGTACCACATAGTGCCTTTATTTTCAACTGTGGTTACATAAGCATTGGGGGTAGGCCCAGACGATCCAGCAGGCCCCTGTGGGCCACGAGGGCCGGTGTCTCCCCTGTCACCCTTATCACCCTTAGGAATACCAAATGTAAACACAGGGGCCGCATCAGTTCCTGATTTAGTTACTGTAGCGGCACTTCCTGAATCAAGAGTTTTAGCGGCTACTGAGATAGTCGGATGTGTCACCAAAAACCCCGAATCATTAGAAAGCTGAGAGGTCTTAGTAGGAATCTTACCTTGAATGGCATTCAGAGTAGTCTGTAAGTTAGTCACATCAGCTACAGCATGAGTATGAGCCTTGTTAGCTTTACCTGCAAGACCATCTGTAAGAGCCTTAGTGGTAGCATAATCACCTTTAGGTTGCTTACCATCAAGGGTACTCTGAAGGTTAGTCACATTAGAGATACTATGTGTATGACTTTCAGATGCCATAGGGTAGTTAGTACCAGCAGTACCACTCATACCTACCCACTTCTTCTTTGTCTTATCCCATACTAACTGACCTTCAACACCAGCATAAGCATTGATCTGTGCAGTAGTACCAGTTAATTGTTTTCTTTGTTTAATTGCCATAATTCACTTTAAGGGGTACCTAAGTCCCCGTAATCTACAAATCCTTCAAAAGTAGCAACACTAAGTTTACCGTTAAGTGCATCCTGAAGACCAGTCACATTAGCTACCGTATGGGTATGTGATACATTAGCCTTACCAGCAAGCCCCTCTGTAAGAGCTGTAGTTGTCGCATAGCTCCCCTTAGCTTGCTTACCATCAAGAGCCGCTTGAAGACCCGTAACGTTAGCTATAGTGTGCGTATGGGATGCATTAGCTTTACCTGCAAGACCATCTGTAAGAGCCTTAGAGGTAGCATAGTCCCCTTTAGGTTGCTTGCCATCGAGAGTAGTCTGAAGACCAGTCACATCAGCTACAGCATGAGTATGAGCCTTGTTGGCTTTCCCTGCAAGAGCTGTGGCTGTAGCATAGATACTCAGATCAGGTTTATTCTTAATGAAGTCCTTCTGAGTACTATCTGTCTGATCCCAGTCAGCCTGAAGCTGACCTGCGGATGCCTGATCAGCATAACTTCTAGCTAAGTCTGCCTGTTTCTTAGCTTCAGCTTCAGAAGCCTTAGCCTTAGTTGCAGAGCTACTAGCAGATTCCTTATGGGTAGCCGCAGTGTCTTCTGAGAGCTTAGCCGCCTTAGCTGAGTTAGCACTTGCAGTAGCCTGTGTGGTAGCTGACTCAGCACTCTTAGCAGAACTCTTTGCACTAGCATCTGCTTGACCAGCTGATGTACTAGCAGATGTTGCACTAGCTTCAGCTTCAGAAGCCTTAGTAGTAGCAATGGTAGCCTGAGCAGTAGCCTTAGTTACTTCAGCCTTAGCTAAGTTAACCTGCTTAGTACCTTCAGTCTGTACGGCCTGCACAGAGGTAGCTTCAGCGTCAGTCACCTTCTTTACAGAGCTAGTACCTGCATCAGTAACTCTAGTTACCTGTTTGTTACCTTCAGCAGTAACCAAGGCAGTCTGTTGCTTAGCAATATTGGCCTGCTCAGTAGCCTTAGTTACTTCAGCTTTAGCTAAGTTAACCTGTTTAGTACCTTCATCAGTCACCTGCTTGACAGCTGAGGCAACAGCCTGATTGACTGCCTGACCACCATCAGTCTTAGCCTTGTTGGCATAATACTTAGCAGAATACTCAGTATCATCAACAGTGCCATCCATCTTGTTAGCCCAGTCCTTAGCAAGACTAGCACTACCTGATGCACTCACCTTAGATGCCTGAGCGTTAGTCGCAGAGGCACCAGCATTAGTAGCACTTGTTTCAGCACTCTTAGATGCCTTCTCGGCTCTTGCGGTAAGACTAGTGACAGTGTTAACTGACTCGATAACCGTCTCAAAGTCAGGAGCTAAGCCTGCAACAGTACGGACTGACTCAATGTTGTCTGCAACAACCTTGATGTTACCACCAGTGATTGTCGGTGAGGGGGCACTTGGGTTCCCTAAGTCACCATAGTCATCATAGAGGGTATCTGAAAGAGACCCTGTAAGGTCGTTACCTACAATGTTAATGTTGTCAATACTATTTGAGTCAGTAACAACACTATCAATGTTATCAGCTACTACCTTAATCTCAGGAGCAATAGGGACAATGACATTAGCTACTGAAGTAACTGCCTCTTCGGATTTCTTAGCATTAACTTCAGAGTCCTTGGCGTTCTTAGCACTAAGGACAGCCTCATCAGCTCTTGCTACAGTGATTGCAGTGTTATCTTTGGTTTCCTTATGGAGAACCCGATCCTCTGCAATGATCTCTCTAGCTTCCTTAATGATAGCCCTATTCTCAGTCCTTACTTCATCAGCATGATTAGAGGCACTTACAGCATTCTCTTCAGAAGTCTTAGCCTTTGTCTCAGACAGCTTAGCATTCTCTTCGGACTTCTTAGAGTTAGTCTCAGCTTCAACAGCTCTGTCTCTAGCTTTCTCTGCGGCAATCTTTGAGTGAAGGGCACTCAAGGAATCATTCTTATAGATGCCATAAGTCATAGCATCAGTATCAGCTACAGGAGTCCCAACATTTACAATGCGGCGCCCCTTAGCATCCCAGTTATCATCTCTGTCTTTAATGATAGCATCATTGATAATGTCTCTAGCTTCTTCAGCAATATGAATAGTCTGCACTGAAGCAACATCAAGGTCATTAGCTTTGAGAACCGAAGCATCCTTAAAGGACACCACACGATCCGTAGTTGATGTATAGCGTCTGATAGTAAGCTCTTCTCCTATCTTAGGAGGAACTTTAAGTCTGACTGTAGTCTTATCTAGAAAGTAATAGTCCTTTGAGGCATCCCCATAGTCACCCCCTTTTAAGAGGGTGATACCAAGGGTTACTCTCACGAACTTCTTTGCCAGATAATCAAAGGGGACGGTAAAGTCAGTCTTGGTACCGTCACCTGTGTAAATAGCAATAGTAGAAGCCATTATTTATCTTCATTCATTAAGTTATAAAGACCCCATTTAAGGAATGGGATATTAGAGAAACTTCTAACAGACTTAGTAAACCTAGTCCTCGCTTGTTCAGCCTGTTTCTCTGTATAGTCGTCGCTAATACTAGACATGACCACATCCTTACCATAGCCCCCCATATTAGCCAAAGAGGCAACTGTAGAGTATGCAGGGAACATAGCTCTAAGGTATCTGTCAGCATCAAAGCCTTGATAGGTCTCTGCCTTGTTAGCAAAGTAATCAATATCAGCCGTAGTCTTAACGCTAGGATTATAACCCACAGTAGAAGCTACGAGAGCAGGGAATGCCAATACAGAAGATCTCATGACACCATTGATACCAACCTGAAAAAGGGTATCCATAGTGACACCTTCATTCTTGTCATAATCAATGGTCTGCTTAAGATATTCTTCTCTCTGTTCTTCAGTCATACCTGTCATACCAATACAAGTATTAGTCATAGCACCTACAGTTCCAAGAGCAGTAGACAAGAAGAGACTATATGCCTGACCCAAAGCGTCACCTTCAGCGGCTCTATTCATCATCTTTCTAATTCTCTTGTCGTAGGATCTAATAGCAAAGGTCTTGAACTGAAAGAGCAACTGCATGAAGGGATTCCTCTTAGAACCTTCCCAAAGGAAAGTATCACCGATAGTATTCTTCTGGATCACTTCATGAGCAACATAGTCACCGAGCCTTCTTAGAGTAGCAAGCCCCATTACATCACCTGTCATAAGATGTTGCAGGTTAGTAATAGAGATCTCACCTTTCTTACCAACTGTAGTGCTTTCTCTAAGGAGATTGAGCATCTTATCGAAGTTCTCAACAGAGACCCCATTTCTATATAAGGTCTCCTTAGTAAGGAATCCTTTAGGTCTAAGGGATTTGTTATGAGCATACTGGATGAGTTCACCCAAGAACATACCCTGTGAGCCTTCAACGATGGAGTTCTCAGTAGACCGGATGAACTTAGTAAAAGGAGAGGCCTGTGCCAGAGACTCACTAGCGGAAACCAACAGAGCTTTATATTTGTTACCTTGGAATCTATGGAGCTGTCTCTCATAGGACTCCTGAGCGATATCCCTGAATACACCAACGTTCTTAACAGACAACCCAAAGATAAAGGACTGAGCATGACGTACATCAGCGTTAGACATGCCATTCTTAGTCCAGTTATCAAAGAGTTCTCTTGCAAGGGGAGTGTTCCTAAGGATCTGCACAGCACCATAGTGCTTCACAGCTTCGCCCTGTTCAAAGATGTTAGCCACGCCCATCAAAGCATTCTTAGAAAGGAACGTAAGGTTTCTAGTAACATCAGCCATAGCTCCAAGCCAAGAACCATTGATGTCTGCTCTACTACCATACTTACCATAGATCATGTCTGCGGTGAGATCAAAGGCTCTCTGAATCTGTTCCTTCGTAAGCCCCTTACCAACAGACGTGTTCATCTCATTGATAGCGAGCTTAGTAAGGTGTTCCCTAAAGGCTTTCTCTGAGTTAAACCCAAGACCCTGTACGATACTATCACCAGTCTTCTTGTTGATGTATGTCTTGATAGTCTCAATAGGATCAGCTCTGAAGTCATCAATACCAATACCACTAGCTCCCCTCTGAGAGGTATCCCAAGGGATTTTAGTGACATTAGGATCATACTTGACACCGCCAACACTGTAAACATTGAGAGTACTAGGATTAGACCGGTTCTGGTCTACCCAACCATATGCGTCATTACGAGCATTCTCTCTAACCCACTGATTGATCTCAGCTTGTGAGGGTTTATCAGGAAGAGGTACTGGAGCTTTATCATACTTGTAGTTACGTACAACCTCAGCTTCATCCTTAGCACCCTTCTTCTGGAGATCACTGACTTCTTTCTTAAGCTTGTCTGTTGATTTCTTAGCTTTAGCTTTGGTTTCCTCAAGTTGCTTCTTGTATAGTTCCTTCTTCTTAGCTACCTTTTCTGAAGCCTCTTGCTTCTTAGCCTTCTCTTTTTCAGTGAGTTCAGCAATAGCCTTGTCTTTCTTAGCTTCAGCCTTCTCAAGCTGTTCAAAGGTCTTAGCCTTAGCTACATCCCTCTTATAAACTTCATTAATTTCATCAAGCTTTGCATCAATCTTCTTGTCAATCTCTGCCTGAGCTTTCTTAAGTTCATCAGGAAGCTCATCAATCTTAGCTTGAATTTCAGATGCTTTACTCTTAGCATTGTTCTCAATATCCCTAATTCTAGTGAATTTATCTGAGGATTCTCTAGAGACTTTCTTACGGATAGCCTTTACCCCGTTGACAACTTCAGGGACAGCCCTCTTCTGATGCTCTGCAACCTCTTTCTTATTAGCTTCAACCTTAGGCTTGTAAACCTTATCATAGTAATACTTGTCAATCCTAGCTTTAACCGTAGGATTAGTTTCGTAGCCCTTTACAAGAGACTCAGCAATCTGATTAGTTAGCTCATTAACTACATCACCTCTCTTACCATTAGTACCTTGAATAGCATTGATTCTATCAGCTACCTTAACAGGGTCAGAAACTCTCGGGAAGATGCCCTGTGCACCCTCTTCAGCAGTGTAGGGAGCAATCATATCAAGGCATTCTTTCTTGAATGCCTCAAACTCAATATTCCCATCAAGCTTAGTCTTAGCTCCGCCTACAGACCTGTAGAAGGAATCCATGACTTCAACATCAGAATAACCTTCCTTACGAAGATTACCCACGTGCTCCCTAGCCTGAGGTTCAAAGTTCTTGATCTTAATCTCTACCTCTTGAAGCTTCTCCTGAGCAGTAATGCCATCATAAGTAGTAGCTACGTAATGACCTTCAGCATCCTTAGTGCCAGAACCTCTGTCAATAAAGATCTTTCTAAAAAGGTCAGCGGATTCTGAGTTCTGTAGTCTCTTAACGACACCCATAACAGTAACTACAGGGAGCTTGTTCTCAAAGTTCTCTCTAAGGTTATTAAGGGTCTTAGCAACCTTAGTAGAGCCCCCGATGCCATTAAATACTTCTGAAGGCAACTCCTTACCGCCAATCTGATAGTCTCTGATAATGTTAGCACGTCTAGCACTGTCCCCTACATAGGTTCCTGCCTTACCCATGCCCTTAAAGGCAAACTCAATACCTGCACCAAACATGCCACCGACAACCATATCTTCAAAGATGTCATGTTCAGCACCTGATGTATAGGTTTCCAATTGGTTAGACATGGCGCCTAAGACAGCACCTGTAGCAACTCTGCCTGCCATACCATAAGCACCCACTACAGGTACATAAGACAGAGGGTCTGTAACAGCACTACCAATAGAGGACATGACTGAGGAGAACAGACCTGCCTTAGCTTCAGCCATCTTGTACTCAAGGTACTCTTCATTGACCTTAATACGTCTCTTAACGTCATCAATGCTACCCGCACCATTGAGAACAGCTTGATATCTATCGAGATCATACCCTACCATCTGAAGGATCTCAGCTCTCTCCTCATCATTAGGCTTAAACTGTTCACCAAAGTAGTCCTGAGAGGCCCTACTCATGTTGATGCTATTAATAAGCCAGTTATGAGTCAAGCCTGAGAAGAAACCAACATCAGGGGCTTCAGTTTGATCTGTAGCAGGATCATAGACATCAGACAGGCTAGCCCAACGCTTGCTACGGAAACCCTGTCCCAAGAGGGTACTCCTAGAGGTATTAGTGAGCAGTTGCTCGCGTACAAGCTCCCTATACTGATCATTGGTAAGGTTGTTATTATCTGCCACTTTTACTCCTTATTTATCGTTGAATTGTAGATCCTCACCAAAGACGATACTCGGGTACTTATCCTGAAGCTCTTCCTGCATTTCAGCACTCTTATAGATTTCATCACCAATACTCTCAACAAGATTTGAAGCCTCAGCTTGACTTAGAGAGAAGATAGAGTTACCAGCACGATCAGCTATGGTGAGCACATTACTAGAGGTATCAAAACTCAGTGTAACATTCTTATCAATATCTGTAAGGTATTTACTAGGGATCTCTTTCTTGATTCTAGCAATGATTTCTTTATCAGGCACTGTGAGTCCACTCCAGCCTGTAAAGAAAGAAGCTGGTACTGAAGTGCCCATAAGATTCTTGAAGGACTTATTATATTCAGCTTCAGCTAAAGCTACAGCATTGCTATTAGTCTCACCCATGCTTCTAAAAGCAAACGTTAAGGTAGTTATAAAAGCTTTACCATTGGAGTCAATGTCCTTAGTGTTACCTAACATAGGATCTTGAATGGCCTTAATAGCACTGTCTCTGATCTTGGTTAGTTCCTTAGTGTTGCCTTCATCCATAAGCTTCTGAAGCTCAGCTTTCCCCCTAATGATATCTTCAATAGGTCTGCCTGAGTTCAACATGACAGACAACGCTCTAGCATCCTCTAAGTTCTTATTTGCACTAGAGCCAGTAATATTGCTGAAGTTAGAGGGATCTGCTTTGTATACTTCAATCAGGGTATTCACAGAAGCCTTAATTTCCTTTGGGAAAGTCTTACTGGTCATAAACTCCTTAGTAGAGTCATTAAGCCACTTCAGTGCATCATTAGCTTGGTTAGTAAAATACTTTCTAGCAGGGTTGTCATTAAACGGAAGGTGGGGATTCTTGGCAATAGCTAGCTGATCTTTGAAGGTGATGCTCCCAGTATCCACAAGGTATTGGTAAGCTGTATCAATATCCTTGTTAGTAAGTCCTGCAACATCCTTAGAAACTACAGGCTCACCTCTGGCAACCGCCTGTACATAAGCTCTAGACGTTGAAGTCTTTAAGAGTTCATCCTGTTGTTTCTTAAGAGCTACTGCATTCTGCTTAGCATTAGCTAACTGAACCTTTACTGCCGCATCGTAAGCCTTTTCAATATCTTTAACTTCATCAGTAAGAAGCCCTCCTGACTCTTTGAACTTGGAGTTCCGAAGAGCAAGGAGTTCTGGTGCCTTACCATTGGTGGCCATAACATCAAGGCTATTCTGAAAGTCCAACTTAGCCTGAGCATTGGAAGCATATCTAGCATTAGCATTCTTAAGGACAAGCTCCTTATAGCCCTCCTCGCCAAGGATCTTACCAAAGGTAACTCCTTCAAGGCCGGGGATTTCCCTATCCTTCAGATCTTTAATAGACTGCCCTGCATTAGGGTTAGCCGCAAGGATCTCAAGACCCGAAGACACCTTCTTAAGGAGATCTTCAGGTTTCTCGTGGGCACCTGTAGTGAGATACTGGTTTGCCAATGTGCTAACAAAGAGGTCTGCTGAGACACCCTCGTGAGAACAAAGTGCACTAAGTTCTGCGGCATTGGCAATAAGGTCCTGCTGTTTCTGATAGGCATCCTCAACAGTCTTCTGTCTCAGCATCATCTTGATGCGTTTCTCAGGTGAATCCGAGTAAAGACCTTTATTGAAGTGATAGTCGTTATCAGCATAACCAAAGGCCTCAGAGACACCTGCGGATTGCTCCTTCATGAACTTGAAGAATTCCGCATCGACCTGTTCAGGTGCCATCCCCTTGAACTCATTAGCGTCTACACGATCCTGAAAGTCCTGAGCAATAGCACTGAACAGGATCTTGCCGTGCTTCTGCTTAAGGGAACTCATGGCAAGAGGGTCATCTTGGAATGGGACATTGCCCATCTTCATCTGATGTTGATATTCCTCAAGAGAATGCTTCTGTAGATACTCGTCAGCAACAGTATCAGCTAACTCCTTACGTGCCTCATAGGCACCCTTAAGTGCCTTAAAGGACGCCCCAACAGACCCAACCCAATCATTAGCTTCCTCAATGGTCTTCTGGGGTCTAATTGAAGGAGCAGTAGCCTTGAGTTCACCTAACTTAGTGAAGGCAGAGTTAAAGTATCTCCACTGACCCCACTGGTTTGCAATAGATGAATTCCCTTCTGAATTCTTATAAGCCATTAGTAATAGTATCCTCTACGTCGTTGAGTTGCTTGCTGTACCATGTTGCCATAGTTAGCAATCTGATTATAGAACTTGAAGTACTTGTCATAGGAATCCAAATTAGCACTCACCCTGCTCATGAAGCCCATCTTAGATCCTGCTGAAGATGCCACCGTAGTAGCGGCAGTACCTGTAGAGGCATTAGAGGTGAGAGCGGTAACAGCACCTGCACCTCCTGCAACACTTGTAGCTGACAGCCCTGCACCTGTAGCACCCCCTGTGGCACCACCTGCGGCACCCCCTGCGGCACCTCCTACTGCACCACCAATAGCACTACCTGCACCTGCCGTAGCGGCACCTAAGGCGGCACCCGTAGCGACACCGTTGACAAACTGACCGAATGCCTGAGAGCCGTGAATGTAGGATGCACTGAGTTGATCCCTAGCTTGTTCAACTTCAGTCTTAGTAGAGATGTACAAGGCTTCCTTCTGCCCTCTGATGTTCCATACATCGTTGAGGTAGGATTCCTTATAGGCAGTCTTCTGTCTCTCTGTCTGACCACTAATGGTCTGCACAATCTTACCTGAAGATCTACCCTCAGTACCAGTCTCAGCTAATGCGGCTTCAATTTGTGAATTGTTCTGATAGGAGTTAAGAGACATAGTAAACAGGTCAGCCAAAGCTGAGTCATACCTAGATCTCTCTTGTCTATCAAGAGCCGCTTGGTTGTAGTTGTAGTTCATCTGCAGATAGTGCATCTGCTTTAGGAAGGCTTTAGTCTTTTGCTTATTTTGCTTTGAGATGCTATTAAGTGATGAGCCACCACCGATGATACCACCAATAATGGCACCTGCGCCAATTACTACTCCACTCATTCTTTTAGCAATTCCTCTCTGTTGGTTGTTAAGAGCATCCACTCATCAGTGAACTCCTTTTCGGCTTCCTTTACGTCCTTAGAGCCAGTCCTAAAACACATCGTGATGTGTGTATCCTTAATAGCCCTAAAAGCCTGTCTACGTCCTGCCTCAGCCTTGATAACGTTATACCCCTCAAGTCTCCCTACAGTGTTACCCAAAGTAACATAGCAGTCCCCACTAACAATAACAGTGGTAGGGATCTTAATCAAAGCTCCAATAATAGCCACGTCCTTGGGAACAATACAGGTTCTGTAATAAACGCCTTCATGAATGAATTGCTCAATCGGAATGTCTACCTCATCAAAATGTTCAATTGCATACTTAGCCATCTCACAAAGGATGTTATTCTGTTCTGGAGTGAGGGGTAGTAACGTCATACTGCTGAATTCCTTCTAATGTAAAGCCCTTCCCAACCACCTGAGATAATATTAAGCGGCTGAGGGGCATTTGAAGCTACACTAATGGCAACCTCATTGTTATCATCTTGTACAGGGAACTTAAACTTGCCTGTGTACAAGTTATTAGCGCCAAGCTTAGTCCTGGATTCACCTAGGTGTCTACCTGTGAATGTATACTTGAAATGCTTATTCTTGATTTCATTGTTAACGTGGCAATCAAAGACACCAGACTTAGAGTAGTTAAACCAATAATATCTAAGCTGAAGTCTTCCCTCATCTTCTGCAACTACGCCCCCACTGTCCGTACTCTTCTTAATGTTCTGCTTAGACAAGACAGTGTAGAAGTAGTAGGAGATACCTATGAATACACTCTTGCCCCTATGGTCACCATAGAGTCTAAGCTTGCCCTCAGCTTCATCCCAATCCTTAAACTCCCATACAGAGCCATCCTTAGCAACTACATAGTATGAGTACTCACCAGTATTCTTTGAGACATACCCGTAGACATCCTTAAGGGAGATCTCAGTGTAGTCCTCAAAGTCACTGTACTTAGCATTCTCAGGGATCTTGTATTCAATCTTTTTATCCATGAAGAGTCTTACAGGCTCATCAGCGAAATCAAGAGTGTTACCAGTCAACTGTGCCTTATCAAGGAAGAGTCCATTAGGAGAGTTAATAAGAAAGTAAATAGTTGAGTCTACAAACTCTGCAAGTACTACCTCAGTACCCTTGTAGCCGAATACCCACTTAAACCAAGCCTGCTGTTCACTCACACCATTCTGTAAGATAAACTTATAGCAGAACACAGTGTTAGGATTTTCAGTATTCACCAATGTTACAACATTCTCAGTTGTGTTCCCTGACAACCTAGTGACACCCTTAGGAATATACGTAGGTATGTGTGCAGAGACATCTTCAGCATCCTTAAGGTCAGCCACGTCCTGCAACGAATAGTATCTCATAAGAGAGCTATAGTTAACTCTGTCATTGACAAAGAAAATACTCGGCCCAACACTGATAGGTTGAACCATAGGATTGTAGTCAAAGTTAGTGATTTGGTCGCACTTAACACTCTTAGGAGTCATGACACCATCACTAGACAAGACAAACTGGCCTTCTCTAGAGAACAACATAAGCTCTCTAGCAAAGGGAACTGCATGGGTCAGCGTGGCTACTTTGTTAGAAGACACTGAAACGTCAATAGGGTCAGTATCGGCAATAGCGGCTGAAGACTTAAACCAGAAATTAAAGAAGTCGTTAGTAGAACTAAGAATGATAGACTCATCCGAGATTACGCCTAGTCTGTTTCTATAAAAGAAAATATCATTAATGCGGCGACCAATAAAAGACGGATCAGGGTTAGTGTCTTCATTACCAGAACCTCTATCAACCCAAGGTAACTTCTTAAGCTTAAAGGAGCCATCAGACTCTCTTACGATAGCATGAGGCATATTCCTTGGGTTAATCTGATAAGGGATTCTAGGAGCAATAGTCTCCTTCCAAATCTTATCATGACTAGACCACCTCACGTAGAAGTCATCATCTTCAGATTTCTTCTCCCCGGACACCTGCATGATGTAACCATCAGGAGCAATCGGAGGGAGTTTGTTTACAGCGGACACCTTACCACTATATGCAAGAGCATTCTGATTGCCAAAACCGTCCTTAACAAGAATACTAGGAGGTGTCCAACTTCTATTGGAAGTGATAGAGATCATAGAGTCGCCAATCATTTCAATTTTATAGCCACTAACACTAGCTCCTGATCTTGAGTACCCCATAGTAGCTCTGCCCCCTACCTGATTCAGTAGGTCATCATAAGAGCCACCTACGTTTTCGCCTTCAGGGATATAGCTTACACCCTGTGTCATAAGCCCATACAGCGCTCTTGCAATATACGCAGTATTAGTCTGAACAGCTTGCTTTGCTTCACCACCATCAGGAGTGATCACGCCACAAATATACGTACCATCAATGTAAACAGCGTAGGTCTTAGCATACTGGGCATTCTTAATATACACAAGAGAAGTGTCCTGCCTACCGCTGTCTGAGGTGCCCCCTACTTTGTCAACTACTTTCTCAGTGTTCAGTACAAACGTGTAGTCAGCGACAGTAACAGCCCTAAGGGATTCCTTAGGATTATTTGCAGTAATGTATTGTCTAGCCTCATCATTTTCAAAAGAGCAAGCTCTAGCATTGCCATTAAGATCAAATACTTGAAACTCGCCACTACCTAACTGAAGGATGTACTGCTCTGTTTCATCTCTATTGATGATGTGGTACTTCTTCTTACTAGAATCTACTCTATCTGAGATACGCTTAACGTGGATCGTGGGGGGTCTCTTTTGGAGACCTTCAACCTCATTAGGGAAACCGTTGATAAGCTCAGTAACCTGATCAGGGAATCTGATAATGTCAGGTTGTTGAGAGACACCCCCCTTGAATGAAGGTACACTTTGAGAAACCAAAGGCATACTTTAGCTCCGCTGAATCTGTTGAGAGATAAATGAGTCACCACTGTAGATGTTGTACTCACCGGACATAAGGTCATAGTCTAAAATGTCTGAATAAGCAGTAGCTTCTTCATACTGAAGTGAAGCATCAATATCTGCACTAGTCAGATATTTAATTTGGAACGTTCTTGCCGCTTTCACAGTGATGTACTTACGGAATACCACAGGGAGTTCCTCAAAGGGGAGCTTCTTAACAAGTTCTGTGACCGTGAGACCTTCAGGAAACTCATTGGTATTCGTCTCAAGGTCGAAAAAATAGCCCGATCTGTTTACTAGCTTGTAACCTGAAGTAAACACCCTGATATAATCATGGGCAAAAGGTACAAGCCCAGTATCAGCATCGGGCGTAAGATAAATATTATTAAGAGTATTGAAGCGATAACCCCTAGATTGAACTTCGGTGCTCACAGCACTAAGGATGCGTTTAGCATTCAATACATCCACATTAAGGTCGTCCTCAAGTGAGTTTACAGGACTTGAGCCTACAGAGGACAGAATTTCATTCACAGCATCAAGTTCATTACTAGGTGTAATAATCATTACTCTTCCTTATTGTTGTTTAGTGTTATTGTTTTTAGGCTTTCTAGCAGGTCTCTTAGTGGGGGTAGCTTTCTCTTCTTCATTAACTTCATCTACAGGAAGACCAATCTTCTTGGCTTCCTCAAGAGAGAGTGCACTACCCCACTTGCTCAACTGACAGAAAAACGTATTGCTATAAGCCTCGTGGATTCTGTCAAGAGTCATGCTTAAACCTGAGCAGTCTGAACAAAGACACCAACGGCTTCAGGACGAAGACCACCGTGGCCCATCGCGTATTTGGCAATGATCTGATCAGCCTGATATTCAGCTCGGCGAGCGCGTTCCATAGCGAGATCCTTCAGCTTGACCGTACCAACAGCAGAGCGGTGGAACACGATGCCCTGAAGGCCAGCGGCAGTGTACTTCTCGTTGAGCGTATGCTTACCATCAACACCTTCATTGAGGAGATGCGGGACTTCAATCACTTCAAAACCGCAGATCGTCTGAAGCTTACCAGAGTTAGGATCGAAGAGAGCCTGATAGTTGGCAGAGTCGGGCATAAGAGCCTTGATAAGAGCAGAGTATCCTTCAGGCGTGAGCAAGCAGTAGCGGTCTCCCATCGGGACATAGTTCTTCGTAAAGGCGGCACGAGCGGCAAGAAGACCTTCAATGAGCTTATTACCGTAATCAGCGGACTGCGAAATTGCAAGACCAGTGGCAAATTCGAAAGACTTACCAGTGCCCTTCACCTTATCGGCACCGGTGCCGTTGTCAGGGATATTTTCCGGGACAGTGGCGTCCTTAGCGGCCATGTTAGCAAGTTCATTGATAATAGCGCAGTCAGCAGACTGAGCAAGGGCTTCACCAAGCTGACGGGAGTACTCAACTCGAACGTCATAGTGATTCATAGCATCATCAATATCAGTGATGAGGCAGTCAGCAGTAAGAAGACCATCAATAGCGATAACCTTTTCAGTGTGTTCAAACTTCTTACGCTGATCATCAAGAGAGCTACCCGGTGCAAGATACTTAGCACGAGTACGACCCATAACAGCGAACGAAGCAGATCGACCGTGGTCAATAGTTCGAACCTGATGACGAGACATCATCACAGTATTACGAGCGAAGGCAGTCAGGACTTCACCAGAGAAGACCTTCATAAAGAGGTCATCACGATCACCTGCAGAGAGTTTCTGACCCGGATTAGAGATACC
>ERZ1035006.625-NODE-625-length-27189-cov-9.104408_pt1 | contig 27189 bp, 24 predicted proteins | sample MGYA00520694_ERZ1035006 | MGnify/ENA primary metagenome ERZ1035006 (study PRJEB33766, sample SAMN09781746) | gut metagenome | biome: gut microbiome | host: Homo sapiens | place: Madagascar | study: EMG produced TPA metagenomics assembly of the PRJNA485056 data set... | reverse complement strand
ATTATAATTATTTATATCTACACTTACGAAACCTTCAACGTGAATTTCTGGATCTCTTTTTCCGAAGTGACCTTCTCAATCTGTGCGCCGAGACCCGCCAGTTTTTCCTCAAAATGCTCGTATCCACGCTCGATATAATAAATATCATCCACAATCGTAATGCCTTCGGCTGCAAGGCCTGCGATCACAAGTGCCGCGCCTGCCCTCAGATCCGGCGCACTGACTCTCGCGCCTGTGTATCTGGGTACTCCGGCTATGATTGCAATATTGCTCTCGACTTTGATATTGGCACCCATACGTGTCAGTTCGTCGACATATTTGAAACGGTTCTCAAAAATGCTCTCGGTCACAGTACTCGTACCCTCTGCAATACCGAGAATCACGGACATCTGCGGCTGCATATCCGTCGGAAATCCCGGATAAGGAAGTGTTGTCACCTGCGTATGATGCATCGGCTTGGCACATACGACACGCACCGCATCGTCAAATTCCTCTACCTCGCATCCGACCTCCAGCAGCTTTGCGGTCGTAGCCTCCAGATGCTTCGGAATCACATTCTTCACCGTCACATCCCCACGGGTCGCTGCAGCAGCGAACATAAATGTCCCAGCCTCAATCTGGTCAGGAATGATCGAATATTCTGTCTTGTGCAGCTTCTCAACACCGACAATACGGATCACATCTGTTCCCGCTCCGCGGATGCCGGCTCCCATGCTGTTCAGGAAGTTGGCAACGTCTACGACATGTGGCTCCTTTGCCGCATTTTCGATGATCGTCTTGCCCTCTGCCATCGCTGCCGCCATCATAATGTTGATCGTGGCTCCGACAGATACTTTATCGAGATATACATGTGTCCCCTGCAGATGCTCGGCATTCGCAGCGATCAATCCATGCTGGATATCAACCTGTGCACCCAGTGCGCGGAATCCTTTTAAATGCAGATCAATCGGACGGCTGCCAATGTCACAACCACCAGGCAATGCGACCTCAGCTTTTTTGTACTTACCAAGCAGTGCACCCAGCAGGTAATAGGACGCACGGATCTTTTTGATATATTCATAATCGACACTCATGCCGCTGATCGTACTGCCATTAATACGTACCGTATGTGCATCGACTCTGTCCACAACAGCCCCGATATCACCGATCGCCCCGAGCATCACGTTAATATCACGGACATCCGGCAGATTTTCGATCGTCACAGTCTCATCTGTCATGATCGATGCCGCAAGGATCGCCAGTGCAGCATTCTTTGCCCCGCCGATCTCTACCTCTCCTACTAAAGGGGTTCCTCCCTTGATCACATATTGTTCCATCTTGCACCTCTGCAATTTTTCATACAAATCTTTTTACAAACCACGTTATTATAGTGGCATCCTGTGGGTTTGTCAAGATAATCGCGCACAAATACCCATCATTCCCAATTATTATAGCAATCTTGTCTGCGTTTGTAAATATGAAATGCCAGCCAGCACGGATAACATGTAACAGTTCCGCCCGCGCCATTCGCAAAGACGCCTGACGGCGTTTTCCCACTGCTTCGCAGTTAACTTTGCTCATAATCCGGCGCTCACCTCATGGCTTATCAAACGAATCCATTCATGCAAGCATGATGTCTTCGTTTTTTAAGCCATGGCTGAACTGTTACGATAACATAAATTCTATATATTTATGATATGCGCAGCACTGATATACGTGCGGCACATATGTTACATGTCTAGTGTGCAAACTGACTGTTGTACAGCTTCGCATAGAATCCACCTGATGCGAGAAGCTGCGCATGATTGCCCTGCTCAATGATATGCCCGTCCTTCATGACCAGTATCACATCTGCACTCTGGATCGTGGACAGCCGGTGAGCCACGATAAAGCTCGTCCTGCCCTTCATCATCGTCGCAAATGCATTCTGGATCTTCAGTTCGGTACGTGTATCGATAGAACTCGTTGCCTCATCGAGTATGAGCATCGGCGGCAGACACAGCATCACACGCGCAATACACAACAGCTGCTTCTGCCCCTGCGACAGGCCTCCGCCATCCTCACCCATCGGTGTATCATAGCCCTGCGGCAGACGCTTGATAAAGCTGTGGCAATGGCTCGCCTTTGCTGCTGCGACGATCTCCTCGTCTGTCGCATCCGGCTTGCCCATGCAGATATTCTCCCGGATCGTTCCGGAATGCAGCCATGTCTCCTGCAGCACCATGCCATAGCCCTCGCGCAGGCTCTCCCTCGTCACATGGCGGATATCCGTTCCATCTACAAGGATTGAGCCATCCTTCACATCATAAAAACGCATGAGCAGATTGATGAGTGTCGTCTTGCCGCAGCCTGTCGGCCCTACAATCGCGATTCTCTGTCCGGGCTGTACATGCAGGTTAAAGTCCTCGATCAGCCGCTTCTCATCTGTATAAGAGAAATAAACGTGTTCCAGATCAACATTACCCTTCACATCCGTCAATACCACTGCATCTGTATCTTCCGCGGCTTCCGTCGGTGTCTCGATCAATTCAAACACGCGCGCCGCGCAGGCGATCGCATTCTGCAGCTCCGCAACGACACCTGAGATCTCGTTGAACGGCTTTGTGTACTGGCTCGCATAATTTAAAAAGCATGACAACTGGCCGACCGTGAGATGTCCATTCACTGCTGATAATGCACCGAATACTGCCACAGCAGCATATACGATATTATTGACAAAACGTGTCGTCGGATTGGTCAGTGAAGAGAAAAATACCGCCTTTCTTGAACATTCCTCCAGCCTGTCATTGATCTCGTCAAAACGTTCCTGTGCCTCATCCTCATGACCGTAACTCTGTACAACCTTCTGATTCTGTACCATCTCATCCATGTATGCAGTCTGCTCACCACGGATCTGCGCCTGCTCCTGAAACATATGGTATGTCTTTTTTGCAATAAAGCTCGCTGTAAACAGTGACAGTGGTGTCACCACGATTACGGCAAGCGCGATACTGACATCCTCGCGCAGCATGAATAGCAGCGTTCCAAAGATAGTGATCACACCGGTAAATAACTGGGTAAATCCGAGCAGCAGTCCGTCTGCAAACTGGTCGACATCCGAGATCATACGGCTTGTAATATCACCGACCGAATGTCCGTCGAGATACGCCAGGGACAGATGCTGCAGCCGCCCGGCCGCATCGTTGCGGATATCCTGTGTGACATTGTAGGTCAGACGGTTATTACAGCGTGCCATCGCCCACTGACCGATACTGTTTCCTACAATAACCGATGCGATCAGTCTCAACACACGTGTCAAGGCAGCAAAATCCACCTGGCCTTTTCCAACGATACAATCAATGGCATCTCCCGTCAGTCTGGGAACACACAGCGTCAGCACAACGACAAGCAGTGCGAGCAGGATGCTGGCTGCCAGGTAATACCAGTAGCCGCTGACATAACGAAGTACCTTTTTAACTGTCTCACGTTTAAAATCTTTGTTCTGCTCCATGTCCCTATGCCTCCTTTCCCGCCGTTTTCTTTCGATTGTCAAACTGGGAATCATAGATCTCCTGATAAACCGGGCAGCCTGCAAGCAGTTCTTCATGCGTTCCCATTCCAACAATCGCCCCACCGTCCATGACAATAATTAAATCAGCATATAATATAGATGCTGCACGTTGGGAAACGATGAGTACGGTAGGCTTCGGATCGAGTGCTGCGACCGCCATGCGCAGCCTGGCATCTGTCGCATAGTCAAGCGCCGAAGCGCTGTCATCCAGGATCAGGATCTCCGGCTGTGCAACCAGCGTCCGTGCAATCGCCAGTCTCTGGCGCTGTCCGCCGGACAGATTGCGGCCGCCCTGCTCGATCTGTTCATCGAGCCCGCCCTCTTTGCCTTCTACGACCTCTTTGGCCTGCGCGATCGTCAACGCCTTCCACAACTGTTCATCCGTTGCATCCGGATTGCCCCACAAGAGGTTCTCCCGAATCGTACCCTGAAAGAGTACAGCTTTTTGCATCACGGTTCCGACCATGCTGCGAAGCTGTTCCTTTGTATAGGATCTCACATCTTTACCCGCGATCCGCACTTCACCCGATGATGCATCATAAAAACGGGGGATCAGATGCACCAGAGATGTCTTGCCGGAACCGGTTCCGCCGATGATGCCGACTGTCTGCCCTTTTTTGATCGAAAAGTTCAGATCTGTCAGCGATTTGTCGCCGGCTCCCGCATATGTCAGATCTACATGCGAAAATCCAATGATCTCTTCTCCATCTGCCAGTTCAGGCTGTACCACCGAATCAGGCTCAAACTCCATAGATGACTGTACATCCAACACATCTGCCACTCGTCTGCCACTCGCCAGTGCACGTGTCAGCAATACAATCGTATTTGCCATCTTTACCAGCTCTACCAGAATCTGTGACATGTAGTCCAGCATCGCTACCACATCACCCTGCTCCATCGTACCGGCCGATACATGATGTCCACCCTGTGACAACAGCGCGATCACACCCAGGTTGATAACGACATACGTCAGCGGATTCATCAATGCGGAGATCTTCCCGACAAAGAGCTGCTCCTTTTTTAATACCTCATTTTCCCGGTGAAAACGATCTATTTCCTCATCTTCACGGTGGAACGCACGGATCACACGTACACCGGTCAGATTTTCTCTCGTACGGCGCAGCACCTGATCCAGCCGCTCCTGCACACGACGGTACAGCGGCAGTGTCGCATAGATAATGCTAAACACGATCACAAACAATATCGGGATCACGACTACAAACGTCATCGCTGCCTGTGCATTGACGGTAAACGCAAGAATCATCGCTCCAAATACGATAAACGGCGACCGCAGCAGCAGCCGCAGTGTCATATTTACACCATTTTGCAGCTGGTTGACATCACTCGTCATCCGGTTCATGAGCGCTGACGTTCCCTGTGTGTCCAGTTCCGTAAACGAAAGTGACTGGATATGTGCAAATAGTGCATGGCGCAGCTTTGCGGCAAATCCGACCGCAGCCTTCGCCGCAAAGTACTGTGCACAGATCGCACAGGTCAGTCCCACAACTGCCAGCAATATGAGTACCCCGCACATTTTATAAATGTAGTGTCTGTCCCCATATTTAATACCATGATTGATAATCGACGCCACCACAAGCGGCACCAACAGATCAAACAGCGCCTCCAGCATCTTGAACAGCGGCGCGATGACCGATTCTTTTTTATAATCTTTTAGATATACCAGTAACTTTTTCATAAAATGATTCTCCGAAAAGAATCAGGAACCAAATGGTTCCTGATTCCTGAATTCCCTTATACATATACAATTGGTTCTACACTTAGTATTTCTGTGTCAGCCAGTTTTTATGACTCTGAATCAGCAGTTGTATCCATCTGCGTATCTGATGACGTATTCGTTGTTGTATCCGATGTACCTTCTGCTGTACTGTCTCCATCCGTCTGCTGCAATGCCTTAGAATAAATGGTATCAAAATTCACCGGTTCCCAGGCTTTCTCATCTACAGACCACTGCGCTGCATCCTTGTATCCATTCAATGTCTCATCATACAATGCCTGCTTACGGTCAGAAATGATCGACTGACGCTCACGCTCTGCCGCATCCTTGTCATCCAGACTGTCCATACGGATCACATAATAATATTTGTCCGTATCAATCAGTGTCTGGCTGTATTCACCCTCGCCCAGCTTATCTGCTGCTTCGAGCACTGCCATATCCAGGTATGTTGAATTATCATCCTCGCTCTGCAGATCCTTTGCTCCATAAGAACAGGCAGCCTTGCTCGCATCATGTGCCTCGGCCGCGGTCTGTAACGGATCTTCTGTGCTGCCGCTGAGTGCCTCATCTAAGATCTGCTGCGCCTGATCCTTTGCCTCAGCTGCTGCCTCCTCATCCGTCTTGCTCTCCGTATCGTCTGTACCGGGTGTCTTTGACACACGTACATAGCTGAATGTCTTCTGCGCACATTCTTCATCGGATACATTTGTATCTACATCTGCGACAATCGCCTGATACATCTTCTGTTGCAAGGTAGCCAGACGAAGCTGCTCCTTGACATACTCCTCTGTCGCACCCATTGCCCCGAGTGCCTCCTCTGTATTTACAGACATAAAATCTGCCGCTGCATTTTCAATCTGTGTCATCTCATCCTCCGTGAGTGACACACCATAATCATCCATGTGCTCCTCGAGCAGATAATACTCCTCGAGCGACTGCAGCGTATTTGCCTTGACACGGTCAGTCATTGTCTCAGCGTTATCTCCACTCTGCTTTGTCCACATATCCTGTCCGAAATAAGACATGTAATAGGTATCATAATCCACTGCTGTATACTGCGCCATATAATTTGCCAGTCCCAAACTGATCTCTGTGCCGTTTACAGTCGCCACCGTCTTGTCCGGGTTGATGGATCCGCAGCCTGTCAGCATCGCGCCTGTCAAAACCACACCGCTCAATGCCAGTATGGATAATTTCTTTAATCTCATGATATACATCCTCCTAAGTCTTGTATGCGGCCGATGGTCCAGTCCCACCATGCATCCGCACTACCGATTATACGTCCTCACCTGCCAGAATGCAAGAGAGCTCATCCAGAAATGTACTGACCGATTCGAGCGCACCTGCAGTCTTTTGTCTGCTGTTGAAATTCATGCGGTATAAAAATGACGGCGTTTCCTTATCCGGCACAAAAATGACCGCACCTTCAAATTTCCCTACAAAATCCGGTATTCCGGCTGGATCAACCGGAGCCTGGCTATACAGCACAAAACGCAGGGTATCTCCCTTCTGTGTGATCTCGGTGACATACATCCGGTGCGCATGCGCTTTCTGCCTGGCAATCATAAGAAGATTCTGCACCGAACGCGGTGGCTCACCAAACCGGTCAATCAGCTCATCGAGCATCTCATCGCCCTCTGCAGCAGTCTCAACACTGGCAATCCGCTTGTAGATATCCAGCTTTTGATATTCATTTGGAATATAACCGGGTGGAATGTAAGCATCCACTTCTATATCTATGGTTGTCTCAAACAATGCCTGTGGCGGCAGTTCACCTTTCTGTTCCTTCACCGCTTCGTTTAACATCTTACAGTAGAGGTCGTAACCGACTGCCTCCATGTGCCCGTGCTGCTGCGCACCGAGCAGATTGCCTGCACCGCGGATCTCCAGGTCACGCATGGCGATCTTGAACCCACTGCCCAGATCCGTGAACTCACGGATGGCAGCGAGTCGTTTCTCCGCGACTTCCTTCAACATCTTATCCCGCTTGTACATAAAGAACGCATATGCCGTCCGGTTGCTGCGTCCCACGCGGCCACGCAGCTGATACAGCTGTGACAGCCCCATATTATCCGCATCCTGGATAATCATCGTATTGACATTTGAAATATCAAGTCCTGTTTCAATAATTGTCGTAGACACCAGAACATCAATCTCTCCGTTGACAAACTGATACATCATCCGTTCCAGTTCGAGTTCCTTCATCTGACCGTGCGCGAATGCGACATTTGCCTCAGGTACCAGCGCCGCAATCTTTGCTGCCACATCCGCGATCTGGTTGACGCGGTTAAAAACATAGTAGACCTGTCCGCCACGCGCCAGCTCACGTGCAATCGCTTCGCGTACCAGTTCCTCATTGTATTCCATGACATACGTCTGGATCGGGAGGCGGTCCATCGGCGGTTCCTCCAATACACTCATATCACGAATACCGATCAGACTCATATGCAGCGTTCTCGGAATCGGTGTCGCAGTGAGCGTCAGCACATCGATATTATTCTTTAACTGCTTGATCTTCTCCTTATGTGTCACACCGAACCGCTGCTCCTCATCAATGATCAGAAGTCCCAGATCCTTGAACGACACATCTTTGGACAATACACGGTGGGTGCCGATCACAATATCCACCATACCGCGCTTCAGCTCCTCGATCGTATGCTTCTGCTGCGCTGCCGTCCGGAAACGGCACAGCAGGTCAACCGTGATCGGAAAATCCTTCATCCGCTGTGCAAATGTATTGTAATGCTGCTGTGCAAGTATCGTTGTCGGAACGAGATATACGACCTGTTTGCCCTCCTGCACTGCCTTAAATGCTGCACGGATGGCGACTTCTGTCTTGCCATAGCCGACATCCCCACAGATGAGACGGTCCATGATCTTTGTGCTCTCCATATCATGCTTCGTCTCCTCGATGGCACGCACCTGATCCTCGGTCTCCTCAAACGGAAACATTTCTTCAAATTCACGCTGCCAGACTGTATCCGGTCCATAGACATAGCCTTCCTTCTGCTGGCGCACGGCGTACAGACCGACCAACTCCTTCGCAATCTCTTTGACTGCCCCCTGTACACGCGCACGTGTGCGGCTCCACTCCTGCGTGCCAAGTGTATTCAGTTTCGGCTTTTTGGCATCACTGCCTGCGTATTTCTGGATCAGATCCAGCTGGGTCGCCAGAATATACAGATTCGATCCCTTTGCATAGGTGATCTTCATATAATCTTTTGTCGTGCCGCCGACCTCCATCTTCTCGATACCCTGATAGATACCCAGTCCATGATTCTCATGCACGACATAGTCACCTACATGCAGATCCGCAAAACTTCGGATATGTTCGCCCTCGTAACGCTTGTACTTTTTCTTTTTCTTCTTTTCCGCTCCAAAGATATCACTCTCGGTAATCACTGCAAAAGACAGCAGCGGATACTCATAGCCACGCCGTACCTTGCCATAGCACACCATGACCTCCCCGGGCTTTAGCTCATGCCCTGTATCCTCAGTATAAAAGCAGGATACCCCCTCATTCATGATATCCTCAGCCAGACGCTTTGCTCTGGTGCGCGATCCTGACAAAAGTATAATCTTGAATTTATTTTTGTTGTATCGTTTCAGGTCCTTGATGAGCAGATCAAAACTATTGTTATACGCATTTACGGTACGCGCCTGAATCTGATACTGCTCCTCTATCTCGAGCTGGGGGACACGCTGCCCAAGTGCACAGAGCGCCACCATACAGCACTGCTGCAGGCGTCCCATCGTCTCCGCCGCACCATACAGCGCATCTGCCTGTCCGGGCAGGATATATCCCTTTTCCAGACGCTGCTGCATACTCTCTGAAAACTCCTGCTCAACGCTGCGCCCCTGCTCCATCAGCCGCGCAGGTTCATCCAAAAAGCAGATCGTACCGGCGCGATCCAGATAATCAATCAGCGATACCTGTTCCGATGAAAAATAGCTCAGAAACGCATCCAGATTTGCGGCACCACCAAGTTCTGTCAGTTCTTCTTCCAGATTCGCTATCATAGACCTGATTCTTGCCGCTTCTTCTGTCTTATGGTTGTTTTTAAATGCAGTTATGGCTTTCTTTTCCTCCGCGTGGAGCTTGCGCAGTCCCGTCTCGATCTGTGTCTGCGACAACACCCACTCACTGGCAGGATATAAAGTCAGGCCATCCTCTATGCCATCTTCCAGCGAGCGCTGGCTCTCTACATCAATGCCACGGATGGAATCGATCTCATCTCCCCAGAACTCCAGTCGGAACGGATGCTCCGCCGTCATCGGATAGATGTCCAGAATACCACCGCGCACCGCAAACTGTCCGGGCACGCTGACCTGGTAGTCACGTTCGTAGCCCATCGCCACTAATTCCTTGCATAATACGTCCAGATCTACACTGTCTCCGACTGTGAAGCGGCGAATCGCTGCACGAAACTGTCCCGGTGCACTCATCCGGTTCATCAGTGCATCAAATGTCGTGATCACAGTCACACCCGCCGGCTGTCCTCCTTCCGGTGCAGTCCGGTCTGTCTGCTCCAGCAATGCCTGAAGCACAATCAGCCGCTCTCTCGTCAATGTATTTCCACGCAGGTCTGACTGATAAAACAGCACATCCTTTGCCGGAAAATACAGAACATTCTCATCAAAGAACCGATAGTCCTCATACAATTCCTTCGCCTTCTGCTCCTGAAACGTGACAATGAGCCGGGTGTGTGCATGCACACCAAGCCCATAGATCAAATGTGCTTTCTGTGCATCCATACACCCGGATATCTCGATCGTCCCTTTGAAGCCGGATAGCTTTTTTTCTATTTTTTCATAGTCGTTCCACTCGCAAAGTGGCTGTAAAAATGCCTGCATGTTCACTGCTCCCACGCTATTTTTTCCCGTTAAACCGATTCATGGCACCATTCAGGTCATCCATGAGAAACATCTCAACTGCCTCACACGCATCCTCAAATGCATCCTCGACCAGTGCCCGTTCTTCCTTTGAAAAATGTCCCAGTACATAGTCTGCGAGATCCCAGCCCTCCGGTTTCTCACCGACCCCGACCTTGATCCGGGCAAACCCTTGCGTTCCGGTCATCGCAATAATATTTTTTATTCCGTTATGTCCACCCGCACTGCCCTTTGCACGCACGCGGATCCGCCCGGGTGCCAGACTGATATCATCATAGATGACGAGCAATTCGCTATCTGCATCCAGCTTATAAAAATTCAGGATCGCCTGTATACTCTCTCCGCTCAGGTTCATGTAAGTCTGAGGTTTGACAAGCAATACCTTTTGTCCTGCAATATAGCCGCTTCCACACAACGCACGGTGCTTACTCTCGCTCACCGATATGTTATATTTTTCGGCCAGTGTGTCAATGACATCAAAACCGACGTTATGTCTCGTTTTCTCATATTTTTTGTCCGGATTACCCAGACCTGCTATTACATACATAATATCCGTATCTTCCTTATATGCTTGATTACATTCTTTTTCTGATAATCTCTGCCGCTTCTGCGAGCTGAGCCTGGTCATTAACTCCTGTAATATCCGTGGCATCATCGAGCGCATAGGCATCTACCTTATATCCTTTTTCCTTAATAATAGTAAGCGTATCCGGCAAATAATATTCGCCCTGTGCATTGTTCGGTCGGATCTGATCCAATGCAGCTTTGAGTTGGACAGTATCAAACAGGTACATGCCAGAATTGATCTCATGGGAAGCCAGTTCCTGCTCACTGGCATCTTTATGTTCCACACTTTTGACAAACCGGCCCTGCGCATCACGGATAATCCGTCCATATCCGGTCGGATCGTCGACCATCGCCGACAGCACGGTCACGGTATTGCCCTGCGTCTCATGATATTCACTCAGCCGGCGGAGTGTCTCTGCCGTAATCAGCGGCGTATCGCCAAAGAGGATCAGTGTCTGCCCCTCGTCACCTAAAAATTCACGTGCACATTTTACTGCATGACCGGTACCGAGCTGTTCCGGCTGCAGTACAAACGCTACATCCTTTGCTGCAATCTCGCGTTCTACCACATCATGCTTGTATCCCACGACCAGACAGATCTCCGATACATCTGCCCCGCGGGCTGCCTCGATCACATAATCGACCAGACATTTTCCGTCAATTTTATGTACGACCTTCGGCAGATCAGATTTCATTCGTGTGCCCTTGCCTGCAGCAAGGATCACTGCTTTACGTTTACTCATTGTTGGTTCTCCATTTCATTTCTTCGTAACTGTTCAGTACCCTCACAGTTACGAGTCAAAATGCATTCCAAATCACCTTCGGTGATGGCATTTTGACTTGTATGCCTCGGGATTTTGGCAAAAAACATGCCAAAAACACCTCGCGGATACTACCTTCTGAACAGTTACATTTCTTCATATAATGCCGCAGCTCCCGCAAGTATATCTGTTCTGCCCTCGCTGCGGCCTCATGATACTACGTTATTCAGGCGTTCCTATAGTGTAGCCTAATTTTGCCCAAAATTCAAGAGAGCTGTCGCACAACCTGCCTATACAGGTGACGACAGCTCTTCGCTTTTCCTTATCTGGTCATGATCTTCTTAGATCTGATCTTTTACGCTTGTGCATCCAGCTCCTGTTCCTGCTCATAACGTTCTAAAATCATCTTCTGGATGCGTCTCCTGGTATCAGTACGAATGGGATGCGCGATATCACGGTATAGTCCGTCAGCAGTCTTTTTGCTGGGCATCGCGATAAACAAGCCCTTCTCCCCATCCACGACTTTGATATCATGCAGTACAAATTCATCATCGATCGTAATAGAAACCACCGCTTTCATCTTGCCGCTGCTCTCCAGTCTACGGATGCGTATATCCGTAATCTCCATATGTCTAACCCCCTTTGCGACCGTTTGATCTGATAAGATACGATCATACGGTCACGCATTTTCCCTTTAAATTCCGTAACGGTTGCTGTCACCGACAACGACCTGGATCTCTCCGTCTCCGAAGTAGTACATATTCGGCTTTAATGTACCACGGCTCTCTACGATACAATTCTCTATATGCGTATTATCCCCGATATATACCTCATTCAGGATAATCGAATTCTTAATAATACAATTCTTGCCGATGAAGGATTCCTTGAACAGTATGGAATTCTCCACCTTTCCGTTAATGATCGATCCACTCGCCACGAGGGAATTTCTCACATCAGAACCTTCATTATACTTTGCGGGAGGTAAATCATCTACCTTAGAATAAATAAAAGGTGCCTCCTTAAAGAAATAATGGCGTACTTCCGGTTTCAGGAAGTCCATATTGGTCTGGTAATAGGATTCTACAGTAGAAATATTGTTCCAATAGCCCTGCAGCTTGTAGCCATAGATGCGCTTCAGGTCTTTATAACGGATCAGAATATCCGTCACAAAATTCCAGCGGTTTTCTGCCGCGCACTGCTCCAACAGTTCAATCAGCTGTCTACGTCTGATGACATAGACACCGGCTGAGATCGTACTGGTCTGTGCAACCATCGGCTTCTCTTCAAAATATGTAATACGCGAATCCTCATTCATGCGTACAACACCGAATCGGCTGATATCTGCTCCCACAGGCATGTCCTTAACCACAATCGTAATATCTGCCTTTTTCTCAATATGATAATCCAGCAGTTCATTGTAATCAATCTTGTAGACGCAGTCACCGCTTGTAATGATGACGTAAGGCTCATGGCAGCGCTTCAGCCATTCAAGATTCTGGTACATAGCGTCTGCCGTACCACGATACCACCAGCTGTTGTCTGCTGTGATCGTCGGGGTGAATACAAACAGGCCGCCCTGCTTTCTACCAAAATCCCACCATTTTGAAGAGCTCAGATGCTCATTCAGTGAGCGCGCATTATACTGTGACAGCACAGCGACTTTCTGCACATGGGAATTGCTCATATTACTCAATGCAAAATCGATGCAACGGAAGCTTCCGGCTACAGGCATTGCAGCGATTGCTCTCTTGCGGGACAATGCTTCCATTCTTGAATTGTTGCCGCCCGCTAAAATAATACCTAATGCTTTCATGCCTTCACACCTGCCTTTATAATAGATTCTCCGCTTTCAAGTACTCCGTCTGCATAGTCGGCAGCCTCTGTCACACCTGACACTGCTGTGTTTCTTCCTATTGATACATGACTCGGGATCACGGTACGTTCTCCGATCACAGCCAGATCACTGTTGTATACCTTCGGGTTGAACTTGCTCGGTGCGAATTCGCCGACACCGATCCTGACATCATCTCCGACCTTGCAGTTCTCAGCGACAATCGCCTTGTCCAGAACGCAGTTCTCGCCGATCTCTGCGCCCTGCATAATGATGGAATCGCGTACAACCGTACCTTTTCCGATCACAACGTTTGCTCCAATCACAGAGTTATGTACCTCACCGCAGATCTCACTGCCTTCACCGATAATACTCTTTAATACCACAGAATCAGCAGATATGTACTGTGGCTGGATCGCGCCGGTATTCGTGTATACCTTCCAGTATTTCTCGTATAAGTTAAACTCCGGTATGAGATCAATCAGTTCCATGTTTGCTTCCCAGTAGGAGCTGAGTGTTCCGACATCCTTCCAGTAGCCGTTGAACTCATAAGCAAACATACGGCTGTCACGCTCATGCAGATACGGGATGACATGCTTTCCGAAGTCGCAGCTGCTCTGATCCTTCAATGCGACAAGTGCGTCACGAAGTACCTTCCAGCTAAAGATATAGATACCCATAGAAGCCAGATTGCTGCGCGGATGCTCCGGTTTTTCCTCAAACTCGCTGATCCGCCGCTCGTCATCTGTGATCACAACACCGAAACGGCTCGCCTCCTCCATCGGAACCGGCATAACCGCAATCGTTACATCAGCATTATTCGCTTTATGGAAGTCCAGCATGACTTCATAATCCATCTTATAAATATGGTCACCGGAAAGAATCAATACATATTCCGGATTGTAGTTTTCCATATACTTAAGATTCTGGTAAATCGCATTTGCCGTACCGGTGTACCATTCGCTGTTCGCACTCTTCTCATAAGGCGGCAGTACCGTCACACCTCCGTTATTGCGATCCAGATCCCACGGGATGCCGATCCCGATATGTGTATTCAACCGCAGCGGCTGATACTGTGTCAGGACTCCGACTGTATCAATTCCTGAATTAATGCAGTTGCTGAGCGGAAAATCAATGATACGATATTTTCCACCAAAGGCTACCGCAGGCTTTGCCACATCTGCAGTCAGGACACCCAGGCGGCTGCCTTGTCCACCTGCCAGCAACATGGCAATCATTTCCTTTTGAATCATATTACTCACCTCTTGCTCATATTTTTGACTGTATAAGTATACTTACAGTATAACACCTCCCACCTCATTTGTACATCATAATAAACAAAAATTTTACCAATTAATTGACATTTTTGTCAAATTTCACACAAATTTTACGTTCACACAAATTTTACGTTCATGCAGGATTTACAGTACATGCACCGTCCGTCCTGAACAGATCGTTACTGTTCACTCGTACCTCGTTCCAGTAACGGATTTTGCCGCCACTTCGCGAATGAGGGATTGTATGCACACAAAAAAGTGGTATACTATCTATATATAAAACAAAAAGCGAAGGTACTTACCATGAATGAATATGCAGTTAATTTTTCCCGCCCGTGCCACATCCACTTTATCGGCATCGGCGGTATCAGTATGAGCGGTCTGGCACAGATCGTGTTAAAGGAAGGCTTTCAGGTATCCGGTTCGGATATGAAAAAATCTGCGCTGACGGAACAGTTAACGTCACTCGGTGCCCGGATCCATTACCCGCAGCAGGCATCCAACATCACGCCGGACATTGATGTGATCGTATATACAGCAGCGATCCATGAGAATAATCCGGAATTTGCAGCCGCAAAAGCTGCCGGTATCCCGATGCTTACACGCGCAGAATTTCTGGGACAGCTGATGCGCAACTATGCACGTTCCGTCGCAGTAGCCGGCACACACGGCAAGACGACGACAACCTCGATGATCACACACATCCTGCTGGCAGCCGGCGCTGATCCCACGATCTCTGTCGGAGGCATCCTGAAAGCGATCGGTGGAAACATCCGGGTCGGTTCTTCGGACTGCTTTGTGACCGAGGCTTGCGAATATACAAACAGTTTTTTACACTTTTTCCCAAAATACAGCGTGGTTTTGAATGTTGAGGCAGAGCATCTGGACTTTTTCAAGGACTATGACGATATCCGCCATTCCTTCCACCGGTTCTTATCCGGTACTGCCGCAGACGGTTATGCCATCGTCAACGGTGAGATCCCGGATGTTGCAGGGCTGACTGCAGGCATTGATGCCACTGTCATCACCTATGGCTTTGATCCGGCTTTTGATGTATACGCGGATCAGATCACATATGATACATTCGGATGTGCATCCTTCGACATCCATACCGCAGACAGCAAACCGTTATCCGTGACACTGCATGTCCCCGGAAAACACAATGTATCCAATGCGCTGGCCGCTTATGCACTGACTTCCGCCATGGGGATCACTCCCGATGCCATTGCTGCCGGTTTGTCCGCATTTACAGGTACCGACCGCAGGTTCCAGTACAAAGGCACGGTCGATGGCATTACCATCATCGATGACTATGCACACCATCCGACAGAGATCCGCGCGACACTTGCAGCAGCGAAAAATTATCCGCACAAACGTCTGGTATGCGTTTTCCAGCCTCATACCTATTCCCGTACCAAGGCGTTTCTGGACGATTTTGCAGACGCGTTATCGACAGCAGACATTGTTGTACTGGCAGATATCTATGCAGCCAGAGAAACGGACAATCTCGGTGTGAGCTCCAGGGATATCTGTGACCGTCTGAACGCCCGCGGATGCGAAGCTTATTACTTCCCTACGGAAGAGACTTTTGACGGTCTTGAAAAATTTTTATTAAAAAAATGTATCGACGGTGACATGTTAATAACTATGGGAGCCGGAAACATACTGGAAGTGGGAGAATATCTTCTGGGTCAATAAGTTATCCACATTATCCACAATCAATTGGGGAAAAGTTATCCAAGATTGATTGTGGATATTTTATTTACATAACATGTCCCTCGTCAATTTAAAATATGCCCTAACTACGCACCTTATGACTGTTTTTTACTGATTTACATAAAACTTTATCCACTTATCCACATTTTTGTCTATCCCCTTCAAAGCCTTGAAAATCAAGGGTTCGCGCGAAAATCAAGGCTTCTCAATTTGATTTTTCTGTGCTATAATACACGGGCAGCAGAGGGGAATGAGGAGAATACATTCTGCTGTCAGAGGAGAAGATTGGTTATGGCAGATATTATGTTACATACGGACAATGAGGTTCAGCGAACCGTTGTTCCTAATTATTTTATTGATGCATACATGGTTCACGCAAACGGAGAATATGTAAAAGTCTATCTGTACCTGCTTCGGTGCATGAATGACCCTACGATGTCATTCTCAGTATCCGATGCTGCAGATAAATTCGACCACACAGAAAAGGATATTTTGCGTGCACTGAAATATTGGGAGAAAATGCACCTGCTGCGTCTGGAATTTGACGCGAACAAGGAGCTGACCGGCATTTGCTTTCTGGATGTCGCCAGTGCCCCGGCGGTCACTGCAGCCGTTCGTCCGGACAAGCCCCAGCTGCCGGAATTCCCGCCCCACGAGAGCTACAGCGCTGCTGACCTGCGTCGGTTAAAGGATGAATCTGATGTGCAGGAGCTGCTGTTTGTCGCCGAACATTATCTGGGACACACACTGAATCCGACAGAGATGAATGCCATTCTCTACTGGAGGGAATCCTTGCATTTTTCGACTGACCTGATTGACTATCTAATCGAGTCGTGTGTCGCCAAAAATCACAAGAGTATTCATTATATGGAAAAAGTCGCCCTCTCCTGGGCCAAGGCAGGGATCTCTACGGTCACCGCTGCCAAGGAAGAAGCCAGCCGCCGCAGTGATCTACATGCTGCGATCCGCAAGGCGTTCGGCATCCAGGGGCGTGATTTTGTCCCGTATGAAAAGGACTATATCTCCACCTGGCAAAAAGAGCTCGGATTTGACATCCAGATCATCTCTGCCGCATGTGACCGTACCATGCGCACGATTCACCAGGCCAGCTTTGAATACGCGGATAAAATATTGAAAAACTGGAAAAAGAACAAGGTTGTGTCACTGAAGGATATCGAAGCACTCGATGCACTTCATCAGGAGAAGGCTGCCGCTGCCCCCAAGCGCGCGGAAGCTACCGCAAGCACCACCAAGAAAAACCAGTTCAACAATTTTACGCAGCGTTCTTATGACACGAGCGAATTAGAAAAGGAATTATTAGGTTATGGCTCTCACTAATAGTCAATACGACCAGATCATGCGCTCCTACGAAGAGAAACAACGCATTTCGCGTCTTCGGCTGGAGCAAAAAAAAGCCGAGATCTATGCAAAAGTGCCCGCCATCCGTGCACTCGACGAGGAGATCGCCGGGTTCAGCGTCCATCAGGCGAAACTGCTGTTGGACGGCGATGCGCATGCACTGACTGACTTAAAGGACAAGTTGGCACAAGCTCAACACACACGCGCACAGCTTCTGGCAGAAGCCGGATACAAGCCACAGGATCTGCAGCCTGTCTATAGCTGCCCGGATTGCCGGGATACCGGTTATATGGCTCATGGTGTCCGCTGCCACTGTTTCAGACAGGCAGCGATCGACTTGATCTATACACAATCCAATATTAAAAATATTCTGGCAGCTGAGAATTTTGACACTCTGACTTACAGCTACTATGATGATTCCCAGATTGACCCTTCAACCGGCCGCAGTGCGCTCGGCAATGCGAAGCTGGCGGTAGATACCTGCCACTCCTTTGTGGAACGGTTCGATCAAAATTTTGACAATCTGTATTTTTACGGATCAACCGGTGTCGGTAAGACATTTTTATCAAACTGTGTCGCAAAAGCACTGATTGACACCGGTCATTCTGTTTTATACTTTACATCTTTCCAATTATTTAATATATTAGAAGAGAGCAAATTTCGGGGAGATGCGCTTGCACGCGAACAGCAGGAGGATCTGTTTTCCTGTGACCTGCTGATCATCGATGATCTCGGCACAGAACTGACAAACCGTTTTTCTGTTTCCCAGTTATTTCTATGCCTGAATGAGCGCCTGCTGCGAAGAAAGTCTACGATCATCTCCAGCAATCTGGATCTGGAGCATCTGTTTGAGACATACTCCGAACGTAATTTTTCACGCATTATCAGCAATTATACGCTGTTAAAGCTCACAGGCGCAGATATTCGCCTAAAAAAGAGGACACAATAAAAAGAACACATATGGAGGAAACTATTCATGCCGAATGAAGAAATTCAATTAGAGTCTATCCCTCACGGTAAGCTTGGACTTATCACCTTAGCGAGCAGCGCTCCACTTGGTCACAAAGTAGACCAGTATCTCGTGAAGTGGCGTTCCACCAGACAGCAGCTTCATCCGAACGATACTGCATTCAAGGGCTATCAGCGCGATTCTTATCTGATCGAGCATACACTGCCCCGCTTCGGAAACGGTGAAGCAAAAGGCACAATCAAAGAATCTGTGCGGGGTGATGATCTGTATATTATGTTAGATGTGACGAATCACAGCCTGACTTATAAAATGTGCGGAGAGGTCAACCATATGTCTCCCGATGATCATTATCAGGATCTGAAGCGTGTCATTGCTGCTGTCAGCGGTAAAGCAAAGCGTATCAACGTCATCATGCCATTCCTCTATGAGAGCCGCCAGCACAGACGTTCTTCGAGAGAATCCTTAGACTGTGCACTGGCACTGCAGGAGCTCGTTAACATGGGTGTTGAAAACATCATCACGTTCGATGCACATGATCCGCGTGTCCAGAATGCGATTCCGCTGCATGGTTTCGAGTCTGTCACCTGTGCATACCAGTTTGTAAAGGCGCTGTGCCGTCATGTAGACGACCTCGTCTTTGACAATGACCATATGATGATCATCAGCCCCGATGAGGGTGGTACCGACCGTGCCGTATATCTGGCAAATGTTCTCGGCATTAACGTGGGTATGTTCTACAAGCGCCGCGACTATAGCCGCATCGTAGACGGCCGCAATCCGATCATTGCACATGAATTCCTCGGTTCTTCTGTAGAAGGCAAGGATGTATTTATTATTGACGATATGATCTCCTCCGGTGAGAGTATGATCGATGTGGCAACCGAGCTGAAAAAACGCAAGGCAAAGCGTATCTTTGTCATCTCAACATTCGGTCTGTTCACCAATGGGTTTGAGAAGTTTGATGAAGCCGTAGAAAAAGGTATTATCTACCGCGTTCTGACAACAGATCTGATCTATCAGTCAGAAGAAATGCTGAGCCGTGATTATTATATCAGCTGTGGCATGAGCAAGTATATCGCATACATTATCGATACACTAAACCATGACACCTCCCTCAGCGAACTCCTCAATCCTTACGACAAGATCAAGACAATCGTTGCCGCATACTCTAACAGATAAGATAAAAGAAGATAAAAAAATGGCTCGCATAGCGAGCCATTTTTTTCTTATCGTATCGTATCGTATCTTTTCTGTTTTTTATCAGAACCGGTTAAAATAAATCTACTCTTCCGGCTACCTTTTCGTTAATCACGTAATATGCAGCACCGTCTTCAGGCTTTAAGTATACTCTCAGATCCTTGATCGATGATACTCTGTGACCCTGATTTACATACTCTGCTTTAATCTGTTCTACAATCGTGTCTACAGAGGCCTCTCCTGCACCAAACTGAATATATACCTTAGGCTCTGCTGCAACCTTCTTAGCGGCTGCCTTGGCTGCCTTTCTACCTCTCTTCACTGTCGTCTTCTCCTCTTCTTTTGTGGTAACTGCTTTCTGAGCCTCTTTCTTTGTAGTCTCTGCAACAGGCTTTTCCACCTTCTCCTCAGCCTTCTCTGCTGCCTTGGCTTCAGCTTTTACTTCCTCTGCCTTTGCCTCTACAACCTTTGCAACTGTCTTTACAGCTTCCTTTGCCTCTTCAACCTTCTTTGCTGCTACAGTTTTTACTGCTTCTGTGGTTCCTTTTACGTTTGCCATGGCTATGCCTCCTATTAACTGTGTTGTTTTAACTGCAAACCAAAAACTTTTCCATTGCTACTAGTGCTTCCTTTTCGTCACTTCCGTCAGCTACAATATTTACAGTCATTCCTTCAGACGGATTGAACGCCATGATCCCCATGATACTCTTGGCATTGATCTTGCGGTTGTCATTCTCCAGCACAATATTGCTGTCAAACTGACACGCAACCTGTACCAGCTCAGCGATCGGGTTCTCATGTTTCTTAGTCACATCAGATACTACAATTCTTTTACTGCTCATAATTCATACCCTCAACATTATCGGTGCCCTATGTACACCCGACTTTTTATTGCTTGTCGGCCGGTTTCCCTGAATGTGTCTCTGCAATATACAGACACATACCCTTCTTATATATACCTTATAAACACTGAATTTTCAAGGCATTTTCATATTTCTGTTAAAACCGACGAATATCTCCCGGTAATATTGGTTTTTTTATGCAACTTTTTAGCGCAAATAAGCGGTATAGTGGCTGCTATGCGCTCCAAACTGCGTCTGCGCAGCAGTGATTGTCTCGCGCGATATCTGCTTCGTGTCCGGATTGTAGATCCATACATTTGCAGAATCGTAACCGACCAGCAATCGTCTGCTGCCATCTTCCAGCGTAATGACAACCGGTATTCCTTCACTCACATAATACAGCGTCTGCGTCAGTTCACAACCGGTCAGATCATATGCCACCGCTTCGGGATAGGCCTGTGTCATATCCGACACATCGAGATTCTCCGGCAATGCCAGTGGCGTACATACAAGACGTTTCGACCGTTTCCATACAGCTTTCAGTGACGCATCGACCACGACACCCATCTGTTCATCTGCCTGTGCGATCGCATCCTGCAGCTTTGAATGGAACGACTGCCCATTCCCCTTCGCATATGTGTAATAACCTTCCCATGGATGCGCGGCAATCAGGCTCATATCACGCGGTTCTTCCAGCAATACTTCGCGTGAAGTCACCACATTTGCGCGATTGTGGTCCGCAGGAGCCAACAGTCTGATCTCTACGAGTGTCTGTCTGATATCATCATATATCTGACAGACATTGTCATCCAGAATCGTCTCTCCCTGATGATTTAAAATCGTATCCGGCTCTGCCGGGATGTAGGTACCATCCACCCATCTGACACGTTCAAGATTAATGACATACTCATTGATGCTGATATCTGTCATATAGTAGTTTTTCTTGTGATACTCCTTGATCATCTCACCGGCATCCGCATCATAGATCCGCACATAACTCATAGGCACACTGCCATCTGCCACACTACGGCTATCCGCAGCTGCCACTCCGTATACAAAATCATCTACAAGAAAACCAACCGGATACAGCTTCTGTCCATCTGCCGCGATCGTACTCCCACGCTCATTTTCCAGATCAAGCACCGTGATATCCCCGGCAGCATTCTCATCCGTCTGCCATACGAGTAAATGGCCGTCTGATGATACACTATAACTCTCGCTGCCGAGTCCTTCGGCAAGCACACGTTCACTGCCATCTGCCGTATTGATCCGGTAGATACTGCCCTCCATCATGCAAAACAGTATTCCTTCCGCATTCTCGTACAGAACATCTCCCATATCTGTACGTAGGCGGGAATATGATTTATCTGATTTGACAAACAAAAGTTCCTCTACCGTGGCCGCAGCACTATCAAAATGACAGACCGAGATTCCACTCTCGCCTTCATGAACCCCGCGGTTCATATAACCATACACCGCAAAATCCACACTTCCGCCTTCATTAATACTCAGGATACGGATATCATGGGCTGCATAATTTTCACGGATGTCCATGCCCTCATATCCACGGAAGCTGAAGATCCGGTACAGTGTGCCATTTTCTTCGTTATAACTCCACAGTTCTCCCTCCTGCACAAAACAGGTAATTTGTCCGTTCTCACTCTTTTTATATTCAACTTGCCCGTCACGAATACCTAATTGAATATAATTTTCATTGAAATTCTGTCCGTCGGCACGGAAAATCTGATTGACGCGACGCTCAAAGTTATGCAGATAGCAGCGTTCACCTTCCGTGTTATAGCTGACGCGATAATATTCTTCAACGTTATAATATTCCAGTTCCCCGCCACTGCCGGTAGCCGTGACTATATAATCCAGCGTGATGACCGCATACCCATCGCCCAGCTCTGCAATCGTCAGAACCGAATCTCCCTGCTGCCTGCACACAAAATCTGCCCATGTGACCTCCTGCAGGCTGGAATTGATCGTCACCAGATTGAGATTCTCATTATCCACCGAACTGTTTGGCTCAAGATAAGTCGTTAACTGCTGTGCGCTGTCCTTGTCCATGGATGTTTCATGAAAGCGATTCGCAAACTCCAGATAATCATCCAGATGCGCGTCACTCGTCTGCATCAGGCGTGTATAATAGTAGATTGTCTCATCCGCGCGCTGCAATAAAAATACCAGCTGGTACTCCTGGCCTTCTTCCAGCAGATTCTCGAGCACAAGCTGCATACGCAGCTGATCATTATCTGCCTTATAATCATCGCATACACGATCCGCAATCAGACGCTCCCCATCCAGACTGCGGATCTCATAGCTGATCTGATCCACTTCACTGCCAAACAACTCCACCTTGACAGACACCGTCCGGTCACTCTGTACCGGAACGAGAGAGTCCCGCATAGTCGCCAGATCCATCTTGTCACGATATCCATGTAATTCCCCGACCAGATAGTCCCTGTAATACATCGAGATCACCGGATAAGACGCCTCACGCATCTCAGTCGTGAGATTGACACTGTTTTGATTCGATAAATATCCAAACGTGGTCACAGCTGCGAAAAAACAGCAGATCAGTACCACGGCTTTTATGATTCCTTTTTTCAACTTTAATCCCTCATTTCAAAATAAAGAGTCGCTCGCGACTCTTTCGCGCCCGAGCGGTATGCGCAGCATATACTTCATTTCCGCGAGATGCGCATCCTTGCGGAGCATTTTATGTGATAGGAATTTCCTATCACATGAAAAAGAGTGCCCAATCTGATTTGGACACTCCCTATTGTAATGCGTTTTTTTGAAAATCACAACTGTAACTTTACCAAAATCTTCGACACTGGCGCCGTTTACAGCGCCGCTTATACATTTCATTGTATAAGAGCACCTCCAACAGGCTACGCCTGCCCGGATCAAAGGGCGGCGGTGGCGGCGGTCCCGGACGATCCATGTGCATTGCCTGCATAGATTCATCCATCACGCCATCTGCCATATCCTGTGCAGCTTCTGCCGCCTGAGCCTCGGCATCTTCCCTGCGCAGTTCCTCTGCGATCCGGTCACACATCAGCAGCATGGATACGCGATCCGGATACTCGTCGTACATCATACTGCCCTCATAATCCAACCGGTCACAGGCTTCCTCCACCTTTCGCTGCATGCGCCTGGCATCCGCCGGATACATCTGCTGCAGATACTGCAGATCTCGCTCCGTCTCCATCTCACTCATATATAGATCCTGATACGGATACATCCACGGATACGGCATCTGTCGCAATTGCTGCATCTGGAAAAAATAATCTCTCTGGTTAAAATCCATCAAAGTACTCCAAATTTGATTTTTCTATAAAATATGCCGCAGATACCAGACTGTGACTTTCTCCGCAGGTTTTTCATGAAATATGATTGCTTTTACCAACGAAATGGCATAAAATCAAGCACAAGAGAACTCTCAGCAAGCAAAATCGCACGGAGGAATGATCATATGTGTATCAATAAAACTACTTATCTGGCTCCCGGTGCACACGTCGTAGGCGATGTGACGCTCGGTAAAGATGTAAATATCTGGTATAACGCCGTTGTGCGTGGTGATACAGGCAGCATTTTCATCGGAGACGGCTCCAACGTGCAGGATAACTGTACACTCCACACGGACACCGGTCACTCGATTCACATTGGACGCGGTGTATCGATCGGCCACAATGCCGTTGTACATGGCTGTACCGTAGGAGATAATACCGTTGTCGGCATGGGCAGCATCCTGTTAAATGGCTCCATCATCGGCAGGAACTGTATCATCGGTGCAGGTGCGCTCGTTACAGGCAAGATGAACATACCGGATGGTTCTATCGTCGTTGGCAATCCTGCCAGAATCCTTCGTCCGATGACAGATGGGGAGATTCAGGCAAATAGAAAAAATGCGGCGCACTATCTGGAGCTGATGCACGCCGCATTAAAGGGAACAAATTAACCAAGCAGTTTTTTGATGTCATTTTCCGGTGTATCGATCGGAGCGATATGATAGTGCTCTACGAGATAGTTCAATACATTCGGTGAGATAAACGCCGGCAGTGTCGGTCCGAGCAGGATATTCTGGATGCCCAGATGCAGCAGTGTGAGTAAAATGCACACGGCCTTCTGCTCATACCATGACAGCACCATCGACAATGGCAGCTCATTTACGCTGCATTCAAATGCATCTGCGAGCGCGAGTGCTACACGGATCGCACTGTAGGCATCGTTACACTGTCCCATATCCATGATACGCGGCAGTCCACCGATCGTGCCCAGATCCAGATCGTTAAAACGGTATTTTCCGCATGCCAGCGTCAGGATCACCGTGTCTGCCGGAGTCTGCTTTACGAACTCCGTATAATAATTTCTACCGGGTCTGGCGCCATCACATCCACCGACGAGGAAGAAATGCTTTAAGGCACCTGATTTCACTGCCTCGATCACGGTGTCTGATACAGCCAGCACTGCATCACGTCCAAATCCAGTCATGACATGGTCTCCACCGTTGATGCCCGTAAAATGCATATCCTGATCATATCCTCCCAATTCGAGGGCTTTTTTGATCACGGGTGTAAAATCCTTATGTCTGCCCTCAGCCATAGCTTCGAGATGCACGATCTGTGGATATGACACCACCTCTGTCGTGAACACACGGTCTGCATAGCCCGCCTTTGGCGGCATTAGGCAGTTGGTTGTAAACACAACCGGCGCCGGGATATCAGCAAATTCTTTTTGCTGATTCTGCCAGGCAGTTCCGAAATTTCCCTTTAAATGTGCATATTTTTTCAGTTCGGGGTAAGCGTGTGCCGGGAGCATCTCCCCATGCGTATAGATATTGATGCCGAGATCCTTTGTCTGCTCTAATAACTGCTTTAAGTCATACAGATCATGACCGGAGATCACGATAAATGGTCCTTTTTCCACGGTCAGTGATACTTGTGTCGGTGCCGGGCTGCCATAGGTCTGTGTATTCGCACGGTCCAGCAGCTCCATGCACTTTAAGTTGACTTCTCCTACTTCCAGTACAACCGGAAGCAGTTCCTCCATGCCCCAATCCCTGGCACCGACTGCATACAGTGCCTTATAAAAAAACCGGTTGACCTCCTGATCCCGATAACCCAGTACATTCGCATGATATGCGTAGGCAGCCATACCACGGATACCGAACAGGATCAGCGATTTGAGCGAGCGGATATCTTCATCCGCCTGCCACAGATCATTCATATCATAATCATCATTTCTTCCACAGGGCGCTCCACAGGCTGTGCAGCCGGGCACCATGCGGTTTTTCTCATCTTCTATCCGCCGGATCAGCGCGGTAATTGTCTCGTTATTAAAGTTCACATTCGTGACCGTCGTAAACAGTCCTTCGATCACGAGGTCGTCCGTACGCTCTGTGAGCAGATGCATATTGCCCTCGACAGAACGAGCCAGCCCAATCAGCGCTCCGGTTAGTTCATCCTGCAATTTTGCCGTATCTGCCTTCTTCCCACAGACTCCGGCTGCGCCTGTACAACCGCTGCAGCCTGCAGTCTGCTCACACTGAAAACAAAACATCTGTTGATTCGATAACTGATTCTTTGAAAGATTGTCCATCCTTAGATTCCTCCTGATTTGATATATTTAAATTTACACATCCAGTAATCTGCCATCGGTAGACACGATGACTACCCGCCAAGGGATAAATTTGCCACTCGCCTGCAATGCCCGCTTCGCAGCCTGCTCGATGCCACCGCAGCACGGTACTTCCATGCGCACGATCGTCACACTCTTAATATCATTATTTGCAATAATCTCCGTCAGTTTCTCCGCATAATCACCCTCATCGAGTTTGGGACAGCCGATCAGCGTGATGTGATTGCGGATAAATTCACGATGGAAATCGCCGTAGGCATATGCGGTACAATCTGCTGCGATCAGCAGGTTTGCTCCATCAAAATACGGTGCATTTGTCGGCACGAGCTTGATCTGCACCGGCCACTGGGACAACTGGCTTGTGATAGGAGACACAGCCTGCGGTGTGCTCTCACACGCTTCCCTCTTGATCGCCCTGGACTGGCTGCCGGGGCATCCACAGGGCAGAGGCGCTTTTTTCGGTTGCTGTCCCTGTCCCATCGCCGCTGTCTTGGCAGCCTTAGCCGCGAACACTGCTGCCTCATCATACGCTGGTGCCTCACGCTCCTCAAAATGAATCGCATCTGCGGGGCAGGCGGGCAGACAATCTCCCAGTCCGTCGCAGTAGTCCTCTCTCGTCAGCTTCGCCTTTCCGTCAATCATCTCGATCGCTCCTTCGTGGCAGGCGGATGCGCAGGCACCGCAGCCGTTACATTTTTCTTCATCGATTTTTATGATTCTTCTCATCATGGTTTCTATTCTCCTTTTGTATATTCGTTCAATTTTAGGCGTTTGCGAAACTATTTAATCATCGGGCTACCTGGCTGTGGGCGCAGTGGCATTCTGATCAAGCTGCTCCGATTGCCCGGCGGTGTCTCGCTGTCTCT
>ERZ1035006.624-NODE-624-length-27203-cov-13.255525_pt1 | contig 27203 bp, 16 predicted proteins | sample MGYA00520694_ERZ1035006 | MGnify/ENA primary metagenome ERZ1035006 (study PRJEB33766, sample SAMN09781746) | gut metagenome | biome: gut microbiome | host: Homo sapiens | place: Madagascar | study: EMG produced TPA metagenomics assembly of the PRJNA485056 data... | reverse complement strand
GGTTTTATTTACTGCCAGGGCCGCTTAGGCACTGGAAAAATTAACGAACTATTGTTGATAATCGCAAAAATATGTTACCTTATGCGTGTCAGGTTAATGGCTTACCTGACGCTTTGAGTTGTTCTCGGGGTGAGCTCGATGATGTTCTGTGGGATCTCCTTCAGGACCAAACTACGCTCAGCGTCGTCCAAATCTTCGAACGCTTTTCCGAAATGTTCGTTGGCATATTCATTCCTGATTAGTGAGACGGCGTTGGATAATTCTTTCAGAGCGGTGACGTACGTTCCGTATGATGTGGCTCTGTCCGTCTGAAGGCATATCATCGTCTGGTGGTTTTTACGGATAGATCCAGCGGCCATATTCAAAAGCTCGCTTTGCATAATGAGGTTCGTGTCGTACAAATACTTGCCATCCTTGTTGATCTTTAGGTGGCGCACCATCTCTTTCGGCATATTCTTGACCGCATCTGGAAGCTCAATCAATTTGACTCCGATCTTTTCGACGGTTTTATTGGCAGGAGGAAGACGCATCGGCACGCTACCGAGGTTCGGGCTGGAGTATTGCACTTTCAGAGCCGGCACGCTCCGGAGTTGTTCCCTGAGGTCATCGATGATTCCGCAGCTGATTTCAGCTGGAGCGATGATTTCCACCTTGGCCTCTTTGTCACTGCCTATCAAGGAATTGACGGCTTCCGGAATGTCTTTGTATGCGATACTCTCGCCATTCGCATAATAATGAATAGTTCCACCGCCGTCTTTTTGGATCTCAACCTTTACTGTCGAGTCATCCGAGACTGAAGAATTTTCAGTAACTTTGCAGTTTGTGACTGTTCTGGCGTTCAGAGCCAGGGCACCGCAGACAAGCGGCAGGATGTAGAGGACTCTCAGTCCCCTCATCGCGGTTGCGTTTGATTTTGACATCATAGTAATACGATTTTTAAGGATACTGTGATTAAAGCTGTTAGTGATTGAGTAGCCGCTCGCACTGACAGCTTTTCTTATTAATGAATATTGGTATTCCTTTATGTCCGCACCTTGTCGGAGGACTGCGTCGTCAGCCTCATATTCGTGGATGGCCCGGAGCTCTCGCTTGAGAAGCCATACCGCTGGATTGAACCATTGGAAAGCCGACATTATGTCAAACAGAAGAATGTCTTTTGAGTGCCCAAGCCTGATGTGAGCCTTTTCGTGTTCAAGAATATGTATGTTGCCGCTTTCAAAGTCGTCTCTGCTCATCACAATCCATTTCATCCAGCTGAACGGAGGAATATTTTTGTCGCACACTATCACCTCGCTGCCGTGGATTTCCTTTCTTTCCCCATTCCAGACCAATCTGGCGACCCGCCATATTCCAAAAGCTGTTCTGCCAAGAACATAAACAACTCCTATCCAGAATGTTGCTATGATAAATGGTTCCCAGGATACTCCGCCAAGGCTTTCGATGATAGGAGTGGGCACCTCTACCGCATCTCCTGATATTCCGAAAACAGTAGCTTCGGGAATATATACCGTCTTGTGAACCGTTATGACGCATAGCGGTAGGATGAATGACAGCACAGAGGTTGCGAGGATGACGATCCTGTTCACCCTATGCATCTTCTCCTGGCTTAGGAAGCACTTGAAGCAGAGGTAGAACGTGATGAGCGTCGCAGCGACTTTCAATTCATATATTATGAAGGTGAGCATAAGATGGAATATTAGCGCTTGCCTTCTATCTGAGCTATTATTTCTTTTAACTCGTTTACGTCAAGTTTTTCATCCTCAAGAAACTGTGAGACCACGCTGGCGAAAGAGTTGTTGTAATACCTCTCCACTATGCCGCTGATTGTCGTGCCTCTGTACTCCTTTTCGGATATGCGTACCTCGTAGATGAACGTGTTGGCTATAGGACGGCGTGTGAGGAATCCCTTGCTCTCAAGGAACGACACTTGGGTCGAGACCGTAGTATAGCTCGGCCTTGGTTCCGGAAGGCTGTTCACAAGGTCACGGATGCACATCTCACCCTTTTTCCAGAAGATATTCATAAGTTCCTCTTCTTTCGCTGTCAATGTGTGTTTCATATCGCAATATAATTGGTCTGTCGCAAATATAGATAATTTTTAGAATATCTACTATATTTATTAGAAAATATTCTAAAATTTATCATATTGTTCTATGGATGATAGTTTTGCAAAATAATGTTATTTTTGCACCGATAATCAACGAGTTGAAGCAATCGGGATATTCATTATGATGAAAACAGCCTTCATTGATCTGGAAGTTGACGGTCGGGGGAAGATTCAGGACATCGGGGGAGTGAAAGCCGGGCAGGGTTTTCATTCCGCGAGGATTCCGGAGTTTGCGGACTTTGTCTCTGACTGCGATTGTCTTTGCGGGCATAATATCATCGGGCACGACATCAAATACCTGAAACCATTCCTTAGAAAGGAATATATCCTCATCGACACCCTTTATCTCTCGCCGCTGCTTTTCCCGCAGAAGCCTTACCATAAACTTCTCAAGGACGACAAGATCCTTACGGAAGAGCTGAATAACCCGTTGAATGACAGTTTGAAGGCTCAATCTCTCTATGATGATGAGGTGATGGCGTTCAAGGCCTTGGACAAGGATTTCCAACAGCTGTACTATGATCTGCTGAACGAGGATATCCACTTCTCAGGATTTTTCAAAAGCATTGAATATGTCCCCTCAAGGAAGCCGTTCTTTTTCCGGAAATCCACTGCGGACATCTTCCGAGAGTTATTTAAAGGCAAGATTTGCGAGCATTCAAATGTCGAGTCTTTTGTTAGGGATCACAAGGTGGAATGCGCCTATGCGGCTGCCTTGATCAGCACTGATGACAGAAATTCCATAACTCCGGCGTGGATTCTTCACAACTATCCGAGTGTCGAGAATGTGATAAGAGGTTTAAGGGCCGTGAACTGCGGCGATGCCCGCTGCGCGTATTGCTCACAAAAACTGAATGCTGAATATTCATTGAAAAAATGGTTCGGCTACGACCGTTTCAGGACTTTCGGAGGGGAGCCGCTGCAGGAGAATGCGGCAAAAGCAGCGATTAAAGGTGAATCGTTGCTTGCCATATTCCCGACCGGCGGAGGGAAGTCGCTGACATTCCAACTGCCGGCATTGATGGCAGGGGAGACCGTCAGAGGGCTGACCGTCGTGATCTCACCGCTCCAATCCCTGATGAAGGATCAGGTGGAGAATCTGGAGAAGAAAGGAATCTCGGAAGCCGTCTATATCAATGGCTTGCTGTCTCCGATTGAACGCCGCAACGCTTTGGAGAGGGTCGAGTCCGGGGAGGCCTCGCTGCTTTACATCGCCCCGGAGCAACTCCGCTCCAAGACCATCGAGAAGGTTCTGATGTCCAGAACCTTGGTCCGAATCGTGATTGACGAGGCGCATTGCTTCTCCGCCTGGGGTCAGGACTTCCGGATTGAATATATGTTCATCGGGGAGTTCATCAAGCATCTTCAGGAGTGTAAAGGCCTTGACACTCCAATTCCGGTCTCCTGTTTCACTGCGACCGCTAAACCTAAGGTGATCAGCGACATCTGCGACTATTTCCGGGACCGGCTTGGGATAACCTTGAAGCGTTTCACGACTGATGTCGCCCGCACTAATCTTCGATATACTGTTCTGTTCAGGGCTTCTGATGAGGATAAATACCAGACCTTGAGGAACTTGCTCGATGGCACAAAATGTCCGGCCATCGTTTATGTGACCAGAACCAAAGCCGCGGAGAAAATCGCTGAAAGGCTCGGCAAGGACGGATTTGACGCAAAGGCCTTCCACGGTCAGATGGAGATCAACACAAAGGTCAAGGCTCAGGATGATTTTATGAGCGGCAAGGTCAGGATAATCGTGGCCACATCAGCGTTCGGGATGGGAGTGGACAAGAGCGATGTCGGTCTGGTTGTCCACTACGAGATTTCGGATTCGCTGGAGAATTATATTCAGGAAGCGGGAAGGGCGGGGCGTGATGTCAACTCGCAGGCGGAGTGTTACGTCCTTTACAATGACGACGACCTTAACAAACACTTCATCCTCCTTAACCAGACTAAACTCACTTTGAGCGAGATAAACCAAGTCTGGAGTGCTATCAAGAAACTTACGGCAAAGCACGACTGCATCCACATCTCCGCTTTGGAGATAGCCCGCAAGGCAGGTTGGGAGGAAATCCGGGACGTTGAGACCAAGGTGAAAAGCGCGATTGCCGCCCTGGAGACCGCCGGTTATCTGAGACGCGGGATGAACAGCCCGAGAATATTCGCGACAAGCATTGTCCCGAGGAATATGGACGAGGCTTCGGAGCGGATAGAACGATGCCCGGATTTCACTGAGGATGACAAACTGGACGCCAGAAGAATCATCAAGTCATTGATCTCGGAGCGCAGCCGTTCCCGCGCCGGGACCGCCGAGGCGGAGTCCCGTGTTGACTATCTTTCGGATATGCTCGGCATCGAGACCCGCAAGGTGATCAGTATCGTGGAGAGAATGCGTGTGGCTGGAATCCTCGCCAAGGACGACGATATGACGGCCTACCTCCGGCTTGGCCAGCTCAGGAAATTCAAATATTACATCCAGCTGGAGAAATTCCTCGTCGAGACAGTCATCGGCGAGTGCACTAAATTCAGTCTGAAGGAGATAAACGAGAAAGCGATCGCTTCCGGAATCGCAAGGTCCTCCGTGAAGGACATCCGTACAATCCTGTTTTTCTGGACGATAAGGCACTACATCGAAAAGCGCCCGGTCACGGACGATTATATTCAGATAGCGGCTAAGGTTTCGGCCTCGGATCTGGAAAAGCAGATCGCTGTCAGGAACTCAATCGCTTCGTTCATCGTCTATCGTTTCAAGGATAATAATAAAGAGGAGGACGGCGAGGTCAAGGTCGGGTTCTCGTTGGCCGGACTTGTCGGTGACTACAACGACAGCGCTCTTTTCCCGGAAAAGATTGATGTCGGGATGGCCGAAGAGGCGCTCCTGTTCCTCGCGAAGACCGGAATCCTGAACCTGGAAGGCGGCTTTATGGTACTGTACAACAAGTTGCAGATCGAACGGCTCAAAGACAGCAAATGCCGCTACAAAAAGGACGATTACCACAATCTGGACGACTTCTACAAGCAGCGGATCCAGCAGATCCACATCATCGGAAAGTATGCGAATATGATGGTGTCCGACAAAAATCGGGCTATGGAATATGTCCACGACTATTTTGTGCTGGATTTCAAGGCTTTCATAAAGAAATATTTCGATTCGAAGGAGGCGAAAAGAATCGACAGGAACATCAGCGAGAAAAAGTACGAAGAGCTGTTCGGAAGTCTGACCGGGACACAGTCAGACATAATCAATGACAGCGAATCAAGGTTCATCGTGGTTCCGGCCGGACCTGGAAGCGGCAAGACCTATGTCCTCGTGCGCAAGCTGGCCTCTTTGATCCTTCTGGAGGATGTCAAGTCCGAGCAGCTTCTGATGCTGACATTCTCAAGGGCCGCGGCTACGGAGTTCAAGAAGCGGCTCAAGGCTCTGATCGGCAACGCCGCCGAATATGTCGAGATCAAGACTTTCCATTCATATTCATTTGACATTCTTGGCAGGAAGGGAACGGTCGAGGGTTCCGAACATATTGTCGCCGACGCTGTCGTGGAGATTCGTTCAGGCAGGGTTGAAAGGAGCCGGATAACCAAGTCAATCCTTGTCATCGACGAGGCACAGGACCTTGGTGAGCAAGAATTCGCTCTGGTCAAGGAACTTATCCGTTGCAATGAGGATATGAGGGTCATAGCGGTCGGTGACGATGACCAGAACATCTACGAATTCCGTGGCTCTGACTCCGGGAATATGAAATCCCTGATCACAGAATATGGAGCGTCTGTCTATAATATGCTGGAGAATTTCAGAAGCTCCCAGACGGTCATCTCTCTGGCGAACTCCTACGTTAAAGGAATATCCGGACGTTTGAAGTCCGATCCGATCGTAGGTAAGAGAATTGATCCAGGGAATATCCGTTTGGTCCGTCATTCCACTCCCGACTATGAACAGGCCATTGTTAATGAGATCGTTTCTGGCAATAATCCCGGTACCATCTGCATTCTTACCGCCACGAATGACGATGCCTTGGTGTTATCGGCTTGGCTTAACAAGTCCGGACGGAAAGCCAGGCTGATTCAATCCCGAGAAGGATTCCAGCTTTCAGACCTCGCCGAGTTCAGAAGTTTTCTTGACGCCATCCGGAAATATGACTCCGCCTGCCTCGATGATGTGACGTGGGCTGAAGCGGCGGATGCCGTGCGGCGCCGTTTCAGTGACAGTGGATGCCTTGATCTGCTTGAGAACTGTCTGGCCGCTTTTAATGATGAATATCCAACCCGTAAGTACATCACTGATTTTGAGAACTTTCTGCTGGAGTCTCAACTTGAGGATTTCACGAGGTCCAAGGATTCGGAGGTAGTCGTCTCAACCATACACAAAGCCAAAGGTTGTGAATATGACAACGTGTATATCTCTCTGAAGGGACTGCATAATGTGACCGACAAGGAGCGCCGGATGGTCTATGTCGGAATGACCAGGGCTAAGAACAACCTATCGGTGCATTTTGACAATGCGGACATATTCACAGATGAAGTGTCCCGTGCCATGATGGTTGGAGATGATTCTGTCTATGGCGCTCCGGAGGAGGTTCTGATGCAGCTTTCGCATCGGGATGTCGTGCTGGATATGTTCAAAGGCAACCAAAATCTGTTGCGGAGTCTGCATTCCGGAACCAGACTTGAGCTTGATGGTGACTACCTGTCCGCCGAGATCGACGGTTGCCGCAGGACGGTTTTGAAATTCTCGGCCTCGTTCCGTGAAAAACTTGCCAAAATGGCTTCCAAAGGATATTCACCGGTCGAGGCCAAGGTCAGGTTCCAAGTGTTCTGGCGTTATGATGAGCAGGTCGAAGGTAGTGCGGAGCCTGTCCGCCGTGAGATTATGATTCTTCTTCCAGATCTGGCTTTCAGAAAAGTAAGTGACTTACGATAAATGCCGTAAAAGAAATATCCTCCAACCTGTTCCAGACTGGAGGATATTTCGTTATTGTGTTGATTTATCTCGCTTGTCTGTCACCACTCTATGAAGAGGGGAGAGATGGCGAGGTAGTTGCCGGTAGGGGTGAAGGACGGTGAGGCGATTTTCACCTTTTTCACGAGAACAGGGGTTTCGGCATTCCGCGCCGCGATGAAGGAATATGTTCCTTTCTCGGTAGCCCAGCCGGAGCGTTGCTCATCGTATGAGGCGAGGAGATTCTTCGGGATCCTTATCTCTACTGTCTGTGATTTTCCCGGGGCTATCACATCCGTCTTTGAGAAGCCTTTCAGCTCGCGGGCAGGTTTGTCCATGTCCTTGCCGGGGGCTTTGACGTAGATCTGGACGACCTCCTTTCCGGAATACTTTCCGACGTTATCCACGGTCAGGTTGACGACATATTCATCACCGGCGTCCTCCACGGTCATTCCGCTGTACCTGAAGTCCGTGTAACTCAGGCCGAAGCCGAACGGATAGGCGGTGCGGATCTTCTTGGTGGTGTAGTACCTGTAGCCGCAGTAGATGCCTTCACGGTAGTTGATGTAGTCGATGTTCTCGATGTCGTACCGTTTCGTGACTCCGGCTGGAGCCGGACGGTGGAACGAGTAGTTGACCGGTTTGTCGGTGAGGATCTGAGGCATGGTCTCGGATGTCGGATCATCGTAATAGCTTACAGGAATGCTCATCGGAAGCCTTCCGCTCGGAGTTTCCTTACCGGAAAGCACTGAGGCTATGGCATGTCCGGCCTCGCATCCCGGAAGCCAGCTCATGACGATTGCGTCGGCCATGTCCTGCCATGCGGTCATGTCCACGATTCCGCCGACATCCAGCACGACAATCAGCTTTTTGCCCTCCTTGTGGAACGCTGTCGAGACTCCCTTGATAAGCCGCATCTCGGCGTCGGACAGCAGATAACTGAATTGGTAGAGTCTGTCCTTGCCTTCACCGAATATGCGACCGATGGTTATGACGGCCTTGTCGGCTTCCTTTGCGGCCTGCTCCAGCACGGCTTTGGACGGCATGGCCTCGGCCGGACGTTCGGCATCCACGAACCATTTGTCGAACTTGCTGTTGATCCTGCGGGTATTGAACCTTTCGTATTTAAGGCAATCTTTGTAGAAGTCGTCTGTCGTTTTGTCCAGTCCGAATCCCGCGTCGGAAAGCCCCTTCTTGAGGTCTATAACGTATGAGCCGTTGACGTTTCCGGCTCCTGTGCCTCCGGTGATGAACTCGTAGGAAGTCACTCCGAACAGCGCGATCTTCGACTCAGGTGCCAAAGGCAGGGAAGCCACTTCGTTCTTCAGCAGCACGATTCCTTCCTCGGCGGCTTTCCGGGCCACAGACGCATTGTGCCGGAGGTTCGGTTTATTGGAATATTCATACCCTTTGAACCGAGGACATTTGACGATGAGCCTCAGGAGTCTCGCCACTGCCGTGTCAACCACCGGCATAGGCAATGAGCCGTCGGTCATGGAGTTGACGAGACGATTGTAGTGCTCGTCGCTGCCCGGCTGGATCATGTCGTTGCCGCTTGCGACCATCTTGTCTGAATATAATCCCGCGGCCCAGTCTGTCATGACCACACCTTTGTAGCCCCAGTCATTACGAAGAACTCCTGTCGCCAGGTCGTGGTTCTCTGCGGCCAATGTCCCGTTGACATAGTTGTACGATGTCATGACGGTCCACGGAACGCTCTCCTTGATGGCGATCTCGAAGTTCCTCAGGTAGATTTCGCGCAGTGCCCGGACGGGAACCCTTGCGTCAAGGTAGAGCCTGTTGAGTTCCTGATTGTTAGCGGCGAAATGCTTGATGGACGTTCCGACTCCTTGGCTCTGGATTCCGCGGATGTAGCCAGCCGCGACCCTGCCGGCCAGAAGAGGATCTTCGGAGTAATATTCGAAGTTTCTGCCGCACAGAGGATTGCGTTGGATGTTGATGCCAGGGGCGAGCAGGACATCGACTCCATATTCGAGAACCTCATTGCCTATGGCTCCGCCGACCTCCTCGACAAGCGATGGATTCCAGGTGGAGGCGAGGGAGGTTCCGATCGGGAACTTGGTGCATGGGCGGTCGTCGATCCTGACTCCAGCAGGGCCGTCCGCCAGCACGATAGCCGGGATGCCCAGCCTTTCTATCGGGTGGGTTGTTCCGGCGGAACCCTTTACGTAGAGAGTCGTGTAGCCGACTCCGTCGAAGGCTTTCGCTCCGCTGCCTACCAACAGGGCAGCCTTCTCCTCGGTTGTCAATTCATTGACAATCTGTGAAATATTATCACCGTTCAACTTCAACGGAGAACCCGCGAGCAGAACGGTGACCAAAAGTGAACCAATCATCATTGATTATGCCTTGTCCATCATTGTGAATATCCTTGCGCGGACTTCCTCGATGGTCCCGGTGCCGTCGATCTCCTCGTACTTGCCGGCTTTCTTGTAGTACTCCACAAGCGGTTCGGTCTTCTCGTGGTAGGTCTTGATGCGGTTGTTGATTGTCTCGTCCCTGGCATCATCGGCGCGGCCTTCGATCGCGGCCCTGTGCTTGATGCGCTCCATGATCATCGTGTCGGGGATCATGATGGAGACAACGGATGTGACAGCCTCGCCGTTCTTAGCGAGCATCTTGTCAAGGGCCTCCGCCTGGGCGATGGTGCGAGGGAATCCGTCAAGAAGGAAGCCGGAGACTCCGGTCACGGTCTTGAACTTGTTCTCGATCATGCCTTCCACAACCTCGTCCGGAACGAGCTCGCCGGCGTCGATCAGAGCCTTTGCCTTGAGGCCAAGCTCAGTACCCTTGGCGATCTCTCCGCGGAGAAGCTCGCCGGTGGAAATGTGGCAGAGATTGTATTTTTCAACCATTGCTGAGGCCTGGGTGCCTTTCCCGGCGCCCGGAGGGCCAAAAAGAATAAAGTATTTCATATCTGTGTCCAATACATAAATGTCTTTGAGGTTTCTTCCGATCTCGTTGTAATCCAGACCGAATCCGACTATGAAATCGTCCGGAATCTCCATCGCCACATAATCTAACTTCACGTCCTTTGTGTAGGATGCCGGTTTGAGGAGCATCGTGCAGATCCTTGTTTCTGTGGCTCCTTTCTCCTTTAGGATGTCCTTGAGCGCCACGATCGTGTTGCCGCTGTCCACGATGTCCTCGATGACAATGATGCGTTTGCCTTCGATGCTTCTGGTCAAGCCCATGACCTCGCGCACGTTGCCTGTGGTGTGGGTGCCGTTGTAGGACGAAAGCTTGATGCAGACCAGCTCGCAGTTGAACGTGAGCCTCTTCATCAGTTCGGACGTGAACATCAGCGATCCGTTGAGGACACAAAGGAGTACCGGGCAATCTGTGCACCCGTTGAAATCATGGTTGATCTTCTCGGCTACCTTGTCGATGGCTTCCTCAAGCCTCTCGTTCGGAATGAACGGCTTGAAGGACTTGTCAAATAGTCTGACGTTGCTCATTGTGGTTCGTTGTTTATAGTAAAAAACAAAATTAGGCAATATTCCTTAAAAAAACAGAAAAAACATACCTATGTTTTATGTTTCTTTTCGTTTTTTACGTTTACTTGCCTTACCTTGCCGGCCTGAACTTAAAGGGATGTGAATCTCTTGGCATAAACATCACGAATCATGAATATCCTGAAAAACTTCACTGCCGCGCTGCTGCTCGCGGTGCCTTTGTTTCAGGCTGATCTGACAGCTCAGTCTGACAACCTCATGAAGGCGATATTATATCTGTCCGGCGTGGATTCCGAGGAGGAACTGGACGAGCAGGAGATGGAAAGATTCTCCGTATTGGCATCCAGTCCGTTGGAAATCAATCTTGTGTCAAGAAGCCGTATGGCCACATGCGGACTTATGAGTCAGTACCAGGTGGCGAGCCTGATGGACTATCGCTTGCGGAATGGTGATGTGCTTTCCGTCTCGGAACTCGCTGCTGTTGACGGTTTCGGAGAGGATTACGCCAATGCTCTCAGACCGTTCATTTCGTTCGCCTCCAACGCTTTGCCTGGTCAGACAGAGATCGGATCAAAGCGTCTGACAAATGAGGCCTTGGCCCGTTCCGCGGTCAAAGGAAAGGATTTCAACTATGGAGCCAAGTACAGAATGAACTATGGCGAGTCTTTCGAGTTTTCATCGGCTGCCAGGACTAAATATTCAGACAAAGAGCGGTTTCCTCCATCGGCGTGGGCGATGAATATGACATATTTTGGCAAGAGAAGGATCGGCAAGGTCATCATCGGGGACTTCAACGCCCGTTTCGGCCAGGGGCTTACGCTATGGAGCGGAATGTCCATGTCTGGACTGTCATCTTCATCATCATTCAGTAAACGGCCATCCGGATTGTCTCCGTCATGGTCATGGTCCGGGATAGGAAGCCATAGGGGAGTGGCGGCCGACTTCACGGCCGGGCGCATGGTTCTCTCCGCGTTTGCCTCCTTTCCAGGGCTTCGCTCATGGTGCGAGAGCGGCAAACCCGCCGAAATCTCTCTGATGACAGGAGCGAACATAACCCTCCATTCCCGCAACGGGCAGTTATCCCTCACAGGCTACTGCCAGACAGAGCCAATGAATATGCCGGTTAGGCCTAAGACCGGCAAACTGTCAGGAGACTTCCGCCGTTCATGGCGCGGGGTGGATTACTTCGGGGAGTTTGCATGGGATTTCTCCGGAAAGAGTCCCGGAGCCATTCTTGGAGCCGTGTTTCCTTTGGGAGGCGATTGGAAACTCTCATCGGCTGTCCATAGTTATTCCTCAAGTTTCGGTTCTGATTATACGGGAGGGATACGAGGCTGGACAAAGACTTCCGACGAGCATGGAGCCACCGTCGGGCTTGAGAAGGCGGGAGCTTTCCTTACGGCCGACTTTGCCGTCAAGGACAGAGACCGTAGCAAGAGACAGGTGCGTGTCCTGTTCAAACTGCCGTTGCAGCTGACAGGAACATCCGTGCTATCAATAAGGATTACCGAACGTTTCCGTCCTTACGAGGAGGTTCTTCGATACCGCACCGGGGCTCGTTGTGATCTGGACTGGTCAAGTTCAGGGCTGTCGGCGCGTTACGGCCCGTCAGACAAGCCGGCCTGGAAGATCAGAGGCAGGCTTGAGGGACTGCTGTGCCGTTCGCTGGCCGGTCTCGCCTACCTGGAAGGTGGACGGAAAACAGACTGGTTCAGCGCCTATCTTCGAGGAACCATATTCATTGTCGATAATTGGGATGACCGGATATATTCATACGAGCGGGACGCTCCGGGTAACTTCACTGTCCCGGCCTATTACGGGCGTGGATGGAGTCTGTCAGCTGTTTCCGGATGCAAATTGCGGCTTGGCAGGGGAAGGGCCTTGAAACTGTACTTCAGGGCCTCGACAATGGCATATTCATTCATGAAAGAGCCAAAGCCTTCGGTTTCGGAAGCGAAGGCTCAGGCGGTGGTGATGTTTTGACGGCTACTTTGGAATCCTTATTTTCATCCCAGGCTTGATGTTCTCGCCTATCCCGTTGAACTTCATGATCTTTTCGGCAGTCATGCCCGGGAAATGCTTCGCGATGCTGTAGAGGGAGTCACCAGCCTTCACGGTGTAGTCGGTGTAACTCAACTGGCTGGAGGCTGATTTGACAGCTGATGCGGTCGGCGCCCCGCCTCCCTTATAGATGCGGATCTTCTGCCCGATCCTGAGGTTCGTGCTTCTGAGGTGGTTCCACTTCTTGAGTTGGTTCACGGTGACATGGTACTTGGCCGCGATCTTTCCCAAAGTGTCGCCCTTCTTGACCTTATAAGTGATCGTGCCGCCTGAATATGTCTCACCGGACGAACGCTTCCCGTCATCCACAAGGGTCTGCGGGTTGAGATATTCAGAAGCCTTGTATGTGTAGATCGAGTCCTCGTGGGCTATGAAATCGCTGGAGTAGTTGTATGGAATCCTGAGGATGTAGGTCTTGCTGTCGCCTGGAATCACATCCTTGATGTACTGTGGGTTAAGGTTTCTGAGTTCATCGACGGAGATTCCGACAAGCTCGCTGATCTGCTTGAAATGCAGGTTCTTGTGAATCTCGAATGTGTCCAGCTGGGCCGGCATCCGCATGTTTGCCGGAGCAAGTCCGTACTCCTTGCTGTAATGGATGGCGTACATCGCCCCGACGAACGCCGGGACATAGCCTCTGGTCTCACGTGGAAGGTAGTCATAGACCGACCAAAAATCCCTTTTGCCCCCGTTCCTGCGAATGGCCTTGTTGATGTTGCCCGATCCGCAGTTGTAGGACGAGATCGCAAGGTTCCAGTCTCCGAATACGTTGTAGGAGTCGGTCAGGTAACGCGCGGCGGCATCGGCTGACTTGAACGGGTCAAGTCTCTCGTCCACGAAGGAGTTGATCTCCAGTCCATAGAGCTGCGCGGTCCTGAACATGAACTGCCACATCCCTTTCGCTCCCGCACTTGAGACCGCAACCGGGTTCAGCGCCGATTCGATGATGGCCATGTACTTGAGCTCGTCCGGGAGGTTGTACTTGTTGAATGTCTCCTCGAAGATCGGCATATAGTACTGGCAAAGCCCCAGAATCGTGCCCATCTTGGTCGGCATCTTCTCTGAATAGAGTATCATGTAGTTGCGGACCTTGTCGTTGTATGGGAGGGTGATGAAGGAGTTCATCTTTTCCAGCCTGGCTTTCATCACTTCGTCCGGAACGTTTGACGTGAACCGGATCGAATCCATGTCGTAGCCGTTCCCTTCCTCGTTCTTTCTGGCCTGACGGTGCAGATACCAGATACTCAGGAGGCTGTCCGTAACCTCCTGGGTATAGTCCTCGGGATTCAGTCCGGCCGCCGTCTTGAGTTTGTTCTCCTCATAGACATCGATCATCTCACCCGCGATGCTGTCTTTCAGGATGCTTTCATGCTTCAGTTTGTCCAAGGCTTTCTGAAGGGAATCGACCCGTTGTCTGAGTTCCTGATTCTCTTCCTTGATCTTTTTTCTGAATACCTGCGCTCCGGCGTTCCCTTGGAGCAGGAAGACCATGAGCAGTATGATGGGCAGTGTCGCGTATGTGGTTTTTCTCATCCTTTCGTGCTCTTGTTAAAATCTAAGGCCGACTTTGATTCCTATCGCGTTGTCCCCGAACGCTCCCATGCCGAAACTCATAGGTGGAACCGAGCGTGTGGGGGATGCGATGGCATATTCATTATGTGGCGGGATATATTCATTATAAGGAGAGATGACGGTCGGCGTGACATTAAGGGTGAGCTCGTCGTTCATCTCGAAGTCCTGCATGTAGGCGAACACATTGGCATCGATAACTTGAAGCAGGTAGCTGCCTACAATAGCGACAACCGAATAATCCCTGTAGCGCCTGTAAACATTCCTGAAGTACAGCGCCCTTTCCGCCGGAATGGAGCCGGTGTATCCTCCGTCAGGATTTGTCGCCTCGTTGTGGATGCGCTTGAATCTTTTGTAGTTCTTGCTGTTCAAGGCGTAGAAATGGTAGGAACCGATCATCATTCCCCAATATATCGGAATCTTCCAATATTCCCCGTTGTACGCCTGCCCGAGTCCCGGCAGGAGGATTGAATATATCGTCGCCTTCCCAGGTTGGTTCTTCACATCCCTCTTGTAGTTGACAACTCCGTCCATGAGAGTGGCCCAGTAGATGAATCCGGCGCTTGCGAACATATACTTGGCCATGTCCTTCGAGCGAGTGTCCAGCTCGAACTCCATGTTAGGGTCAAGCGCCATGGCGATGTCATAACCCTTCTTGGAGTGCTTGTACTTGCTGTTGTAGTGGATTCCCAGTCCAAGGGTCGTTCCGATGCCGCCGTAGATTATCGGCAGTTTCCAGTACTGCTTGTTGTAGATCTGCTCGGATCCGATGAACACCGTCGATCCGGCGAACATGGTTCCGATCCTCAGTGTAGTGTCCTTGTGGCTGACCCCTCTGAAGAATTCCCGGAAAGACCACATCTTGTCCACGGAATCCCTCGCGGAGGTGGTGTCGCTCGGGTCATTGTAGGTCTGGTTGAACGCCTCTTCCCTGAACTGCGCTTTCGCGCCCGTGGAAAAGGCCGCCAGGCAGACAAGTGCCAGACATATCCTGAGAATCAGATTCTTCATTGTTCTTCTTAGATGTTCGAGTCCTCAAGGGCCTTGAGGAACCTGCCCACTTCCTCGTCGGAGTTGAACTTGATTGTCATCGTTCCCTTTCCGGAGGCCGAGCGTTTCAGGCTGATGCTGTTATCAAAAAACTTGCCGATGTGCTCCAGAACCTTGTAATATTCATCCGGAAGGTCCTGCTGTTTTGTGGCCGCCTTTGTGTTTTCGTCCTTGCTCAGTTTGTGAACCTTCTCCTCCAGCTGGCGTACCGAAAGGCCGTCCTTGATCACGAGGTCGCAGAGAAGTTCTTGAATATGAGGGTCTTCCACTCCAAGCAGGACTTTCGCGTGTCCGGTGCTGAGAAGTCCGGTCTTGAGGTCGTGCTGGACTTTGGTCGGGAGTTTGAGAAGCCTCAGATAATTGGCCACTGAGGCTCGCTTCTTGCCGACGCGCTGCGCCATCATCTCCTGGGTGAGGTTACACTCGTCCATCAGTCTCTGGTAGCTCATCGCCACCTCAATCGGATCGAGATCCTGCCTCTGGATGTTCTCCACGATGGCCATCTCAAGCATTCCCTGATCGTCCGCGGTGCGGATGTAGGCCGGGATGATGTCCATTCCAGCCCTCTTGCAGGCCTTGAACCTGCGCTCGCCGCTGATGATCTGATAGCGTCCGTTCTTGAGTTTGCGCACCGAGATCGGCTGGATGAGACCGAATGTCCTGATCGAGTCGGCCAGTTCCTCCAACGCCTCGTTGTCGAACGCCATACGAGGCTGGTAAGGGTTCGGCTCAATCAGATCCACAGGGATCCTGAGCACGTCACCGTAGTCCTGCTCGGGTTTTGACCCGGCGATCTCCTTATTGATATAGCCGACCGGCTTTCTTTCCGGCCCGATTGTCTGGATGTCTCCCAAAAGGGCGCTGAGCCCTTTGCCCAGCCTGCTTTCCTGCTTGTTATTGCTGCTCATTGTCTTTATCTCTCGTTCTTTTCCAACACTTCCTTGGCGAGGTTCATATAGTTGGTAGTTCCGTTGCTGACCACATCATAGAGGATTATCGGCTTGCCGTGCGAAGGGGCCTCGCTGAGACGTATGCTCCTCTGGATCACCGTATTGAAAACCATGTCCTGAAAATGTTCCTTCAGTTCGTTCACAACCTGCGCGTGAACCTTTGTCCTGCCGTCGAACATCGTCACGACGAACCCTTCGATGGTGAGCGACGGGTTCACGCCGCTCTGAACCAGTCTGATGGTCTGGAGCAGTTTGCCGAGCCCCTCAAGGGCGAAGAACTCTGGCTGCACAGGAATCATCACGGAGTCGGATGCCGAGAGAGCGTTGATCGTGATGAGTCCCAAGGAAGGGGAACAGTCGATGATGATGTAGTCGTAGTTGTCGCGGATCGGGGCGAGTCTTCTTTTCAGGATCGTCTCCCTGTCCTCCACATCGATCATCTCAATCTCCGCTCCGACAAGGTTGATGTGCGACGGAATCATCTGAAGGTCAGGAATCTCTGTCTGAATCAAGGCATCCTGAATGTCAATCGTGCCGATCATCACCTCGTAGATCGTCCTCTTCTCGTCATTGTCCGGAGAGAAATTCAGTCCGGAGGTGGTGTTGGCCTGCGGGTCGGCGTCGATGATGAGTACCTTCTTCTCCAGCACCGCGAGCGACGCAGCGAGGTTGATGGCGGTTGTGGTCTTTCCCACTCCGCCTTTCTGATTGGCTATTGCTATGACTTTTCCCATATCCTGTGTGTATATTCAAATTTCAAAGTTACGGAAAATCTCTTGAAATGAAAAATCATTCGGTCTTGCTCGATTTTCCCGTTCTGAACTCTTGCGGCGACATTCCGGTCTCCCTGCGGAAGAATCAGCACAAATACGACGGATCGAGACCATCAGCGGAATCATCAACCATCGCACAGGCACGGCTTCGGTGCGATGCGTTTTCCCTGATCCAGGATAGCCTTTTTAGAAGCGAAAAAGGGAAATAATGTCGCCCGTATGTGCTCGGCAGCACTCACGGGAGGCGAAAAGTGGGGCAAACGTTTCCCAAGAGTGCGGTATGCACTCTTGAGGATCAAAAGGGGCCGAAAGTGCTGCCGATGGGATCAAGCGTAAAGAGCATAAGTAAAAATCTATTCAGGCCGGATCGACATCAAGCGCGATGTGGCCTGAATATTTTTTCTCCTTCTCGAAGCGTTCCACCGCCACCGCAAGCGTCTCCTTGTTTCTCGCCAGCGAACGGTCTTTCGGCAGCAATACCCTGATTTGGCGGATGTTCTGGTTCGAGATTTTGTCGATAGCCGGTGAATATGGCCCTATGACATTCGGGCCGTTCTGCACGCCCGGAGCGAAGCTGACCTTGACCGCCAAAGCTCCCCGCAGGTACTCTCCGAGATCCCGGCTCAGCAGGTCCACTCTGGCTTGGTTGTAATCTTTGATGACGACTCCGATGACCCTTGAATATGGCGGATAACCGAACAGCTTCCTTTCCCCGAGGAAACGGGCCATTGTACCGTTCTCGTCCAGTTTCCCGTCTATGCTTTGATAGACAGGGTGTTCCGGCTGTGAGGTCTGGATGACGAACAGACCTTTCTCTCCCCGCCGTCCGCAACGTCCTCTGAACTGTTCCAGAAGCTGGAGTCCTCTTTCGTCCGCCCTATAGTCCTCCTGCCCGAGGATAGAGTCGGCCTGAAGCACGGCCACAAGGGACAGTCCGCTGAAATCGAATCCCTTGGCGACCATCCTTGTGCCGATGAGTATGTCGATTTCCCCATTGGAGAATTTCCGGATGGTGTCCGTCTCATATTTCCGACTCTGTGCCGTGTCACTGTCCAGCCTCGCGATCCTTGCGTTCGGGAACAGTTTGGAGGCCTCCTCCTCGATCTTCTGTGTCCCTGAACCTAACGGTTTCAGTTCTCCTCCACATTTATGGCATTTCCCGGTATATTCATAAACCCTGCCGCAATAGTGGCAGACTAGTCTTTCGCTTCCGTCGGCTCGCCTATGCAAGCTAAGGCTGACGTTGCAGCAGCGGCACTTCGGGATGTCGCCGCACTCCTGGCACTGCACTATCGGTGAATATGCCCGTCTCTCCCTGAGAATCAGCACCTGCCGGTGTTCGCCGAGGCATTTGCCTATGTGCTCGATGAGTTTCCTGGAGAAGTTCCCGATCATACCGTTCTTGCGCCGCTCGGCGATTGTGTCGATGATTTCGATGTCCGAGTCCGCCGCGTCGTAGAACCGTTTGTTCAAGGTGACAAGCCCGTAACGCCCTACGCTGCAATTGTACAGCGACTCCAGCGACGGCGTGGCCGATCCCAGAATGACGTTGGCTCCGAATATCTTCGCCATCATTATCGCCGTTTCGCGGCCGTTGTACCGAGGGGCAGGTGAGTCCTGCTTGTAGGAGGTGTCGTGCTCCTCGTCCACTATCACCAGCCCTAAGTTTTTATGCGGCAGGAATATGGCGCTTCGGGTCCCGAGGACAACATAGCCCTTTCCCTCTGCCGGCTCTCCAGCGTGCCTTAGGACGGTGGCCACCTCTCGCTTTCTGGACATTGTCTCTCCGGAATGGAACACAAGCAGTTCCGGGAATGTCTCGCTGATCCTGTCCTCCAGTTGTCTGCTGAGCGCTATCTCCGGAACCAGATAAAGCACGTTCTTTCCCATCGCGAGCGTTTCCTGCGCCAGTTTCAGGTAAATCTCCGTCTTTCCAGATCCCGTCACCCCATGCAGCAACGCCGGCTTCCCTTTCGCAAAAATCTCTTTTATCTTTGAATATGCTTCCTCCTGTGCCGCTGACAAGCTTATTTCCTTCTCTGTACCCTCGGACGTTTCGATTATGGACCCACCTATTGGCTCTTCGTCCTGATGATATGTAACAGAGTCACCATAACCGGTCACTGAGCCAGTGGTTCGACAAAGCTCACCAACCATCGAAGTGAGCTCCCTGACCAATAATCCAATCTCCCCCTCCAACATCTCCTTCTCTGCCAAGTACCTTTCCCGACTCTCTGACTTCCGAGCTTTCGCGGCCAATTCCGCCTTTTTCTCCGCTCTTTCTTCCAGCCTCTTGATCTTATCCGCAATCTTTGTCCGATTCTTCTCTTCTCTTTCCACTTTGAGTGCCTCCTGACGGGCCTGCACAACTTCCTTCTCCACTTTCTGCGCTGGATAAGCCGCCTTGTAAACTTCCCCGACAGTGCACAGGTAATATTCCGCTATCTGTCTCCATAGTTCAATCTCCTCCTTGGTGACCGGTTCCAACCCTTCAGCCATGCCTAAGATCGGCTTCACCTTGTCCACAATTCCCATCTCCTCCGCTTGTTTTCCTGCGTCCGCCATGCTTACCACTCCGACATATTCCTTTCCAGCAAAGTTCACCCGCACCCGGTCTCCGACCCTAACCTGTTCTTTGTCTCTTTCGGTCACTGAGCCTGTCGAAGTGACCGGAAACAATCCAGACGCATCCCCAGCCGATTCACTAAATTCAATTTCTTGATAATAGAACGGCTCCCACTCCAGCCGGAGCGGAAGGATAACTTGTATGAAGATCCTGCCTGTCATATGGCGAATTTAGCCAAAAACATCCACTCGGCGAAGAAAAACGCAAATTCTTCTCAAAAAAATTTGCAGCCAAAAGAAAAATGCCTATCTTTGCAATCCCAAACGGAAACGGTGTCGTAGCTCAGATGGTAGAGCAATGGACTGAAAATCCATGTGTCGGCAGTTCGATTCTTCCCGACACCACTCCTTAGGCCGCTGATGAGTATTCATCGGCGGCTTTTCCTTTTTTATATATCAGTATCTGGTTTCTTCCGAGACGGGGCAGCAGGCTCGCTTCGACAGGACCGTACACGATTATCTAACCGTGAACCTATCATGCCTATAATCAAATGATTAGATAACTGTCTTCGGTTGGTTTACGCTAAAGACGATGCGCTATCTGCTTGATAAAAAGCATGTTATTCGCCACATGCTGATACACAGTAGGTGATGGATAACGTGCTGATCATCAGTCGTTAAAGTGTTCAGCTTTAGCGCATTATTACTATAGGAATAATCTTGATGTCGTGATTTATAGTGACTTGTCTGCCACGGCAGCAATATAGGCAGCCAACAAAAAACTCTTTCCGGAATTTTGCACGTTACCAAAATTCCGGAAAGAGTTTTTTGCTTGGCTCCCCTCTACGCTTTCTCCAGCCGACAGTCACCCGGGCCCTTGATGTTCTCATCAATGATGATCTCCCCGACGGAACCGTAGCGGATGAAGCCGGTGCGTGGGTTCTTGATGGAAGGAACATGGCCTTTCACGGTGGCCTGGACGGAGGAATATTCAAAAGCCAAATCAGCGTCAGCGCCCATTGTGCAGTCCTCAAGTACGAGGTCGTCGCAGTAGCACAGAGGCTGGGTCTCTGTGATGTGGCAGCGGATCATGCGAAGGTTCTTCGAGTACCATGCGAGATATTCACCGTTGATCACGGAGTCGATGATGGTGACGTTCTCCGCCTCCCAGAACGAGTCTTTCGAGTTGAGGACGCTGTTGCGGATCTCCACGTTTTTGGCATATTGGAAGCTGTAGTTGCCGTTGAGTTTGACATTGGTCAGCCGGACATTCTCGCAGTGCATGAACACATAGTCGGCTCTGTCGATCACGCAGTCCTCCACATCGATGTCGCGGCAGTCCCAGAAGGTCTCCGTGCCGCCGGGAATCTGGACGTTTCTCAGCTTGATGCCGTCCATTCTCCGGAAGGTCTTCGGAGCGTCGATGATCGTGTCATAGATCTCGCAGTTCCTTGAGTACCAGAGGCCCGAGCGGGCGCCTACGGTCAGGAGACTGTCCTTGATGACGAATCCGTCACACTCCCAGAACGGGTACTTGCCCTCGAACTGGCAGTGTACGGCTGTGATGTTGCCGGTCTCTTTCAGCGCCGATTCCCCGGCGTGGATCTTCACATTCTCAAGATAAAGGTCGTGTCTGCAGTAGAGCGGTCTCTCTCCGCCGAATTCCTGGTTGATGATCTTTTCCATATTCTCAAGTGATCTTTAGTTTCATCCATTTCTCGCCGCGCAGTCTCCAGTAGAACAGCAATCCGCGGACATTCAGCTCGATGCACATAGCCACCCAGTAGCCGACGAGTCCCATCCGAGGTGTCAAAATCAGTGCCAGTCCGATGCGTATCACCCACATGCTTCCGAAGTTCATCACGCTCGGCACGAGCGTGTCGCCTCCGCCGACGCAGGAACCGTAGCCGGCGATCGAGAACGCATAGAGGGTCTCGGCGAACGCCTCTATTCTCAACACCTTGGCTCCCAGGGCGATGACATCCGGATCCGAGCTCAGCAGCATCATCAGTTCAGTCGCGAATATGAACATCAGCGCTCCCAGCAGAGTCATAATCCCTGCGGCCATCATCATCGTGATCTGCGAGAACCGCTTGGCGACTTCCTTGCGTTTCGCCCCGAGACTCTGGCCGACAAGCGTGGTGGCCGCCTCCTCGATTCCGTAGCCCGGCATGTAGCAGAAGCTTTCGGCTATGATGGCCAAGGCGTTGGCGGCGATGGAGATCGGGCCGAGCGGCGCCACGATGATTGTGCTCATAATGTGCGAGCCCCTCATTATGATGTTCTGGAGCCACATCGGCGCGGTGATGCCCCAAGCGTTGCGCACGGTCTTGCGCCGTGGCATGAACGTGCCTTGTTCTCCTTTGATATTCAATTCCTTGGAGCGTCTGAGAATATACCAGATCACGAATATCGAGGTGACGACCTGCGCCGCACCAGTTCCCAGAGCCGCGCCAGCCACTCCCATCTCACAAATGTAAATGAATATGTAGTTGAACACCACATCAAGGCCGCACATTCCGGTGTACATCAGGCTCGGAATCTTCATGTTGCCGCTGGCCTGTAGCATTGAATTAGCGGCCCATCCGACAGCGCCTATCGGAATGAACGCCGAATATATCAGGAAATATTCAGATGCGTCCTCATTGATTTCCGGTGTTCCGCCGAGCCAGTGGGGGAGCGCCCCACTGATGCTTACGCCTATCACTGCGAGAACCAGTCCGATGATGAAGACCGTGGTGAGCCCTTGCCTCATCACAGCTCTGGCTCCCTTGAAATCCTGCGCTCCGCAAAGGTGGGCGACCTGGACTGAGAATCCCGAGCTGGCTCCGGACTGGAATCCACCCATTATCCAGGTTGTCGTGGCGACCAGACCTATTGACGCAGATTGGTTCGCACCAAGTTGACCGACCATTCCGGCGTCGATGTACTGCATCAGCACGGATGAGAACTGGGCGGCGATGGCAGGCAGACTCAGCAGAATCGTTAGCCGAATCTGCTGTCCGGGAGTCATCGGAAGTCCGTTCCGGATCATCCCGAGGAGTATGTCCTTCTTTCCCGATGCCATAAATTGAGGACAAAGATATCCACTTATAATTATATGGCAAAATTCATTTTGCCATATAATATATCTTCCACCCCCTCCCCCAGACTGTCTGAAAAGTCTTGGCTAGAGTTGAAAAGTATGTACCCCACTACAGGGGCGACAACGAATTCTCAATCCTCACTGGGGGTACTTTTACTTTTAAGACAGTCTCCCCCAGTCACTACGTGACAGCCCCGGTGGGGGTACTGGGGACCGTATTCCCCGGACCCCTTGCGTCGCTCCGTGGATTTTTGTAGTTTTGTATTATGAAAATCGCGATCATCGGTGCCGGGGCGGCGGGGTGTTTCTGCGCCATTGAGTTGAAACGGAGGATGCCTTCCGCTTCGGTGGAGGTGTTCGAGGCGGGGACGACGGCTTTGGCGAAGGTGGCGATCACCGGGGGAGGGCGGTGCAACCTTACAAATTCCTTTGAGGGAATATCCTCTCTGTCAGCCGCTTATCCTCGCGGTGACAAACTAATGAAACGCCTTTTCCGTACCTTTGATCAGAAAAGCGCTTGGCAATGGTTCGAGAACGAAGGCGTGAAGCTTGTGCTTCAGGAAGACCATTGCGTTTTTCCGGCATCACAGGACGCGATGGAAATCGTTAACACCTTGCTGGCAAGGATGCGACAGGCCGGAGTGGTATTGCATATGAGACATAAGGTCTCAGGAATAAATCCCTGTTCAGACGGAGGATATGAATTATCTATTGAAGACGCAGAATGTAGCGGAAGGTCGCTTCGACAGGCTCAGCGACCTGATTCTCTGGCTCCGGAATCGATAATATCGGTCCCTGAGCCTGTCGAAGGGCCGATATTACAGAAATCCCAACGACTCGATAAGCATAATTGTTTGGCTGACATAGTTGTCGTCACCACCGGCGGCAGCCCGAAACTTTCCGGTCTTGGAATGCTTGATGGCCTTGACCTTGAAATCGTCCCACCTGTCCCGTCCCTCTTCACTTTCAACCTTCCCGGCAGCCCTGTACGTGAACTGATGGGCACAGTGGTCGAGAACGCATCGGCATCCTTGGTAGGTACGAAATTCAAGGCCTCCGGTCCGCTCCTAATCACGCACTGGGGAATGAGCGGTCCCGCGATCCTGAAACTCTCCTCTTATGTGGCCCGCTATCTCGCTGAAAATGAATATTCCGCAACTCTCTCAGTGAATTGGTTCGGTGACGCGGGCGAGCAGGATGTCCGTGACAGAATCACTGCGCTTTCAAAAGACAGTCCTCAGAAACAGATTCTGAACACCCATCCGTCCGAACTGCCGTCAAGACTTTGGAACTACCTGATCTCCAAGTGCGGAATCCGTGAGGATGCCCGCTGGGCCGAACTGGGATCCAAAGGAATGAACCGTCTTGTGAACACATTAATCAATGACGAGTACCAGATTCGTGGCAAAAGCCGTTTCAAGGAGGAGTTCGTCACCTGTGGCGGGGTCGCCCTTTCCAACATCAACCTCAATACCCTTGAGTCCAAGACCCACCCCGGCCTCTATTTCGCCGGGGAGGTCCTTGACGTGGACGCGATAACAGGCGGCTTCAATCTGCAGGCGGCCTGGTCAATGGGCTACACTGTCGCCCGATCCATCACCCTACATCAGGAATCATAAAAATGGCTGGCCGCTGAGCTTGTCGAAGCGTGCCAACCATTCCTGAGAATCAATATAACCAATGTCACTTCGACGGGCTCAGTGACCGGAAGACCTATTTTGCCAGTTCCTTCCGAAGCGTCTTCGCGATCTCCTTAAGCCCTTCCTCCGTAGATCCAAGCCCTACGTAAGCGATGATGCCGTTCTTGCCGATGATCACGCAGCGCGGAACCCCCGACTTCGCGTAAAGCCCGAATATGCCCTTGTCCTCATCGACCAGCGTCAGCGGCTTGAGGTATGAATAGATCGTCTTGCCTTCCTCGCCGGCGAAAAACTTCTCAAGACTCGCCTTCGTGTCCTTGTAGGCGATCGGCTGGAATACGAAATCAGGATTGCCGTTGAACTCCTTGAGCGTGGCCGGAAGGTTCTCAGGCCTTAACTCATGCCTGCAAGGAGGGCACCAGCCGCCCCAGAAAAGCAGCATTACGACCTTGCCCTTCTGATCAGCCAGTTTGAACGAGCCGCCAGCGAACCTCTTCCCGGTGAAGTCGGCCGCCTTGTCACCCTCCTTGAGGATGGTGGTCTCTCGCTTGATCTTCTCAAGCTCCTGTGCCTCCTGGTCTGCGGATCTGTTTTTGCTCTGCGCCCCTGCGGATAATGAAATGCCAAGCGTCAGCATCGCAATCGCAACAATTGTAATCGTCTTTCTCATATTCATGAATATTTTTGCGCAATTTAGCGAATATTTGTGATTATTCAATAGTCGAGGCTTGATTTGCTTTATTCTGAAAATGACCATATATTCCGTAGACACAGACCTAGGCAAGGTGCCAGTCGAGTCCAAAGACTCTGATGGCTCTGTCTATAGCAAGGATGCTTCAAGGTTTGTTCCTACCGTCGAGATTCCTATTCCGGTGAATACAGAGACAAAGGAACGTACATTCACTATTACCGTACTTGTCAGCAATTATGGTTTTATAGGAAGTTCTATGATGAAAGTATTATCTGAGTAGTACAATTCATCTGCTTCCTGAATTTTCTCGGTTCCAGGATCCACATACAATCGACCTTTACAAAACTCCATAAGACGTTTGGCACGATATAGGCCGATGCTTTCCCTGATTTCCTCGTTTTTTTGTGACATTTCACCTTGTGATATTCAGAGAGTTGCGATTATTTGCCGGATGGACGGTAAAAGGTTGTGGATGCAGCTATTGCAACCGGACCGTCGAACGATTAGGTATGGTCAAGGTTCTGAAAGAGTGCGGTCGATGGGCTTGTTAAAGCGCACCATCCTAATGGTTCGACAGGTTTAGGCCATAGATGTTGCCGGATGGTTTCGCAGCGGTTACGGAACCAGTCGATGTGACCAGAGTAGTGACGGCGAGAAGACAGGAAAATGAAAAAATATATGCCGATAAAAGTTGAATGAATATGCCAGTGGAGACTGATATGCCAAAGGCCGCTAAATGAATATCCCTGCGGGGTGAGCCGCAGGGATGATTGGGAAATGTAGAATGTGAAACTATGCAGGATAGTTCGTCCACTCTACGGAGAGAATTACGGTTCGATCTCTATCTCTGGAATTCTGCGATGGACTGAGATTTGAGATTTCGACTTGGAAGTCTCCGGCTATGTTGAAATCATGTGAATACTCATAGATAGTCTGTTTTGTGATCACTCCATCGTTAGGTTTAAATTCGTCAGTAGCAACTACTTTCCCAGATTTGTCTTTGATGTTGATTTTTAAATCCATCTTCTTATCTTGGACACTGTATGTGCCACATTTGAACTTTAGGTTGCCACAACCATTGGTAATTAGAGGTGAAGATAAAGTTCCCGGTGCTGACAATTTGCCATTAATTGCAGGTGCTACAGTTGCTATAGCGTTCCAACTTGTTGATGGTATTACAGCTCCATTCTTTAAAATCCAACCGTCAAATGTTTGATAAACACTATTGGCAATAAAAGTCAGAACTGCCACACCGTTGTTTATGGTTGCGAAATCATCTGATGTTATGGATAGGGCTTCTTCTTTATTTGAATAAGTTAGATTTATCGTTTTTATGCAACCTGAATTAAATGCCAGATCATCCACAATAGTTTTTACAAATTTCTGACTAAAGGATTTCCCTCCTATTGTAGCATTTACATAGACTGTAAGTTCACTGCCTGATTTGGCTATAAACGGTGCTACTCCAAGATAAAAATCCGCCTTACTTCCTTTACTGATAGCGGATCCACCTTCAACAGTAAGACGAGCGATTGAATTCCCGTTTGCACTTTTGCTTACTGTAATCTTGTCATCAGTAAAGTCAATTTTGCAATTCCCGTTTATGATTTCTGGAGTGATAATGTTTATACCGTTAATTATAATGTCTTCGTCAAGGTTATTAGTCACCGAAAAAGCAACAACGGAGGACACATTTTTCATTCTTATAGTAGGAAACTCAGATGTCGATACGCTTTTTGCAGAGCCTGCCAAAGGAAAGCAATCTTTCCCTGCCAGGTGCGTCATATTGTTGTTCCCACTTTGGGTTTGGGAACTTGCTCCAATTGAAATTGTGTATCCTCCATTTTCTGATATTTTTGGAGAGTGTACGTTTGAATTATATGGGTATAATGCGTACCAATCGTAATTCGTGTTTCCTTCAAGTGTAATTTCCTCAGTAGTCGAACATTTCCCAAGAGTATTCTCAATGGTGAATGGATAGTTGTTGCCAAATGATTCTGTTTCTCCAGAAACTGCATAAAACACACTTATGTTATCGCCGACAACCCATTTGGTTGATAAGCCATCATTGGTCGTTCTGGTAAGATCCCCATCTGCAAGATATAGACTGAAATAGTTATGCATTTGCAAGTTTTCAGAACTCGTGAGTTTGGAACAAGATACAGAAATAGTGGCAACAATTGCAATATATACTAATACATTTCTCATTATTGGAATAATTTGATTACAATATATTATTGCGGACTATTATTCAGTAGCCAATGCGTAAGAGATGGTGAATCCTTCAGAAACAGGGGTGA
>ERZ1035006.622-NODE-622-length-27253-cov-6.174351_pt1 | contig 27253 bp, 22 predicted proteins | sample MGYA00520694_ERZ1035006 | MGnify/ENA primary metagenome ERZ1035006 (study PRJEB33766, sample SAMN09781746) | gut metagenome | biome: gut microbiome | host: Homo sapiens | place: Madagascar | study: EMG produced TPA metagenomics assembly of the PRJNA485056 data set... | reverse complement strand
GGCTCGGTGAAGCTCACCTGGGACGCCGTCCCCGGAGCCGTCAAGTACGCGGTGGTGCGAGAGGATACGACAACTGCTATCTACACTGATGAATATTCTTATGAGGCTCGAGGACTGAAGAATGGCACTAGATACGCTTTCCATGTTAGGGCTTTAATTGATGGCTCATGGACTTCGTTAGTGGATGACGCTGTTTATGCAACACCATTCAGCCCCTTTTCTCCCAAGGTTGATGCCTCTTTGAACGGAAATGGTTCGGTGAACCTGAAGTGGGATGGAGTATCAGGTGCAGATAGGTATGCAATTGCGTTGAAAGTTGGATCTGAATATAAAACCTACACCTACGATTGCACTGACACCGAATTCACTGTAGAGGGGTTTGGGCCTGGTGTTTACCAGTTTTTGGTTCAAGCTCATTTGAGTGGTGGGTGGTCGTCTTTTACCAGTAGCGACCTTGCATCGATAACGGTTCCGGACGCTAATTCTCCTAAGGTAAACGTTGGCTATTCTGGCGCAGATTCAATTGTGCTTTCCTGGGATTCGGTTTCAGGCGCAACAAAATACGCTATTGCAGAGTGCAAAAACGGTTCTTTCTCTAATTTCGCAACGGAATGCGTTGATACCAGTTTTAAGATTCGCAATCTTGGGTATGGCGTGAAGCATCATTATCTAGTGCAAGCATACATAAATGGTTCCTGGACTAAGTTCTCGGAAAGCGACTATGCAGAGGCTTTTATTGCTGATAAAAACTCGCCGGATGTTAAGGCCGAGGCTTCAGGTGATGGTCAGGTTACTCTTTCTTGGTCAAAGGTTCCTGGGGCTACTAAGTATGCTGTTGCCGAGTATGTTGATGGCTCTTACCGTAACTTCACGACAGACTGTACGGGTGATTCATATGTAGCCAGCAATTTGGGGAATGGGCATGAGCACAAGTTTTTAATCCAATCTTTTGTTGATGGCAAATGGTCTGCTGCGAGTACTGATTTGCTGGTTTCCGCTACGCCTCATGGCGTAATGGCCCCTTCGGCAACGGCAAAAGCTGGTGATTTGAGCGCAACTGTGCAGTGGAATAAGGTGCCAGGGGCAACAAGGTATGCAGTTGCTTCTCAGAATGGCGATGGGTCTTTTACTACTTACACATATTCCTGCACCGGACTTTCCTATACGGTGAGGGGCCTGGTGAGCGGAAAAACATATAAAATGCTCGTTCAGGCTTATGTAGACGGCAAATGGTCTTCTTTCTCGAGCATTGATTTGGTTAGCGTGAAACCGTACGGGACCAACATTCCCACAGGTCAGCAAATGATGACAAGCATTGCGAACAATAGTGGGTTTACTAGCGGGACACCGTATTTAATTCTTGTAAATCGCTCGCGACATGAGGTTGGAGTTTTTGGAGGGGGTTATAAGAATTGGTCCTGCGTAAAGTTCTGGAGTTGCGTGACGGGCGCTCCTTCAACGCCGACGATAACGGGAACATATAGCACCACTGGTTTTAAGAGGACAAATCTGACCACAGATGCGCGAGCGCGTTGGGCTACACAGATTAATGGTGGGTATTTCTTCCATTCGATCTTGGCTTCCAACAATGAATTGGGCAGTAGTCAATCGCATGGCTGTGTTCGTCTTGCGGTTGAAAATGCAAAATGGATCTATGACAATATCCAGCGAGGAACAAAAGTGTATATCTATTAGATCATTCAGCCGCTATGCCATGTTACCGGCATAGCGGCTTTTGTTGAAAGGCGCTATGCATTGTTTTCTGGCTGCAGGCAATCTCTTGCATTGAGGTTTCCGTCGCTTAGTTTTTGTAAGTAGTGGTCTAATCATGGCTAGCGATCAGATCACCACCATGTCGTTTCTATTGATGTGTAAATATGCTTAAGATTATCTCTTCTTCGGCTTTGGCGGAATACTATAAAATTACTATTTGCAATTATTTGCATTTGATCTCGGTACTAACATTAATAAAATAGGTGATGATAGGGGAAATGGCCAACAATGAGCCAGTTAAAGCTTGGTGTTTTGCTTTCTTATGCAACGGCTGCCGTGACGCTTCTTTTAGGCCTTTTCTATACACCGTGGATGATTGCTCTTATTGGGCAGAGCGACTATGGTCTCTACACGCTTGCCATCTCTGTGATAAACCTGTTTTTGCTAGATATGGGGCTCGGAACTGCTCTAACAAGGTATTTGTCAAAATGCTACGCAGAGCAGCGCTTTGATGATGCGAATCGCTACTTAAGAACAGCTTTTGCCGTCTATTCTTCCTTAGCGTTGCTTGTCGCTTTGGCTCTTATTTTTGTTTATTTTTTCATTGATCGTTTGTACTCAGGTTTAAGCCAATCTGAAATTGATGTCTTTAAGTCTCTCTATGTCATCGTTGCGTTTTATAGCGTTGTTTCGCTGCCGTTTATGTCTCAGCAGAGCATCTTGATTGCTAATGAGCAATTTATTGCTTTCAGGGTATGCGAACTTATACAAAGGCTTTTTGTGGCTGGATTGACTATTGCTTGTCTGATTGCCGGACAAGGTGTTTATGCAATAGTTGCGGCTACGGCTGCAGGAAATATTCTGTTTATTTTAATACGTGCTGTTTTGATTCGTCGTTTAACAAGGGCCCGAATCTCTATCGCAAAGCCAGAAAAGAAAGATGTTAGAGAGTTGCTTGGCTTTTCTGGTTGGGTTGCTGTATCTGAGATGAGCAGTCGCTGCAACTGGGCTCTAGCCCCGTCGGTTCTTGGCGTATTTTCAAATTCAATTGCGATATCTATTTTTGGTTTAGCATCCCAGCTTGAAAGTTATGTCTATAGCATTGCCGATGCCATAAGCGCTTTGCTCATGCCGAAAATGACCCGAACGATTAAAGGGGATGATGATGGCATGCGTTTAACCGAAACAATGGTTAGAATCGGTAGATTTCAGCTTTTTGTGGTCGGGTTAATTATTTTAGGCTTTGCAACATGCGGTCAGTCGTTTATCGAGATCTGGCTCTCGGGCCCTTACGATGGTTTGTGGATTTGTACGATGCTCGTGATCGCGCCGCATCTTCTTCTGCTTCCACAATCACCAGGTTCTATCGCAATTATTGCGTCAGGTAACGTAAAACAGAAGAGCTTAATTAGTGCTGCTACAACCCTTGTGAGTCTTCTCGGGTCTTGCATCCTTGCTCCTTCTTTAGGTGCGCTAGGTGCATGCATATCTATCGGACTTGCTTTTGCCCTGAGTTCTTGTTTGATAACTGTTTTGTTGAACAAGAAGCTATCCCTTAAGGTCATGCGCTTTTATGGCGGGGTGTACGCAAAATGGATTGTTCCTGCTGTTCTTTCATTGATTGCGGGAGCATCCGTCGTCCAGCTTGTTGGTCCTTGGAATTGGCCGTCTCTCTTTTTATGCTGTGCAATCTTTGCTTTATGTTACATCGTTCTAATGCTTCTTCTATTTTTAGAGGGCTTTGAGAAAAAACAATTGATTTCGTTTGTAGGTAAGGCGATTAAACATGAATAATGCAGAGATGTCCTTGGAGGTTATTGAGGTGAAAAGCGACAAGGACTGGCTTGTCGATTTGCCTGTTAGTGTGACAATCTGGACACGCCCAGATCTTCAAAGGGAACAATTTGAGGTTATAAAAAAAGCGAGACCGAGCGTGTTGTTCTTGACGTCGGATGGCGGACGGAACGAAAAAGAATCCGCCTTGATTAAGCAGTCGAGGGCGGTGTTTGATGAAATAGATTGGCATTGTGTGGTTCATAAAATTTTTTGGGAAGAAAACCAGGGGATGTACAGTGCTTCATCGCAGGCCGGCGCCTATAAATGGTCTTTTGCAGATCGAATGGTTCTTCTGGAGGACGACATCATTCCCTCTGTTAGCTTTTTTAGTTTTTGTAAGGAAATGCTCGATAGGTACGAAAACGATCTGAGGGTTCTTGGCGTATGTGGGATGAACCATGAAGGAGCTACTGAAGGTGTTGATGGTGACTATTTTTTCTCTCGAGAAGCGTCGATTTGGGGTATGGCTATTTGGAAAAGGACAATAGAAAATCGAGGGTTTGATTATTCTGGCAATTCATATGCATTGAATACCATCTCAGATGTTGCTTTGCTTAACCCGGATTTTCAGAGAAGGCTAAACGGCTATGCAAAAAACAATGTCTATGAAGGCCATATCGCAGGCTCTGAATTCTGGTATGCTTTTGACGTTTTTGCTCAGAATCAGCTCTATGTGGTGCCTGCAAAGAATATGGTTTCAAATAAAGGGTGTACCTCTGCTTCTTCTCATTCAGATGAGTTAAAGCTTCTTCCGAAGGGGATACAGCGTGTTTTTAACATGAAAATCTATGAGTTGCAATTTCCTTTGAGCCACCCTGATTTTATGACCCCAAATATTAGATACCAAAAGCGCGTTTATCGCATTATGGCGGTTGGGCATCCTTTAGTTAAAATTCATAGAGGTATATCAAGATTGCTGCGAATTCTTCGCTATCAAGGTATATCGGCTTTTTTGAATAAGCTAAGTAGGACAATGAAACAATCGTTGGAGTCGTAGTTGGGTTTTGTAGATACCGCCGATGACACTCGAAGTGGGTGAGGAAAGGAAGTTGTAGTATGGTTGACCGCATACTGGTAACGCGCTCATCGATGCCGGCATTGGACGAGTATGTCGATGAGATAACTCCGCTTTGGGAGAGCCGCTGGCTCACCAACATGGGTGCGGAGCACAAGAAGCTGGAAGCGGCCCTAAAGGAGCGCCTGGGCGTCGATAACCTGGCCCTGTTTACCAACGGCCACAACGCTTTGGAGTGCATCCTGGAGGCCATGGCGCTTCCCTCCGGTGGTGAGGTGGTAACCACGCCGTTCACGTTCGCGTCGACCACCCATGCCATCGTTCGCAAGGGGCTGACGCCGGTGTTCGCCGATGTTACCCCCAGCAACCTGACGATGGACCCGGAGTCCATTGAGGAGATGATTACCCCGCGTACTTGCGCAATCGTTCCCGTGCACGTGTATGGGAACCTGTGCGACGTGGACGCGATTCGGGAAATCGCGGACAAATACGACCTGAAGGTGATCTACGACGCGGCCCACGCTTTCGGCGTGGAGCGCGAGTGCGAGGGCGGCACCTGGAAGAGCGCGGCGGCCTTCGGCAACGCCGCCATGTTCAGCTTCCACGCCACCAAGGTGTTCAACACCATCGAGGGCGGGGCGGTGTGCTTTAAGGACGAGGCCCTCTACCCGCTTCTCAACCAGTGGAAGAACTTCGGTATCACGGGATCTGAGGACGTGGAGTGCGTGGGCGGCAACGCCAAGATGAACGAGTTCTGCGCCGCCATGGGCGTGTGCAACCTGCGCCACCTGGACGGCGAGATTGCCAAGCGCAAGGCCGTGGCCGAGCGGTATTGGGAGCACTTGGAAGGGACTCCCGGCGTGACGGTGTTCAAGCCGGGCGAGGGCGTGCGCCATAACTACGCCTACCTGCCTGTCCTCTTCGACCCCGAGGCCTTCGGCGCCACGCGCGATGACGTGTTCGACGCGCTGGACGCCGTGAACGTGGGCGCCCGCAAGTACTTCTACCCGCTGGTGAGCGACTTCGCCTGCTACCGCAGCGTGTACTCGTCCGACCGTACCCCCGTGGCCAAGAGGGCCGCGAGCCAGGTCCTCACACTGCCCATGTATGCCGACCTGGCGCTTGAGGACGTGGACCGCATCTGCGATGCGGTGCTAGCCACCGGAAAGGAAAGCCGATGAGCAAGACATTGCTGCTTCTGGGAGGGGCGCGCTACGCCCTGCCCGTCATCGACGCGGCCCACGAGCTGGGCGCGAAGGTGGTCACCTGCGACTACCTGCCGCACAACTACGCGCACACGTTCTCGGACCAGTACATTAATGCCAGCATCGTCGACAACGAGGCCGTGTTGGCCGCCGCGAAGGAATGCAAGGCCGACGGCATCATGTCGTTCGCGGCCGACCCCGGCGTGGTGGCAGCGTCATACGCCGCGGAGAAGCTGGGGCTTCCCTTTCAGGGTTCCTGCGAGGCCGTGTCCATACTGCAGGACAAGGAGTGCTACCGCGCCTTTTTGCGCGACAACGGCTTCAACTGCCCCGAGCTGCGCATCTATCATAGCGTCGAGGAGGCGATGGCCGAGGCCGATGACATCGCCTACCCCGTGATAGCCAAGCCCGTGGACGCCGCCGGCTCCAAGGGCTGCTCACGCGTTGACGAGCCCGAGGGCCTGCGCAAGGCGGTCGAGTGCGCGTTGGGGTTCTCGCGCGCGGGCCGCTGCATCGTGGAACAGTTCCTTGAGAAGGAGGGCGACTCCTCCGATGCCGACGGGTTCGTGACGGGAGGGAGCTTCACGTGCGTGAGCTTCACCTCTCAGCTGTTCGATCCCGCCGTGCCAAACCCGTACACCCCGGCGGCCTACACGATGCCGGCCTCTATGCCGGAGTGGGCACAGAAGGAGCTGGTGTCCGAGCTGCAGCGCCTTGCAGACCTGCTGGGCCTGCGCGACGGGGTCTTCAACATAGAGACCCGCGTGGCCACCGACGGCAAGGCCTACATTATGGAGAGCTCGCCGCGCGGCGGCGGCAACCGCCTTTGCGAGATGCTCAAGCACGCCACCGCCGGCAAGACCGACCTGGTGATGGCCGCTGTGAAGGCTGCCCTGGGCGAGCCGGTGGGCGAGCTGCCCATGCCGGCCTACGACGGCTACTGGTACCAGCAGATGCTGCACACTGACCGTGACGGGGCCTTTGCGGGCATGGAGTACGCGCCCGGCTTCAAGGAGGCCCACGTGGCTGAGGAGCAACTGTGGGTGGGGCCGGGTCAGAAGGTGGAGGCCTTCAGCGCCGCCAATCACGCGTTCGGCTCGGTGTTCATGAGGTTCGACACACAGGAAGAGCTGGACGCGTTTCGTGCTGCGCCCGGCGAGTACATAAGGGCGAGGGTGGACTAGTGGCCGCTCGCGAGATTGGCGGGTACCTGGGGCTGGAGGACTTCGGCGGGGCGCCTTACCACGAGGGCGCGGTCGCCCTGGACAGCGCTCGTAGCTGCCTTGCCTACTTGGTGGAGCTGCGCGGCATCCGCTGCATGGCGCTGCCCGACCTGATGTGCTCGGCTGTGCCGCAGGCGTGCGACCGGGCGGGCTGCGCGCATAGGACGTACCGAATCGGTATGGATTTCCTGCCCGTTTACGACTTCGAGCTTGCCGAGGACGAATGGCTCTACCTGGCCGACTATTACGGCACGCTGAGCGCCGAGGCGGTGGCCAGGGCGCTCGACTTTGCCGGCGGCCGCGTGGTGGTGGACGAGGTGCAGGGCTTCTTCCGAAAGCCCTGGGCCGGCGCCGACACCATATACACCTGCCGCAAGTTCTTCGGCGTGCCCGACGGGGCGTACCTGGCAACCCGCGACGGTGCGGAGCTCGCTTGCGAGCTGCCTGCATGCTGCTCTGCGGTGCGCATGGCGCACGTGCTGGGGCGCGCCGAGGACGGGGGATCAGCCCACTACGCTGAGTACTCGGCCGCTGAGGACGGCATAGGGCAAAACGGCCCCGAGGCCATGTCAGAGGTGACGCGCAGACTGATGTCGGGCGTGGACTACGGGCGCGTGAAGGTCGCCCGCGAGCGCAACTTCGCCGTGCTGGCCGGGCTGCTGGGGCCGAGGAACCTGCTGGACCCAGGCACGCCGGAGGGTCCGTACATGTACCCTTTCCTGGTGAAGGGTGCGGGCGATGCGCGCAGGAGGCTCGCCTTGCGCGGGATGTACGTGCCGACCCTTTGGCCGAACGTGCTTTCCGAGTGCCCCGAGGGCACCACCGCCCGGCGGTACGCGGAGGGCGTCCTGCCGCTGCCAATCGACCAACGTTACAGCGTCGACGATATGCGGGCGCTGACCGGGGCCGTGCTCGAGGAGACCGGACTTTCAAGAGACTAGAGAGGAAGCCAAGCATGAAGAAGATCGTGATTTTCGGAGCCACGGGCAACGTGGGCTCCTACCTGACCAAGTATGCGGCCGAGTTCTTCGACAAGGACGAGTACGAGGTAATCGCCGTCGGCCGTAGGCCGAAGGCCGATGCGTTCGCCAAGATGGGCGTGCCGTACTATTCGGTGGACGTGACGAAGCCTGAGGACTTCGAGAAGCTTCCGATCGAGGGCGTGCACGCCGTGATGCTTCTGGCCGCGCAGATCCCCTCGTACATGGCCGACTACGACGGCGGGCTGTACCTGAGCTCGATCACCATGGGCGCGTACAACGTGCTGGAGTGGTGCCGCAAGGTGGGCGCCGACCGCGTCATCTATACGCAGACCGTCTTCGACATATCGCTTGCCGCTGCGCCCGGCAAGGTGCTGGCCCCCGACACGCCGCCAGCGTTCAGCTACACGGGCGACCACGCCATGTACGTTATCTCCAAGAACGCCGCCCTTGAGATCATGGAGCACTACTGGCAGGAGTACGGCATCAAGAAGTTCGTGTTCCGCCTTCCCACCATCTACAGCTACAGCCCCTACCACTACTACTTCCCAAACGGCGTGAAGACCAAGCGTCCGGTGTACACGATGATCGAGCGTGCCATGGCGGGGGAGACGCTTGAGGTTTGGGGCGACCCCAACTACTCCAAGGACATGGTGTACGTGGACGACTTCAGCCAGGAGCTGTGCCTAGCGGCCCTGGCCGACCGCGACGGGGGCTTCTACAACATTGGCACCGGCATCCCGGTGACGCTGCGCGAACAGGTGGAGACCATTGCCGACGTGTTCGCCCCGGCGTCGAGCCGTTCCAAAGTGGTCTACCGCCCCGACAAGCCATACGGCGGCGGCTTTTTGATGGACGTACAGAATGCCAAGGACGAGCTGGGGTACGAGCCCAAGTTCGGCTGTCGCGAGTTGTTCGAGGCGTACAAGGCCGAGATGGCGGTGGACCGCTTCGCCGAGCTGCGCCTGAAAGCTGGGGAGTAGAGCCATGAAGGGCGTAATCCTCGCAGGCGGGTCGGGCACTCGTCTCCATCCCATAACCAAGGCGGTGAGCAAGCAGCTGCTGCCGATATACGACAAGCCGCTGGTGTACTACCCGCTGAGCGTGTTGATGCTGGCGGGCATACGCGAGGTTCTCGTCATCTCGACGCCTCGTGACCTGCCCGCCTTCAAGGATCTGCTGGGCGATGGCAAAGAGCTGGGTATGCGCCTGGAGTACGCCGAGCAGGCCGAGCCCCGCGGCCTTGCCGAGGCGTTCACCATCGGGCGAGAGTTCCTGGCCGGCGAGCCCTGCGCGCTGGTGCTCGGCGACAATATGTTCCACGGCCAGAACCTGACGTGCGTTCTCAACCGCGCGAAGGAGAAGGTGGAGCGCGGCGGCGGCGCCGTGGTGTTCGGCTACCCCGTGCAGGACGCCCGCGCTTTCGGCGTGGTCGAGTTCGACGAGCGGCACAGGGTCGTCGGTATCGAGGAGAAGCCCGAGGTTCCCAAGAGCAACTACGCGGTGCCAGGCCTATACTTCTTCGATGGACAGGTGAGCGATATCGCCGCGAACGTGAAACCCAGCGCGCGCGGCGAGCTTGAGATCACGAGCGTGAACAACGTGTACCTGGGCAAAGGCCAGCTCTCCGTGGAACTGATGGGTCGGGGTATGGCGTGGTTGGATACCGGTACCCCCGAGGGGCTTCTCAAAGCTGCCGAGTACGTGGAGGCCGTGCAGAGCAGGCAGGGCTACTACATAGCCTGCCTTGAGGAGATCGCCTATCGCCGCGGCTTCATCGACGCCGCCGAGCTGCGAAAGCTCGGCGTGGGTTTGAAGAAGACCGCATACGGCAGGTATCTGCTGAGCGTGGCCGACGAGGCCGAGAGGAATTAGGCATGGCTGAAACATTTGAGCCGAAGAACATCATTGTCACGGGCGGCTGTGGCTTCATCGGCTCCAACTTTGTGCACTATGTGGTGCGGGAGCACCCCGAGGTGCACGTGACCGTCCTGGATAAGCTGACTTACGCCGGTAACCCCGAGAACATCGCGGGGCTGTCCGCGGACCGAGTTGAGCTCGTGGTGGGCGATATATGCGACGCGGAATTACTCGACCGCATCGTCCCCGGCCACGACGCCATCGTGCATTACGCGGCGGAGTCCCACAACGACAACTCCATCGTCGACCCGGAGCCGTTCCTCAAGACCAACGTGGAGGGCACCTTCAGGCTGCTGGAGGCCGTGCGCAAGCACGACGTGCGCTACCACCATGTGAGCACTGACGAGGTGTACGGAGACCTGGCCTTGGATGAACCGGCCAGGTTCACCGAGTCCACGCCCTACAAGCCGAGCAGTCCCTACAGCTCCACCAAGGCCGCGAGCGACATGTTGGTGCGTGCTTGGACGCGCACCTACCGCCTGCGCACGACCATCTCCAACTGCTCTAACAACTACGGTCCTTACCAGCACGTGGAGAAGTTCATCCCCCGGCAGATAACCAACATAATCGATGGCGTGCGCCCCAAGCTCTACGGGAAGGGCGAGAACGTGCGTGACTGGATCCACACCGAGGACCACTCCTCCGCCGTGTGGACGATACTCACCAAGGGCCGCATGGGCGAGACCTACCTCATAGGCGCGGACGGCGAGAAGGACAACATCACAGTGCTGCGCATGATCCTGGAGATGATGGGCAAGGACCCAGCCGACTTCGATTGGGTGCGCGATCGCCCCGGTCACGACCGGCGCTACGCCATCGATTCCACCAAGCTCCAGACGGAGCTGGGCTGGAAACCTACCCATAACGATTTCGAAGAAGGCCTGCGTCAGACCATCGAGTGGTATCGTGCTAACGAGACCTGGTGGCGTCCCGTCAAAGCTGCAACCGAGGCAATGTACAAGGCACAGGGGCAGTAATCTGTTTATCGTTGGTGTTTTCGATCTAGGATACGCATAGAGGGTACTAGAGGATACGGGTAGTAGCCAATGGTGAAAAGCAATACTTCATGCTTGCTGGCATCATTCTGATCGTGTTTAGTAGCGCTGAAATGCGACGGAGTGTCTATATAATATAATTTGCAATTCGACATAAAGGGTTGTTTCGAAAATCTATATTGATTGGTGACAGATTTGATTAAATCAGCTTTCAAGGACAAGACCCTCATGATCACGGGGGGCACGGGAAGCTTCGGCAACACCGTGCTGAAGCACTTCGTGCACACGGACTTGGCGGAGATACGCATCTTCAGCCGCGACGAGAAGAAGCAGGACGACATGCGCCACCGCCTGCAGGAGAAGAGCCCCGAGCTGGCCTCCAAGGTGCGCTTCTTCATTGGCGACGTGCGCAACCCGCAGAGCGTGCGCGACGCCATGCGCGGCGTGGACTACATCTTCCACGCCGCCGCGCTTAAGCAGGTGCCCAGCTGTGAGTTCTTCCCGATGGAGGCCGTGCGCACGAACGTGCTGGGTACGGACAACGTGCTTCACGCCGCCATCGACGAGGGGGTGGAGCGCGTGGTGTGCCTGTCCACCGACAAGGCCGCCTACCCCATTAACGCCATGGGCAAGTCCAAGGCCATGATGGAGAGCATCATCTATGCCAACGCTCGCAACGGCGCCGGGCGCACCACCATCTGCTGCACCCGCTACGGCAACGTCATGTGCAGCCGCGGGAGCGTCATTCCGCTGTTCATCGACCGCATCCGCAAGGGCGAGCCGCTGACCGTGACCGACCCCAGCATGACGCGCTTTCTCATGAACCTGGACGAGGCCGTGGACCTGGTGCAGTTCGCCTTCGAGCACGCCCGCCCGGGCGACCTCTTCATCCAGAAGGCGCCCGCGTCCACCATCGGCGACCTCGCCGAGGCCGTGCAGGAGGTGTTTGGCCGGGTGGGCACCCAGGTCATAGGCACCCGCCACGGCGAGAAGCTCTACGAGACCCTGATGACCTGCGAGGAGCGCCTGAGGGCCGAGGACATGGGCGATTACTTCCGCGTGAGCTGCGACAGCCGTGACCTGAACTACGACAAGTTCGTGGTGGACGGCGACGTGAAGACCATGGCCGACGAGGCGTACACCTCCCACAACACGACCCGCCTGGACGTGGCCGACACCGTGGAGAAGATAAAGACCGCCGAGTACGTGCAGTTGGCGTTAGAGGGCCGCGAGCACGAGGCGGTGCAGTAACGTGAAGGTCCTCGTCACCGGCGCCAAGGGATTCGTGGGCAGGAACCTCTGTGAGGCGCTGAAGGGCATACGCGACGGCAAGGATAGGCGCGAGAAGTACCAATCGCTCCTTCCCCTCACCGTCTACGAGTACGACCGCGACGGCACGCGCGAGGAGCTGTCCCTCTACTGCGCCCAGGCCGACTTCGTCTTCAACTTGGCGGGCATCAACCGCCCCAAGAACCCCTCCGAGTTCATGGAGGGCAACAGGGGCTTCGGCGAGGTGCTGCTGGGGCTGCTGGAGCACCACGGCAACAAGTGCCCCGTGATACTCTCCAGCAGCGTGCAGGCCACGCTCGAGGGCCGCTACGCGGGCAGCCCCTACGGCGAGAGCAAGCTGGCGGGGGAGGAGCTGCTGTTCGACTACGCCGCCCGCACGGGCGCCAAGGCTCTGGTCTACCGCTTCTCGAACCTGTACGGTAAGTGGTGCCGACCGAACTACAACTCCGCCGTGGCCACGTTCTGCGACGCGATAGCGAACGGGCGTGAGTTCACCGTGAACGATTCCTCCGTCGAGCTCGAGCTGCTCTACATCGACGACCTCGTGAAGGCCATGCTCGACGTCCTGGTGGGTGAGACCCATCGCTGCCGTTACGAGGGTGCGACTTGCGTCCCCGACGAGTCAGGCCGCTACTGCTACGCCCCCGGCGCGCAGAGGGCAACCTTGGGCGAGATCGTCGGTTTGCTCCAGGGCTTCCGCGATGCCCGCGAGACGCTGGCCGTGCCCGACCTGGCCGAGGGCGGCTTCTCCAAGAAGCTCTACAGCGCCTTCCTGAGCTACTACGAGCCGGAGCGCTTCGCCTACGACCTCAAGCCCAACGTGGACGCGCGCGGCAGCTTCACCGAGTTCCTGCGCACCCCCGAGCGCGGGCAGGTCTCCGTCAACGTCTCCAAGCCGGGTATCACCAAGGGCAACCACTGGCACATGAGCAAGTGGGAGAAGTTTCTCGTCGTCTCGGGCGCCGCGTCCATCAAGCTGCGAAAGGTGGGCGTCGACCAGGACGGCAACCCGTACCCGGTTGACGAGTACATCGTCAAGGGGAGCGACATGCTCGTCGTGGAGATGATCCCCGGCTACACGCACAGCATAACCAATCTCTCCGAAACCGAAGACCTGGTGACCGTGATGTGGGCCAACGAGCCTTTCGATCCGGAGAAACCCGACACCTATTACGAGGAGGTCCAGCCTGATGGAACGAAGTGCTGAAAAGCCCCTGCCAGATAATTTCAGGGATTTTGCTTTTTGCCATGACCAGAAAATAGCTGATTTGGCTCAGCTCGTGTCGACCGTCGATGAATATTGGGGCTTGGACAATCGTTATCTCTCAAGCTATTTGAGAGCAACGTATGTTCGTGCGGCGCAAGTCTGGAATAAGGCCGACGATGTTGCGGCTTGCCCAGAAGGATTGCTCTTCGACGACGACAAAGCACTCTTCAACACTGGGCTCTTTACCGATTCGTTTGAGGCCGTCTATCTGCTCTTTGAGTCTAATCAGAAACCGGATGCGTGCCAGCCCTGGTTTTTGAAAGGCTGCTTCAAGGAAAGCGACCGAGCTTTGGATGCCTTCCCATCGCTTCCAGGGAGGGTTCACTACGGAGATGAACCAGCTGATCTCATTTTTGATTATCGCCTTGAGATTCGGCTGAACTACGATCATATACTCAGAGATGAGGAGAACGTCAAGAGGCTTCCGGAGAGGCTTCGCGGCGAAGAGAGCTTTGCACTCCTGCGTAGCGCTTTTGAAGGCGCGGTCGATGTTGCCCGGCGGCGCGCGGCAGCCAATTATACTGTAGCCGTCCCCCAATTCTACAACGGTAGGCTGCAGCTTCTACTTCCGCTCTGTTTAATAGGGGAGGAGCCAGATCTTGCGTTGGCCATTGAGCGAGTAAATGGTCATTATGCCGCTCGTACATGCCTCGACATGGAGATGGCCTATTGCAACGCGCGAGTGATTTGCAGGCCCGAAGCTTCCTGGATTTGTCGTGCCGGATTCACGGTTTGATGCTTCACGCTATTTGATTGGATCGTTATGAATAACACTTTTGAGCCATTGCATTTTGTCGACGACGGGCGTTTGAGGCTGCTGATCATCGTGGGTACCCGCCCTGAGGTCATCAGGCTCTCGGAGGTCATAAAGAAGTGCCGCAGGCACTTCGACTGCCTTCTGGCCCACACCGGGCAGAACTACGACTACACCCTGAACGGCATATTCTTCCGCGACCTGTCGCTCGACGACCCCGACGTGTACCTGGACGCCGTGGGTGCCGACCTGGGCGAGACGGTGGGAAACATCATAGCGGCCTCCTACAAGCTGATGGTTGCTACGAAGCCCGACGCCCTGCTCATCCTGGGCGACACCAACTCCTGCCTTTCCGCCATTTCCGCCAAGCGTCTCCACATCCCCATCTTCCACATGGAGGCGGGCAACCGCTGCAAGGACGAGTGCCTGCCCGAGGAGACCAACCGTCGCATAGTGGACGTCATCTCCGACGTGAACCTGGCCTACTCCGAGCACGCCCGCCGCTACCTGAAGGACACGGGCTGCGCCCCCGAGCGCATCTATGTGACGGGCAGCCCCATGGCCGAGGTGCTGCGTGCCAACCTCGAGAAGATAGAGGCCAGCAACATCCTTTCTGAGCTTGGCCTTCAGCCCAAGTGCTATATGCTCCTCTCCGCCCACCGCGAGGAGAACATCGACACCGAGGCGAACTTTCGTTCGCTGTTCGGCGCCATCAACGCCCTGGCGGAGCGCTACGACATGCCCATCCTCTACAGCTGCCACCCGAGAAGTCGCAAGCGCCTGGAAGCCACCGGCTTCGAGCTGGACCCCCGCGTGCGCATGCACGAGCCCATGGGCTTCCATGACTACAACTGCCTGCAGATGAACGCCTTCGCCGTGGTCAGCGACTCTGGCACCCTGCCCGAGGAGTCGAGCTTCTTTGCCTCCATCGGCAGGCCCTTCCCGGCCGTGTGCATCCGCACCTCCACCGAGCGCCCGGAGGCCCTTGACAAGGCCTGTTTCACGTTGGCCGGTATCTCCGAGAAGGGGCTTCTTCAGGCGGTCTGCACCGCCGTTGCCCTGGACGAGGAAGGCAGCTATCCCGAGGCCCCTGTGCCCGACTACGCCGACGAGATTGTCTCCACCAAGGTAGTCAAGATCATCCAGAGCTACACCGGCGTGGTGGACAAGATGGTATGGAGAAAGAATCTTTAAATGACTGCACTAAATAGCGGATTGCAAGTGGAGGATTTTGTCTGCGAAATCGCCGAGATGGGACATGTATTGGATCGCCCACTCCGTTATGTACAGATTAATAGTGTTCCCAACGGTTCAACCGGGTCTGTGATGAGGTCTATTCATGAGGGTCTTACCGCTAAGGGCGTGGAATCGTATTTGGAGTGGGGAAGAAGAAGAGGCTCGAATCTTCCTTACGAACATAATTTTGGTACAACGTTAGAAATTAATCCGTTCGATGCCATACTAAGCATTTTAGATGGGAGGGAAGGTTTCCACTCGAAGGAGGGAACCAGACGGCTGCTTGCCAGACTAGACGAGATAGATCCCGATGTGGTGCACCTTCATAACCTGCACGGGTACTACGTCAACATAGAGATGCTGTTCGGCTGGCTGGCCAGCCACCGCTGTCAGGTCAGATGGACTCTTCACGACTGCTGGGCATTCACGGGCCATTGCGCGTACTTCACATATGCGAAGTGTGCGCAATGGCAGTCTCATTGCGCGTACTTGAAATCCTGCCCTCAATTGGGCGCCTACCCCAAAACAATTTCAAAGGCCTCCTGTAAGTGGAATTTTGAGCAGAAGAAGCGTCTCTTTAATCTGGTGCCCACTGATAGGATGAGGTTGATAACGCCTTCTGAATGGCTTGCCGAGCTGGTAGGGAAGAGCTTTCTTGCCAAATACCCTGTGGACGTGCGGCACAACATCATCGACAGGACCGTTTTCAAGCCCACCCCGAGCGACTTTAGGGAGCGCTACGGCATTGGCGATCGCTTTATGGTCCTGGGCGTGGCGAGTCCTTGGACCGAGCGTAAGGGAATCGATGACTTTATCAGGCTATCTCATGACCTTGATCAGAATCGTTATGTGATAGTTCTTGTTGGGCTTAGTCCAAAACAAATCAAGAGAATCAAAGGTAATGTCCTTGCGATGTTGAAAACGGAGAGCAAGGAAGAGCTTGCGGAGATATACACTGCTGCAGATGTATTCTTCAACCCAACTATTGAAGATAATTATCCAACTGTTAATCTTGAGGCAGAATCATGTGGAACACCTGTTGTGACTTATGATACTGGAGGCTGCAGGGAGACTGTTTCGCTGCATGATTCCGTGGTTGCTTTTAACTACAAGGAATCCGTTAAGGCAATTGAATCAATGGCAGGTGTAAGGTAAAAACCGATATGGCGGAAAAATCGGCAGTAAATATTCTGGTGGTTAGTCAGCATTTTTATCCTGAAGGCTTCAGGATAAATGATTTGGTTGATGGATTTATTGAACATGGATACGGGGTTAGTGTCCTATGTGGGTTGCCAAATTATCCAAAAGGAGAATGGTATCCGGGATATTCTGGAAAAGGCCCATTTTGCGATTCGCATAACGGCGCGTCCGTATGCCGGAGTTACGAGGTTCCCAGAAAAGGGAATACATCGGTGCGTATTTTTCTGAACTACTTAAGCTGGCCTTTAACTGCGGCCATTAAGGTTTTTTCCCTGAAAGCAGATTACGATATCGTAATCTGCTATAACACTAGTCCAGTGATGATGCTTTTCCCTGCGATTGTTGCAGCGAAACGAAAGCACGTTCCATTAATTGGCTATGTGCTGGACATTTGGCCAGAGAATTTGTATACCGTGCTTCCTATTGGGTCGCGTGTTTTGAGAAAAATCGCGCAGAAAGTCAGCGATTGGCATTATTCGAAAGCAAATCGCTTGGTTTCGATGAGTGGGTCTTTAAAAGCGAATCTGTTAAAGAGAAATGCTATTCAAAAAAATAGAATCCCGATCGAGGTTTTGCCTCAACATGCAGAGGATTTTTATGCGAAGCCTCTATGCGATAGGGCTCTTTCTGAGAAATATAAGGATAAGTTTTTAATTGTTTTTGCGGGCAATATTAGTCCAGCACAGGATCTTGAAAATGCTATCGAGGCTGTTTCTCTATACGCGGCATCTTATGGGAGGGATATACATCTGCTTGTTGTTGGAGACGGTATGAGCTTAGACAGTGTTAAATCTCTTGTCGAGGTCCGTAATGTGTCAGATATGGTCTCATTTGTCGGTAGGGTTGAACCTGAAGAAGTCCCAAAATATTATGGTATAGCTGATGCCCTCTTGATTCCCTTTTCGTCAAACAAGAGTCTTGCGTTAACTGTTCCTGCTAAAGTGGCAAGTTGCATGGCTTCGGCTAAGCCGCTTATTGGGTATCTTGAGGGTGAGGGTCGAAAGGCAATAGAATCAGCGAAATGCGGTCTTGTTTCTGATCCGGGTGATCCAGGGCAATTTGCTCAAGCGATGAGGGAGCTGCTTCTTCTTCCAGTTGAGCAAAGAACGATAATGGGAAAAAATGCTTTTGCCCATTATCGTTCCAACTACTCTAGAGAGGCTATTTTGGATAAATTTGATGAGATAATAGAAAAAACCTTGTGCTAGTTAGGCACTAGTTATTTTGCTGAGTTGAATCGTTATCGATTGCTTTATTTTTTTGGTGCTTGAGTTGGTAATTGATGATAGCTATTTCTTGCACAAGGGTTTTGGCATAGGCAGTTTGCTTGCTCACAACAATACTGAGCGATAAGCAGATTGCCAGTAGACATACTATTGCGACAATGAAAATGAAGTTTGAAGCAAGTTCTACTCCGAGGGCTTTCGACAACGCGAAAATCGGCTCTGGGAAAAGGGCGCAGATCATCATAACAAGAGCAAGCATCATCCAAAGGAGCGAATATTTAAGAAGTAGCTTCTTTTTTGACACAAGTCGAATAATGTTTGCAAGAAAAACTAACCCAAGAAAAAAGATGATTGCTCGAACTGTAATTGCCATATTCTGTTACCTTTTTTTCTCCATTGAACAAATGATAATCGCAAGACTGACCTTGATCATGTAATAAACGCTTGAGAGGGCCTTGATTGATGAACTCCCTCCTGCACGTTCGTTCATATTTACTGAAACCTCTTTGACGTTTAGATTCTGGTTAAGCGCTTCCGCAATCGATTCAGGTTCAGGATAGTCGATGGGATAAGTTCGCGAAAAAAGTTCCATTGCACGTTTTCCGCTTGCGCGAAAGCCGGAAGTCGGGTCGGTGATTTTGCTCTTATACAACGCTCTAATTAGAAAAGAAAGCCATTTAATTCCAACACGCCTTAAAAAGGTTGATTGAAATCCCTCAGTAGTAGCAAGAAAGCGCGATCCTATAACCAAATCAGCGCCATTAGCGATCTGGTCAAGGAGCCTTGGAACATATGAAATGTCGTGTTGGCCGTCACCATCGACCTGGATATCGACATCGTATCCGTTCTTGAGAGCATATTTATGGCCAGCCTGTACTGCCCCTCCAATGCCGAGGTTACGCGATAAATTAAGAAAGTTAAGGTTGTTCTCTTCGCAGATTTGCAGTGTTGAGTCGGTTGAGCCATCGTTAATGATTATATAATCATAACTAGATGCTTCGATGTTGCGGACTACTTGAAGGATGCAATCTTCTTCGTTATATGCAGGGATAATAAGAAGCACCCTAGGTTTTTCGTTGCTGGCACAGTTGCTTTTTGCGTTCATGAGCTTCTTTCGTTTATATATGTCGAAAGAACATTATAACTAAAACATATTGCAATTAATCACCGCAGTGAAGCCCTGCATTATTCTGAGGGTTAAAAGGCAAGCGGCGTGTGTGTTTGGGCGATCGCGTATGGGTCGCATATCTCGAAGCGGGTTTTCTCCCAGAGGAGCCCTTAGGTCCATATCATTGCGACATTCCCTGGAATTCATCCCTTCTAGCCTGCTTTCTTGTTGCGCATCGTCGGCTTGCCATGCAACAGAAGCTCCTTGGTATTTGTGGGAAATCTCGCGAACAAGCAATTGTTTACTGTAGCAAATCCCAATTTCGCCTGCAGGTGCCTGTTGCCTAGGCGCGATATTTGCCCCATACCCAGAGAACGTTTTCGATGTTCGAGACAGAGACGGGGTTGCCTGGATTGGGCGTACCTACGCTCTTTGATGTTTTCTATTATTAAGAAATGGATGTATCTGTGAGTTGTAGAAGAAAGGCAGATACTGCCAGCATTTGAATTTCGCATCAATCTGGTGTTGGTCAATTGGCCATGTCTTTATCATTGGACGGCCAATGGATCGTGTTCCTGTTGCCGCTTGCTGTATTAGGCTTGGACCAGAATCGATGCAAGGCAATAAGAGTTTCCGTTTTGGAAATTTGCCGAAATGGCAAGTGAGTGATTCGTACGAAAGACCCACTTGATTTGTTTTCATTATTCATTTGGTGGGTTATGCTGACGCCTTATTTGCCTTTAGGGTCTAGGTATAATACAAAGACCCTATAAGAAGGTTATGTCGTGCTATGGGCGCTGGGGTTGTAAAGAAGAAAAGGAGTATAGAGTGTGGGCTAGTTTTTCTATCTCGTGTCTATTTGCAGTTGTTCTTTTGTATCTTCCTGGTTGTCTATTCTTTGGCGATTTGCTTATCAAGAGAAAGTTACTGATCGCTTGGGCGCCGTTTGTTTCGTTGGCCATACTTGTAGTTTCCGGCCAGCTCTTCTATGCTGCGGATCTGCATGTATCTGGTCTTATACTGTTTAGTATGATCGTATTGTTTGCTTTTGCGCTCGGGCTTCTCAGGTTCTTCCTTTTTCGCATGAAGGCGCTTTCTGCTGGCAGTCGAAATACGGATAGCTCTTATGCGGGCGATCGAGGTGGGATAGCGTTTTTGTATGTCTGCCTTGGCGCGTTCGTTTCGGTTTATGCCTTTGTGCTGGTTATGGGCTCTCCAGATTGGTTTTCTACTGAAATCGACAATGCATATCACCTAAATGAGCTATATGCAATGGCTTCGACAAGTCAGTTTTCCGCTATTTCGATTAGCGTATTTCCGACAGTGCAAGGGTTCGGGACTGTGGATAGCGCATCTTTTTATCCAGCGCTTTGGCATGTTGTTGCGGCGGTAACGCTGAGTGTTACGGGGGTTTCTGCACCTGTTGCGGAGAATGCTGTCAATCTTGCGTTCGTAGCAATGGTTTTCCCGCTAGGGGTTTGGTCGTTTCTGACAACTGTTTTTGAGGAAAGCAAGAGAATTGTTGTTGTAGGCTCTCTTACTTGTGTTTGCTTCTTCGACTTCCCTTGGCGTCTTTTGACGTATGGCCTGCTATGTTCAAATCTTGCCGCTTTCGCAATGGTGCCAGCTGCATTGTCGCTATTTGTTGTGTTTGCCAAGGCAAGAACGGGGAAAATTGGTCGCTTGTCGCTGTTTGCCTTGCTTGTGATCGCATGCTCGTGCTTGGTGTTGCTCCAGCCAAATGCTGTCTTCAGTTGCATCGTTTTGCTTGCTTTCTTTGGCGCTTGGCAGTTTTTGTATGGCGAAACCGCATTTGGCTTTCGGGTCAGAGAGCGGCTTCGCATTTGGCTGGCTGTATTGTTTGTGCTGCTCTGCGTTATTGTTTGGATCGCCGCATATAACGCATCTTTCATGCAGGGTGTCCTATCTGTTTCTTGGGATCATTTTTCATCAAAAACCCAGGGTTTGTTCAACATACTTCTTCTCTCTTATTGCGGGGGCCCTGCAAGCCCGATAATGGCATTTCTTGTTTTAGTCGGCATTGTTTCTGTATTACGCAATAAATCGCTGCGCTGGCTGGCATACACGTACTTACTGTGTGCTTCAATTCACTTTTCGACAGCTTCAACGGAGTCGATCCTGAAACACTGGCTTTCGGGGTTTTGGTATACAGACCAGCATAGGACCGCCGCATTATGCGTGTTGGCGGCAATCCCGCTTTCGGCGGTAGGTTTCGTTTCTGTTATCGATTTTTGCGAGAGGCTCTTTCGACTATTGAAAAAAGAAGGGGTTGTCAAAATTGCAAGTGAAAGCGCTGCAAAAACCGTTTCTGCACTGATTGCCATATTGCTGCTTGCTCCGAATTTTGTGATTTATGGTATCGGGGATGTCAATACAACTTTTGGTAAAACAAGAGCGCTAGTTAAGTCAGATTACGACATGAATGATGAAGGGTCGCTTTCGGCTAAAGAAATTGCTTTCGTTAAAGAAGCAAAAAAAATAACAGGCGATGATCTTGTTGTCAATTCACCATTTGACGGTACGGCATTTTTGTACGGGGTAACAGGGGTCCAGTTTTACTATAGGAGCTTGTTGTCCTCTCCCGATACTGACCCTAATGAGCCTTATGAGAGTCGGGTGATGCGACACTCCCTTTGCGCGTATAGTAGCGACGATGAAGTGCGTGATGCCGTTAAGCGAACCAACGCAAAATACGTTCTCTTGCTTGATTCCTCGATGGACGAACTGCGGAAACACGCTTTTACCTACCGTCCAGAAGACTGGGAAGGGATCGATGCGATCGGTGGCTCTGTGGAGGGCTTTGAGGTTGTTCTCGAAGAGGGTAATATGAAGCTTTGTAAAATAAGTGATTTAGACCAATAGGTGGAAGATCCCTGATGAGATATAAAATTGCAAATATTCTATTTGGCGGTTCGGTCGCATTCTCTAATTACCCAGCTCTCTGTTATCGAACGGTCGATGGCTGTGCATGGAAAGCTAACGATGCCGATGTTTTGCGGATTGCACCGCATTCTCATATTGATTTTACGACCTACTTCAATGCGTTGTCTGTAATGAAATGGAAGCGGTATTCGGTTGCGACTGAATACTTTTTATCATTCGATTACAGGGGAGGCGGTTTTTCGCTCATTCAAACTACAGCGGGGCGTTATGACTGGGCTCCGGTTGAGCTGTCTGACTCTAAAGCCGAATATCCCGAATCGACGGATTGGCGTCATATCGAGGTTCGGCTTGACCTGTTGGCGGGTGAAGTGCTCCATGGGTTTTCGATTCTCGCTAATAATCAGGTAGAAATAAAGGATGCTGCTTACAGTGTTGATGTCGAACCTGAAGAGCTACGCCAAGTGGAACTGTCTCTTGTGACTACGACCTTTAAAAAGGAAGACTACGTAACTCGCAATATCGCCCGAGTCAAGAGTGGTATTTTGGGATCGAATGACCCTATCGCCTCTCACTTTACATTGCATGTTGTTGATAACGGTCGGACCCTTCCCGTTGAAGAACTTGAAGGTCCGCATATCTGTGTTCACCCGAACCCTAATGTGGGCGGTTCGGGCGGTTTTGCACGTGGAATGATGGAATCAATGGAGCAAAAAACAGAGGCGACGCATGTCCTGCTCATGGATGACGATGTAGAGGTTTTGCCGGAGAGCATCATTCGTACATTCAATTTGTTATCGCTATTGAATGACGAGTATTCGAGCGCTTTTCTAAGCGGTGCCATGATGAGTCTTGAAGAGCAAAACCTTAAAACGGAAGACATCGGCTTCTTCTCCGTTAATGGCAACTTTCTTCCCCTCAAGCCTGAAGGAAGAATGGACTTTCTTCATGATGTGGTTGAAACTGAGGCGTTTGAAGCTCCTCTTGATACATTCGGTGATACCTCTCAACAGTATGCAGGCTGGTGGTATTGCGTCATTCCCATGGCGACGATAAAGCGTGAGGGTCTTCCTCTTCCCCTGTTCGTGCGTTCGGATGATGCCGAATACGCTTTGCGTTGCAAGGCGAAGATTATGGCGATGAACGGCATATGTGTTTGGCACAATGCGTTTTTCTATAAGTACAGTTCCGCAGTTGAGCGCTATCAGGTAAGTAGGAATACCCTCATTAGCCAGGCAACTACCGGAATTGCCCCCATGACCGATTTCCTTATGGAAATCTACAGAGAAGTTCAGCGTGATTTGAAGAAATTCAACTACGATGACGCGGAATTGGCGGTAAAGGGCCTGGAGGACTTTCTCCGTGGTCCAGAGTTTATCGCGCACCCCGTTGCCGAGGGTCGGTTTATGGAAGCGAATCGCGAAAAAGAAAAGATGGTTCCTATTGAGGAGCTTTACGATGAAGCCTTTAAGCTTGGTGTGGATCTGAAGCACATTACACATACGTGGCTCAATACCGACGGAGCGCGAAGCAAGGTGTCTGCTGCAAAGGACTTCCTTACCTTCAATGGTCAGCGGCTGTTGAACGAAGAGGGTAAGCGCCATGGTAAAGTGGCTGTGATTGATGCAGCTGGGTGGGTGTATCCTGCTGCTAAAATTCGCGATGCTGAAATTCTGATTGTTGTTGATATGCCCAACAAAAAAGGTGCAATTCGTCGTATGAATAAGACTCGTTTTGACGAGGTATGGGGCAGATACAAGAAGGCCGCTTCTTCATATAAGAAGAATAAGGACAGGCTATACGCAGAGTATGCTGCGCACAGATCGGAATTTACGTCAGTTGAATTCTGGAAGCGGTATCTGAAGGAAGCTTCGGGGGAGTAGTCTTCATTAGCTCAGAGAGCCAACGGCATATGCCGTTGGCTCTCTACTTTAGAGTTTGAGTTTTGCCTTGATTCGATACCAGGTCCAGGCAAAGGGGCTTCTTGCTTGAAAAAACGCTTTTTTGTACTCGGGTCGGATGTTGCTTGAGACGGAGACGATGTCGGAATCAATTCGATTTGCCATAAGTCTGATAGCTTGCCTGGTCTTGGCGTCTTTTATATTGAAGTGCTCGGAAATATCTTTCAAGTAAGCGCAACCACGATTGTAATGGCCCTCGAGTATGTTTGATGATACGGGTGAGTGGGCCTTTATGATCACATCCATATCGAGCCAGCGATTGTGGATGATGGCTGGGTCTTTAACCAAGGAGGAAGACCCAGGGATGGTTTCGCGGTAAAAGTACAGGCATTCATCCACATATACGATGCTATTGGCTTCGAGGAGCGTTTCCATCATCCAAGGGTTGTCTGCCCAGCCTGCGCCTGGGATTTCCGGCATGCGTATTTCGTTCTTGTCAAGGAAATCCCTTTTATAGATGGCGGACCAAATGCTCGGGTGATGGTAAAGGAATTCTGCGTCGTCCTCGAGTTTAAACGGCCTGCCTACGGTTTTGATCCTATGAAGGTAATTTGCTGGCTTTATTTCTTGTTGTGGCGAATCGGCGTTAAGCACGCGCCAATACGCCCCCTTAACAATGTCGGGGAGATCGTTGGCTTCTGCTGCTTCGTACAAGGTTTTATACATATCAGGTTCGATGTAGTCGTCGGGCTCCACGATGCCAATGTATGTACCTGATGCGTGGGCAATTCCTGCGTTCACTGCGGAGCCATATCCGGCGTTCTGCTTGTGGATGACCTTGAAGCGGGTGTCTGTCGCAGTGAAAGCATCCATAATTTTCGGCGAGCCATCGGTCGAGCCGTCGTCGATACAAATTGCTTCGAAGTCCGCAAACGTTTGGTTCACGATGGATTCAAGACATTGCTCTAGATACTTTTCGGTATTGTATATGGGGATGATTATTGAGATTGGTGGGGTCATAGTTGTTGCCCGTTTACTTAGCATTTGGTTTGTTCTGGCTGGTTTGGTTTTTATCGACTAAGAACCATTTTTTATTATTGGAAACGATCTTTTTTTCTTTTCGGAGAATTTGGCTATAAATCGCCCAATCCTCTTTAGGGATCTCTGTCTCTTGGATGATTTTCTTTTTTGTATTTATTCCATTTTCGATCGCGCCCAAGATAGGCGATTCTATATCGGGCAGTCTGCTTGGGCCTGCTTCTATCGTTTCTATGATGTTGAATAGGGATTCAAGCTTTATTAATCCTCTGGCTTTGACTTCAAATTCGTCTTGCCCTTTGCTCCTTCCGTCTTCGAATATGAGTACGTACTCTCCTTTGGAGTTATGCGTGAATCCAAAACGGGCGTGGGCGAGTGAATTCCTGAGATGATAGAAGAAACTCATATACACACTCGAGTTTCCGTTTCCAGATATTTCGGTGAAAACGGCTATCTGTCTATCTGGCTTGAGGTAAAAATCCTGTCCGTCTATATTGGCAGAGCTTAGCTCGCTGTCCAATTCGTGGCTATTTTTGGCTTTCTTGAGAGGACATTGGTCGATTCCCGTGATAGCTAAGTTAAGTTGTCTTTTTAAATATCGGGCGCTAAGCCAGGGTTTCGCTCCCCAGATGTCCTCGATTGCGTGTCGCTTGTTGCTCTGAGGCTTGCAAGGTGAATGGATGAGGAAAAAGGAAAGAATATTGTGCCATTTTCTGCTTTCGGCAATTTCCTGTGGAATGTTTTCTTCAATCCAGGGTCTTTTTCTTTTTGTGACAGACATGAGCGCTTTGATTCCTGTTGTCGATGTAGCTTTTGCGTATATTCGAATTGCAACTATTATGCCACGGTTGGGTTTCCGCACATGATTTTAGGTGATTGGATTAAAACTTGATTAGCTTGGAGCAGATTTGAGATCAATCATGACTCTTTAGACTTTGGTCGGGGATGCGGGTGCTGGGCGCCGCCGACTTCACGGGCGTGAGGAGGAGGGCGGTGAAGAGTTGAGCCGCGGGCAGCCTTTCACGCAGCCATATCGGGAAACTATGTAGATTGCCTGCGAAGGGAAACCTCGTAGAAAGGCCAGGCACGATCAGACTCAACCGTCGTGGTGAGCTCGCGCTCGTCAGTGCGCTCGTAGAGACTCTCGGCCACGAGCTGGTCGGCCTCCTCGTCGAGCATGGTGTTAATTGCCTTTTGACGGTTTTCCTGGTCAGCTCGTGAAGCTCGAACTGTACCGCTTTTCTTCATCGAATGATACGATTGGGTTGGATATGGTCTGCCTCTTAGCATGGTTGAATTCGTTACTCAAATCATACCGACGGCACGTGTCATGTTTTTCGTTGTTCTGGGCGTGTTCAATTTTCAAAATGCGCAAAGAATTTTACGTTGCCACGCCATCTACGTTTGACAATGCTTGGGCGATAAGTGGCAGGCGATATTTGGCAATCTTTAAGGATCGGTGACAGGTTTCCGCTTTTACTATTGTTCATAAATGACTTGAATTCTACGGAAGGGGAGGTTGTGAGTGATTCTGAGCTGACGGTAAGGCCAATGCCGCCATCTGCTGTTATCAGCAATTTCGTAGAAGGAATCCCAGATAGTAACTATGAAATCTATTTACGTGAGTTAGTCAACAGCTCCGCCTATTTTCTGGATAAGGGCAAATCAATATACAGTGGACCTCCATCGGAGGAAGCAGGCCAATGTGATGCTATTTCAGAGGGATATGAATTGGATTTCAAATTGCTTGATTCGCAAACCAAGTTGATGGCGGTCAGCATTCTTAAAGAGCAGCCTATTGTTTTTTGCTTCTGGACTCGTAGCGTATACCGAATGTAAAAAAACTGGTGGAAAGGTCAGAGCAACGAGGCTTCATGTTGCAATGCGTGGGCTATCTGTTGATGGCCTTGTGAATGCCCGATGCGCTAAAACGAACTGCACCAACGTTCAAAATGATATACCGCAAGTTCTTGAAGTCGTTGAAGCGAAGAAACATATCCTGATGCTGTTCCCCTATATTTTTTCGTTTGAGCAAAAGGTTCATTCCGAAGACCCCATAGAGACTATAAGAGTCGCGATGAATAACGATTTCAGAAATCTGTTTCTATATCGGGAGAAGATATGTCCTGGGCTCGATACGTATCTCACAACAGTATTTTCTGATTCGTTTCTGATATTCAAAATTGTTCACGGTGAGCTTTCGTTGGTAGAGTCCGTTTCAACCGAAAATACGCCAACATACAAACAACTACTTGATTACGGCGGCATATGGGGCTATTAAATTCACGAATTGATCTATCAGGGGCTCTGCTGGAGTTTCTGCGACTCGGTAGGATGAATTGAATTTTCGAGAAAAGCACTCGCCTGTATTTTAAAAAGTGCGAATTTCGGCGATTCCGAATACGACGAATATTCCGCGAAGGGTTGACCTGCAGGGTATCGTCA
>ERZ1035006.618-NODE-618-length-27304-cov-9.516753_pt1 | contig 27304 bp, 20 predicted proteins | sample MGYA00520694_ERZ1035006 | MGnify/ENA primary metagenome ERZ1035006 (study PRJEB33766, sample SAMN09781746) | gut metagenome | biome: gut microbiome | host: Homo sapiens | place: Madagascar | study: EMG produced TPA metagenomics assembly of the PRJNA485056 data set... | reverse complement strand
TTTTTATTTTTTGGAATTTTCATGTTTTTTCTGCATGATACAATAATTCCAAAGATTCCAGGATCAAACATATGAAAGCATTCCTGTGCTGTCTTTTTAAGATACCAAAATAGTAAAGAAAAAGGAACGATACCGAAGTACCGCTCCTTTTCTTTCATTTAATTATAAGTTTTTCATGATTTGAAAATCTTATTTTTTAATTTTAACTCTTTTTGCTTTGCTCATTGCACTGATCAGTTTTCCTTTGATCGTTGCAATCTTGTAGTAGTAAGTCTTGCCGGCTTTCAGACCTTTCTTATTTGTGACAGAAGTTGCGTTCTTTCTGGTAGTAGCTACTTTTTTGTAACCGCTGTTCTTCTTGGTAGAACGATATACAACAACCTTTGCACCTTTTACTTTCTTCCAGCTCAGTTTTGCGTTCTTAGATCCTGCTGTTGCTTTCTGGATCTTCGGAGCTTTTGCAAGTTTCACTGCTACAGCTGCACCGGCTTTGCTTACAGCCTTGCCGTCTTTGGAAACTGCCACTGCGTAGTAAGAAGCACCTTTGACTGCTTTCTTATCTTTTACGGTCGTTTTGCCTGCTGCGGTTGTACCAACCTTGGTTGCTTTGCCCTTTACTACACGGTATACATCGTAAGATGCTGCGTCTTTCACTGCTTCTACCGTTACGTTTACAACCACACCTGTCTTGGTAACTTTTGCTTTTGCTGCTTTTACCTTCGGTGCATCCAGAGTAACTGCCGGAGTCTCTGTTTTTTTCAGAGCCGCCTGTGCATTTCTAAGAGCCAGTGTCAGACTTTCCAGGGTTGCTTTGTCTGCATCTGCCGGAGCATTTTTCAGTGCCTTGTAAGCTGCATCAAATACTTTCCAGCTTGCTTCTTCATAATCTTTCTGTCCTGCATCTGCAATCGCTGCTGCGTCTTTCAGTGTGTTGGCTGCGTTTTCTTTTGCTTTTTCCAGATCAGCTTTTTCCTGAAGTACCAGAGCATCTTTTGCATCATTCAGATCTTTGATTGCCTTTTCAAGTTCTGCTACGGTTACTCCGTCTTTGCCCGGAAGATCTTTCACTGCTTTATATACTGTCACTGCATTATTATAAGATGCCACTGTATATGTGTTGCCATTTTTCATCAGATCATCATAAACAGCTGTCAGCAGACTGTTCAGTTCTTCTTTCTTGGCAGCAACTTTGGTCTTCAGACCTTTCTTCGCATCGCTGATCGCCTGGATCGCTGCTGCGATGTCTGATTTCGATGCATTTGCGTCCTTTGACAGTGTATCTGCCGTTGCCAGAGCTGTTTTCAGCGGTGCGTAGCTTTCTTCTGTATAATCCGCCTCTTTTATATCCTTTACAGCATTGATCGCTGCTACCAGATCTGCCTTATCCTGTGCAGACGCTTTGTTTGTTGTAACAGTCAGTGTGATCTCTTTTGTGCTTGTCTTGGTTGCATCAGATGCCAGAGTTGCCGTTACTTTTACTTTTGCTGTACCTGCTGCTGTCACTGTCACTGCATTGTCTTTTACAGTTGCACCTGTTGTACCTGCGTCTGTTACTGTGTAGGTATAGTTTACAGTTCCGTCATGTCCTTCTACCTTGCAGTCACCGGTTACCTGTGCTTTTGCACTCAGTGTTACTGTCTTGCTGTCTGCTACGCCAAGATCAATCGTCTGATCTGCAACACCTGTGATCTCGCCAACTACACAGGAGCAAACAATTTTTGCAGTTTTCGGGAATGTCTTGGTAACGGTCATGGTCTTTCCGTCTGCCGCAATCGTAACTGTTGCATCATCTACGCTTGGTTTGCTGATGTCGGTAAATTTGAATCCGGAACGAGCCGTGTATACGGTTGTTGCCGTGTATACCGTCTCTCCTGCAAACTTGGCATCTTTTTCAAGAGCAGTACCGTTTGCTGACCATGTTGTCACTGCTGTGTATGGAATTGCAGAAATATCAGCATCTGGTGCCACCTTTTCCAGAGCGGCCTTGATCTCATCATAAGATTTTGTCAGACCTTCTGAATAATCGGTGCCTTTGTAAAGTTTGATATCTGCAATCTTACCATCTACCTGATCCAGTGTGGAATACTTTTTCTGATTGGCATCTGCACCATGATTTGTGTCTTTTGCAACATTATATCCAATGGTAAATATACTGCTTGCGGAAGATTTCAGTACAATATCGTATCCAGCCGCTGCGTTTGGTCTTCCCTGCACAGCACTGCCTGCGTTTCCGTCTACATAAAGCTGGAGTTTCGTGCCGGTATAAACCAGTGCGATATCATGCCATTTGCCCCAGAACTGATCCGCATCATATTTATACTCTATTTCCGGCCATTTATCGTTTGCATCAAGGCAGTACAAGATCACTCGGTCTGCAGAGCCATCTACCTGAATACCGTACTGTTCATCCATTTTACCAAGAATGTTTACAACTTCTGTTGTTTTGGTATTCAGTTTTACCTTTGTGCGAAGAACCATCGGTGTATCGCCGGATACATCAAATTTATCATTGTTTGCTCCGTTGTTCGGTGCAGTCAATCTTCCCTGGAATGCCAATACGCCGCCATCTTTAACGACCGTTGTCGGAACGTCATCTTTCACTTCCAGTGTAGCCGGTTTCGCAGACTGGTCTTCCATTGCAACATAGCTTGGTACTACTGCAGTTTCTCCGGCTACCGGTGCTGTATAAGAAAGCCTCGGTGCTGTGATCACAGAATCTTCGGTAACTGGCGGAGCCGGTGTTTCAGCTTCTTTCAGATTTTCAATTGCATTTTTCAGTGCATCTGCAATTTTCTGAACATCCTCATCTTTTGTCTCATCGGTAACAGCGTTTGCTGCATCCCAGGCTTCTTTGAATGTCTTGTAAGAATCCTCGGTATATTTATCAGCAGATTCTACTTTTTCTGCATCTGCAAGTGCTGCTGCCAGAGCTTTGCGTGCCTCGGATACTTCCGGTGTTTCTGTATCTTCTTTTCCGATTACGCCAAATTCTGCTGCATTGATAAACATATTGGCCTGAACACCAGCTGTCTTGATCGCTTTCACCTTAACGTCTGTAACACCTGCATATGTTTTGTCAAAAGTTACGGTCCTTTCAACGAAGTTCTGGTCTGCACCATCTTCTGTTTCTTTCACATAATTCCATGCGGTTTCGCCTTCTGCTTTTCCTGCCAGAGTCCAGTTTTTACCATGATCGGTAGATACATAAACTTCACATTCAGAAATAGCACCATTTGCAATGTTACCGCTTCCATCGTAATGATTTCTTGGCATGTAAGTCAGGGAAGTTACGGTAGATACTTTTGCAAGTGTGATAGTGTAAGTGTTATTGCCGGTCAGTTTTCCATCAGAATAAGTTACTTTTGCTTTGGAATCATCGCTCCAGTTTGTATGCCAGAAAGTTTCAATATTTCCATCCAGTGCATTATCTATTGCACCATCTTCACCTTCTCCATCATGTTCCAGCTCTTCACTGTCAGCCTTACCTGTCAGTCCTTCCAGTTTTGCATACTGTACTTCGTCTGCCGGTACGCTGAAAACCAGAGTCAGGGTCATGATTTTTCCTTCGCCTGATATAACTACATCTGATGCATTTACAGCAACTTCTTCCTCTCCAACCTGGATTTTCTCCGGAATACTAGTTTCATCAAATATATTTCCTTCTTCTGCTGTCAGAGCAATTGTTAAAGTATAATTCTGTCCGGCTTCAAATTTTGTTACAGAATCTCCATCTTTATTTGCCCATTTTGAAGTAGCAGCATATCCCCATGCATCTGTCTGTGCATCTTTCGGTTCAGCATCTTTAACAGGTGCTGTTACCGTAATCTCAGGTTTTGAAAGTACAGAATCCCCACCTGTTTCAACTCCCTTGAATGTATAACTCAGAGTCATGGTTTTTCCGCTGTCTTTTACTTCTGCGGTCACTTCAAGATCTTCTTCGCCAACTTTGATGGTGGACGGTTTGCTTTCGTCTGTGAATTTATAACCTTTTTCTGCTGTCAGGGTAGCTGTCAGGGTATAATCTTTTCCATCTTCAAATTTTGTTACTGTGTTGCCATCGGAATCTGCCCATGCAGTTGCAACGGTGTACCCTTCCGGCTCAGCCGCAGTTACGTCAGCAGGTGTCTCTCCTGTTACAGGTGCAACTGCTGTAAGTACAGGCTTACTTATGACTTTGTCTTCTGCAACAACTTCTTCTGCTTTATAAATATCAATCGCTGCGGCATTAATATAGGCATCTGTCTGATCGCCTGCTGAATGTTTTACTTCGATACGGATATGTTTTGCTGTTTCCGGCGAGAATGTCACATTTTTTTCATCAGAATTATTCTCCCAATCTGCTGTTGCCACCTGCTTCCAGTCTGTGATCGCAGAAACATCATCAACATCTGAATTGGAGATATAAATATTGGCAGCGGTAATTCTTCCGTTTGCGACACCATTTCCTGATCCCTGACGAGGCAGATAAGTAATCTTTCCGATTGTTTCGGAGCTTGCAAGGTTGATATACAGATTGTTTCTGGAAACCAGTTCAGACGGAGTAATTGTGGTTCCAGGACGTACTACTGTAGTAAATCCCTCATCCGTTGCAACTGTTCCGCTGTTTCCGCCCCAGCTTGAATGGTATCCTGTAGCTTCATTGTTATCCACAAGATTCTTCAATGCTGCATCGCCCTGGGAGGAGCACTCTGCTTTTGCCAAAATATTGCCACTGTCTATTTTTGTACTGTCATCCCTGTATACATAAAGTTCTTTGCCGGAAATATATGTATTGTTCGGATCACCTGCAGTGTTCAGTACTTCTATCTTAATTTCTTTCACATCACTTATTGCATCTGTAAATTCTATCGTTGCTTTACTTTCTGTAAAACTCAACGTATATGGATCTTCCTGTACTTTCTTGAATTCTGCATTTTCGGCTGATGTCTTATAATAAATATTGCATTTTGTAATCGTACCATTATTGCCTGCACCATTTGAAACATATTCCAATTTTTTGACAGTTGATGCTTCAGTCAAAGTCAAGGTGATATTGTTGTTCGAATTCATGATAACTTCGCCGCCCTGTTTAACCGGCTGATTATCACCTTCCCATGCTGAATGCCAGTAGTCGTCTGGGTTTCCATTTAATACAGCATTCATTGTATTTGTTCCATTAGCACAATCTGCTGAAGCTGTCAGACCCTCTGTAAGTTTTGTATAATTATAATTCTTTGTTTCTGCTTCTTCCGAAGCCGCCAGAGCACTCAATGCTCCAAGTCCGGATACCGGTGCACTTGTCACAACCATGGTACCAACCAGTAATCCAGCTAAAACCTGTTTGAATTTCATACGTTTTTACCTTTTCCTTTCATAAATATTTATGGCAGACATCTGTATCGCTGTCTGCTTCTCCCTGTGGTAACTGCTGTTACTGCACTGTGAAACATCTCATGCTGTTCCACTTTTATTTTATTCCAAGACTTCTTCGCCTCAAAACTAGGTATAGTATACTATACTTTTTATTCTATTTCAAGTCTTTTTGTGACTTATCACCAGTTTTATCACCAATATTGCGTTTCTGTTTTATTATTTGTGCTGCTTTTTTAATTATTTTCTGTTATTTCCTGCATTTTTCGTGCATATCAAAACCATTTTTTTGAGAATTCTTTTGCTGCACAGGTATATCAAAAGCAGGTGTATCAGCTTTATATTGCTGATACACCTGCCTGTTTTTTCAAATCATATACTGTATGCCGAACATCACACCGTTTTAACGTAAGTTACTCGATCGGATCGGTTTCGATGATGAATTTGACATTGCTGTCCACACCGGATGCTTTTCCGCTGAAAGTATCGTATGTACACTCGTCAGAGCTGAGTGCTTTGATGCGGTCGATCACCGTGAGCAGATCATCTTCTACGGTTTCTTTGAGTTTCTTGGTGCCTTCTTCTTCGAATTCAGAAGTTCCCTCTGCCAGTTCTTTTGCTCCGTCTGCCAGCTGGCTGATACCATCTGCTACCTGTCCGCTTGCGGTCTGAAGGGTACCGGCTCCTGTGAAGAGCTCATCTGTTCCTGAAAGCAGGGTTGCCGAACCGTCTGTCAGTGCTGCATTGTTGGATACCAGTGTGGAGGCTCCTGCCGAGAGCTGTGTGGAAAGCTGAGATACACCGCTTGCCAGCTGTTTGGTTCCTTTCTGCAGTGTCTTGACCCCTGCATTCAGTACCGGTGCGTTCTGTTTCAGTTCTTTTGCTCCGGATGTAAGCTGATCGTTGTATGAGCCAAGTGAATCGAATCCGCTCAGCAGACTTGCGATTCCGGCTCCCGCGGTCGGAAGAGATGCAGTCTGTGCTTTCAAAGTCTTTACATTTCCGGCAAGTGTGTCGATCGCAGCATCCAGTCCCTGCATGCCTGTATTCAGTACTTTGACACTGGTTGTCAGCTGTGTCATCGGTGCTTCCGGAATGCTCACACCGGAAAGTGTTGCCAGTTTTGTCTGCATGCCATCCAGTTTTGTGCTCATCTGTCCAGCTGCACTCTGAAGGGTCTCAAGGCTGGTCTTCATATTCTGAAGTGTTGCCGTCAGTGATGCCGTGTCGATACCCGGCATGCTGATTTCGACATCCGGTGCCGTTACCTGATCTACCGCTGTCACGCCAGTAGTATCTGCAGATACGGTGGTATCCACTTTGGATACGCTCGGCAGATTTGATTTTGCAGCGGTCAGAGAATTTACCAGATCTGTATTGCCGGCTGCCTGTGCTGCTGCAATCGCTGTATCAAGAGCGGCTCTTGCACTCTCAATCTGACCATTCGCCGTGTCAATCTGACCATTTGCCGCTGCCACCTGGCTGTTTGCACTTTCAACTGCAGAATTCACAGAGGATTTTGCTGCATCGAGTTTGCTGTTGCGGTCTGCAATCTGTGCATTGACATTCTGAACGGATGTGCCCATTGCTGTTGCGATCGCAGTCTGTGCCTGTGTCTGTAAAGTAGTAAGGGTAGTGCGGATTGTCTGAAGCTGTGCTGCCAGTGACTGTCCGTCTGCCATCAGCTGTGCTGCCGGTGCTTTGATGGAGCTGTCTACTGCACCTGAAAGTTCTTTGCCCTCTTTGATCAGTTCACTTCCTGTCTGAGCAAGTCCGTTAACCTGTGATGCCAGTCCGGACAGACTTTCAAGAGAACTCTCAAGCTGTGCCGTTCCGGCTGCCAGAGCAGAAGAAGCCGCCTTGAGATCTTCCTGTGTACTGCCTTCTCCGTCCATTGCGGCATACATCTGATCGATCGCTGTGCTCACCTGTGAAAGACCTGTTGTCAACGGTTTCAGTGCTTTTGCACCGTCTGCCAGTTTCTTTTCACCTGCGATGTAAGAAGTCACACCGTCTGCCAGTGTGGAGGTTCCTTTTGTATAGGTCTGTACACCGGATACGATGCTGTTTACACCATTTTTGTATTCTGTTACTTTTCCGGTCATAACACCCTTGCTTCCGAGATATTTCTGGATACCCTGATTCAGCTGTTCTGCACCCTGTGTATAAGCGTTGATTCCGCTGTCCAGCTGTTTTGCACCGCCGTTCAACTGATCGATACCATCCTTTAAGGTCTGGATTCCGTCATCAAACTCTCCGTATTTCTCATTCAGAGTATCTGCACCGTCAGACAGCTCTTTGGAACCATCAACCAGTTTCAGTGCAGCATCCTCGAGATCATCCAGGGCATCTGTCAGTTCATCGGTATCCGAGATGCTGTCCACATCCAGCTGTTTTAAAATGTCCGTCATTGCTACGGTGAAGGTGGAGTCCATCTCGAAATCCGTTACATCCGCTGTAATCTCCAGACTCTCCGGAAGTGTGATATCTTTTTCCTGATCTTTGGAAAGATTCAGGCTTTCTTTTAAACCTGGCATTGCCACACCGATCACAATATTTCTGCTTCCATCGGATACCACTTTTCCATTGTCGATCACAATGTTGGAAAAATGTTCATCCGGAAGGATCATTCCGGTCACCATAACAAATGGATTATAAATATTTTCTGCCTTGCCATCGATTTTTGTTGTTGTTTTTGCTTTGTTTTCATAATTTACCTGAATCTTCAGCTTTCCACTCTTGCCGACCAGATCATTTGGATCTGTTTCTACACCATCCAGAAAATATTTAAGCTTTACAGATACCGGAAGTTCTTTGCTTGTAGTACCCTGATAATAAATATCGGAACCGTCTGCCTGCCAGCTCATGGAGTCACCGCTTCCGGTGTAAGTTTCATCGCCCTTTACATTCTCGATATCCTGCAGATCGGATTTGTCTTTTATCGTACTGTCACCATTGCTGTTTTTCAACCAGTTTGATACGGTAACGTCTGTCGTATTTCCGGATGCATCCGCATTGACATAAACGGTTTCTTCTTTTGATACATCTGCGGCAGCTGCACTTACCGGCACGCCACCCATTACAGCAGCCATTCCCACTGCAATTCCTCTATAAACAACTTTTTTTGTATTTACATTTTTTCTGATTTTTTTTGCCATGATCTATTACCTCCTGCTGCCGCCTCTTCTGCGACATTTTCTAAGCCAGCTCCTCTTTTCACGTGACATTATATGCTTTGCGGCTTTTATATTTCATTAGTCACTATTGAGATGATGTATAATTTTTCGACACATTTACGGAAGTGTACAATTTTTTTACATCGCCGCTTCCTTTGCCTATTTTTCTTCTTTCTAAGAAGTAGTATAGTAGAAAGAAGTTAAGAATACTATAGGGTTTGTTTGTGTTTTTTTCTCATAAATAAAAAAGAAGGTGATATTTTGAATACACAGGACGTAACACGCTCCGTTATCCGTCTGGAACTTGCAAGAGCTTTTCGCGGTATGGAAAGTAATCCGAAACGAACGCTCCGCAAACTGGCAGATCTCGGAAAAGTATGTGCCAGAGGATCGGTGCAAAAAGAAATATTCGGCATTTTTCAGCAGTGTCTCAGATATAAAGACAGTCCTTATTTTTCTGTTATGCAGAATCTCGTCAGAAATGTATCGGCAGAAAATCTGACTACTTTCGGTATGAACCTCGGTTACAACAGCTGGACGGACGGTGCAAAAAAAATCCGTGCAAAAAGGGATAATGAAGGCATCTTAACTTCCTGGATCCAGATACTGGATCTCTCAAAGAGCGAATGGACAGCTGAAAACCTCAATGCTTTTATTGATTTTTGGAAAACATATGGTGTCTGCACTTATGCTTTCCTTCCATCTGCCTCCTTTTCAGAGAACACGTTTCTGCCGGAGGTATTTCAAAAGCAGGATGACTGTGCATTCTTATGGTTTCTTTCGGATGTGGATTCTTTCTGTATCAATATGGATGATTATAAAGATGTGCAGAATGTAATGCCAATCTTCAAAATGGAAGCTTTAATGGAATCTGAAATCCATCAGATATTAAGTGCCCACAAAAAACTTTATGGCGTTTATCAGCTATATAATGAACAGAATATCCGGGAATGCATTTCACGGAAAAGTCTGGGGCTTCTGTCTTCTCTTGGCACACCATTTTTGTTTTTTTTATCAGAAGACAGAAAAAGCGACACCAGCAGTGTCGCTTCCAGATTTGCCGTGGATACCCGCATGAAGCAGGCATATCCGTTTTTAGCTGTTGATTTTTATTCTGATATCACACGGATCAATGAGATTATTTCAGGTGATCCGCTCCCGATTCATATCACAGAACGGATGAATCGGCTGCTTTCTTCTGTTTAACTTCCAGAATCTTTTTCGCCCCCAGGGAAATTGTCTCATCCAGCTGTCGGACAAATTCTCTGGGCTGCATAATATTCTCATCCATTATCCAGCGGATAATCGCCATCAAAAAAGCATCTCCGAAAAACCGCAGAAAAAAAGCTTCTTCTTTTCCGGCACCCATGATCTGATCCGCAAGATACTTCAGATATGGATCCATCACTTCTGAAAAATATTCCTGGAAAGAATTCTGTCCTTCCATCTTCAATGCCACACGGTAAAAATCTCTTTCCTGATATAGATAATCGCAGATATCTTCCAGAAGCTGCAATGCATCTTTATATTCCTCCAGATGGATATTGCTCACAAATTCTGTATAAAAGATCCAGTTGATCAGATCGTACTTGTCTTTGAAATGATAATAAAAACTGTTGCGATTCATACCGCATGCTCCGCATATATCGGAAATGCTGATCTTGGAAAGCTTTTTTTCTTTCATCAGAGCTTTCATCGCCGCTGCCATCGCATTCCTTGTGATATTGGAATCTGCCATTTTCTCACCTCATAAACACACTTTTCCTGTATCTTATACCATCCTTCCAAAAGGTGCAAGCAACTTTTTTCCATTTTATTGCATTTTTTTCACTTTTCTTCTATACTGAATGAAACAAAACAGTATCTGTAATATCGGGCACAGGTCGAAGGACTTCCTGCCAAAATCGTAAGAATGCAACTGAAATCGGAAAGGATTATATATGAAAAAATATCATTTATTTTTGTCTCTTCTTGGCATCCTGCTGCTGGTTTCCGGCGGATGCAGCAAACGAAAGGAACCGAAACCTCTGATCACGGAGGCTCCTGCAGTGGAAACAGAAATCGGAGGCTATATAACAGAAACTGAAAGCAGCACGCCGGAATCACAGTCCGTATCCGGTACGATCCGCTTGCCGATCCAGGAACCGGAACACCAAAAAGAATCCAGCACAGAATCCGAAGTTGTTTCTGCATCTATTTATATAGGAAGCAATGGAAGTTTCCGTGCTTATCCCTATGCCGGCGGAGATATTGTCACGCCGGAATCTCTGATCGCTGCAATGGCTGATCTGACCGGATGGAATCTGGATCTTGCCGAATCTGTCACCGGAGAAAATGAGAACAGCCTCACAGTCTGTTTTGCCAGATCCTGCTCTCTTTTTACTGGCACTGCATCCGCTGAAAAGGAAGCATTTCCCATCTACAGCAAGGATCAGCTTTATCGTCAGATTCTTGACAGTATCTGCTATACCTTACAGGTGAATTTTTCACAGGATCAGGATCTGTCCATCTATTATTGTGCCGTCGATAAAAACGGAGAAAAAATCCCCATCGAACTGGAAGATCTTGGCATCACTGTTCCTTCCGGAGAACCTTACCAGCACTTCCCTTCTTTTTAGGATCTGTCTGCATTTCACACAATTTTCAAACAAAAAACACAATTTCATCTCATATCAAACACACAATCCTTATAAAATATTGAAAAGATTGAAAATCAGGGCGTTTTTGCCCTGATTTATAAGATCATATGTTATTTATTTAAGGAGGATATTGTTTTGATTGAAGTCAGACACTTAACCAAACGCTACGGTGACACGCTCGCTGTAGACGATTTGAATTTCACGATTGAAAAAGGCCGTATTTATGGATTCTTAGGTCCAAACGGTGCCGGCAAATCCACCACAATGAATATCATAACCGGTTATCTCGCTTCCACCGACGGAAGTGTTACGATCAACGGACATGACATTCTGGAAGACGCAGAAGCCGCAAAAAAGAACATCGGTTATCTGCCGGAACTGCCGCCACTTTATTTTGATATGACGGTAAAAGAATATCTTGCATTTGCCGCTGAGCTGAAAAAAATCCCAAAAGCGGAACGGAAAAATCAGATAACCAGAGTATGTGCAACCACAAAACTGGATGCCATACAGAACCGTCTGATCAAAAATCTTTCCAAAGGTTACCGTCAGAGAGTAGGACTTGCACAGGCATTGCTCGGATCACCGGAAATCCTGATCCTGGATGAGCCTACGGTTGGTCTGGATCCAAAACAGATCCTGGAGATCCGTGATCTGATCAAAGAACTCGGAAAAGAACATACGGTTATCTTAAGTTCCCACATTCTTTCGGAAATCAGTGCTGTCTGCGACTACGTCCTGATCCTTTCACACGGAAAACTGGTAGCCAGCGACACTCTGGAAAATCTTACTTCACTGATGCAGGGACAAAATAGTCTGATCGTAACGGTGAAATCTTCCAAAGAGCAGCTGAAAGAAATTCTGCGAGGCATCACAGCCGTGAAAGAATTTCACTTTATGGGCGACTGCGAAGAAGAACATTGTGTAAAAGCAGAGATCAAAACCGATCCTTCTTCCGATATCCGGGAACTGCTTTTCTATCAGCTGGCAGAAAAGAATCTTCCGATCCTTGCCATGCAGCTTGTGAGACTGTCACTGGAAGATATCTTTCTCGAACTGACTGCCGATGATCAGGCAGCAAAAAAAGTGATTACCGGTACACCATCTTCCCCTACAGAAAATGCGGACGATACCGATACCGACACGACAGAATCGGATACAGAGAAAGGAGACAACGAAAATGCTGTGCATATGTAAAAGAGAAATCCGAAGTTTTTTTCATTCTATGATAGGATGGGTGTTCGGTGCATTCCTGCTTCTGATGGCGGGTATTTATTTTACTGCCTATAACTTGAATTATGGCTATCCACTGTTCAGTTATACGCTCTCTTCCATCACCTTTCTGTTTCTGATCGTGTCACCGATCCTTGCCATGCGAACGCTTGCAGAGGAACGCAAACAGAAGACGGACCAGATGCTTCTCACTGCACCGGTGACGGTATGGCAGATTGTGTTTGGAAAATACCTGGCACTGATCGTCACTTTTCTTCTTCCGGTCGTGATCCTGTGTTTCTATCCGCTGATCATGGCACAGTACGGAAGCATTGCTTTTGCATCTACTTACGTGGCACTGCTTGGTTTTTTTCTGCTTGGATGTACCTGTCTGGCTGTGGGACTGTTCTTCTCGTCTCTTACGGAAAGCCAGATTCTTGCCGCAGTCGGAACCTTCGCTTTTCTGCTGGTATGTTATCTGATGGATGGAATCAGCGGATTTTTCCCGGAAACTGCAGGTGCTTCCTTTTTTGCACTTGTTGTCATTGTTCTGCTTATAGGTTTGCTGATTTATCATACCACACAGAACATCCTGCTTCCGCTTGTGATTTGTGTCATCGGTGAAGGTGTCCTTGCCGTTCTTTATTTTGTGAAACAAAGCATGTTCGAAGGCATCATCCAGAAAATACTGAATCTTTTCAATATGTCCAGTCACTTCAGCAATTTTACGAATAGTATTCTTGATCTTACCGGTGTTGTCTACTATCTTTCCTTTATTGGAATTATGCTGTTTCTGACGGTTCAGAGCATTCAGAAAAGACGTTGGAATTAGGAGGTTGTCGACATGAACATCAATTTAAAATCAAAAAAGCCGGCTAATATGCTGCGGCCAGAAAACAAAAAACTTTTAAAGAAGGGATCTTACAGCCTTGCTTTTACGGTTGTCATCCTTGCGATCGCCGTCTTTCTGAATCTTCTGATCGGTGAGCTTCCTTCCTCTGCAACGAAAATAGATGTCAGTGAAAATAAACTTTACAGTATCGGTGACGAGACAAAGAACGTTGCTTCTTCTCTGACAGAAGATGTCACCCTTTATCTTCTTGCAGAAGACGGAAGTGAGGATGCTACATTAAACGAACTTCTGACACGTTATGCAGATCTCTCTTCTCACATTAAATATGAGAAAAAGGACCCGGTTCTGAATCCAAGCTTTGCTTCTTCCTATACCGACGAAGATCTTGCTTCCAACAGTGTGATCGTTGTCAGTGACAAACGAAGCAAGGTGATCCCTTACAGTGATCTGTATGAAAGCAGTGTCAATTACCAGACTTACTCTATGGAAACAACTGCATTTGACGGTGAAGGTCAGATCACCAGTGCGATCGCCTATGTCACAACAGAGGATCTTCCGATCCTGTATACATTAACAGGACATGAAGAAAATGATCTTGATTCCTCCATGCAGTCTGCTATCGAAAAAGAAAATATCGAAGTTCAGGAACTGAATCTTCTCACAGCCGGAACGGTTCCGGAAGACGCATCCTGCCTGATGATCAATGCTCCGCAGAAAGATTTCTCCGACGATGAGACCAGTGCCATTCTGACCTATCTGCAAAATGGCGGTCATGCTTTTCTGGTATCCGGATATACCACAACGGAAATGCCGAATTATCATTCTATTCTGGAACAGTATGGCGTTTCTATTGAAAAAGGCGTTGTTCTGGAAGGTGACAACAATCATTATGTTTCCGGAAATCCTCTTTATCTGGTGCCGGAGATCCAGTCCTGCGATGCTACCGGAAGCCTTTCCGGCTCAAACAGCTATGTGCTGATGCCGATCGGTCAGAGTATCAAGACACTGGACAGCAAATCCGATGACATCACAGTAACCGATATGCTGACTTCTACCAGTTCTGCATATTTAAAAGCAGATCCGGAAAATATGGAGAGCCTTTCCAAAGAAGAGAACGATGAAAGCGGTCCGTTTACTCTGGCAGCAGCCATTACCGAAGCCATCGGAAGCGGATCTGAGTCCGAAGAAGAGACCGAAACAGAAACTATTGTAGAAGGAGAAAGCAGTGCTTCTCAGGTTGAGGCTGAAAGCGAAACAGAAGCTGCCGAAGATGCAAAAGAAACCAGGCTGGTCGTTCTTGCAAGCAGTCAGTTTCTGACCAGCAATACAGACTCTGCTGTTTCCGGCGGCAATACAAAACTTCTCACAAACGCTTTAAGCTGGATGTGCGGACAGAGTTCCAGTATCTCCATTCCTTCCAAGAGTATGCAGCTGTCTTATCTGACCCTGACATCTGCAAATGTCAACCTCTGGAGCATTATTACCATTGCCGTTCTTCCGGTTTTCTTTCTGGTAACCGGCGGTGTGATCTGGCTGAAAAGGAGGAAAAAATAATGAAGAAAAAATCATTCGGACTGGCTGCGGCCGTTGCTGTTCTGATCGTACTTGGCGGCAGTTATGCACTGCTTGCCAACCATAACCGGATACAGGAGTCGGAATCAGCTGCTGCGGAATCGGAAACCGGTGTAGCAGTAGCAACGATCGCCTCTGATAAAGTCTCTTCTTTTCAGCTGGCAGACGGTGATACTTCTTTTACGCTGACAAAAACAGACAACAGCTGGATCTGTGTTCAGGACGAGACGTTTCCGTTATCCAACGATGCTGCTTCCGAACTGGTAAATACTTTCACTTCCCTCCAGGCTGTGCGTGATCTTGGCACTGCACAGGATGGGGAAAATTATGGATTTTCGGAAAACGCTCCTACGGTCACGCTCACTTCTTCCGACAGTACAAACTGCAGCTTTGTTCTTGGCGAAGCCAACAGCATGACCGGTGATTATTATCTGAAACGTGAAGACAGCGGAGAAATTTATACCGTAAGTTCTTCCCTTGCAGATTCCTTTCATAAAACGTTAACGGATCTGGCTGAAATCGAAAGTTTTCCGACGATTTCTTCCGATAATGTCCAGGAGCTTTCGATAACCAAAGAAGGTACGACACTGCTTTTTGAGAGCAGTACCACCGGTTCGGTAAAAACCTGGCAGGTTTCCCAGTCTCAGGACGGAGGCAAAACAGAAAGTACTCCTGAAAAAGCAACCGTAAACACCGTGACAACCCTTGTGGACCACCTCGGAAATCTTTCTTTTGACAGTTTTGTGGATCATAAAGAAGAGAACAAAGAAAAATACGGACTGAAGAATCCGTCCATGACGATAAATTTCCAATATACCAAAGCGACAGATTCGGATGATGCTACAACGGAAGCCGAGTCAGAAACAGACACTTCTTCCGAAACAGAAAGCGAAACAGCAAACGAAACCGAACCTGCCGAAATTCTCAGCGGAACTCTCTATGTGGGAGAACAGGCAGAAGACGGATCTTACTATGTTCAGCTCGATGGAAGTAATAATATTTATCTGATGTCAGCGGATAAACTGTCCGCATTCCAGGGATTAAATTACGATGATTATCCGGAGAGTGAAGAAGAAAGTACAGAAAGTGAAACCTCCGCCGAGTAGAAATTTACTGTTTTTTCTTTTTCAGTACAAAAAGATGAAATGAAAGTGTTATAGAGTGCCGGACGCAAAAAGACAGGGCACGTGACACGCATCGTTTCCTGTTCGGCACAATTCTACACTTCACATTCCCCTTTGTCTGAAAGAATAAATAGCCTCCACACCGCCTACTCAGCCGGTTATACTATGGCAATGGAAGGATTTTCCAGCAAACACTTGTGGCTAGAAAAAGCTTTCCGCTTAAGCGACCCCTGGCAGGCCAGGAGCTTTTAGCAATGTGCAAACGAAACCGCATTGTAAAACATAGTGCGTAAAATAATACAACCATGATGAATTCGAAAACAAATCGCTCTGACGGTAGCGAGGCTTCCGTCGTGAGGTTTGCGATGTTGCCGCCCCAAAGAGCCGCTGTCTGAGCCTCGAAGAGGCGAGTTTAGGCGAAGGGCGGCTAACACACGAGCGAACCGAACAGGAAACGATGCGTGTCAGGAGATTGTTTTCGAATCATCATGGCGTCTTATTTTATATCTAAGTTTTTCTAATGCCCATCTTCTTGCCCTTCGGACAAGAAGCATCCCTCGCTCTAAAGAGCTCGGTCAATTTTTATTTGGTGGTAGACCCGAATCCTCCGTTTCTGACTGCCGTTGCATCGTCATCCACGGTAATCCCGTACTCTACAAAAATCCCCTGCATAAATCCCTGACCTTTTTCTACGGTCAGTGTCTTCTCTTGTTTGGCGTCGTTTGTGATCTTTGCAAACATATGACCTTCGTTATCGGAATAGAAATAATCGCTGTCTATGATTCCGACACTATTGTCCAGTTGCAGGCGGTATTTGAATCCCAGACCGCTGCGAGGGTATAACTTCAGCACCCATCCTTCTTCCATCTCAACGCGGATCCCAGTCGGGATTTTGATAGTTTCGCCGGATTTCAGGCTAAAAGTTTCCGGTGTATAAAAATCGTAGCCTGCAGATCCTGCGGTTGCACGTTTTGGCAGTTTGATATCTTCGTAAATTTTCTGCAGTTTTGCTTCTGTAGTCTGAGGGAACTCTCCCATCCATCCTTCTTTAAACTGTTCAAAACTTACTTTATGAAATTTTGCTATTCTTTTCATGCTTTTCTCCATTTTCTGTGTCATAGGACACGGTTGTACAGGTATCCCTTATTGTCTCAGGTTCTTTTTTTGAACATGGATACTGTCCATACTATTCGCAGTACAGACAGACTTTTCCTGTTTCCAGTGATTTTGGCACATCGATTACCCGCTGATTGCTGCTGCCTTTCCAATGAAGCTGCACATTGCGTTTGTCTTTCTCATATTCGCCATCTACACAGACATCCACATACTGCATCACTTCAAAATGGCTGATCTGTTCCCACAGATATCCGGTGTACAGCCAGATTGTTTTCGTTGGAAATTTTTCTCTGATCTCATGCACCAGTGCACGGATATCCAGACGGTTTGCCGGATGAAGCGGATCTCCGCCGCTTAAGGTAATACCGGAGACATAGCTTTTGCCCAGTTCCTTAAACAGTTCCTCCTTTGCTTCCTGATTAAACGGAATGCCGCCATTTGGATCCCAGGTGATCGGATTCTGACATTCCTCACAGCAGTGATTGCAGCCGGAAACCCAGAGTACAACACGCAATCCGTCTCCGTTTAACATATCGTCCTTTGTTATATTATGGTATCTCATATTGTCTCCTTGCTTCTTATCATACATAAATTTATCTTAGTCGGAGAAGACGCCCACTTCTATAGACGGGAATCATCTCACATCTGATATACGCCAAAAAACTGCCACTTCAAAAAAAGTGGTAGTTTTCTGTATGGATCTATGTTCAGATGAAGAACTTGTAAGTGCTGTTTCTACCTGTCACTTAGTTGCCGCACTCGATACTGATCTCATTGAACAGATCAAGCACATCATCTACATTCATATTTTTCTTCTCTTCGCCCTTTTTGTCAAGGATTACTTTTCCCTGATGCATCATGACGATACGCGTGCCGTATTCGATCGCATAGCGAAGATTGTGGGTAACCATGATGGATGTGAGCTTCTTTTCACGCACAATCTGATCCGTCAGACGCATATTGATCTCGGCAGTCTTCGGATCCAGTGCAGCCGTGTGCTCATCCAGGATCAGGAAATCCAGCGGTGTCATCGTAGACATCAGAAGTGACATTGCCTGTCTCTGTCCTCCGGACAGGGCTCCGACTTTTACATGAAGCTTATCTTCCAGTCCGAGATTCAGCGGACGGAGCAACTCGCGGTAAGCTTCTTCTCTTTTTTTGTTGACACCCTTTCCAAGGTTATAGGCTTTTCCTTTATTCTCTGCCATTGCCATATTTTCAAGGATCGTCATGGACGGGCAGGTTCCCATGGAAGGATTCTGAAAAACGCGTCCGATTCTTCCCATGCGTTTATATTCCGGCATATTTGTGATATTGGTGCCGTTGATCAGGACAGCTCCTTCATCAATCGGAATGCTCCCGCAGATAATATTCAGCATGGAAGTTTTTCCGGAACCGTTGCTGCCGACAACCGCAACAAACTCACCGTCATCGATTTTAAAATTAAAATTGTTGAACAGGCACATTTCATTGACTGTGCCAGGATTATAGTATTTATAAATTTCTCTGAGTTCAAGCATCGACTTTCACCTTGACCTTCCTGTTTCGTTCCATTCCAAGCACCAGGATCAGCAGGAACAATGCCGCTGTGATAAATTTCAGGTCCGTGGACTCAAAACCAAAACGAATGGCGATTGCCACACATGCTTTATAGATCACCGAACCGATTACCACGCTTGATGTCACACGCAGAATCGTTACTTTACGGAAAAGGCTGGTTCCGATGATCACACTGGCAAGACCGATGACCATCGTTCCAGTTCCCATAGATACATCGAAATATCGCTGTTGCTGTGCAAACACACAGCCACTTAATGCCACCAGGCCGTTTGAAATCGCAAGACCCACCACCTTTACCTTTCCTTTGTTCACACCAAGGGAAGTAATGATATAATCATTATCTCCTACTGCTCGCAGCAGCATACCGGATTTCGTTCTCAGGTACCAGTCCAGAATGTATTTGCTGATCAGGGTAATGATCAGAACAATGATCACTACCTTAAAAGAAGAAAGGCTTTTTGGAATGATTTTATCTATCAGATTGTTCTGGAAAATGGTACTTTTATTGTAGATCGGCAGGTTTGCCCTGCCTGCGATTCGGAGATTTACCGTATAAAGAGCCGTCATCATAATGATACCGGACAGCAAATCACGTACTTTCAATTTTACATGGATAAGACCTGTCAAAGTTCCGACTACAGCCCCGAGCAGAAAACAGATCGGCAGGGTCAGCAGCGGGTTTACATCTCTGCTGATCAGTGCTGCCGCGATCGCTGCTCCCATCGGGAAGCTGCCATCTACCGTCAGATCCGGAAAATCCAGGATTTTGTATGTAATATAAATGCCAAATGCCATGATCGCATATATCAGTCCCTGTTCCAGGACGCTTATCAGCAATGCCATATCAACCTCCGATTATTCCACTGTGATCTCATCGAAAACTTCTGCCGCACCATCTACGGTAGCCTGATCCAGCTCAAAGTTCAGTTTGTCAGCAACTGCGGTATTTACATAAAGGCTTGCACCGCTGCATACTTCATACGGCATTTCTTCTGCCTTTGACTCACCTTTTAAAATCTTGGCTGCCATCTCGCCGGTCTGTTTGCCAAGGGCGATATAATCAATACCCATAGATGCCAGACATCCGCTCTTAACCTGTTCGATTTCAGAACCAAATACCGGGATATTCTTCTCATCTGCGGCTGCGATCACGGTCTGCAGTGCAGATACAACGGTGTTGTCTGTCAGGTTGCTGATGCAGTCTACCTTGGATGCCAGATCCTTTGCAGCCATCTCAACATCTGCTACGGTATTGATACCGCTGTCAACAATCTCAAAATCATAATTTTCTGCCAGCTCTTTGTATTCTTTGATCGTACTTACGGAGTTTGCCTCGCTTGTTGTGTAAAGAATACCGATCTTCTTTGCATCCGGCATCAGATCACGGATCATTTTCAGCTGTTCTTCAACCGGAAGTTTATCAGAGGTTCCGGTGATATTTCCTACGGAATTACCCTCTTCATCTGCAAGTCCTGCACCGACCGGGTCAGAAACTGCGGTATATACTACCGGGATCTCACTGTCCAGACAGCTGTTATAGGCACTCATGGCACTCGGAGTTGCGATTGCACAGATCAGATCCACATTTTTGGATACAAAGTTATCAGCGATCGTACTTGCGGTTCCGGTATCTGCCTGTGAATTCTGGTATTCTACTGTCAGATTGACACCTTCTTCGATCCCGGCACTTTTTAAACCTTCCAGGAATCCTTCGCGGCAGTTATCAAGAGAACCGTGCTCTGCAAACTGAGAAATACCGATGGTATAATCACTTTCTGCCGCACTGCTGTCTGCGGATGTTTCACTTCCGGTTGATGCCTGTGTATCTTTTGCAGTGTCTGAATTGCCGCATCCTGTCATCATTGCCATAATCATCGCTGTTGTCATAATACCTGCTAATACTTTTTTCTTCATAATAAAAGTCCTCCTTCTTCTGCCGTGAAACAGTTACAATTTTTTGATAAATAAAAAAACGCCTCAAGCTTTTCTGCCTGAGACGCTGATATTCATCAACGCGGTACCACTCAAATTGACTTCTGTCCACTTTGCATGTACATAGTTATACATTCCAGATTGATAACGGGTTCGGTTCCCGACAACGCCTACTCTCCTGTCCGGATTTTGGGCTGCCCTCGAAAGTCCATTCAATCATCCACGCCGTACTGCAATCCCACCGTCTGCAGCTCTCTGTGCCTTTATGGAAAATCTACTCTTCTTTCTCATCGGTTTTTCCTATGCAATCAATAATAATACTTTTTCGCTTTCTTGTCAATGAAAATTTCTGTTTTTCATCCACTGTTTTTACACGCAGAAAAAAATACAAAATATGGCATACCCATACCACTGCGATACAGATTCTTCCGATCGGCACATTTTTCATGCAGAGAAAACCGATTGCCATCACAACTGTCACCATCCCGATAATTTTCAGTTTTGTTCTAAGCGTCATGGCTCTTTCCTGTACAAAGCTGTCCAGATGTTTTTTATAAAGACCGGTTGTTAAAAACCAGGTATGTAACTTTTCTGAGCTCTTTGCAAAACAGAATACGGTTGCCATGTAAAACGGCACGGTCGGCAGGATCGGCAGAACAACGCCGACTGTTCCAAGTGCGAGACATAAAAATCCCAGCAGCATCCAGATCACATTCATCGGATTTTTCTTCATTTTGTTACCCTTTCTTGTTCATCACAGAAGTTGTTTTTTTCTTGGTGGAAGCTGATAATCCTGAATGGCTACCACAGGACTTCCGTTTACATATGTTACCATCAGATGTACACCATACAGTTTCTGAATACTCTCTTCTGTGATCACCTGATCTGGAGCACCTTCGATCGCCACATGACCGCCCTGCAGACCGATGATCTTGTCAGAAAAATAAATGGTCTGGTTGATGTCATGCAGAACCATAACGATCGTGATGTCGAATTCTTTATTCAGTTTTTTGACCAGTTCCAGGATCTCCAGCTGATAGCGGATATCCAGATAAGTGGTCGGCTCATCCAGGAACAGAAGTTCGGTATTCTGTGCCAGTGCCATGGCGATCCAGACTCTCTGTCGCTGTCCGCCTGAAAGCCTTCCGATCTCACGGTCACGCAGGTCCAGAAGTCCGGTTACCTGAAGTGCCTGTTCGATCAGCCGCTCGTCTTCTTCGCTTTTTCCGCCCAGCATTTTCTGATAAGGTGTCCTTCCATAAGATACGAGGCGTTTGATCGTGATATCTTCTGCCGCCGAATTATGCTGATGTACAATCGACACTTTTCTTGCAAATTCGCTGAGCGAACATTTTTTTATGTTCTTTCCTTCCAGCAGGATTTTACCTTTTCCCGGTGTCAGATTCTTGGTCATAAGAGAAAACAGGGTAGATTTCCCACAGCCGTTCGCACCCATGATTGTCGTGATCTTCCCGCGTGGTATCGTCAGGGAAATATCCGAGAGAATCTGGTTGCTTCCGTAGGAAAAGCTTAAGTTTTTCACTTCCATCGCATTAGTTTCCATATTTTTTCGACCTCCGAAGCAGAAGAATAAAGAACGGACCACCAACTACGCTCATGATCACCGCTGCACTCACTTCATACGGAGCGGCGATCGTCCTGCCGATCGTATCTGCCAGCAGAAACGTAAAAGCCCCTGCAAGTGTGGAAAACGGGATCAGCACCTTATGGTCACTTCCAACCAGCAGTCTGCCGATATGCGGGACGATCAGTCCCAAAAAGCTTACGGCACCTGCAACTGCGGTTGAAACGCTGGCAAGTAAAACTGCCGTCAGGGAGATCACAATCCTGGTGCGGTTTACATTGATTCCAAGTCCTCTTGCCGTTTTGTCTTCCAGAGACAGCAGATTGCATTCCCCTACAAACAGAATCGCCAGAAACAGTCCTGCCAGTACATAGGGAAATAACGTTCCGACATCTGACCAGGTCTTCTGCGTGATATTTGCTTCTACGATCGATGCCACACCGGTCCTTTGACCGCCTGTCATCGTACTGAAGATACTGGAAAGTCCGGTGAAAAGGGCATCGACTGCCACACCGGTCAGAATGATGCGAAGCGGGCTGAGTCCCTGTTTCCAGGACAGACAATAGACCAGAAAGAATGCTGCCACCCCGCCAAAAAAGGCTGCAAACGGTGTAAAAAAGTAAAGTGTCGGAAAAAAGGTGCTCACACAGACTGCCGCAAATCCAGCTCCGCTTGAAATTCCGATAATTCCCGGGTCTGCCAGCGGATTTTTTAAAACCGCCTGAAAAAGAACACCGGACACTGCGATCGCCGCCCCGGCAAGCATGGAGATCAGAATACGCGGAAAACGCAGATCATAGACCGCCGCCACATTCTCATCATATTCTACAAACAGACCGCGAAGCAGCTGACCGAAACTTACGGAAAGACTCCCTGTATTGATTGCCGAAAAAAATACGAGCAGCAGCAAAAACAGGATCACAGCAAACGAAATCCAGGTTCGCCTGTACTTTTTCTGTTTCCGCACCATATCTTGATTCATAACGTTTTCTCCTTCCAGTTCTGCTTTTATTACGATTCGGTATAAAGCAGTTTTTTTAACGTTTCCAGGGCATCCTGATAAGCAAACGTTGCACTCATTCCAAACTGCTCATACGGAAGATCATAGACTTTTCCGTCTTTCACGGCCTGAAAATGTTTCCAGATATCATTGGTCTTGAAATCTTCTGCAAACATTTCTGCTACCTGATCCGGAAGTGCATGTGCTGCACGCAGAATGATGTCCGGTTCTTTGGTCTTCATATCTTCTGTATTGACTGTCAGAAATTCCTGTCCCTGATCTTTATAAACGTTTTCTGCCCCGGCAAGGGCTGCCAGACTTCCGATATACGACCTTTCGGTAGCGATCACATAGCTTCCTGGCAATCCCATCAGGATCAGTACTTTCGGATGTTCTTTTCCGGCAATTTCTTTCTGGAAATTCTGATAAAATTCCTGATACGCATCAGTCAGTTCTTTCGCCTGCTCTTCCCGGTCAAAAATTACGCCCAGCTCTTCAATCGACTGATACATGCCGGGAACGCTGCGAAGATTTAAAAATGCCCAGTCACTGTCCAAAGTCTCGTACTTTGACTGAAGATCAGTTTGCAGAGAACTCGGACTTAAAATCCAGTCGGGACTTAACGATGCCAGAATCTCCATATCCGGGCTCATCGCCGTTCCGATGGTTGGAAGATCCCGATAGCGATCCGGGATCTCTGCAGTACTGCTGCTGCAGACACCGACCAGGTCCAGCTCCAGCTTTTCACAGATCTGTGCCGCTGCCGGTGAGGTTGCCACAATACGCGGTGCTCTTCCAAGAGCGATCACTTTTTCTCTCGCAGCTTCCACAGCTCCGGTCTGCCCGTTTCCCTGTGTTGTGTATGCTTCTGTATTTTTTTCCAGATGCTGATCGACACAGCCGGTCAGCAACAGACACACCATAAAAGCTGACAGGATTTGAAGACGTATTCGCTTACTCATCGTCCTCCTCGTCTCCTTTCCACAGCTCCCTATGCTTTTGCAGAAAAAGAAAAATTCCGGTTCCGGCTCCCATCAGGATCAGACCGGAAATGGTTATGGAAACGGTCAGTACCAGGATCCACTTTCCTGGCGTCATAGCAGAGGTATCCGCTGCATCACTTTCCGCCTGTTCTGTATTTGAGATTTCGGAAGCGGTTGACAGGGCAAGTCCTTGCACTTCCGTATCCGCTTGTGGAGCGGCTGCTTTGTTTTCACTCTCTGTATTTACCGTTTCTGATGTCTGTACTGCATTGTCGCTGCTTTTGGCATCCGCAGAATCAGAAGTTTTTGCAGAATCATTTTCCTCTGATTTCATAGTTTCCCGGCTGCTTTCATCCAACTTGTCTGTGTCGCTTTGTTCTGATTTATTTTCCTGAGCTCCGTCCGATACGTTCGATGTTTCCGTGACATTTATCGCCTTGAAATCTGTCTGATTACCGGACTGATAATCTCCCGGATAAAAATAAAAGATCACGTTTCTTCCCATCGGCTCTACATACATCGAGCAACGCACAATACAGCTCTCCGACGGTACTTCGATGCAGGCATCTTCGGTGCTTCCGCTTCCGTCTGCTCCTGTCGCCGTTGTTGTCACCGATGTGCTGCTCCATGTGCTGTCACCGACATTCTGAACCGATATGTCATGTCTGGAGGCATAATCCATCAGACTGAAGCGAACCGTCAGGTAGTATTTTCCAGAATCGGTCACTTCCAAAATCCCCTGTGTTCCAACGGCACTTTCTGCCATGCCCTGACCGGTCGCAGCAGAGGCTTCTCCGCCCGAATCCTCGATCACTCCGGTCACCGGATGTGTATAACTGGTCGTTATGGAACAGGTGTAAATGCTCCCGCTTTCTGCAAAGACCTGCTTTTTGCCCAAAAGCAGCAATCCGCAAAGGAAAAGCAGTCCTGTGATATATTTACCCCGTTTTTTCTTTCTGATGCCTGTCTGCATAATCTTCTCCTATAACACCCATCTGCGGCTTCTGATCTTATAAAGAACACCGGCTCCTGCCGCCAGAAGTGCTCCAAGCGACGGAAGTGCGGCTGCAACCGGATTTCCTTTTTTGCTTTGTGCTCCCGATCTTCCCTGTCCTGTTGTCACCGTGTCACCATTTTCGCTGTCTTCCTGCTGTTGACTTTCTGCACGTACCGATGCTGCCTGTCCGGCTGCATCTTCAATCTTGTTTTTCAGCACTGCATCTTCTTTGGCTGCTTCACTGTCTTTTTGCTCTTTGCTGCTTTTTGCGGCATTTTTTGTATTTTTTGAAACATTCGATGACGGAAGTACGGATGTTCCTTTTGTCTGACTGTTTCCCGGAAGTAACTGGTTTCCAAGTGAACTTCCTGTGGAACCGTTTCCTGATGCGACAGTTTTATTTCCAATGGTTCCATTTGTACGGCTTCCCTGTGTGCCGCTGCCGGAATTACCGTTATCCTCTGTTTCTTTTACACTTTTTTTATCCAGTGTGATGTTTTCAAGATCCAGCTTCAGATAAACATTCTGGGTACCGCTTCCGGCGGAGATGGCATCCATGACCGGAACAAATACCTGGAGCGGAACATAGCCGTCTTTTTTTGCCTCCGCGATCATAGTAAAAGAAATTTCTTTCGGATAATCGGTGCCACTCTGCTTTTTGGTGACATCCACCGATTTCAAGTCTCCGACCGGTCCGCCGTAAGCATCTGTCTGATAACCGACCTTATAATATTTCAGCCATCCGAGATAACCTTTCTGACCATTGATCGTCAGACCGTTAAAGCTCAGTGTCAGCGTATATTTTTTCTTTTTTACCGTCAGTTTCACGGTATGATCCAGAGCTTCGTTTGCCATGGATAAGGACTGCTTATCGGTTTTCATCATTTTGCCCGGAAGATAATAGACTCCGTCCGAGAGCGTTTTGATATCCAGACTCTCGCCGCTGTTATCTTCCGTGGAAGAAGTCGTTTTTTTCTGATCCAGATTGATGATCGCCTGGGATAGTGCATTTTGCTGTTTTGTGATCTGAAGCTTTGTCGCATTTTCATTATCATAAACATTCTGTGCCACAGCGATCGCTTTTTTCAGTGCTTCCAGACTCTCTTTTGTATATACATTCTCTCTTCCGGATAAACTGGTCGCCGATAACAGCAGGGTATGTAAGCCGGACTTGTCCGCTTTTTCAGAAGATGGATTCTGATTTCCGTTATTTCCCGGCTGTTCCGTGGATGGCTGCCCGGTAGACGGTGTTTCCGTAGAAGGCTCCGTTGGATTTGAAACCAGTGTCAGACTGCTCCAGTCCAGCTGAAGCCTTGCGTACTGCTCACCGCTTCCTGCACTGACGGCTTCCATCACCGGCACATAGACCTGCGTCCAGATTTCACCATCTCCTGCTGTAACCGGAATTGCGATTTTTTTCGGATAGATCATACCTTTTACATTTTCATCCAGGCCGTTTTCAGGATCGTTGTAACTGTCATAAACTCCATCATACTGCTCAAGGATTTCAGATGCGGATGCCGCATCACTTTCCGTCGGAACTCTTCCGTCCACATCCGGATAATATAATGTTTCTGCCAGATAGCCATTAAAATCCTTTTTCCCAAGTCGGATCGTAAGCGGAACCAGATCTAGGACAAGCTGACAGTTTCCGCCGGACACCTGCAAGGTCATCGGTTTGGAAATGGCAGTGTTACCCATCGAATCCTGATCCTGCACGGCATGACGCAATACGCCATTTATCGTATAGGTACCGTCTGCGACCGTCTCTGCCTGCACACCTTCCGTTTCGGCTGCATACACCTGCATTGTTTTTGCAGAGAACATCGGCGAGATCAGACCGGCAGAAAAAACGACTCCTGCAAGCAGACATACCTGGCATTTTCTTTTTCTTCCTGTCACATTTCTTTCCACTTTGATCCCTCCGTTCTGAATCCTGCTCTCTTTCTTACATTTTTACTCTCAGTACTTTTGAATACGTTCCGAAAAGTTTCTGTTTGCCGTTTTTCTTATAAGCTCGCACTTTAAAATAGTACGTCTTTTTGGCTTTCAGTTTTTTCACGGTAAGCTTTGTTGTCTTTGCTTTGGAAATGGTTTTGATCTTTTTGTATTTGCCTTTGGCTTTTGTGGCCTGGTAAACTTCATAGCCGTTGGCATCCGTTGCTTTTTTCCAGCTTAAGGTCAATGTCTTCTTCTTTCTTTTTTT
>ERZ1035006.617-NODE-617-length-27307-cov-7.045942_pt1 | contig 27307 bp, 24 predicted proteins | sample MGYA00520694_ERZ1035006 | MGnify/ENA primary metagenome ERZ1035006 (study PRJEB33766, sample SAMN09781746) | gut metagenome | biome: gut microbiome | host: Homo sapiens | place: Madagascar | study: EMG produced TPA metagenomics assembly of the PRJNA485056 data set... | reverse complement strand
TATGGAACAAAACAGAATCAGAAAGCATCTGTCTACAGTGCTTTTCCTGTTTGCCACAGCCGCGTGTCTGCTCGTGGGCTGTGGCACAGACGAAACAGTGGATGCAAATCAGATTTATGTCGGTGTGGCTTGCTATGACCAGAGTGATATTTTTGTCAGCGAGCTGGTACGCTGCTTTAAAGAGTCTTTGAGCCGGGATCGAGGCAGCTATGAGGTCATGGTCACAGTCCGTGATGCAGTTGGTTCACAGAAGACGCAAAATGACCAGATCAAAGAGATGATCGACGAAGGGTGTAATGTATTATGTGTGAATCTGGCAGACCGGACGGATCCATCCCAGATTATAGAATATGCCAAAGAAAATAATGTGCCGATCATATTTTTCAACCGGGAGCCCGTGGCAGAGGATCTGATGCGCTGGGATCAGCTGTATTATGTCGGGGCAAAGGCGTTGCAATCCGGTGTGATGCAGGGAGAACTGGCTGTGGCGGCAATTATGGACAATAAAGCGATTGACCGCAATCAGGATGGTGTGATCCAATATGTGATCTTAGAGGGAGAGATGGGACATCAGGACGCAATCGTGCGGACAGAGAGCGTGGTGGAATATATCCGGTCGAAGGGGATCAAGCTGGAAAAACTCGGCTGTGAGACTGCAAACTGGAAACGTGCACAGGCGCAAAACCGGATGGATCAGCTGATCACTCAGTATGGGAATTCGATTGAACTCGTGCTGGCGAACAATGATGATATGGCGCTCGGGGCACTTGACAGTTACCAGCAGATGCGGTATACAAAAAATGACATGCCCGCAGTCTTTGGCATCGACGGAATCAGGGAGGCATTAGAAGCTGTCAAGGCCTCTCGTCTGGAGGCAACCGTCTATAATGATAAAGAGGGACAGGCAAAAGCAATGTCAGACCTTGTATTCGCATCCGTGTCGGGTGAAGGATTTGACAAGATTGACTTTGTGAACATGAACAGCATCTATCTCCCGTACCAGAAAGTCACGGCAGAAAATGTGGACACATATCTGGATGCGGATGCGCAAATTACGAGGTAGACACTTATATAGCAGAAAAGGAGAAGATATATGCAGGAAAGTAAATCAAGAATGCAGAAGTTCCCAGAGGATAGCATCATTCTCAGGGAAGGTGAACTGAGAAACGAAATGTATAAGATTGTGTCCGGTAAGGTAGCAGTCTACATTAACTACGGCAAGGAAAACGAGTATCTGCTCGGCATACTCGGCGAGCAGCAATGTTTTGGAGAGCTGGGGATTTTGTGCAGGCAGCCGAGTATGTATACGATAGTAGCGGTATATGATGTGCTGGCTATGCGGATCAGTCGGGATGAGATTGACGAGTTTCTCAAGAAGAATAATAAAAATGCGATCAATATTATCCAAAATCTGTCATGGTGCATGATGAACCTCAAGGGCAATCTGGATCTGGTGTTGGATGAACTGGCAAATCTGAATGAGACTGAGGCGCAGAAAGTACATATGATCAGGGAAAAAATGCAGCAGTATACGATACAAAACATGCAGAATACAGATCTTTTTGAGAAAATAGAATAAAGGTGTGGCTATAACAATATGCAGGGTCTGACCAGTCTGGTTGAGCCCTGTATTTTTATATATTAGGAAATTTTGCTGCAAAAAAAGCGCTGTAAACAAGAAAAAATGAACCATTTGTTATCTCAGATGCTCTTATATACAGGTGCACCAAAAAAAGAAAATATTTGGTAAGGAGGATGTGCGTTGGAGACAGCGAAGGAATTGGAACTGGTCAGGCGTATGAAAAAGGGAGAACGGGCAGCCTTTGACGAACTATATGAACAGTATTATGACAGACTGTACCGCACGGCTTGCATGATCACAGGCAACCGGGCAGATGGGGAAGACGTGACCCAGGAAACCTTTATCAAGGCGTATCTGAATTGTAATAGGTTAAAACAAGACGGACAATTCCGCTATTGGATCTATAAGATTCTCAATCGTACTGCCTGGCAGATTGCGAAAAAGCATGCAAAAGAGCAGCCAGACGAACACATTTTAAAGTTGGCAGACACTTTAATGTCAGTTTTTTTGGCAGATTCTCCGGTAGTGAAAGTATTACAGGATGAGCAGGAGCAGTCAGTCGCAGAGGCGATAGGGCAGTTGGAGTACAAGCAACGGACGACCGTGATTCTCTATTATTATAATGGACTTGGCACAAAGGAGATCGCAAGCGTCATGGGATGTATGGAGGGAACGGTCAAATCGAGGTTGTTTACAGCCAGAAAGAATCTGCGGATACAACTGGAACAGGAATTTCAGAATGGAGGGTATGTATGCAAAACAATGAATTCATGAATAAGCAGATGGATCGACAGATAAAAAATGCACTCTATATGAAGGCAGATACTTATACTCCGCCGACTGATCTGAAACAGCGGATTGACGGGCAGATCGCGCGTCAGAAAAAGGAGGTTGTATTTATGGGAAAGGTGAGCGTAAAGAAAGTAGCGGTAGCGGCAGCAGCTATGTGTGTATTGACAGGAACGGTATGTATGGCAGGAGGCAAGATCAACGGATATATTGGCGGTGACAGATTGGGCGTACGGACGGAAGCGTATTCGGATCTTGGAAATCTGGAGCAGAAACTGGATCTGACATCACATGCACCGGAGTCTTTTGATAATGGTTATGCATTTGCATATGCTGACATCTTGGATTTTGATGCGGTTGACGAGAATCATGTGACTGTAAAAACCGAGTCCGAATTGGATGTCACCTATGAGAATGACGGAGATAATGTGTTCTACAGAGTGAAAAAGGGTGCGACGACATTCAGCGACGAAGAACTAGCACATGCGCAGATGATTGAGCAGGACGGTGTGAGCTACTATTACATCACTAATAATTACCTGTTTCTTCCAGCAGACGGTGAGCCGACCGAGGAGGATCTGGCAGCAGAGAAAGCCGGTGCACTTATGATCTCTTATGGCAGCTCCGAGCGTGAAGAAAAGAAGTATGACAGTCTGTGCTGGAATGCAGATGGTCAGAGTTATAGTCTGTCCGGATTTGATGTGCATATGGATGCACAGGAACTTGTGCATATGGCAGAGCAGGTACACTGATTTTTCCTTTATATTTCATAGTGATTAAATGACAGGCAAGCCCGTGGATACTGGATGTATTCGCGGGCTTGTGTTATACTGTCAATCGGGTAGAGAGCGGTTTATATAGAACGTATACAGAGGAGGGCATGATGAGAACACGGAAAGAAGCACTGGATTACGGATTGTCGTTTCCGGATACCTACCAACAGGCACCCTTTCATGATCCTAACTGGCAGTTAGTCCGGGTACAGGGCAGCAAAAAGGCATTTTTGTGGACGTATGAGATGGATGGTCATATCTGTCTGAATGTAAAGGTAGACCCGGAGTGGAGGGATTTCTGGAGAAATGCGTATGCGGCTGTGATTCCCGGTTATCATCAGAATAAGGAACACTGGAATACGGTGATTTTAGATGGAACGGTTCCTGATACAGATGTGAAGCGGATGATCGCAGAGAGCTATGATCTCGTCACGGACAGCCCTTCGAAACGTATCTACGAGGCAGTCAGACAGATTCCGGCGGGACATGTGGCGACTTATGGCAGGATTGCAGAATTGGCAGGCGATAAAAGAATGGCGCGTGCTGTCGGCAATGCGCTGCACAAAAACCCGGATCCCGAGCATATCCCATGTTTCCGCGTTGTCAATGCCAAGGGCGAGTTGTCCGGCGCATTTGCATTTGGTGGTGCAGATGAACAGGAGCGGAGGCTGCGCGCCGATGGTGTGGAGGTCGTGAATGGAAAAGTAGATCTGGAGCGCTACGGGATCTGAGTATCAAGCGTCTGCGAAACATTTAAGTAGGCGAATTATGCATGCCGGCACGAGCCATCCCATACATTTGTATGTTTTTATTCGGTTACGGCTGATTCGGTTACAACCGAATAAAAATTGACATCGTCAGATATTCTCATTATACTATATATAGAATTTCATGTTTTTTCAGTTTGGAGGATATTGAGTATGTTCTATGGAAGGGAAAACGAAAGAAAAAAATTGCATACGATGTTTCTTTCAGATGGTCAGATGATTTCTCTGATTTATGGCAGGAGGAGAATTGGTAAAAGTGAACTTATTAAGCAGGGATTAAAAGAAACAAACCTAAAAAGCATTTACTATGAATGTAAGCAAACTACGGAACGCAACAATGTGGACAGCTTAGCAGAACTGATCGGTGAAATCTTTGATTTTCCAAAGCCTGCATTTGAAAATATTGAAGTACTGCTGCAATTCCTTTTTAAAATGTCAGAAAAGGAACCGATGATTCTTGTTTTGGATGAATATCCGTATTTACGGGAAAATTCAAAAGGACTTGACAGTATTTTACAATCTATCATAGACCATTATAAAGATACGTCTCATATGAAGCTGATTGTCTGTGGTTCTTATGTAGATACAATGAAGGCTCTTTTGGAAAAACAGAATCCCTTGTATGGCAGAATTGACCTTACGCTTAATTTGAAACCAATGGATTACTATGAATCCGCATTGTTTTATCCGGAATTTACAGAAGAAGATAAGGTGAGATTGTTCAGTGTGTTTGGGGGGATTCCATATTATAATCGGCTGATTGATGCGAAAAAAAGTGTGCGTGAAAATATCATAGAACTGATTGCATCTCCTGGGGCGCGTTTGGAAAATGAGGTATCTATGTATCTCAATTCAGAAATTTCAAAAATTACAAATGCAAATGAGGTCTTTGAAGCGCTTGCAAAGGAATTTTCCAGATACAAGGATATTCTTGACCAGTCAAATGTTTCGAGCGGACCGGCATTAATTGATATTCTTGACAAATTGATGCGTATGGATGTTGTCTCAAAAGAAGCTCCCATTAACGACGAAAATAATAAGAAAAAATCGGGATATTTCATTTCAGATAATTTGTCGTTGTTTTACTATAAATATATTTTCAGAAATTTGTCGAGAATGAATATTATGGATTCTGATGTTTTCTATGATAAATATATCGCAGAGGATTTTGAAACAAAGTATGTTCCGAAGAGTTTTGAGAGAATCTGCAGACAGTATCTGATTCGAAAAAACAGGAATGGCCTGATGGATGAGGTCTTTGAAAAAATAGGAAAATATTATTATGATGATCCAATAGAAAAAAGGAACGGAGAATTTGATATTGTTACTTTAGATGACAGGGGATATATTTTCTATGAAGCAAAATTCGGAAAAGATCCTGTCACAGAGAGCACCGTTCAAAACGAAATACGTCAGGTAGAGCAGACAGGACTGGAGTGTTATAGATACGGATTTTTTTCAAAATCAGGATTTACCTGCAAAGAAGGGGAGCGTCGGATATTGATTGAACTGAAGGATCTGTATAAATAAAGGATGAGTCATTGACTGATTCCGTGCGGCTGAACTGTTATGTTTTGTTGGTTTTTGTCAAAAATTCAGTTGTCTGAAATATCTGGTTGTGATATACTTTTTTTACGGGAATTTATAGCTATGGATGTATAGCTATGGATGTATAGCATAGAAGTTCAGACAAAGGAGTGATTAGCAAATGAAGAAAAAAAGATCGGTACAGCAAAAGGTTCGCAAGGTAAAAGATGGTGGACCAAAAAGCGGTGTCGTGAGCATTCAGCAGGAGATCCAGAAATCAATGATTCTGTTGTTGGTGGTTTCATTGCTGTTTGTAGGTGTTGTAACCTGTGTTTTGAATTACAGGTCATCTGTGAGTCAGATGAAGAGCAGCATGAAGGTGACTGCTCAGGTGGCCGCAGAACAGGTAAAGTACCGTCTGGGAAAAACGATGAGTCTGGTAGAGGTCATGGGAACCGTACCGACGTTTTCTTCGGCAGATGTTTCCGTGGATGAAAAGATCGCATTGGCACAGACATATGCCAATGAATATAATTGGGTCGGTGTCAGTATCGTCGGAACAGACGGAAAGAGTATCGAGGGTGATGATGTCGATGTCTCAGACCGTGCATATTTTCCGCGTGCAGTTGGTGGCGTGACATCAATCAGTGATCCTGTGTATAGTAAGGCTACCGGAGATCAGGTAATCGTAGTGGCGGCACCCATATGGGCAGGCGGGCAGATGAACTCAGAAGTGACGGGTGTCATCTGTGTGACAATGGATGCGACAGTGTTATCCAATGTTGTAGAATCCATTCAGATCAGCAGCCACGGCAGCGCTTATATGCTGGATGGCAGCGGCAATACGATCGCACACGAGAATCAGGAGCTGGTATCGTCTGCCAGCAACACGATCAAAGAAGCCGAGACGGATTCTTCCCTGAAAGCGATTGCAGCACTTGAGCAGAAGATGGTCAGCGGTTCTGAAGGTGTCGGACAATACCGTTACGGTGGCAAAAGCAAATGTATGGGATATGCACCGGTTGGAATAAATGGCTGGAGTCTGGCAGTCGTAGCACCGATTACAGATTTTATCGGTGGAACAGTAGTAGGCATGATTGTCACGTTGGTTATGCTGTTGATAGCAACGGTCAGTGGTGCGCGGATCGCAAGAAAGAAGGGATCACAGGTCGGTGGGGCAGTCAACCTGTGTTCTGAGCGTCTGAAGCTGCTGGCGCAGGGTGATCTCGAGACCCCGGTACCGCAGATTGATACAAAGAATGAGACCAAAGATCTGGCGGATTCCACGACAGAGATTGTGGCACAGCTGCAGGGTATCATCGGTGATATCCGTCATCTGCTGTCGGGAATGGCAGATGGCAATTTTGCCGTATCCTCCGAGCTGGGCAGGGATGCGTATATCGGTGCGTACAGTGATATCTATGAGTCTGTGAGCAGGCTGAAGCATAAGCTCGCTGAGACGCTACAGTCGATCGTAGACGCGGCTGGACAGGTAGATGCCGGATCTTCACAGTTGGCAGATGGCGCGACAGAGCTCGCGCAGGGCGCAACCGATCAGGCTGCAGCTGTAGAGGAGATGTTCGCGACAGTCACAGATGTCACTGAGCAGGTAGAACATACGGCACGCGCAACGGATGATGCACATGACAAGGCCAAGATTGTCGGTCATACCGCATTAGAGAGCCAGAAGAAGATGCAGGAACTCACGGTAGCGATGGAGCGGATTGAGGAGACATCGAACCAGATTAAGAACATCATCGCAGAGATTGAGGATATTGCATCACAGACCAACCTGTTATCACTCAATGCTGCGATTGAGGCAGCCAGGGCAGGAGAGGCAGGACGAGGATTTGCAGTCGTTGCGGATCAGATCCGTAAGCTGGCAGAACAGAGTGCGCAGTCTGCAGTCAACACAAGAGAGATGATCGAGACTTCCATTACAGAGGTAGAGCATGGCAGCAGGCTGACACAGGAGACAGAGGAAGCACTCAAGAACGTGATAGATGGGCTGGATGCGATCGTACTCACCGTAGCAGATGTCAGAAGTGCATCCGACAGACAGAGCGAGTCTATGCATCAGATCGATAAGGTGGTAGAGCAGATCACCGGAGTTGTGCAGACGAACTCAGCATCTGCACAGGAGAGTTCAGCGACCAGTGAGGAGTTATCCGCACAGGCACAGACATTGAATGATCTCGTGATGCAGTTTAAATTATCTTAAAATATCGGGGACAGTATGGTACTGTCCCCTTTTTATGTGGTGGAAATTTTTATCACATAAAATGCGTTACTGTTCACTCGTACTTCGTTCCGGTAACTGTCACAAATTTCTGGTTGCATCATCAGATGAGTTGTGATAGAATGCATACGAATTGCAGAAAATTGCATATAGAGTGCTGAGGTGTCGGAAGGGTCTGAGAAGCAGTTAGAAGAAGCTGGGATATATTCAGACCGGTTCCGGTGAAAAGGGAAACAGGTGCAAGTCCTGTACGAACTCGTCACCGTAATTAGGGAGCAGAGGCCGAGATATCACTGGGAGACTGGGAAGATGGCGGATGCGTGGATCTATGAGTCGGGAGACCTGCCTGAGTGCTGTACCGTAACGAGAGGAATCATTTCGTTTCAGACCACGAGTAACTGGTTGTACATAAGGACTGAAAAGGCTCACAGTGATGACCATTCATTTTTCAGTTTTCTTTGCGTGCAGACCCTTTACCTGATAGCAGTAGAGGGTTTTTATTATACCTGTAAGTGAGGTCTGGTACGAAATACCACAAGGAGGACATGAAAATGAAAAAGAAAGTAGTAGTAATGATGTTAGCACTGACACTCACAGCTTCACTGGGGCTGGCTGGATGCGGCAGCAAGCAGGAGGCGTCCACGCAGCAGACAGAGGACACACAGCAGGCAGACAGTGACACAGAAACGACAGATGAGACAACAGATGATACGCAGGAGGATCAGGATACAGAAGATGATGCGGATGCGGATCAGAAGGCAGCAGATGAGGTGGCAGCATTGATCGATGCGATTTACGTACAGGAGCGTACAGATGATACAGATGCACAGTGTGCAGCAGCGAAGGAAGCATGGGATGCCCTGACAGATGCACAGAAGGCACTCGTAGAGGGTGAGAATGCAGATCCTGACTATTTCGGCAGAGATACCGGAGATGCATCCAAGGATGATCCCCGCAATCAGGATGACATCGGTGAGAACGAGATCCTTGTGGTGAGCTTTGGTACTTCGTTCAACGACAGCCGTGTAGCAGATATCAAGGGTATCGAGGATGCGATCCAGGAGGCAAATCCCGACTGGTCAGTCAGACGTGCATTTACCGCACAGATCATTATCAACCATGTACAGGCACGTGATGATGAACATATTGATAACATGGATCAGGCGTTGCAGCGTGCAGTGGATAACGGTGTCAAGAATCTGGTCGTTCAGCCGACACATCTGATGCATGGTGCGGAGTATGATGAATTGTCAGGGGCAGTGGAATCTTATAAGGATCAGTTTGAATCTGTAAAGATCGCAGAGCCGCTGCTCGGAGAGGTTGGAAGTGATGCGACAGTCATTAATGATGACAAGAAAGCGGTTGCCGAGGCGATTACTTCTGAGGCAGTAGCTGATGCAGGGTATGACAGCCTGGATGCAGCAGAGGCAGACGGTACCGCGTTTGTATTTATGGGTCATGGTACCTCCCATACTGCAAAGGTGTCTTACAGCCAGATGCAGACACAGATGGGTGATCTGGGATATAAAAACGTATTTATCGGAACGGTAGAGGGCGAGCCTGAGGAGACTGCATGTGAGGCCGTGATTGAGGCAGTGAAAGAAGCCGGATATAAGAAAGTGATCCTCCGCCCGCTGATGGTTGTTGCAGGAGATCATGCCAATAATGATATGGCCGGTGATGATGACGATTCATGGAAGAGCATGTTTGAGGCAAGCGGAGACTTTGACAGTGTAGATACACAGATCGCAGGTCTGGGAGAGATCGATGCGATCCAGCAGTTGTATGTGGCGCACACAGCAGCAGCTATGAAATAGGAAATAGAAAAAGGATGTATTAGAAAATGAAGAGAATGACAGCAGCAGTCAGTGTATTATTGCTGACGAGTACCTTATTATTTGGATGCGGCAGTAACAGTGGTGAGACACAGGAGACACCGCAGGATGTACAGCAGACCGCAGATACGGCGGAACAGACGGATGATCAGGCAGACAGTGAAGCTGCGTCTGATGAAGCAGGACAGACACAGGAGACCGCGCTTGCAGATGGTGTCTATACGGCCAGATTTCAGACAGACAGCACGATGTTCCATGTAAACGAGGCATGTGATGGAAAAGGAACGCTGACTGTGAAGGACGGTGAGATGACGATTCATATTTCACTGACTTCAAAGAATATCGTGAATCTCTATCCCGGACTGGCGGCTGATGCGCAAAAAGAAGATGCCCGGCTGCTGGAACCTACGGTGGATACAGTCACTTATGAAGATGGCATGAGTGAAGAAGTGAACGGCTTTGATGTCCCGGTTCCGGCATTGGACGAGGAGTTTGACCTCGCGCTTATTGGTACCAAGGGAACCTGGTATGACCATAAGGTATCTGTGACGGATGTAACTCCGGCTTCAGAGGATGCAGCAGACCAGAAGGATACCGCTGTATCGCTGGAGGATGGAAGTTATACGATGGATGTCACCTTTGAAGGTGGCAGTGGTAGGGCGTACATTGAGTCACCGGTTGCTGTAAAAGTAGATGGAGGCCAGATCACGGCGACAGTCATCTGGAGCAGTCCCAACTATGATTATATGCTCGTGGATGGTGAGAAATATCTTCCGGTCAACACAGAGGGCAATTCTGTATTCGAGATACCTGTGGCGGCACTCGATACACCGGTCACAGTGATCGGGGATACCGTTGCGATGAGCCAGCCGCATGAGATCGAGTATAAGTTGACCTTTCACTCAGAGACAGCAGTGGCAGAGGATAACTAATGAAAAATAGAAGAAAGATACAGGTGATCGGATCTCTGATACTGGTATTGGCAGGACTGCTGGGGCTTATAGGCTGCGGCAGTCCTTCTTCTGAATCTGACGAAAATCAGGTGGAGATGCCGGCACAGGCAGCGACAGGGCAGGAGACGGCCGCGCAGGCAGCAGGATCACTGGTGTATAAGGATCGCATGAAAACAGAATATGCCACGCAGTTTACCGTAGATCATTATGAGGGTGGCTATGTGATGCTCACAACAAAGGTGGACGGCGCCAGATTTCTGGTTGTTCCGGAGGGAGCGCAGACACCGGAAGGACTGGATGATGGGATTACAGTGCTGCACAGGCCGCTCGACCATCTGTATCTGGTTGCGTCGGCAGCGATGGATCTGTTCCGGGAGCTGGATGCGATTGATACGATTCGATTCTCGGGTCAGCAGGAGGAGGGCTGGTATATAGAAGAAGCCCGCACTGCGATGGAGGACGGCCGGATGATCTATGCCGGAAAATACAGCATGCCTGATTATGAGTTGATCGTATCCGAGGGCTGCAGCCTGGCGATCGAGAATACGATGATTACACATGCCCCAGAAGTTGTGGAGAAGCTGGCTGAATTTGGGATACCTACGTTGATTGATTATTCCAGCTATGAGACGCATCCGTTAGGGCGTGTAGAGTGGATCCGGTTTTACGGCGCACTTCTGGGCAGGGAAACTCAGGCAGATGCAGCGTTTGCAGAGCAGACACAGATTCTCGACCGCATGATGCAGGATGATACACCGACGGGACAGACCGTGGCATTTTTCTACCTGACGACGAACGGAACCGTGAATGTGCGGAAAACCGCAGATTATGTGCCACAGATGATCAAACTGGCAGGTGGAACCTATGTGTTTGACGATCTTGGATCTGACACAGATCATAAATCATCCGTGAATATGACAATGGAAGAATTTTATGCAACTGCAAAAAATGCGGATTGCCTGATCTACAACAGCACGATTGACGGTGAACTGGGCAGTATCGGTGATCTGGTGGCAAAGAGCGCTATGCTCCGCGATTTTAAAGCAGTACAGAGTGGCAATGTCTGGTGTACAACGAATGATATGTATCAGCATACGATGTCTGCAGGTGCATTTATCGAGGATCTGCACGCGATCTTTTCGGGTGACCGGGCGCATGAGATGAGATATATCTATCCGTTAAAATAAACGTATAAAAACCTATATCAGATAGGAAAAAAGGGGATACCTATGATACTTACGGAGAAACATCCGGGAAACATACAGGGACACAGCCACACACACGCACGGCCGGCTGCTGCATTTGCAGCGCTGGCAGTGGGTGTGATTGTATTTTTTTTACTGAATATCGGAATCGGCAGTGTGCCGGTTACACCGGGAGAATTGTATGCCTGCGTGAGTGGCGGGGCGGTCAGTGATACCGTATATGGTATCGTATGGAATATCAGGCTGCCCAGGGCAGTGGCAGTATTGATCCTCGGCGGGGCACTGGCACTGGCCGGGTATCTGCTGCAGACATTTTTCCACAACCCGATCGCAGGTCCGTTCGTGCTCGGTATTTCCTCCGGAGCCAAGCTGACCGTGTCGCTTGTGATGGTATTTCTGCTTGGAAATACAGCGGGAGTGAGTTCTGCGCTGCTGATTGTGACGGCATTTGCGGGGGCAATGCTCGTCACCGGATTTGTCCTGTTGGCAGCCAGACGCGTGCATCAGATGTCGATGCTCGTTGTCTGCGGTGTCATGATCGGTTATATCTGTTCGGCGGTTACAGACTTTGTCGTTACATTTGCCGATGATGCAGATATCGTGAATCTGCATAACTGGTCGAAGGGCAGCTTTTCCGGCATGGCGTGGGGCAGTCTGCCGGTGATGGCAGTTGTAGTGGCAGTCGCATCCGTGCTCGTGTTTTTACTGGCAAAGCCGATGGGGGCTTATCTGCTCGGTGAGGGCTATGCGCAGAACCTGGGTGTCAATGTCCGTGCGCTGCGTGTAGGGCTGATCCTGTTATCCAGCGTATTATCAGCATGTGTGGTCGCCTATGCAGGACCGATCTCATTTGTTGGCATCGCGGTGCCGCAGCTGATCAAATATCTGTTCCGCAGCAACCAGCCGATCCTGATGATACCGGCATGTTTTCTCGGCGGCAGTGTGTTCTGTCTGTTGTGTGACCTGATTGCACGGACAGTGTTTGCACCGACGGAATTGAGTATCAGCACCGTGACAGCGGTGTTTGGTGCGCCGGTTGTGCTGTGGGTGATGATGCACCGGAAGAGAGATGGCCACTAGGCGGATCAGATCAGGCAGATTACGTAGGATATAAATAAAACAAGGAAGAGACATGTATGAACGAATCCTATTTTTTCACAACAGAGCTGTGTGTCGGCTATGACAGGACACCGGTTGTAAAAAATATTACGATTACATTGGAGCGGGGAGAGATCCTGACTCTGATCGGCCCCAATGGAGCAGGTAAATCGACGCTGCTAAGGAGTATTGCCGGGCAGCTGCGGCCGCTGGGGGGTGTGCTCTGCCTGCATGCACAGGATCTGGCTGGAATGCCGCGGGAGACACGGGCCAGACAGATGTCTGTACTGCTGACGGGACGGCTGCAGGCAGAGCTTATGACCTGTGAGCAGGTCGTTGAGACCGGCCGTTATCCATATACCGGGCGGTTCGGCATCTTATCCGGACAGGATCATCGGGTTGTGGAGGAAGCGATGGAGCTGGTGCGTGTCCTTGATCTGCGTGAAAGGCTGTTTACACAGATCAGTGACGGGCAGAGGCAGCGGGTGCTGCTCGCGCGTGCGATCGCACAGGAACCGGAGCTGCTGATATTAGACGAACCGACTTCGTATCTGGATATACGCTATAAGCTGGAGTTTTTATCCATTTTACAGCAATTATGCAGATGCAAAAAAATGGCTGTGATTCTGTCATTACATGAACTGGAACTGGCTAGGCGGGTGTCAGATCAGCTGTTGTGTATCCGGGATGGCAGGGTATACCGGTCTGGTACTCCGGAGGAGGTGTTCACAGCAGGAGAAGTCGCCGCGTTATTTGATATTACGGCAGGCAGCTACGATGAGCAGACAGATGTTCTGGAGCTGCCTGCCCCGGCTGGGCAGCCGCAGGTATTTGTGATCGGTGGGAATGGCAGTGGCAGGGAGATCTACCGCAGGCTTCAGCGGCAGAATATTCCATTTGCCACGGGCATCCTGTATGCGAATGATCTGGATGCTCCGGTCGCACATGCACTGGCGGCAGAGGTTGTAGAGGCGGCTGCGTTTGAGCCGGTTGATGGGAAATGCTTGACGCGGGCGAAGAAACTGATAGACTGTTGTCAGACGGTGATCTGTGCGAGAGAGCGGTTTGGCAGTATGGAACAGGCAAACAGTGAACTGTTCGCCTATGCGCAGGCAGCCGGAAAATTGTGATTGATAAAGGAGCAGACAAATGAAAAATGTTACAAAAAGGAAACTGGCAGCAGTCATATTAGGCAATCTGGTTCTGGGGTTAGGAGTCGCATTGCTGCGCTTTTCACAGATGGGAAACGATCCCTTTTGCGCATCAACGATGGCGATCAGCGAGGGACTAGGCATGGGACTCGGAACGTATCAGCTGATCTTAAATGTCGCGTTGTTTATCTTCCAGCTGTTATGGGGCAGGGAATATATCGGGCTCGGTACGATCATCAATCTGTTTTTGCTTGGTTATATCGTGCAGTTCGTCACATGGATACTGGATAGCACCTTTGGCGCATCACTGGTGCTTGGATTGCCGCTGCGTCTGCTTATCATGGCAGTATCACTGGTGATACTGACGTTTGGTCTGGCGATGTACCAGGTGGCAGAGCTGGGGGTGGCGCCGTATGATTTTCTGGCACTCGGGCTGGCGAAACGTTTCCCGGTGCCGTATTTCGCGCTGCGTGTCGGGACGGATGCGGTCTGTGTACTCGTGATCCTCGTGGCACTCGGCAGTGGCTTCATCGGTTGGAGTAATGCACATCTGGGCGTTGGAACCGTGATTACAGCGTTCTTTTTAGGCCCGTTGGTGGCATATTTTTCAAAGATTCATGAGCGTTGGGTGCTTTCATAAACAGGTGAATATTGTCATATTTTTTTTCATTATTCCACAAGAAAAGGCGGATAAAAACCGTTACAATGTAAACATCAGAAGCGCGAAACGGTTCGCGCAAATAACACAAATAAGGAGGACATGAAAAAATGGCAAAGAACAGATACATTGGAGATTATCCGGTAATCGGAATCAGACCCTGCATTGATGGTAGAAGAGGACCCTTAAAGGTGCGTGAGTCCCTGGAAGATCAGACAATGGGAATGGCTAAGGCTGTTAAGAAATTATATGAGGAAAATTTACGTTATTCAAACGGTGAGCCTGTAAAGGTCATCATCGCAGATACAACAATCGGACGTGTGGCAGAGGCTGCCGCATGTGAGGCAAAGTTCCGCAAGGAAGGTGTAGCAATCACCTTATCTGTAACACCCTGCTGGTGCTACGGCGCTGAGACAATGGATATGAACCCCCTGACAATCAAGGGTGTATGGGGACTGAATGCAACAGAGAGACCCGGAGCTGTTTATCTGGCATCTGTACTCGCTACCTATTCACAGAAAGGACTTCCGGCATTCGGTATCTATGGCAAGGATGTTCAGGAGGCAGACGACGCTACGATCCCCGCTGACGTTACAGAGAAGTTACTCCGTTTCGGACGTGCAGCAGTCGCAGCAACTACCATGAGAGACAAATCTTACTTACAGATCGGTTCCCAGTGTATGGGTATCGGCGGATCTATCATCAACCATGACTTCTTCGAGGAGTATCTTGGTATGCGTGTAGAGTCTGTCGATGAGGTTGAGATCCTCCGCCGTATGGAAGAGCATATCTACAATGAGGATGAGTACCAGAAGGCGCTTGCATGGATCAAGAAATATGCAAAGCAGGGCTATGACAAGAACCCTGATTTTGTTAAGAAGTCTGACGAGCAGAAGGAAAAGGATTGGGAGTTCACTGCAAAGATGGCAGTCATCATTGAGGATCTGTATCAGGGCAACCCGAACCTTCCGGAAGGATGCGGCGAAGAGGCTGTTGGACACAACGCAATCTGTGGTGGTTTCCAGGGTCAGAGACAGTGGACCGATCATTGGCCGAACTGTGATTTCCCTGAGGCAATCTTAAATACATCCTTCGACTGGAACGGAGCAAGAGAGCCGTTTACATTAGCAACAGAGAATGATACCTTGAACGGTGCCGGCATGATGTTCATGAACCTGCTGACCAACCGTGCACAGATGTTTGCAGATGTCCGTACTTATTGGTCAGGAGACGCTGTAAAGCGTGTGACTGGATATGACATTGAGGGCAAGGCAAAAGAGGCAGACGGATTTATCCATTTGATCAACTCTGGTTCTTGCTGTCTGGATGCTTCCGGTGTATGTACCGATGAGGATGGCAAGCCTGTAATGAAGAAGTGGTTTGATGTCACAGATTCCGATATCGAGAAGATGATGGATGCTGTTGAGTGGTGTCCTGCTGATAACGGATACTTCCGTGGAGCCGGATACTCTGCACGTTTCGAGACAAAGACAGAGATGCCTGCTACCATGATCCGTCTGAATATTGTAAAGAACCTCGGACCTGTATTACAGATCGTAGAGGGCTGGACCGTAGATCTGCCGGAAGAGGTTTCTGATAAGTTATGGAAGCGTACAGACTACACATGGCCTTGTACATGGTTTGCTCCCCGTACCGATGGCGTTGACGGATCTCCGTTCAAGACTGCTTACGATGTAATGAACAACTGGGGCGCTAACCACGGAGCAATCAGCTACGGACATATCGGTGCCGACCTGATCACAATGGCATCTATGCTGCGTATCCCTGTATGTCTGCACAACGTTCCCGATGCTGACGTATACCGTCCGAGCGCATGGAACGCATTCGGCGCAGATAAGGAAGGACAGGACTTCCGTGCATGTGCTGCATACGGCCCCTTATATAAGACGATTCGCTAATGTAGGAGGATAAAAACATGTTAAAAGGAATACCGCCGATTTTATCACCGGAGCTATTAAAGGTTCTTGATGAGATGGGACATACCGATGAATTGACGATCGGTGATGGCAACTTCCCCGGACATTCATTTGATACACCGGTCATCCGTATGGATGGTCATGGCGTACCCGAGATCCTGGATGCGATCCTTCAGGTAATGCCGCTGGATACATATCCGGATGCAAACGGAGTGATGGTTCCGCCTTGTACACTCATGGCAGTAGAGCCCGGCGATGACGCCAAGACTCCGATCTGGGATACTTACAAGGAGATCGTAGCAAAGCATGACGAGCGTGGCGACAAGTGTTTTGAAGAGATCAACAAGTGGGACTTTTATGACAAGACCAGAGCAAAATCAAAGGTTGTTATCATGACCGGAGAGACTGCAATCTATGCCAATATTATTCTTCGTAAAGGCGTAGTTATTAATTAAAAAAATCGTAGAAAATATTCTCCCTTATTTTTTACTAAAAAGGGCGGTGATGCATTGTCACCGTCCTTTTTTTATGCTACACTACTTCCAATGGTTTTTTACCATTTAATCGGGAAACAGGCCGGGGTAACAAGCGGGCCTGATTTTTACAGAAGGAGGAGATAGTTAAATTGGAAAAAGTATCTGAAAACATCTTGGAGTTTAAACATCTGTCGCGTACCTTTGAGGATGGGTTTATGGCGGTGGATGATTTTAACCTGACCATCAAAAGAGGAGAGTTTGTTACTTTCCTGGGACCCTCAGGTTGTGGCAAGACGACCACACTGCGCATGCTGGCGGGATTTGATGCACCGACCGGCGGAGAGATTCTTTTGAACGGTGAAGATATCACCAGACTTCCGGCAAACGTCAGACCGATCAACACGGTGTTCCAGCGTTATGCCCTTTTTCCCCATTTGAACATTTTTGACAATATCGCATTCGGGCTGAAGCTGAAGAAGCTCCCGAAAGCTGAGATTATAAAGAAGGTCAAGCGTGCACTGGAGATGGTAGATCTCGAAGGCTTTGAGACACGCAGCGTGCAGACGCTCTCAGGCGGTCAGCAGCAGCGTATCGCGATCGCCCGTGCGATCGTCAATGAGCCGCAGATCCTGCTGCTCGATGAGCCGCTCGGTGCACTCGATCTGAAGATGAGAAAGGAGATGCAGTTAGAGCTGAAGGAAATGCATGAAAAGCTCGGCATCACCTTTATTTATGTGACCCATGACCAGGAGGAGGCACTCACGATGTCTGACAAGATCGTTGTCATGAGTGAGGGCAGAATCCAGCATGTTGGTACACCGGAGGATATCTATAACGAACCGAACAATGCATTTGTGGCGGACTTTATCGGAGAGAGCAACATCTTTAACGGTATCATCACAGATCCTTTGACCGTGCGTTTCTGCGGTGCAGAATTTGCATGTGTGGATGATATGCCGCATGGAACGATGGTGGATGTGGTCGTGCGTCCCGAGGATATTTTGATCACAAAACCGGAGGATGGAATGATCACGGGAGACGTGATTAGCGTGATCTTCAAGGGTGTGCATTATGAGATCACAGTGCTGTCCGGCAAGAATGAGATCGTGATCCAGACAACGAAAAAATCCCAGGTCGGTGAACATGTCGGTTTGTGTGTTGAGCCGGAAGGTATCCACCTGATGAAAGCAGAACATTCTTTAAATAAGCTGGAATCCGGCGTGGATGAGAATTACCAGCTGACAATTTTAGACGGAACATTGCACTGTGATGTGAAGTCATTGATCCCCGGAGCACAGGAATTGAACGGCGGATTGTGTGATGCACACGGAAATGAGATAGATTATAGAAAACTCAAGGTTGTCGTTACAATCAAACCGCGTGATATCGAGATGAGTGATGATGAGAATGCGGGTATCGTGTGCGGACATATTATTAACCTGATCTATATTGGAGATCACTACCGTTATGTGGTGCGTACCGAGGAGGAACTTGATCTGATCGTCAGCGATGAATATCTGTGGAATATGGGAGACTATGTCAGTCTCGTGATTCCGGAAGATAAGCTGACATTTACATTGAAGAAATAACAGGAGAAGAAGAATGAGAGGATTACATTTTTCCAGAAAGCAGCTGGCGATCCCTTATGGTCTTTTCCTGACCTGTTTTGTGGCACTGCCGCTGCTTGTGATTATTTATTATGCATTTACAAACGGAGAGGGACACTTCTCCATGGGCAATCTGACCGGATTTTTTACGAGCCCGAATACGATCGGAACACTCTGTTACAGCTTTGCGATTGCGATTGTGACGACAGTTGTCTGTCTGCTCCTCGCCTATCCGGTAGCGTATATTCTGTCGCAGAGTGGGTGGAAGCAGAAAAACGTGATTGTTGTCATGTTCGTATTGCCGATGTGGATCAATTTTACACTGCGTATCACTGCGCTCAAAGAGATTTTGACATTGCTGGAGGGGAATCTTGCATATTTTCCGTTTTTGAATTCGGTCATTGGTATGACTTATGATTTTTTACCGTTTATGATTCTGCCGATGTATACGACGTTATGCAAATTGGATCACAGTCTGCTCGAGGCGGCTGCAGATCTCGGTGCGAGTCCGGCGCAGATCTTTTTAAAGGTGACGCTGCCGCTGTCTGTGCCGGGTATCATCAGTGGTGTGGTCATGGTATTTTTACCGTCCATGACGAATTATGTCGTACTCGATATGCTCTACAACAGCACGTATATCATGGGCAGTCTGATCGGAAGCTATTTCAGTGCATACGACTGGCACAACGGTTCCATGATCGCATTGATCCTGCTGCTGATCATTCTGATCTTTACATTAGTGACCGATCGCTACAGCGATGAGGGCGCAGGCAGAGGAGGTGCATTGTTATGAGAAATACAGAAAATAAAAAGCATCTGGCCCGTATCTATATAGCGGTTTTACTGCTGCTGATCTATCTGCCGATCCTGGTATTGATGGTGTACAGCTTTACGACGTCCACGACGATCGGTGCGATCCGTGGATTTTCGTTGGCAAATTATAAGACACTGGTCACAAATATCGAATTGCGGAACATGATCTTTGGAACACTGGCACTTGCATTTGGATCTGCGCTGATCGCTACGGTGCTCGGCACCCTTGGCGCGATCGGAGGATTTTATTCGAGACCGCTCGCGGGCGGCGCGATCGCGGCACTCAACGAAGTACCGGTCGTCAATGCAGATGTAGTGACAGGATTTTCCGTGTGTATCGCGCTGGTTGTCGTATGCGGCATGGAAAAGAGCACATTTGTCCCGCTCGTTGTCGGACATGTGGTACTGTCTGCGCCGTTTGTCTATCTGTCTGTGATGCCCAAGCTCAAACAGATGGATTCAAGTCTGTATGAGGCAGCCATGGATCTGGGCGCGACACCGACCCAGGCACTGACCAAGGTCGTACTGCCGCAGATCTCATCCGGTATCGTATCCGGATTTGCGCTGGCACTGACGTTATCACTGGATGATTATTTTATCGCAAGTTATACCAAGCCTGCGATGTTTGACACGATCAGTACCTATGTCGTCAATGCGACGAAGGGCTCACAGACCGAGATCAAGACAGCATTGTGGGCATTATCTACCGTCATTTTTGTAGTCGTGATACTGGTTGTGATTGGCATGAATGTGGCGGCAAAAAAGAAAGCACAAAAGACCATGATGGCTGTCGCACTGTTCGCCACGACTGCAGTGGCAGGGCTGGTATGTTCACCTACGACTGTAAAAGCTGCGGATGATGAGATCGTTTTACGTGTATGTAACTGGGAGGAATACATTGATCTGGGCGATTGGGATGATGAGGAAGTGATTGATCTCGATAACTGGACAGAGATTCTCGGTGTCAATCCGATGTATAAGGATTTTGAAGATTGGTATTATGAGACGACCGGTCAGAGAGTGCGCGTGGAATATTCGTGTTTTGGAACGAATGAGGATCTGTACAACCAGTTGACACTCGGTGATACCTACGATCTGGTGTGTCCGTCTGACTACATGCTGATGAAGCTCATGTCAGAAGGCATGGCAGAGCCTTTTTCGGATCACTTTTTTGATGAGACAGACGAACATAACTATTATGTCCGTGGTGTTTCACCCTATATCGCGGATGTATTTGCCAAAAATGAGATTGGCAGTGAGCCGTGGAACCGCTATGCGGCATGCTATATGTGGGGAACGACCGGTGTGCTGTACAACCCGGAAGTGATGACGGAGGAAGAGGCTGCGACCTGGGCAGTGTTTGACAATCCCAAATTCCGTCGTCAGTTGACACTCAAAGATAATGTGCGTGATACTTATTTTGCAGCATTGGGCTATCTGCGTGCGAATGAGTTGACTACAGAGGAATTTTTAAATGATCCCGATTATCAGGAAAAACTGACACAGATCATGAATGATGTGTCACCGGAGACAATCAATGAGGTAGAGCGTCTGCTGCAGCATATCATGGGCAATATCTATGCGCTGGAGACAGATAGCGGAAAAGCAGATATGGTCACGGGCAAGATCGTGGGCAATTATCAGTGGTCCGGTGATGCGGTCTATGCGATGGATCAGGCAGAGGAGGACGATGTATATCTCGCCTATGCAGTACCGAAGGAGTGCTCTAATCTCTGGTTTGATGGCTGGATGATGTTGAAAAAGGGAATCGGCGGGGATGCCAAAAAGCAGGCGGCAGCCGAGGCATTTGTCAACTTCCTGTCACGTCCGGATAATGCAGTACGTAACATGTACTATATCGGATATACGTCTTCGATTGCAGGAGGGGACGATGATACGGTCTTTTCTTATCTAAACTGGTGTTATGGCGCAGAGGACGATGCGGAAGATACAGTCACTTATCCGCTCGGATATTTCTTTACCGGGGATAATTCGGACGAAGATTATATTGTATATACTTCTAAGGAGCAGGTCGGCAGACAGCTCTATACCCAGTATCCGTCAGAGGAGGTCATTGGAAGAACAGCAGTTATGAGCTATTTTGACGAGACGGAGACGAAAAACATTAACCAGATGTGGATCAACATCCGATGTTTCAATATCGCAGATGTACCGATTGGTGTGTGGGTTCTGACTGCGGCTATTATCATCGCATTGTTGGCGCTGTATATGCACCACAGACGAAATCAAATGTGGAAACATATGGAATAAGGAGTAGAATCACACTGGAATCAGTGAAGAAAAAACGACCATGCGGCTGTTATGCATGGTCGTTTTTTTAAATTCCTATCACACAAAACGCTCCGCGAGGATGCGCAGTATACATTTTCACGGATCGAGTTTGAAAACCGGATCAGCAGGGTAGCCGCCGGCACATTTTTGCATGGCACGCTGGATGGAGTCCCGCGATTCGCCCCAGTCTTTATCCTTATTGCGGTAGTCATTTTTCTCGACAAACCAGGCGACATCCTTCTGGACACGCTCCATATTTGATTGCATCATCTCAAAAATCTGCGGATAAAGATCTTTTTTCTGTGCATCACTCAGGCGTGACTCGGCAGCTTCGATGAGATCTGCAAAATGTGGCAGGCAGAATCCCTTACTCTGACGAAACAGTTCCTGAAATTCAGGATCTTTTTTGAGCATGTCAAAAAAGACATCCAGATACCGTCCATAGATCTCGCGGAAATGATCACATACATAGCAGCTGCCGGTTTTCTTTTTGATCCATGCGCCGATCGGAGTCTGGGGACTTTTATCACCGGACATGTCCGTCTTTTTCATGCGGACAAACATGGAAGATTTGCCAGGTGTAAAGTCCTTTAATTCTTTTGTCAGCTCCTCGTTTAGCTTTTTCATATGTGTACTGAGAATCCATGCGCTGCCGAGACGGTTGCCGTAATCGTACATCATCTTATAGTGATGGCGGCAGAATCCCTGTGCATCGGTAGCTGCGCGGATATCATCTTCCATGTATGCCGAACCGAGTATAAATGAGATCGCATGCTGTTCCGCAGAGCGTTCAAGGTTGCAGAACGGGCATTCATCGTCGGCGCGAAACGCTTCAGTCAGAGGAAATGTAGCAATATTTTTGTTCATGGGTCGTCAGTGCCTCCTTTTTGTGGTCTGCTGTCTATTATTCCGGCAACGGTAAAAACTTTGGTTGGCGTTTCTCGAATATGGTGTAGTGGGTAAAGCCTGCCTCACGCAGAATACGCGGTACTTTATCAAAGTCATAGGCAACATGCTCTGGCGTGTGAGCATCAGCACCGATGGTGATGATCTCGCCACCGAACGAGCGGTAGTGTCGGATGATGTCCTCACACGGATTCGGATGTCCGAGACCGTATTTGAATCCGCCGGTGTTGATCTCGATGCCTTTGCCCATATCGATCAGCTTTTTTAAAATCGCGTCCAATACATCGGAATAAGCTCCGTAGGAATAAAAACGGTTTGTGTTCGGACCATAGCGCACAACATAATCGATATGGCCGTATACATCAAAGTCAGAAAAACTTTCCAGATTCTCTAAGATGGACTCAAAATAGCGCTGATAGGCTTCGTGTTCTTCACGTCCGACAAAAAATGTCTTGTAATATGGATCCTTCCCATCAATGGCGTGGGAAGAGCAGATTACCTGGTCAAAACCGTGCGCGTGTACGACTTCGTGCAGCTTCTGATGCAGGTGTGGCTGTACACCGATCTCAATGCCGTGCAGCACTGGAAATGTGGATCTGTATTTTTCGGACAGCGCCCGGATTGCGCGGTCATAGTCATCCAGGTCGATGACAAACAGATCCGGCGGATCTGACGGAAAATCATAGTCCAGATGATCCGTAAAGCAGATGCCGTCCAGCCCGGCGCGCATCGCCGCATGGATCATATCTTCCGGATCAGCGTCGCTGTCACCGGAGAAGTTGCAGTGCATATGTGTGTCCCATAACATAGGTAGTGGCTCCTTTTTATTTCTTAATATAAGTATATCATGTGGATTTTTGCACAAATTGTCAAGGTGCAGAATCTAAACATAGATAAAAATTTAACAAAGTGGGATAAAGTGACAATAAGGACTTGAATTTTTGTTTGTTATTTAGTACAATGACAACAGATTGGGCATGTCCCATAAAAATGTGGCTGTTTCAAGCAGCTGCGAAACAACACTAATTTAAATTCTTAGGAGGAATTCAAAATGGCAGTAAGAGTAGCAATCAATGGTTTTGGCCGTATCGGTCGTCTTGCTTTTAGACAGATGTTTGGAGCAGAGGGTTATGAAGTAGTAGCAATCAACGACTTAACAAGCCCTAAGATGTTAGCACACTTGTTAAAATATGATTCTTCACAGGGTAAGTATGAGCACGCTGATGAAGTATCTGCAAGCGATGATTCTATCACAGTATGTGGTAAAGAGATCAAGATCTACGCATTCCCGGATGCAAACAACTGCCCTTGGGGTGAGTTAAAGGTTGACGTAGTATTAGAGTGCTCTGGTTTCTACACCAGCAAAGAGAAGGCTCAGGCTCACATCAATGCAGGCGCTCGTAAGGTTGTTATCTCTGCACCGGCAGGAAACGATCTTCCTACAATCGTATTCAACACCAACCATGAGACATTAAAGGCTTCAGATACAATCATTTCTGCAGCTTCTTGTACAACAAACTGCTTAGCACCTATGGCTGATGCCCTGAACAAGTATGCTCCGATCCAGTCTGGTATCATGGTTACTATCCATGCTTACACAGGAGATCAGATGACTCTTGACGGACCTCAGAGAAAGGGCGATCTTCGTCGTTCACGTGCAGCAGCAGTTAATATCGTTCCCAACTCAACAGGAGCTGCTAAGGCAATCGGCTTAGTTATCCCTGAGTTAAACGGAAAGCTGATCGGATCTGCTCAGCGTGTTCCTACCCCTACAGGATCTACAACAATCCTTACAGCAGTTGTAAAGAAGGCTGGTGTTACCAAAGAGGATATCAACGCAGCTATGAAGGCAGCAGCTAACGAGTCATTCGGTTACAACGAGGACGAGATCGTATCTTCTGATATCGTTGGTATGAGATATGGTTCATTATTCGATGCAACTCAGACCATGGTTAACCAGGTATCTGATGACCAGTACGAGGTACAGGTTGTTTCTTGGTATGATAACGAGAACTCTTATACTTCTCAGATGGTTCGTACAATTAAGTACTTCTCAGAGTTAGCATAAGATCTGTTAAAACGACTCACGAAGGGTCCGGTCGGTTTGGACCGGATCCTTTTTTATAAATTTAATTTGGAGGTTTAATCATGGGATTAAATAAGAAATCCGTTGATGATATCAACGTTGCAGGAAAGCGTGTCCTTGTAAGATGCGATTTTAACGTACCTTTAAAGGATGGCAAGATCACAGATGATAACCGTATCAAAGGTGCGATGCCTACCATCGAAAAATTAATCAAAGATGGCGGAAAAGTGATTCTTTGCTCACATCTTGGAAAAGTAAAGAATGGACCGAACGAGGGAGAGTCACTCGCTCCGGTAGCAGCAGCCCTCGAGGAGAGACTGGGCAAAAAGGTTACATTTGTAAATGATGATCACGTAACAGGTGAGGCAGCTACAGCAGCAGTTGCAGCTATGAAAGATGGAGATGTTGTACTTCTTCAGAATACCCGTTTCCGTGGAAAAGAGGAGACCAAGCCGACAGAAGCAGGAACAGCATTCGCAAAAGAGTTAGCTGATCTGTGTGATGTATATGTATGTGACGCTTTCGGATCTGCTCACAGAGCACATGCATCTGTAGCAGGTGTGACAGAGTTCGTCCGTGCAAAGGGCGGCGACTGTGCAGTCGGATATCTGATGCAGAAGGAGATCGAGTTCCTTGGAAACGCTGTAGAGAATCCGGTTCGTCCGTTCGTAGCTATCCTCGGTGGAGCAAAGGTAGCTGACAAGCTCAACGTTATCAACAACCTCATCGAGAAGTGTGATACACTGATCATCGGTGGTGGTATGGCATACACCTTCTTAAAGGCAAAGGGCTATGAGATCGGACTGTCATTAGTAGACGATGAGAAGATTGATTACTGCAAGGATATGATGGAAAAGGCAGAGAAGGCTGGCAAGAAGCTGTTACTGCCGATCGATACAACAATCGCAGCAGGATTCCCGAACCCGATCGATGCACCGATCGATGTTACGGTTGTAGATGCTGACAAGATCCCTGCTGATATGGAAGGACTGGATATCGGACCTAAGACTGCAGCATTGTATGCAGACGCAGTGAAGTCTGCCAAGACTGTTGTATGGAATGGACCGATGGGTGTATTCGAGAACCCGACACTTGCAAAGGGAACAATTGCAGTCGCACAGGCACTGGCTGATACCGATGCTACCACAATCATCGGTGGTGGAGATTCCGCAGCAGCAGTCAACCAGTTAGGTTTTGCTGATAAGATGAGCCACATTTCTACTGGTGGTGGAGCTTCCCTGGAGTTCTTAGAGGGCAAGTCACTTCCTGGCGTAGCAGCAGCAGACGATAAATAAGGTCTTGACGAAAACGAGCCGTAAGGCGAAGTTAGAGGCTAGAGCTTATTATACAGGGAGACTTAGCGAAAACGAGCTGTAAAGCGAAGTTTGAGGTTAGTCGAGTCGGATAAGTAGAGCACACGAAAGGTATTTTCGAGCCTAGTGAATCGAACTACCTTAGAAAATTGGAGGAAAATAAAATGGCAAGACGTAAAATCGTAGCCGGAAACTGGAAGATGAACATGACTCCCAGTGAGGCAGTAAAATTATGTGCAGATCTGAAGGATCTCGTAAAATCAGACACCGTAGATGTTGTATATTGCGTACCCGCAATCGATATCGTACCTGTCGTAGAGGCAGTAAAAGGAACCAACGTAGCAGTAGGTGCCGAGAATATGTATTTTGAGGAGAAGGGTGCATACACCGGAGAGATCTCAGCAGCAATGTTAGTAGATGCCGGAGTAAAGTATGTCATCATCGGACACTCAGAGCGTCGTGACTACTTCAAAGAGGATGACGTATTACTGAACAAGAAAGTAAAGAAGGCATTCGAGGCAGGTCTGACACCGATCCTGTGCTGTGGAGAGACATTAGAGCAGAGAGAGATGGGTGTGACTATGGATTGGATCCGCCTGCAGATCAAGTCTGACCTCGCTGGAATCACAGCAGATCAGGTAAAGAGTATGGTTATCGCATATGAGCCGATCTGGGCGATCGGAACTGGCAAGACTGCTACTACAGAGCAGGCACAGGAAGTATGCAAGGGTATCCGTGATTGTGTTGCAGAGATGTATGATGCAGCTACCGCAGATGCAGTACGCATCCAGTACGGTGGATCTGTAAATGCAGGAAATGCAGCAGAGTTGTTTGCTCAGCCTGACATCGATGGTGGTCTGGTAGGCGGAGCAAGCTTAAAGGCAGACTTCGGAAAGATTGTAAACTACTAATTTTCTATCAAAAAAATAAGAGACGCAAGTCTCTTATTTTTTTTGGTCGGTATCCATATTCCGCGTATTTTCTATATAACGAACCAAGCGTGTCACCAGTTCCTTTTCCTCCATTGAAAAATTGTTGATAATGATGATATCTTCATTTTCTATACCCAGCAGATAATCGGTTGTCGTGTGAAAGATTCTGCTGAGGGTTATCAGATTATCTAGGCTAGGTTTCGAAATGCCCATTTTCCAGGCATTGCCCCCGGATCTCGTCACTCCCATGCGCATTGCAAGATCGGTCTGTGTCATGCCGGATCGCTCGCGAAGGTCATGGATACGTTCATATAAAGAATTCTTCATTAAAAAATCTCCCTTACCATAAAAAACAGATAGTTACATAT
>ERZ1035006.613-NODE-613-length-27402-cov-8.778550_pt1 | contig 27402 bp, 29 predicted proteins | sample MGYA00520694_ERZ1035006 | MGnify/ENA primary metagenome ERZ1035006 (study PRJEB33766, sample SAMN09781746) | gut metagenome | biome: gut microbiome | host: Homo sapiens | place: Madagascar | study: EMG produced TPA metagenomics assembly of the PRJNA485056 data set... | reverse complement strand
TCCGCCGCAGTGCAATCCTGCCCGGTAGGGCTTTTTTATGCAATAGGGGATTCCATCGGAATTTCCTATTGCATAAAAAAAGGAACCAGCTTACACCAGTTCCTTTTCATATAAACTTCTTTTTTATTTGCCAAACAGATCATAAAGAATCTGGTCTGCTGTCATGTTGTAATATCCATCCGGGTCGGAAAGTGTACTTCCATTCCATCTCAGGAAATTGTACTGACGGATGTAGTTACCTACAGAAGTATGATAATTAAATACTCCATATCCGGAATAATAGGACATATACTTCTTCGCAAGAGCAGCAGCCTCGCTGGAATAGCTTCCTGTAGGCGTGGTGGTTCCGGAAATCTGAACACCAGCCTGAGGTGTGGAGTGGATGAGCACAACACTCTTATCACTGCACTGTCCGAGAACGATCCAGGTATGTCCATCATTATATCCAATATCACCAGGCTTTAGCTCCCAGCCATTCTGTGAAAGATATGCCTGATTTACAATGCTTCCCCAGCCTTTGCTCTTGTAATAGCTTCCGATCTCACCAGAGACAACCGTATAGCCGCTTCCCACTCCTGACTGTGTCTGCATAACCTGATATGCTGCCCAGCCAACAAAGCCGGAACAATCGAAGCCCTTGGCTCTGTTTGAAGTAGACAAATTACGGTAATTGTTGTAATCATAACCAGATGGATTAGATGACCACTTATTGTACCACTCTGTCATAGTCGGACTTAAGCCCTTTCTGGTGGAATCGTTCCATCCACCACCCCATACATAGAGAGCCTGTCCAACAGGCAGCAGCGCACCAGCAAGATAGTTTTTGATCGTCTTGGTACCTGTATTTCCACTTGGTGACGGATCATCTTCCTTCTCACCAATAAAAACTCCGGTGCTGGAAAATTCATATTTCACACCATCAATGGTCTGAATCCCTGTGAACATTGCTCCACTGGTAGGATCAAAATAGTACTTTGTTCCCTTATCTGTATTCTCTACCCAGCCGGTAGCCATTGCTCCGGAACCGCTGTAGAAATAATATGTAACATCATTAATCTCTTTAAAACCAACGGCCATGATTCCATTTGTAGCCGTGGAAGAAGTAGTCTGGAAATAACGCTTCACACCAGAGGAACTTGTGAGCCATCCAGTTGCCATGACACCAGTTTTGGAAAAGTATCTGGTATTTCCCTTACTGTCCTTCACAAAACCTGTAGCTGCAACACCTGAACCCGAATAAAGATAATAGTACTTCCCATTCAGCTTCAACCACTTCGTTTTCATATATCCGGTAGATGGAGCAAAGTATCTTCGCTGCCCCTTGGAATTGCTCAGCCAGCCCTTTACCATTGCACCTGCCTTGCTTGTGAAATAGCGCTTTCGTCCTTTTTTGTCTGTCAGCCAGCCCTTTACCTGTACTCCGTTTGATTTGTTAAAATAATATTTCTTACCTTTTAAAGTAAGCCATCCTTTGTGTTTCTTACCATTAGAATCGTAGTAGTATGTTTTTCCTTTTACCGTACGAAATCCGGTCTTCTTCGCAGCCTGTACATCCCGGGATGTAGCATGGCACGTAAAGCACGCTGCCATCACCATGACAAGCAGCATGACACTCCACAACCTGATTCTTTTACATTTGTTATGCATACTTACCTTCCTTTTGATTTCATAAACTAAATTGACATTTTTATCACAAGTTTTACAAAGTTGTTACATCTTTATGTAGATCATTATATTACAGAACAGCTTTTACGTCAACCTCAAAGTATAAGTATGTAAGTATTCCACAATATCCCGTAAAAAAAAGAGGCAATTCCCACAAATGCAGGAACTGCCTTCTTATATATTCGTCTTATTTTTACAATAAATGGCTTCTTAATTCTTCTCCGCTAAGTGCACTTAAATATGCTGGTGGGACATCAAATACAGTCTTGCAGCCTTTCTGCCCTTCCTGGCTCATACGGTATGCAGCTCTTGCATAAGCTACGATTACAGAAGACGTAAACTCCGGATTGGAATCCAGCTTCAGACTGTACTCAATCACATGATTGTTCTCATCATTCCAGCCAGTCTTTCCGCTGCGGATTACGAAACCACCATGTGGAATTCCGCTGTGATCACGTTTCAGCTCTTCCTCTGAAATGAAATGTACAGTAGTGTCATATTCATCAAAATAATTCGGCATAGTCTTGATCTCATTCTCGATTCTTGCAAGATCAGCACCCTCTTCTGCTACTACAAAGCACTCTCTGGTGTGTTTCTCTCTTGTAGTAAGCTCCGGATTCTTTCCGCTGCGAACAGCTTCCAGTGCAGACTCTACCGGAATGGTATACTGCTTGCCATCTTTTACTCCATCAATACGGCGGATTGCATCAGAGTGTCCCTGGCTTACGCCTTTGCCCCAGAATGTATAGTCTTTTCCGTTGGTAAGAATCGCATTTGCATACATACGGTTCAGGGAGAACATTCCTGGATCCCAGCCAACAGAAATAATTCCAACATGACCATTCTCGGAAGCTGCCTTATCTACATTTGCAAAATGCTCTGGAATCCTCTTATGAGTATCAAAGCTGTCTACAACATTAAACCACTGTGCATATTCCGGTGTCTGCTGTGGAAGGTCTGTAGCACTGCCTCCGCATAAAATCATAACATCAATCTGGTCCTTCATCTTCTCTGCATCCTCTACAGAATATACTTTTGCAGTTTCTGTAAGGATTTTAACTGTCTCAGGAGCACGACGGGTAAATACGCCCACCAGTTCCATATCAGGATTGTGCTTAATGGCACATTCTACGCCACGGCCCAGGTTTCCATAACCCAGGATTCCAATACGAATACTCATTTTTCTGATTCCTCCTATACCACTACAGCTATGACATTTTGTGTCATCTTTTGCAGTATCTATTTCACGCTTTATCAGTTTAATACGTCTAAGTTTTCTTGTCAATTATTTTTTCAGAAAAGTAACGTGATAAGTTTTATCATCAGGTAATATTTCTTTTAGCAGCAAAGGACGCTGCTTCCCGGACAGCAAAGACTGCAGAATGCATTTGCCAGGCAAAGATTCATGCACATATCCCCACCGCCTGTAGGCATCCCTCCGAAAGGTCCCTGCTGGGTTTCATACCAGCTTCCGCCACCTTCCATCCGGTTCAAAAGCATACGGTACTGTGTGTTTCCTGGCTCCAGACGAACAGCTTCCCGAATATGCTCCAATGCCTTCACATTATTTCCCATACCCATATTGGCCATTGAAGAAATGTAATACCATTCGCCGTTTTTCTGGGACAGAGAACTCAGTACATTCATAGCCTCCTGGTAATGACCACTCTGTACGTAATTGGCAGCTGCCCTTCTGCGTACACTCTCCTCATCTTCATAAGTGCTGCGCTGCTGTCCTCCAAAGCCGCCGAATCCACCATAGTTTCCATATCTGCCTGATGCTCCAGAGCTTCCTTCTTCCCTTTCCCGCATAATCTGCTGATAAGCCTGCTGGATTTCTTTAAACTTCTCTTCTGCCTGTTCCTTGTTGGGATTGTTTATATTGGCATCCGGATGGTATTTCCGGCTAAGACGTCTGTATGCCTTTTTAATTTCTTCATCTGATGCATTTTGGGAAACTCCCAGTACACTATATGGATCTAACATTGTTCTTTCTCCCGTTCTTCCCTGCGCTTCTTGCTCACCTGTTCAAAGCGGCACCAAACACCGGAATATAAAATGTTCCGAAGAATATCCCCATATTTTATAATAGGAAGCTTCTCGAATTCTCTGCAGGTTTCTGCCAGCATCATGATCAGAATCTGGCGTACTTCCTCATCAAACCCTTCCATTGTATATTTTTCTGCGAAAGGATTGTAATCTTTATTTTTCCCATCATCTTCTACATCATCATATGCATCCAGAAGATAGATAAATTTGCCCAGATAAAATCCGATTTTACGAAGGCTTTTTTCCCACTCATCCTGTCTGTATGCCAGTATCTCTTCCATAATATGACCAAAGATTCCTGACATCCTGTCCACATCGGTTTCGTTTTCCTTTTCCAATCTGGACAGTTCATCTAAAAGTTCTGCAATCCTCCTGGATTTTTCCGGATAAAGCTTATTCAGACGTTTATTTTTCCCTTCTAATAGCCTGGCATACCCAAGCTTCAAATACTTCCTGTCATCCTTCCAGTCATCCAGGCATTTATAATAGGTAAGAAGTACATTCATGTCTGCACCGTACTCTGTGATCTCATTCTTACGGACAGTCTGCTTTCTCACCGGATGAATCATGCAGTGTGTAGTTCCTTTATACGTACGTGGCTCATAAAGGCCGGAAAGCAGCAGAATGACAAAGGTCATGTCGTAACTCAAAGTCAGCTGTCCGGAAACTCCATATTTCTCACGGAGTTCCCGACATAATCCACAATAAAAGGACTTATACAGATCAAAATCCTTGAACTTGATCTCTGGTTTATTCATTTCGATATAGCCAAACATTTCAACGCCTCTTTATAAACTTGGTGTGACATTTTGGACAATCAATTTCTACTTTTTTGAATCCGCCTCTTGGAATGCGGATTTTCTGGCCACATCCCGGACATTTGTAAATATGATAGTCCTTTCGCTGAATTGCCATTCTCTTTACTTCCTGAAAGCGCCCCCGCAGTTTGGAGGTAGCCGCCAGATATTTCTGATTTTCTTCGTAACGTTTTTGAATATTCTTAGAAAAAATACGAAAATAGGTATATACAAGAGCCACCATTCCAAGGGTATCCAGAAACACTCCAATACCAGTTCTGGTGCCGGTAAACAAAGTAAGGACAATGGCTATGAGTGCCACTCCTATTGTAAATCCGGAAAACTGATCTACACCATATCGTCCCTGCATAAATCTGATAAACTTATCTCTCAATAAAATCCCTTCTTTCTTTTATCTGTCATTGCATACCTGGAAAATATAAAACTTCAAATAGTAGGACTCATCTGCAGACCACAGGATTGGATGATCCGGAGCCTGCGTTCTGTATTCTACCTGACGCAGGCGCTTGTGTACATTTTTCGCAGCCTGTCCGATAGTCTGGGTAAACAGCTCATAATCCATAAAGTGAGAACAGGAACAGGTGGCCAGAAAGCCTCCGTCTTTTACCAGCTTCATAGCTCTTAAATTAATTTCCCGGTAACCTTTTACTGCATTTTTAATGGAATTTCTGGACTTGGTAAATGCTGGCGGATCCAGGATTACCACATCAAATTTTTCACCCTTTTCCTCAAGTGCTGGAAGAAGGTCAAATACATCCTCACAAATGAATTTCACTTTATCTTCAAGGCCATTCCGTTTCGCATTGGCTGTTGCCTGGTCTACGGCAAGCTGAGAAGCATCCACTCCGGTTACACTGCTTGCACCTGCGTATCCTGCGTTTAATGCAAAGGAACCGGTATGGGTAAAGCAGTCCAGGACTCTGGCGTTTTTACAGAGCTTCTGAATAGCAAGGCGGTTATATTTCTGATCCAGAAAGAATCCTGTTTTCTGTCCATCCTTTACATCTACCTGATATTTCACACCATTCTCTGTAATTTCCACGAGAGTAGGAAATTCCTCTCCGATGAAGCCTTTGTAGGGCTCCATGCCCTCCTGTCGGCGAACCTTCACATCACTTCGCTCATATACGCCCCGGATCCGGACACCATCTTCCGCCAGAACCTTCTTCAGCAGCTTCACCAGCACTTCCTTGTATCTGTCAATTCCCAATGCAAGCGATTGGATAACTAGCACATCCGAAAACTTGTCTGCCACAAATCCTGGTACAAAGTCGGCTTCACCGAAAATCACACGACAGCTGGAGGTATCTGTTACCTTCTTACGATATTCCCATGCATCCCGCACTCTTTTCTCGAAAAACAATTCATCAATGACCGTATTCTCATCTCTGGTAAGCAGACGCACCACAATCTTGGAGTTGGTATTGATAAATCCCTTTCCAAGAGGATATCCATCGAAATCGTGTACCAGAACAATATCTCCGTTTACAAAGCTCCCCATGATAGAAGCAACTTCATTATCAAAAATCCACATTCCGCCGGATTTTAACAGCCTTCCCTCGCCCTTTTTCAGGGTCACTACTGCCAGACTCATAGTATTTCTCCTTTGCTTTTGCAATTTAGCTACCATTTTAGCACACAAAAATACATTTTACCAGTGCTTCCCAGCCTCCCAGAGCAAAAGTCATAAAAATTTTATACATATAAAAAAGAAAAGCTCCGGACTTTTTACAGTTCAAAGCTTTTCCAAATATAGTTTTCTTTATTTTGTCTTCACGTCCACGTGGAGAAGGTTCGCCTTGATAAGTGCAGGACGAAGGGCTGCGTACAGGATCATTGCAAGAACCGCAGATAAAACAGCATTCACCAGTGTAGTCATGCCATTGATTTTTACCCAGATATCAGCAACCTCCTGAGGGATTCCTAAAAGATACTGTTTATAAAAATAACCTACGATTGGATCTGCAAACACATTGAATCCAAGGCCTGCCACAGTCGCAATCAGACTCCACCGGAAAATATATTTCTTATCATTTGTTTCATTGATCCTTGCACATTTATGTGCAATCAGTCCTACAATAAGGCCAATGCAAAGCTTCAGTACAAAAGTTTTCGGAGCACTTGTCGCATAACCAGATGTAAGGTCTGCGATTGTCATTCCAACAGCACCTGCTGCTCCGCCATACCAGCCTCCCAAAAGTAATGCACCAAGTACACAAAAGGCATTTCCAGCATGGAAAGCGGTTTTCTCACCTCCTGGTACTGTAATATCAATCTTAAAGAATGTAAAGAAGATGTAGCAAAGGGCTGCCAGAAGTGCTGCCTCCGCAAGTTTTACGATTTTGGTGTTCTGTGTATTCATAAATTTCTCTGCCTTTCCCGGAACGTTTGGACATCCCTGTATCATCAGCAATTATATTACTTTCGTACTGTCATTTCTGCAATGGCCAATTTTTATTATTTTTGCATGGTCAGTTATGGTTCTTCTATTTTTCATAGAAAAAGGAGGAGACTTTCGTCTCCTCCCTCACGTTTTCCTTCTTATTCTTCGTAAGAATCGTCGATGGTGTCCTCATCATAGGTATAGTCATCGCCAACCTCTGCTGTCTCGCTGTCATCTGTGGTCACACTATCCATAGTATCATAGGAATCTGTGGACTCACCGTACAGTTTCTCGAAGAATTTCATAGTGTCTTTATATAAAGTATCTTTATCCTCAGAAGATACCAGAGTGCCAAGAATATCAATATCCTCAGATGTTCCACCGTCATCAATGATATCAATTCCGAAAATCTTCTTCATTTCCTTATCCAGCATATTCAGCTCAGGAGTAAGGTACTTCTCTGTACCATCCTGCTGATAAGAAACTGCTCCGTTTCCAAGGATTCCAAGATATTTCTGAAGGACCTTGATGGAAAGCTTGTTCGCAGTGTCATAATCCAGTGTTACAGTAGCTGCTGCTGTATCTCCCATTACTTCCCAGAGAGCATCTTCATCACCCTGATACTCACCCTGACAGAACTTCTTAGCCTGTTCAAATTTTGCTTTGGCATCATCTCCAAGGAAATCTGTATTCAGCTGAGAAATATCTGTTATCTCATCAGATACAGAAGCATCGCTTCCATCGGTGTTCATATCTGTAGAACCAGTTTCCTCTGTATTGGAACCGTCATCAATATAAGAGCCGTCCTCAGATCCACTAATCTCGTCGCCAGGAGTATCCTCTGTTGGGAATTCTGTCCAGCCCTCATCACTTCCATCCTCTGCAGCACCAGTCTCCTCAGCAAGACCCGGATCCTGTGTAGAGCTCTCGATCACATCGGAACCAAGTGCACTCTGATCAACGTTATTAACGATATCATCTGGATCTTCCTCCTCTGTGGAGGTATCTTCTTCCGCCTGGCCTGTCACATTGTCATTTACACGCTCCAGAGTCTCCTGCATTTCAGAGTAATCGTAATCCTGCTGTGCAATCTGAGAAAGAAGATTTACGATAGTGGAAATCTGGTCATCTGTAAGGTTAATGTTATTTGTATTGGAAATATTTACAACAATGTTATAAATCTCATCTGCACTCTGAACATTGTCCGCAATTACCTGCATCTTCGCCTGGTTGATAACGGTAGTTGCATCATTCTGTCCTACAGAATCTGCGATTTTACCGGTTACTACCATTTCCTGTGTAGCAAGCTCTTTCTTGGTAGAGTCAAGCTGCTGGCCACTAGCCGTCTCATAAGCCATCTGAATACCGGTCAGTGCTCCAGTTCCGGATACCTCGAATGGGCAGGCTGCTACAACTTCACAGTTCGTAACACCGGAAGTAGAGAGAGAAGTAGCGATCATATTACAGGTAACCCAGTTCAGATTCGCTGTACGAACCTTGATACCGCCGGATGATGTTGGCTTTACATAAGCACAGCTTACAGTTCTTGTTCCGATCTGTTCAAGAGGAACATATGCGCTTAAGTGATTTCTCTCATCCTGATTGGTAACACTGATAATCTGTACCTGGCTGGAATCTACATTAAAATATCTCATCATGGTATTCTTCTGATCCTGTGTAAGGTCAGCTCCCAGAGTCACAACTTTCATACCGTCAGCCATAGCCGGTACTGCCGGAATTACACTTCCCATAACCATGGATGCACTGCATAACAGCGCCGCTAATAATTTCGCTTTCTTCATAACTTTTCCTCCATAACTTTCGTTCAGGTCATAGTCTGTTTTACATTTGTTGGGCTTATTATATCATACTTTTTCTATTTTTTGTAATCTGAATTAATATTTGTCAGCTGAATATTGCGAATGTCCGCTTCGCTACTTGAAGCGGAGGGATGCTTATCTGCGTTCAAACACGCTCTAAAACATCTTTTACTGTTTTTACCGGAATGATTTCCAGTTTTCCCTTCACTTCTTCTGCAACATCAGTAAGATCATCTGTATTTTCAAAAGGAATATACACTTTTTTCACCCCGGCTCTTTGTGCAGCCATAAGCTTCTCCGGAAGACCTCCGATAGGCATCATACCTCCACGCAGGGAAACTTCACCAGTCATGGCTATTTCCGGATCTATGCTCTTTTCTGTTACCAAAGAAGACAGGGCAGTCACCAGTGTAATCCCTGCTGACGGGCCATCCTTTGGCACTGCACCGGCAGGTACATGAATGTGAAGGTCATTCTGTTCAAATTTTTCTGCCAGATCCGGATACATAGATTTCACCAGAGTAATAGCAATCTGTGCAGATTCCTTCATAACATCCCCCAGCTGCCCTGTAAGGATGACCTTTCCGCTTCCTTTTGTAAAAGAAGTTTCAATAAAGAGAATTTCTCCTCCGGCACTGGTCCAGGCAAGACCTGTTACAACTCCAGGCACTGGATTTTCCAGTATCTTATCATGATGGATTCCATTACTTCCAAGAAATTCCGGAACTCTTTTTACATTTACTGTAATGCTCTTCTGCTCCCCCTTTACAAGCTTCACAGCAGCATACCTGCAAAGAACATCCATCTGTTTTTTCAGTCCACGGACCCCGGCCTCCGCTGTATATTCTTCGATAATACGTTTGATGGCATCATCACTGACTTTCAGATTCTGTGCTTTGATACCCATACTCTTCATTGCCTTTGGAAGAAGATGCTTCCTGGCAATGTGAAATTTCTCAACTGCCGTGTAGCCTGGAAACTGGATTACTTCCATACGGTTAAGAAGAGGCTCCGGTATGGAATCTATGGAGTTCGCCGTACATACAAATAAAACGTTTGACAGGTCATAGGGAACATTCATATAATGATCCGTAAAGTTGTCATTCTGCTCCGGATCCAGCACTTCCAGAAGAGCGCTGGCCGGATCTCCGCCATAATCTTTCGCCAGCTTGTCTACTTCATCCAGGATCATAACCGGATTAGCCGCACCGCTGCGCTTCATTCCTTCCATAATACGTCCCGGCATAGCTCCTATGTAGGTTCTTCTGTGTCCGCGGATCTCTGCCTCGTCTCTCACACCGCCAAGGCTGATCCTTACATATTTTCTGTGAAGAGCACGGGCAATGCTCTGTCCAATGCTTGTTTTTCCTGTACCTGGTGCTCCCACAAACAAAAGAATCGAACCAGACTGCTTCTTGTTTAAAGCCATTACCGCAAGCTGCTGGATGATACGGTTCTTCACCTTTTTCAGACCATAATGATCTTCATCCAGGACCTTCTCCGCCTCGCCAAGGTCAATTTCAGTGGTTTCCTCTATTTTCCAGGAAAGGCTTGTGACAAAATCCAGATAATCGTATAGCATTCCATATTCATGGCTGTCCTTTCCCTCCTGTTTCATACGGTTCAGCACTTTCTCAGCTTCCCTGCGTGCTTCCTCATTCATGCCGGATTCCTGGATTTTCTTCTCGAAGCGGCGCACATCTGAAATATTTTCAGGATGCATCTCATCCAGCTGTTGCTGAAGAAATTCAATCTGTTTTTTCAACGCTGATTCTCTGTAAAGCTTTTCATTAGAACTCTTCTGTGCAGTTTCCGCTTCCTCACTGACACGAAAAATCTCCATCAGTTCATAAACAGCCTGCTCCATCAGCTCCAGGCGTTCTTTTCTGGAATCTACCTCCAATATATGATATTTCTCCTCCCAGGTTAGGTTCATGTAGCCTGCCAGGGCGCTGATTGCTTCCGGATAGCTCTTCCAGTGGTAGATCATGCTGCGCACCCATACTCCCCACTGAAATCCCTTTGCAAAATCCATCAGTTCTTTCTTAATCTTATCAAAGCGTTCCTTTTCCTCTTCTTTGGAAACATCCTGAATCTCAGGCAGATCCGTTGCCTCTGCCTGCACTTTGCCATCTATATACTCCACAGAAGAGATCTGTACTCTGCATCTTGTTGCAACCTTAATGCTGCCCTCTTCGTCTATATTTTCAACCGTTCCAAGTACTCCAACAGGGAAAATTTTCTCCATGGAAATTTCTTCAGGAGCCATTTCTTTCTTCTGAAAAACAAACAGAACATCCTCACCTATACTCTGTTCTGTAATCCTGCCCTCCGGAAACATATCTTTTTTGAAGAAAAATGTAACTTCCGGTAAAAGAAGAAGTTCATAAACTGGTATTGTTATCATATACGTTTCCTCCTTTAGTTTATCAGCACTCTTTCAAATCGAGTGCCAATTCGTTTTTATAGAAAATGGCGAACCCCATTGAATTCGCCATCAACCTCTACGTTACGTCAATTATATCACTAACCCCGAAATTTGCAAGTTCTAATTTTGCATATGGATCTGTTCTCCCTGGATCAACGGATATGTGCAAAGCTTCTCTGCGTCCAGGTTTTCTTTATACATATCAATACCGCTGATCTGATGATTTTCATAGGTATTGTAATAGTAAATTCCCTTATCTGTGTTACAGCAGGAGGTATATAACGTAATCTCATACTTCTCCTCCCCAAGCTTGCAGCAGCCTCTCTGCTGGTCAACAGAGCCCAGAACATGGAAAAACTGGCTGACACTTTCCAGTTCAGAATCTCCGGAAACAGAATTCATTTTCACAAATGCCACACGGACGAATCTGGATAAAGAAGACAGATCTCCAGGAAGTCCCATTCCTGCCATTCCTCTGCTGTAGGCATTAAGCTCCAGTCCTTTCGCAAAGCTGTTCTCCTGGTTTTCCACACCAAGACCTCTGTAATTATTCAGATTAAACATCTGGTAATCAAAAGGCGGATTATTGGTAAGAACTCCCACCGGATTTTCATATATTTTCAGTCCTTCCCTCACAGATTCCACGGTAATACACTCTTCTTTGTCAGCAATCATCCAGTGAAGCTGTGCAACAGGGAGATTTTCCTTAAATGGGGTGTCAATCAGATTCAGATTCTCAAGAAGCCCTCTTACTTCTTTTACAGATGCACATTTTCCAAGGAGCCAGGGGATCAGTTCAAACTGGGTAATGTTATCCTTCCCCGCCACAGGTTTGTTATAGTGGGCATTTCCTACAAAATTTAGGCCTGCGATTCCCAGCCCTTTTTCATTTACTGCATCATAATATAATGGGTAATTTTCCATCACGCAGGCCATTCCGATGATCGCATAATGTTTTTCCAGCGTGCCGCCTTCCCTCAGATGAAAGGAATAATTTCTTGGCGTGATCACCACCTGATCCCCATAGGAAATCTCATAGTCCAATGTTCTGCCAAAATAAAAATCTTTTGTTTTATAAGTTGCTGCTGTGCACATACTTTTCCTCCATTTTCTTATAAAAAGGCTGCATTGCTTTTTCATTCAGCTCATGCTATGATGTTAAGGTTAAGAGATATTGTAACACAAAACAGGATATTTAAACACCTTTTTTTGAAAGGACTTTATTATGAATAAATCTATTGCCGTAGCAGGCACCGGTTACGTAGGTCTTTCTATTTCCGTGCTTCTGGCTCAGCATAATCACGTCACAGCTGTAGACATCATTCCGGAAAAGGTTTCCCTTATCAACCAGCGGAAATCACCTATCCAGGATGAATATATTGAAAAATACCTGGCAGAAAAAGAGCTTGATCTCACTGCCACTTTAAATGGAGAGGAAGCCTACGCAAAGGCAGATTTCGTGGTGGTTGCTGCTCCTACTAACTACGACAGTCGGAAGAATCACTTCGATACCTCTGCAGTGGAGGCTGTCATACAGCTGGTTCTGAAGGTCAATCCGAAGGCCGTGATCGTTATCAAATCTACCATCCCTGTGGGCTATACAGAATCCATCCGCCAGAAATTCGGCTGCAAAAACATTATTTTCAGCCCGGAATTTCTCCGTGAATCCAAGGCTCTTTATGACAACCTTTATCCCAGCCGAATTATTGTTTCCTGTGATAAAGATACGGAAGAGGCGGCCCATACCTTCGCAGCGCTTCTTCAGGAGGGTGCCATAAAGGAAAATATCGACACCTTGTTCATGGGTTTTACAGAAGCAGAGGCCGTAAAGCTTTTTGCCAATACCTATCTGGCACTTCGAGTTTCCTATTTTAATGAGCTTGATACCTATGCAGAAATGAAGGGGCTGAATACGAAGGATATTATCGATGGAGTCTGCCTGGATCCCCGTATCGGAACTCATTACAACAACCCTTCCTTTGGTTACGGCGGCTACTGTCTTCCCAAAGATACCAAGCAGCTCCTGGCCAATTATGATAATGTTCCACAAAATATGATGGCTGCCATTGTAGAAAGCAACCGCACCCGGAAGGATTTTATCGCAGACCGCATTCTTCAGCTGGCCGGCTACTACAGTTATAATAAAAATAATTCTTATCAGCCAGACATGGAAAAGGAAGTCGTCATCGGAGTTTACCGTCTTACAATGAAAAGTAATTCTGATAATTTCCGCCAGAGCAGCATTCAGGGAGTTATGAAGCGAGTTAAGGCAAAGGGAGCAGCTATGATCGTCTATGAGCCAACCCTTGAGGATGGATCCACATTTTTCGGCAGTAAAGTGGTCAATGACCTGGCTGCCTTTAAGGAACAAAGCACCTGCATTCTGGCCAACCGCTACGATACAGTGCTGGATGATGTGAGAGAAAAGGTTTACACAAGAGATTTGTTTAAAAGAGATTAGAGTATGTTTGAAAAATGATTGTCCTCAATATAATGAGCAGGTCTTCTACTTAAAAGACCTGCTCATAAAATATTCATTGTATGCATCTAATATTTCCTTGCGTCCTCGCACACGTATTGGGACACAGGTACCATTTCTCATAATAAAATCTTCCTGAACATCTACAATGTGCTCCATATTTACCAGATAGCTCTGATGACAGCGCAAAAAGCGTTTGTCATCTATTTTTCTTTCCAGATCTCCCAGTTTTTCTGCTGTCACGATATCTGAACCATCCAGTATATGCAGCGTCACTGTATGTCGGTCGCTTTCCAGATACAAAATATCATCTACAAACGGATAGCGAAAATGTCTTCTGCACTTCACTGCAATCCTTCTGGGAAGGTTCGTTTTCATAAGGCGTTGTAAAACAGCACTGGTCTGCTGCTCATCTGCCGGTTTCAGAAGATACCCGGATGCCTCCACCTCATAGCTTTCCAATGCAAAATCCGGCGAAGCAGTCAGAAATATAATAGGTGCCTGAACTCCCATAGCTCTCAGCCTTCTGGCCGTGTCCATTCCATTCAGTTCCCCCATATAAATATCAAGAAAAATCAGATCCGGCCATATAAAGCCTTCTTCGATATCTGCGAGAAGGTTTTCGCCAGATTGAAATTCCTGTACCTCAACCTTCCCGCCAGTTGTTCGGAAGTACGCCATCAGCTGACGTTTCAGCACATACCGTTCAACTTCTACGTCATCACATATGGCTACTTTCTTCGTCAAAGCTCTCCCAAAGCCTCCTAGTTACTACGTATTTATAGTATAGCAAAAACAAACCTTCTGAAATAAAAATTGCATAATTATCACTTTTTTAAGCATAATCCGCATATTCAGGAGTCTTCTGTTCTTTTTCTGATAAAATATAACACTAAAAAACAGCCTCGTCAAGTCCAGAAAACTTGCAAAAAGCCACAGACAATTATTTCTAACTGTCTGTGGCTTTTTATATACGGCATATTTTTTGTTTTACTACTTTTTACTTTCAGATGGGGCTGCTATTTAGTTTGCAGCCTCTTCAGTATCTGCAGATCCTCCATCAGCATTCTCGGTATCCTCTGCTGCCGCAGTATCTTCTTTCTTCTCGCTGTCTGCGGCATCACTTGAATCAGAAGCTTCCCCCTCATTTTCTTCAGCGGCTTCTGTATCATCTGTTTCCAGAACAGTTGCAGATACAACATTTCCGTCCTGGTCAAGTTCCAGAATGATCATATCGCCTTCCTTGATATCAGAAGCCTTAATCGTAGAAATCTTTGCATCAGTGCCAACTACCATATTATAGACATTGTCTTTCTCCTCTGCATTTTTCTCTACTTCTGCTTCCGTAGTTTCAGACTCTTTTACTGCTTCGCCCTCTTTCTCAGTATCTGCAGTTTCTGTATCGTCAGAGCTTTCCTCTGTATCTGTTTCCGTTGTATCGGCATCATCAGATTTTTCTTCAGAATCTGCTGCTTCTTTATCTGCTTCATCAGAGTTTGCATCTGCCGCCGCATCGTCAGCTTCTTTTCCTGCTTCCAGGACTTCCAGTTTATTATGTCCTGTGGCCAGATACAGTGGAGTGTCCTCTGTTATATCATAAGACTGGGTATCCTCTTTCAGCTGCACAGATACATCTTCCGCTTTCTCTTCAGCCTTTTCCCCATCTTTGGATTCTTCTGTTTTCTCTTCTTTGGCTTCCTTCAGGACCTCACCGGTTTTCACTTCAATAGAAGTATCGGAAACTTTGGTTACCTGACCGATTATGTATTCTGAAACTTCTGTCGTCCCTTCATCATCAGCGGCATCAGCTTCTGTCACTGCTTCTGCATCTGCTGTATTATCCGCTGCAAATGCACTTACCGGTGAAAATACCATTGCCATACTTAATACGATTGCTGCATATTTACGTTTCATTGAAACACACATCCTTTCAAATATTGAATATCCGGAACACCTTTTGGTATTCCCCTTCAAACACGCTCTAATATAAGAGGAATTTGTGTCTCATTTATGTTGAATTTGTGATAAATTTGTGATAAGAATCAAACTTTACAGAGATCTTTCACTACTTCTCCTGCAAGAATAAGTCCTGCTACGGACGGCACAAATGCCACACTGCCTGGAATATCACGGCGTTCCGTACATTTATGTGCGGCGCCTGGAGGGCAGATACAATGAGAACGGCAGCTGATAGACATATCCTCGATTGGTCTTGTGGGGATTTCCTCTGAATATACAACTTTCAGTTTCCGGACTCCTCTTTTTTTCAATTCACGACGCATTACCTTTGCAAGAGGGCAGACTTTTGTCTTGTAAATGTCCGCAACCTTAAACTGACTTGCATCCAGTTTATTTCCAGCGCCCATACTGCTGATGATAGGAACACCTTTTTCCTTTGCTTTCATAACAAGCGAAATTTTGGCAGTAACAGTATCTACTGCATCTACAATATAATCATATTCTTCAAAAGGAAACTCATCTGCATTCTCCGGCAGGAAAAAGCATTTGTGCACCTGCACATCCACATCCGGATTGATTTCCAGCATACGTTCTTTCATTACATCTGTTTTGTATTTACCTACGGTTTTCCGTGTGGCAATAATCTGGCGGTTCAGATTGGTAAGGCATACCTTGTCATCATCAATCAGGTCAAATGCCCCTACTCCGCTTCGCACCAGTGCTTCGCAGACATAACCTCCCACTCCGCCAATTCCAAATACAGCCACTCTGGAAGCTGCAAGCTTTTTCATTGCAGCTTCTCCCAGAAGAAGCTGGGTTCTTGAAAACTGATTTAACATATTTTCTCTCCTGTAAAAATAATAAAAGCCATTCCGCTCACAAATTCGGCTTTTCCTGTCTATAAATAAAAAACACGTTTGTTTCTGCATTATTTTATACTTGCCCGGCTTTTCCTGTCAATTCTTTTTTATGAGAGAAAAAAGAGAAATAACTGCAAACAGACGGTTGTACATAAACTATATGTACAACCGCCTGTGCCATTGCCAGATAAGTATTGTTTACCGGGTCAAAGAGTCTTCCCACTCAGCTTCTTTAAATCCGGTAAGCACCAGATTGTCATCGATCAAAAGCGGGCGTTTTACCAGCATTCCATTTGTAGAAAGAAGCTGAAGCTGTTCTTCCTCACTCATGTCCGGAAGCTTGTCTTTCAGCTTCATTTCCTTGTACAGCATTCCACTTGTATTGAAAAAACGTTTTAACGGCAGGCCGCTTCTTCCATACCATTCTTTCAGCTCCTCAAAAGTAGGATTCTCTTCCACAATGTGGCGGTCTGTATAAGAAACCTCATGACTATCCAGCCATTTCCTCGCCTTCTGGCAGGTTGAACACTTCGGATATTCCAAAAATAACATTGCCATACCTCCTCTGACACCTGATTTTATATTGTCTGTTCTGTTATACTATAGCAAATATCTTTGAAATTTAACAGAGGGATTTTTTACTGCAAAAATAAAAAACAGACTTTTTTCTATGCCATATTTTCTGCGATGCGACGTTCAAAATAAACTGCCTCTATATCTTTATCCTTCGTTTTAATTTTAAAAATTGGACAGAAATATTTCTGTCCAATTTACTTTTAATACAATCGCTATTTGAGGTTGTTCTTTATTTAAGAAATACTTCATATTGTATTTACACCTTTCGGTGTATGATTACATCCTAAAGGATTTATGATAAAGGTTTCCACCACCGGAATGGTATTTTCCTTAAAAACGGATTTGCGGTTTCCTATTCCCGGGCAGTAGGGACACGGAGACCAGATTATTCATTATCTGATGACCACCAATCTTCCGCAAGCCAAAACACATTAAAAAAAGCTTTCAAAATATACGAAAAGATCTGGGCTGATGAACCGGAAATGATTGAGGCAAAATATCAGGAGCAACACCAGCAGAAGCGATAGCAGCGTATCTACCTGCCAATACTCCGCAAACAAGCCCTGAAACTGCTGTCATAATCATACATAAACCATAAAAATAAACATTGTTTATATTTCCAGATTCAATGCCATTATCAATAACTGCTGCCATAAGCATTGGAATAATAAGCTCTAAGATAACCTCTAACACTGTAAAGACAGCGGCTAAAACAGACGCTTTTCTATACTGTTTTATTTGTTTCAATAAAGTCTTTAACACAACAATTCCTCCTTTAACTTTTAGTGATATTTACTATCAGTGATAGGTATATGCGTTAAATATATGCCAACAAATAGTATGTTGGCATAGTTAACACATTATTTCTGACTGTAAAATGCTTGTATTTTATCTATGATTTTTAGCAAACATAAAGAATCATTTTCGCCAAGATAAGATAATAATTTACTAAATTCATTTAATGCTTCTTTTTCTGTTTCAGTAAAAACTTCTTTTCCTTTTTCTGTTATATAAACCATAACTTTTCTACGGTCAAAAGAATCATGAACACGTTTTATATATTCCTTACGTTCTAAACTGTTCAACGTATTTGCCACTCTTGCAGTAGATAAGTTGAAACGCTCGCTTAATTCCTTTGGATTTGTCTCACTTTTTTCATACGTTAAAAAACCAAGCATTGCCATTTCACCTTGTGATATTTTCTGCATTTTTTTTATTGGTTCACGTTGCATTAAACCAACAAGCATAAATAACTGCTTTGCCATTTCTTGATTGTTCAAAAGAATCACCCCCATTTTTACCTATCACTGTTAGTTACTATTATATTTAGTTTTTTTGTTTTGTCAATAGATAATCGTAATTTCCCCTGTGTGTTAGAGCGTGTTTGGAAAATGCTTTCTGCAAAATGTGCGCCACAGTTTGTGGGAAATTGGTATAAAATATAGCGGGGCATTTCCAATGATGCTGATAAAATAATAAATGTTGCTTTCATTATTCAGCCCAAGCAGGACAGCCAGCGATAAGAGCGCATTGATCAACCCTGCGCCGATCAGTGCCGGTAAAATTAGAGAAAATACTGCGGACGTAAACTCCATGATTACTTCACCAATTTTTCGCTTCTGTTTTTTTCTTCGCCTGCACTGTTTTCTTTTAAGTCCAACTGATCCATGATTGCTGCATAAGCAACCTTTGAAGAAAGATTACGGATATATCAAAGAGAAGCTTATTAGCAGCATACACAAAGGAATTACCATAGCAGAAATAAAAGGGCGAGATAAGTCGCCCTTTTTTCGTCGGATAATTCATTTCTTTACGTTTCTATACTCTGTAGGAGTTAAGGAATACATTCTCTTAAATGTTTTACAGAAATAATCTGTATTACTGAATCCAGTTTCTATTGAAATGGCACTTACTTTTTTTTCTGTATTGGTAAGAAGTAATGCTGCCTTCCTTAACCTGTAGCATATCAGATAGTTGACAGGAGATGTATTCAGTACATTACGAAACAAATTCAAGGCAGTACTGATACTCACTTCCCCAACTTTGGCAATATCCAAAAGAGAAATGCTTTCAGGGTAATTCGAATGTATAAACTGCATCATCATTTGTAACCGTGCAAGTGAGGAAGCATTCACATTTTGAGTTTCTGGGTAACAAATAATATTTGAAGTTATGAGTGCCCATATCTTTTGTAATTGAACAGATATTTGTAGTTCATTTATTTCACCTCTGCTAAACTGTATAAGCTTTTGCATTTCAGACAAAATTTCTTTCTGCCATTCCTGTGAAGAAGAAAAAATGTAATAACCCAAAGATGAGTTCAAAAAGGGTAACACAAATTTCTGATAGATTAAACTTTCTTTCGGAGCAATCAGAGACGGAAGAAAGAGAAAATTTGGAATTACAGCGTCATTTTCGGAATGCATTTTATGAACAACTTTGGAATTAATAAATATTCCCTGTCCCTCGGATATGTCAAAATTATCTTCTCCTACATTAAAGTGAACTATACCGGATTCGATATATACAAATTCAAATTCGGTATGCCAATGCCAGTCAATACAGTTAAAATCATAATCGGTTATGTTTTCATCATAGAGTTTGTATGGAAAAAGATGAATCCCATGTAAAGCAGTTTCCATCAGTGTATCATCGGTTTTTATATTTACAAGCTTTTTCTTTTCTTTCTGCGACATGGCAGTCCCCTCCTGAACAATTTGTTTTACGATATTATACAGCATAATTGCGATATTATATAGTGAAAAATAAACAAAATTGCTATATAGTTCTATTTGGACGTAAGGAGAAGATAAATGTATGCACAGGTTGAATTTGGTTTATGTGATGAAAAAGAATGTATTTCTATCATTTTAGATAATGAGGAACAGGTAAATGAATTTATGTTAATGCTTATTGAAAAGTCATTTATAGTGAATTGTGAACCAAGATACTTAGGTGCGTTCTATGAGGGAAGTGTTTGGTGTGGAGATGAGCATTATCTAAGAATAGCAACAAAGAGAGTTGAGGAAAAATGATGAAGAATTATAAAAAGACAAAATTGGCGTGTTATTTGGGATTTATTACGCAGGCAGTTGCTGCGAATTTTGCACCTTTACTATTTCTGAAATTTCATACAGATTACAATATTTCACTTGGAAACATTGCTATGATATCAACATCCTTTTTCTTTACACAGCTTTTGGTAGATTTGTTTTGTGCCAAGTACGTGGACAAAATTGGATATAGAGTATGCATTGTTGCTTCTGAAGTATGTTCGGCTGCAGGCCTTGTAGGTTTGGCATTTTTACCGGAAATAATTCCATCTCCGTTTATTGGTATTATTATAAGTGTCATTTTGTATGCGATTGGAAGTGGCTTAATCGAGGTTTTAGGAAGTCCTATTGTGGAAGCATGTCCGTTTGAGAACAAGGAGGCTACTATGAGCCTTCTGCATTCCTTTTACTGTTGGGGAGCAGTTGGAACTATACTTGTTTCGACCGTTTTCTTTCTGCTATTTGGAATTGGCAACTGGAAATGGCTTGCTGTTATTTTTGCATTAATTCCTGCTATCAATATTATTAATTTTGCAACTTGTCCGATTGAATCATTAGTAGAGGAAGGACAGGGAATGGGAATCAGAAAATTATTTTCAAATCCCATGTTCCTGATTGCCATTGTGATGATGGTCTGTTCCGGGGCATCGGAGCTTGCAATGGCACAATGGGCATCTGCGTACGCAGAATCAGCCCTAGGCTTTTCAAAGGCAGTGGGAGATATTGCTGGACCTTGTATGTTTGCTGTGACGATGGGAATTTCACGAGTGTTGTTTGGAAAAGCCGGTGATAAAATGAAACTAAACAGATTTATGATTGGTTCCGGTATCTTATGTTTTGTATGTTATTTATTAGCGTCATTTTCAGGAAATCCGATCATTGGACTTGCTGGATGTATTGTATGTGGGTTTTCTGTAGGAATCATGTGGCCCGGTACAATCAGCATCTCTTCCAAGGCATTTCCAACAGGAGGAACTGCAATGTTTGCACTTTTAGCAATGGCAGGTGATCTTGGAGGAAGCATAGGTCCAGCCATTGTAGGAAGGGTTGCGGACATGTTTGGAGGTAGTATTCATGCGGGCATACGCATTGGACTCCTGTTTCCGATTACGTTGTGTTTTATGCTATTTTTATTCAATATAATGAACCACAATGCGAATAAGCAGAAATAGCTGTTATGTTCATGTGACAGTTAAATGTTGCCAGATGAAAGAACACTATGGGGGGGGGGAAAAATGCCCCTTAAAGAAACCAACGAAGAAAAATAACGGATATATAGAAGAGAAGCTAATAAGCAGCATACAGAAAGGGTTTATGCCAAAGGACAGGTAGATAGGATTAAGAATCCTTCCTCTGCCTTTGCACAATTCAAGTACATAGCAGTAAGCACGGCTGCCGAAAGCGTACCCTATCGTAAAACCATAAAAAGGAAAGTCACAGGGTTATCCCGTGAAGCAATTAAAGCCATACTTGCAGAGCCAAACACGCATAAAAAGACAGGTGTTCGGGATTTAACGCTCATGGTGCTGCTCTATGGTACTGCCGCAAGAATAGATGAACTGCTGTCTGTCAGGATCAAGGATATTTATCTCACAGTGGCAAAGCCTTATGTGATAATCACCGGAAAAGGCGGGAAGATTCGCACCTTATACCTTTTACCTAAGGCAGTAGGATTTTTAAAGCTGTACCTAAAAAAATACTATGGTGAACCTCCGCTTGCCAATGATTATCTGTTTTATTCATCAATCTACGGCAGGAATACTAAGCTTTCTCAACAGGCGGTACACAAAATCCTGAGGAAATATGCCGCTTCAGCAAACGAAAAATGTCAGGATGTGCCTATGGATCTTCATGCACATCAGTTCCGCCATGCTAAAGCCTCCCATTGGCTCGAAGACGGAATGAATATAGTGCAGATTTTATTCTTGTTAGGTCACTCATCAGTCGAAACAACGATGGTCTATCTTGACATTACCACGGAACAGGAAATGAAAGCGTTGGCCACCCTGGAGGACGAAAAAAATCAAAATGTGTCGGTAAAGTGGGATTCATCAAAGGATACACTTTCTGAAATATGCGGTCTCCGGAAGTTGGCAAAGTAAAAACATATCCACACCTTTTATTGCCCAGATAGGTTGTTTTTCAAGGTGTTTACAAAAGGTGTGGATTTGTTTTTTTGTTGTGATAATTTGATAAGCTTTGATGAACAGATTGTAAATTCTGAAAATAGTATTGCTATTGTACGCACAATCGATTATAATATGAATATAAAAATATCGGAAAGGTGGTGCTTTATATGGCAGCAAAATCAGCGAATCTTTATGCTCGTATCGAACCGGAAGTGAAAGAAAAGGCAGAAAGCATTTTATCCGCACTGGGAATTCCTGCTTCCAATGCTATCAATATGTTTTATAAACAGATTATTCTTCAGAGAGGCCTTCCGTTTGAAGTGAAAATTCCATCTTCTCGTCCTGTAGATATGTCGGCTTTATCAGAAGCAGAACTGAATACAGAACTTGAGAAAGGATATTCGGATATCAAAGCAGGAAGAACAAGAGAAGCAAGTGCAGTTTTTGCAGACATCCGCAAGGATTATAATCTATGATTTACACTATCAAAATTACAGATCAGGCAGATAATGATATTCGTAACATTTATGAATATATTGCCTACGAACTGCAGTCACCGGAGAATGCCAGTGGTCAGTTGGACAGAATCGAAAAGTGTATTATGAGTCTTGACGATATGCCAGAACGATATCATTTTTATGATAGAGAACCATGGAAAAGTCGTGGACTTCATATTGTTCCGGTAGATAATTATTGCGTTCTATATATTGTAGATAATGATGATAGAACAGTTTCCATCATGCGAGTGATGTATGGCGGTCGTGATATTGATGTTCAGCTTGATAAATACACGAAATACGAAGAATAGTGTAAATCGTTATTTGAAAACCACAATTTTATAAGTGGTTATTAACCCTCACAGGGTTTTAATAAAATCCTCCAAAAGCCTTGAAAATTAAGGGTTTATCGCAAAATGCTCACCTTAACTTATTATACGATTTCACACTGTTTTATTCTTCCCTTGGAAGCTGATAAGGGCAAACACAAGGGCAAGAAAATCTGATAACAAGATATAACAGAATGTGGCAATCGGGGAACTGTGACGTATGTGCGAATATATTATACTGGAGGATTTATTATATGGACAAGTACATTTTTGATAAAAGCAACGGTTTGTGGTATGAATTGCAGGGTGATTATTATATCCCTTGTCTGATACTTGCCGAAGAAGAAACACAGCCTATCGGCTTATGTGGACAACGCTACAAGCAGTATCTGAAAGAGCATAGGCACATTGTTTACACCACGATGCTGATTGATGGGACACTTAACCGCTATCTTGCAGATATTAACCAACAGGCGGAGCAAATGTTCCACAGATTGATTGAGGAAATGGTTCAAAAGCAGGGTGTGACAGAACAGTTAAAAGCAGAACAGCCTATGGAATGGATAGGATTGATGAATAACATACAAGCTTATGCAAGAGAAATTGTGAATAATGAAATAATTTTTTCATAGGATTAACGATACGAGGGCGAAGATGCTTCTACACATCTTCGCCCTTGGTTTTTTTATAGTCAATTTTTATTTCGCTTTGCGCAATACCAATAAAAATCGATGAATTTTTCCTTCAATACAACCGTTTTGCTCTAAAATTTGTTGTGCATACAGTAATCTGTTCTTGCAATTATCTACAGAGAAATTAGGAAATTCCCACTCTATAATATGCGCAAACCAAACAAGTGCACCTATATCAAAAAATTTGATTGGTCTGAAGCATTCCTGTGCATCCAAAATGTCAAAACCTACATCACAAAATCGTTTTTTAACTATATCAAGATACTGTTCTGGAAATGGAAGTTCAGTTTTTCCTAAGAGAAGCTCCACCAATTCACGGTCATTTTCAGCCCCAACCTGTTCAGTGATAAAAATTCCTCCACATTTCAAAACACGATGTATTTCTTTGGCATTAAAATCACCGTGACGATTAATGACAATATCAAATTCATAATCACCAAATGGCAACATATCCTTTCCATCACCTGCACGAAAATCAATACCGAGAGGGAGCAAGGTTTCTCTGCATAGCTGAATATTTGGGGGATAGGCTTCGGTTGCACTTGTCTTTACATAAGGATGGCGGAGAGATAACAAGAATTCACCACCACCAGTATCTATATCCAGCAGTTTCATTTCTGGTTTTAAGTAATCCAGTATGATGTGTTGATAATTCCAAGGCAAGTCCGTTTCTTCCGTATATCTTCCCTCAATGTGAGAAAAATCCCATCCATGGATATGTGCAACACTTTCTTCTTTTTTCCAAATGTCTATCAATTCTTTTTCTTTCATCGTAACTACTCCTATTTTGAATATTTTTGTTTTGTACATCAATTATAGGTGCAGCCAACTGACAACATCATAAAATAAGCTCGATACAATCTGTTGCCAGATTTACAACTGCACCGAGTAGTTACCTCGAATAAGTCTCATTGTGTGAGTTCACCGCCTTTCGAATTGATTTGTATCAGTGTATCACTTTTTGAACAAAAAAGAAAGTATCCTTACTATGATTTAAGTACACGAGTTTTCTTCTTCTTTCGTGCGGTGTACTCTTGCAGAAAAGCAATCTTGCCCTCCTTCATCAGCTCGTCCACCAATGCCACCCGTTCTTCTAAATCGCCCACGGTCAGCACATCTGCCATATATTCGATATGACAGTGCATCTGGCAGGATTCCACAAAACGATCATCCAGAGCATCTTCCGGTGTCTTGGGTGCGTATCGTACTTTCCAATCTTCCAGCAGATGCAGATAATCCGTCAGCACCCGGAAACACAGCATTTCATCCTCCCGGAACTGACGGATATAAGGACGCTTTGGCTTGGTCATAGCTGCGGCAGTGGGCGGTTTCGGGTCAAGCCCGAAGTCCGAAGCCAGCTTTTGTGCTGTCTCATAGCTGCTCTTATTGAACATCCTTGCCACAAGATCAATTACATCCCCCTTGGCTCCGCAGCCGAAGCAGAAGAAATAGTCCTCGTTCAGCTTCAAGCTCGGATGCCTGTCGTTGTGGAATGGGCAGATAGATGTAGATTTCTTTACATCAGAGCGTGTTTGAAAAAGGCTTTCTGCAAAATGTTCGTCACAGTTTGTGGGAAATTTGTCCCGGATGAGGACGTCATAGCGGGCTACGGCAACTGAATTCGGGACAAAAGTCCCGCAAAATGGGGCGCGCAGATTGCAGAAATGATTTTGGGGGCACGCTCTAAGCAATGTAGTCTATGCCAAGGGCAATTATGAAAAAGAAATGGAACAGGTGGCTTTGCTTACAGAGTCAATTAGTAAACAATAAAGAGAATCGCACCCTGCGGTGTCTTGAGTGATACTGCGGGGTGCGTCCATATACTGGGCAACTTTTATAGATGAGGCAGATTTTTTCTATAACGTCGGAGATCATCTTCACTGACTTCAGAAATGATTCTATCAAGTGTTTCGAGTAATCTTTCTTTATCCTCCGGTAAGCGTCCTCTAAGCTGGAAGGCGTTGGAAGCTCCCATTGCCGCAAAGTATGTTGATATATTCAGGTTCTCCACAAGGGTTCGGAGTTCCCGGTATTTTTCAAGTTCTCCTTCTTCTTCCCAGTTTCCGTTTCGAATCTCTTGATACAGCTCAGATTCAGGGTAGATCGTCAGCATATTAGGGCCAACCAGAAAGGGGTGCAGCTGATTAAAAATCTGAGCGGATGCTTTTGCACCAGCTTCACCATGTCCCTTGCCAGAAATACTGGTCAAGTAGAAGAATCCATATTCGATACCCGCCTGCTCCAATCTTTTGCATTGAGTCAGGATGTCATCGGAAGTATAACCCTTGTGCATGAAAGCAAGTGCTATATCATCTCCCGTTTCTACGCCAATGGTTAGTCCATTGTATCCCGCCTGCCGAAGCTGAAACAGTTCTTCATCCGTTTTGTTTTCAGAATCTGTAATGCGGGCAAAACAGCCGATTGAATCGACAGATGGCAGATATTTATGAATGAGAGCTGCAATTTTTAGCAACTTCTCCGTTTTCAGAACAAACGGATTGGCTCCGGTTAAGAAAACACGCTGGATTGGCTCTGGATTTCCTTTACCCTGAAGGCGGGATAGCATCTTTGAATAGGGATTTGTACGCAGAACCTGTGCTTCCAACAAATCGTTTTCGATATCCTCCATAGGTGACATTCTGAAATTAAATGCCAAGTCGCTGTATAACGTACAGAACTTGCACTTGTGATGGGTACACCCCGCTGTGACCTCCAGCAGAAGCGAGTCCGCTTCATAAGGCGGACGCCAAATTGTTCCTGTGTAATGCATGGTAAACACCTCATCTCGAATGATTATGTACAGGCAACGAGGCAAACCTGTACATGACTGTCTCGTTAGGTTCATTATAGCAGAACACATCAAAAATAAAAGTACGGTACTTTTTTGTAGTACCTTACATTTTTACGGCAAATAGAGTATGATATTGGAGAAAGGAGATGGTCATATGAGAAAGTCAGAAACAGCGGCCAACCGCTGTAAAACAATCTCCATGGTACAGAAACTGCTGGGTGGAAAATATAAAATTGAGCTTCTCTGGTACATCGGTAAATGCGATATTCGAAGGTTTGGGCAACTTCGCCGTCAGATTGGAGAAATCACTGAAAGCTCTCTTACAAAGCAGCTCAGAGAGCTGGAAACAGATGGCTTTATTCTTCGCCATGATTTTTGTGAAGTTCCTCCACGAGTGGAGTATACATTAACAGAACTTGGAATGAGTTTTTTGTCTGTCCTCGACTATATGAAAGATTGGGGTGACGAGAATCTGTCTATATGAACTGCCGAAAAGTTCATGTGCTTATATAAATCATTTTTTTTGCAAAGCTGGAAGGGAGGTGCGCTATGCTGAATGTTTTTTCGTGGAACATGACCGGATACATATCGAAGCACCCTGTCAATCCGTCCGATGACGGCGTTATTCCCTATGTGGCAGAGCGCATCTTCCAACTGGAACCAGAACCGCCAGTGGTAGACAGTCTGAATGAATATATCCTGTCTGCTTTGCGAGAAAATACAACTGCGACCTTGCCCTTGCGGAAGAATACCTGAAAGTAGTCCGTGGCATCCGCAATCAGCAGCCGTTCTATGTCACGGATGAGAACGGGGAGGAAACGTAAGCGATGAATAATCACCCGTTCACGACCTCTGGGGAACCTCAAATGTTCAG